>Ga0209840_1000085_pt1 | contig 20289 bp, 25 predicted proteins | sample PersoiDNA2013190_FD_185802 | JGI IMG/M metagenome (GOLD analysis project Ga0209840, IMG submission 185802) | Permafrost soil microbial communities from the Arctic, to analyse light accelerated degradation of dissolved organic matter (DOM) -... | ecosystem: Environmental > Terrestrial > Soil >... | reverse complement strand
CGGCAGCCTATGCAATGGTCCTTGGAATCGATGCAATTCTTGATATGGGTAGAACATCGATCAATATAACGGGGGATCTTGTTGGGAGTGCAATAGTTGCAAAAACCGAGGGGGAACTAGACTTAAACATGTGGAAGTGAAAGCAAAGACTCTAGGCATTATTGGAGGAATGGGTCCAGCGGCAACGCTGGACCTCTTTAACAAGATACTAAAGGCTACTCCTGCGAAAAGAGATCAGGATCATGTTCATATTATCATTGATAATTTCCCACAGATACCAGATAGAACGGCCTTTCTTCTTGGAAAGGGCGCAAATCCTCTTCCTTACATATTGAAATCAGTAAGAACCCTTGAGAAAGCAGGTGTTGATGTGTTGTGTATGCCATGCAACACTGCCCATTATTTTGTCGAAGATATAAGAAAGGCCACCCCGTTACCGTTTATTAGCATTATTGAAAGCACTCTGAACGAAATAAGGAGCAGATTCAAGAACTCTAAGAATATTGGACTTCTTGCAACCGATGGGACAATAATTGGAAGGGTATACCACAACATATTTGAGGTTGAAGGGGACAAAATCATCGCCCCTTTAGAAGAAAAACAGCATGAAGTGATGAAAATCGTGTATTCTATCAAGGCCGGAAAAATGGAAGAAAATGTCCAAACGTTTGAAGAGATCATTGAGCATATGAAATTCCTTGGGAGCGAATTAGTGATACTTGGGTGTACAGAACTTCCAATTTTGTTGAAGTATTTTAAACCTTCTCTTCCTGTCATTGACGCAACATCTTGTCTCGCAAAGGAAATAGTTAGCTTTGCTACAGGAAGGTGATGTCCTATTGAAATAGGGGTGATCTTGTATGCATAAGGTGGCAGTTACACAAACTGGAGGTATTGTGAGGATCTCGGCGGCGGCGTGTTCTGCCAGTCCCTCGTGCAGTGCGACGTTGCTCCCAGTCACTCCCATGGCAGCAAGCTCATCCTGCGAGCTGTGTGAGTAGACGCGGAACTCGATACCGACCATATCGCGTGGACTTCGGCGATGCGCTTGGCATAGTTGCTGTCGACCGCGGTTACAAAGAGGCGGAACGTCCAGAATGCGGAACTCATGTCGAGGTGGTCAGGGTCTCCCGCGGCGTAGGGGTCCAGGAATCATTCCAGCACAACTTCCCCGGCTGGACGTGCCCCGCTACGCCCGCCCCCTTGGTACGCATGAACGCAGAGGTGGTTGTGGTCGCGCACTGGCATCCTGTCTCCGCCGGTACCCGGGGCACGCCCTCTCCCTCCATGCGGATAACGGGAGCGAGTTCATGAACGGACATCTCACCCGCTTCTGCCATGCCCGGGACATCACCTTCACCCGTTCCCGTCCGTACCACAAGAATGACAACTGCACCGTGGAGAGCAAGAACTGGACCCTGGTACGCAGGGGCCTGGGATACCGCCGGTTTGATACGGAGAGTCAGCTCGCCGACCTGAGACAACTGGAAACCCTCCTTGCCCAGCGCGCTAATGTGCTCCAGCCCTCCATGGCCCTCCTGGAGAAGGTCCGGACAAGGGAGCAGGATCCAGAAGAGGTACCGTGCTCCCCTGACCCCCTTGCACAGACTCTTGCAGGCTCCCGAGGTCAGTGATCAGGCAAAGGCACGGCTCCTGGCGTCAGCTCAGGGATGTTGACCCCATCTCCCTGCAGCGGGACATCTACATCCTGCAGTCACGGCTCCTCGGGAAGACCAGTCAGGATATCTCCCTCGGAGCCGTGACACACCGGACCATTTCGCTATGATTCTTGATGATGCAACGACTCACACGTTCGCGATGATTCTTAGATGATGCAATACGGGGCTCCCGCCCAGATTACTTAGCCCTAGGACTTGCCCCAGGGCGCGAGATGCTTGTCCCAATCCACGGCGTTGTACTTGTGAAGGATCGACTCTAACTTCTGGATGTCGATGGCTTCGCGGGTGTTCCCATCCCGGCCGACGACGGTGGTCGCCTTGAGGATGGAGTTGATAACAGCCTCTTCCGTGGCCTCTACTGTGGCCTGGAAGATAGAGGACATGGAGTCGTTGGCCACAACAGTGGTGTCCAGCGTTAGCCCAGTGTTGTGGGGGACTCGCTGAGCCGTGGAGAAGGCAATGAAGAAGTCACCCGACCCGTTGCTGCTGTAGAACCCTGTGCGGGCGAGGCCCAGGGCGACGCGCTTCGTCACTCGCTCCAGTTGCCGCTGATCCAGCGGCGCGTCGGTAGCCACGACCACCATGCAGGAACCATCCAGGTTATGCGTGGGCGGAATCTCGTAAGGGAAGTACTGGCTGAAATCATACTTGCCCATCTCACGGCCGACAGGTGCACCGTTGATCATGAGAGACCCGCCAAAGTTGGTCTGAACCAGCACACCCACGGTGTAGCCGCCGAGCTTTTCGGGGAGGACGCGAGAAGAGGTGCCGATGCCGCCCTTGAAGCTCATGCAGGTGCTGCCGGTGCCGGCCCCCACGGTGCCCTCTTCGACAGGGCCCGACTTGGCGCTATTAATGGCCTGGAACACGTCCTCCTTAGTGACGTGGCGCCCTTGGATGTCATTCAGGGTACCATCGTTGACTTCGCCGACGACGGGGTTGACGGTGCCGGTCTTGATACCGATCTCTGGGTTCTTTTCGAGGGACCACTGAATCACCGCGTCCGCCACCAGGGGCACGTTGAGGGTGTTGGTGAGAACGATGGGAACTTCCAGGTTGCCCAGTTCGTTCACCTGCTGGAGACCGGTGGACTTGCCAAAGGCGTTCAGGACAAAGGCCGCGGCCGGAACCTTCTCGTTGAACAGGTTGCCACCGTGGGGCAGGATGGCAGTGACCCCTGTCCGCACCGGGCCCTTGCCGGGCACCAGCGCTCCCTCACCCTCGATCAGGGTAACTTGGCCGACCTTGACGTCCTTCACATCGGTGATCGCGTTGAAAGGGCCCGGCTTGAATATGCCTGTCTCGATGCCGATGTCCCGCGCTCGGGGTCTCTCCTCTTTGGGAGCGTCGGATTGGGTGGCCGTGCCCACGGCGGCGTTTGACGCCAGAACGAGAACCACGAGAACCGGGACGAGTACCGCGCCAATTTTTTTCAGCTTAGATCCTACCTTTTTCAAATTATCCGCAATTAACTCTGCCATCTTTACTGCCGTTTTCATAGTCTTTGCATCCATCTTCACACCTCCATTTTGTTAAGTTGTCTCGCCCGAACCTTTACTCTCCATCATGATAAGTAACTGCATGCGGAGAAGGGCGGATATGCAATCTAAGTGCAACGAGCTGAACTTGAATGTTGACATTACCATGTTGACACCTCCATTTCGGGAAAGCTAAGGGAAGGGAGTAAGTCTTTTGTTTCAGGTCACTCCCTTTTATTTTTTTACTCGTGTAACGTTTTTTAATTGGAGAATTGGTTGATAAAATCTAAGGACTTATAGTAAGCGTCAAGGGCCAGAGAGCTGGTGTATCTGGTCAAAAACCACTTGGCCAGGTATTCGTTTCCACCGCTGTTTTTAAAATTATTTCCCTGGTAAATTTTAATGGCGGCCTTTTCAATCTCACCCTGCATCGCAAATTCAGTTGACTCCATCTTGTCCCAGGCCGCTCGTACAAGCGGTTCTCTGTTCTTATAGTCCATGGTCACTAACTCATTCATTTTGTTAAATACCCAGTAAGCGGAGTTGGGATCGTAATACCGCTCAGCCAGGGGGAGCTTATTATAATTGGAGGCTTCACCCACTGTATAGGGTTTGGGAATTTCCAGAGCTCCACTGTACCACGGGACAAGGACACCTTCACAGCCCCTGCCCTGTGCTCTCCAGTATATGCTACCCACAAAGGTGGGCATGAATTGTCTTCCCTGGATAACAATGAGGTTCTGGGTGCTGGCAGTACAGATAGTCCTGGTGGAAGTGCGATGGGGATCACCATTTACAGTCTGGTCGTTCGGTGTACCCTCATAGTGGTTGCTCATGACTTTTCTAATATCTTCAATAGTAAGTTTTTTATTTGGTTTCACCGAAAAGGGCATGTCATTTAAGGGATACGTTATACCGGTAATCAGCCGCAATCCTTCCTGCTGGCGCAGGGTGTTGCTCAAACTGTCCTGGGCCGAGGCTTTTCCATACGCTTTACCAAAGTCAAACGGTCCACTTGCAGGATCGTACCAGCCTTTTTCGATGGCGTAGGAAATAAGGTCCTTAGATCCCATAAAGTGTTCTTTGTCTTTCAGATTTATTTGACGAAGGGGGTATCTGTTGGAATAGACCACTACTTCCCCATCCGGCACCCTCTCGGCGACCCAGTGTCTACCGGCTACTACCGCGCAAAGCCAGACTTCCTTGGGATCAATCACCGTATATACCCTGCCCGAGCCATTATATCCGTACGTTTCAACCATTTGCCCAATAATCTGAACGCCTTCCCTGGCCGTCTTGGCACGTTCGGCTACCAGGCGCCGGGTCCAATAACGGATTCCCCCGTTGGTTAAATCATAGGGTAATATTTCATTAGATGTCTGAGCGTTGCTTCCTATACCCACTCCCCATTCATTAAGATAATGGTCGCAGTTCTGATAGGGAGGAGCTTGCGAACCCTCACTCCGCAGGGTTGCCCACGTTTCAGGCACCTGGGGGATTACGTTGCCGGTGTCCTCCATCACAATTACGTCGCCGGGCTGATATTGTTTCCTGGGAATAACATATTGGCGGTTGACTAATACCCCTCCGCAGTCCTCATTGTGGGAAAAAAAAGTAGATCCATCGGCGGAGGCATTTCTTCCTACTGCTATTGCAAAACAGGAACCATCACCTGTCTCGCAGCAAGAACTGTTGCTTGATTCTGTTGCTGGCGGCGCAACGGCTATAGCCGGTAAAGAAGTCACCACCAGGCTCAAGACTAAAGCGACTGCAAGTGTAAGTGTTAGAAATCCTTTAAGTACACCTTTTTTTAACATCGCCATTCTCCTCCTTTATAAATCACTCTTTCCCATTTTTTGATATCTACCTCCCACCTAATCCACCTCTAGATTACCGGCTAACATCACTTACCTCATCTATCACCCCCTTTCTTGGACCTGCCCCCGGTCTAGGCCAGGGGCAGGGTCTCGTTGCTGTTAACTCATTCTTCCTATACCCCAGCCCAGCCTGGCTCCCACAGTTCTATAAACTCAAGAGCTTTGCGGTAGGCCTTCAGGGCTAGACCTTCAGTGTATTGGGTTAAGAACTTCCTTGCCAGATACTGGTGATGCTCGTCGCCTTTCCCGTACAGCGTCAGGGCAGTCCTTTCAGTGTTATCCTGGCGGGCAAAGGCTTGAGCCTCCATTTTGTCCCAGACCTCTCGCACTGTCCCTATCCGGTTGGCGTAGTCCGCGTCCACCAGCTGGCACATTTTCTGGAAAGTCCAGTAGGCAGACTCTGGATTGTCGGGAACACCTGGCTCACCTATTGTATAAGGCTCAGCAACCTTCAGAATTCCCGAGTACCACGGAATAAACGCACTCTCACAGGGTCGGCATTGTGCCCTCCAGTAGACATTGCCTATGCTGGACGGCATGTAGCTCCTCAACTGCATCACGAAACTCTCTTGGGTAGAGCCGGTGCAAATAGTCCTTATAGAGGTGCCGTCCGGAAGGCGGTAAGAATGAGGAGAGCTGCTCAGTGTCGGGTTCCACTGCCACACGGTGCCTTCATAGTGGCACCTTAGCACCTCGGTTATGTCTTCTACTGAAAGCAGGCGATTGGGCTTAACCGAGAACGGCAGGTCACTCATGTCTGGGTATTCGATGCCGGTCAGCAGCCGTAGTGCCCCCCAGTGACGGAGTTTATTACCAAGTGAAGCTTGAGTTGATGTGGTGTTGTATACCTTGGCGAAGTCGAACGGACCGCTAGCCGGGTCGTACCAGCCCTTATCTATGGCATGCTGGATAAGGTCGGGGCATGCCAGGAAGTTGGCGGTATCAGAAAGGTTTACCTGGCGTATTGTGTAGTAGTTGGGGATAAAGGCCACTTCATCGTCGGGGACCCTCTGAGCTACCCAGTGCTTTCCGGCAACTGCTGAGAAAAGCCAGGCTTCCTCTGGGTCGGCTATTGTATATGTCCGGCCTGAGGCGGTATAACCAAGCTGTTCCACAAACTCACCCATTATCTCCACGCCCTCTCTGGCCGTGGTGGCTCTCTCTATGGGCAGCCGTCTGAGCCAATAGCCTATGCCGCCATCTGTTAAATCATAGGGCTTCGTCTCTCGTGATGAACTACAGCTGTTACTGGCTATTGATACCCCCCACTCGTTGAGATAGCTATCGGAAAAGCTATAGCCCGGCATCTCTGACCACAGATAGGCATAAGTTTCGCCTACTACCTGGTCTATTGTGCCACCTGTATCCCACATCACAATTTTTTCCCCGGACTCGTGGGACACTCTTGGCACCACATGCATAATGGTGGGACATGCTCCATCATCCTCGTTATGACCAAACAAGACTGACCCGTCTACCGTAGCTAAGTTTCCTGCGGCTAGGGAGGAGCAATCGTCACCCAAGTCGTTGGTGTTGTTAGCTTGAATGGGGGCAGCGCCAAGAATCAAGCTACATAGCAAGACCAGGCATATCAGGCCACCTAAGATTTTGTTCTTCATTTAAGTCTCCTTTGAGGCAACTGCAAAACTCACCCTTCAGAGGAAGGGGACACTGCGTAAAGTACAGTCATAACGTCAAGTATTCCTACTCTTTTCATAATTGTTGTCAACTACTCACCTCTTATTCTCTCTTCAAGGAACCCTTCCCTCTTTCAACATCCATCACCGCCTTTCCGAGGGATAAATATGTTCCTCTTTTACTGGTAGACTAATGATCCTCCTTTAAAGTTCAGTATAGAAGGCCTCGAACGCCGGAGCAGCAGGCTCAAGCTAGCTCCCCACACTCAGTGCGAACCTGCTGTGGCAGAAATCGGGGCTCTGCAGGCGTGTCATCGACGAAGAGCCCCTGCACTTCAAGATCCCGAACCACAGCAAGCTGCTCAAGCTACTGCTCAGAGCGTATCTCGGGAATAGGAGCGCGGAGGGCGCTGTTACTGAACGAGACTGAGCTGGGCCGGAGGACTGTGGGGTACGGCTTCGGCAGCTATACCTTCACGGACGGCGTCATGCAGTTCCTGACCTTCTTGCTCAACGTCCTCTATCGTGCGGGGCTCGTGCCTCACAGGCAAGGAATGGACGGCCGATTCATTTGACGTCAAACGCAGTGCAGTCGGCGGAGCGCTCTTTGGGTCGCCTCCGACCGTTCAGCCGGAGAAGACACAACACGGGTGACGACTGTGGTCCTACGCACATATTGTTGGTTATCAACCTTGCGTGTCTATACGATATCATGAGTACAGAGAGCGAAAAGCACGCCGGCGGGCAGTCGAAACTTGAACGGCCCTTACCGCGGTGCAGGCAGGAGATCTCGAGAGCGCGCGGCGGCAGTTCGAGGAACTGGTGATGGACGACCCACACGACCCCCTGGCGCTGTACAACCTCGGGCTGTGCTACAACGAGGAGGCTAGCTACGACGCCGCACGCAAGACGCTGCTCAACTGTCTCGCACTTGACCCGGGCGAAGCCAACACCTATGTGGCGCTTGGCCTGGCAGAGGCGAAGCTGGGACAGATGCCAGAACTCCGTGAGCGCAGGAAGGACCGCCCCCTTGTAGACGGAGGCCCGGGGGCGATGCACGGGACCCTTGCCCTGCGCCCCCTTCGCTCGTAGGGTCCTGCGTGCGGAGGAACGGTTGAGATGGGTCAGGTCCACGACCCGTCCAGGATCCTCGACTTCTCGTTCGGAGGTGTATGGAGATATTGTCCTCGCAGCTCGTTCATGACAGCTTGCCGTTGCTTCACGGGAGTCCCATCTCCTCATCTCTCCTCTGCTCACCCTCTTCCATGGTTCCTCCTCAGTCACTTGGATTGGAGTAGATTTATCCGTGAGGCAACGATGCGATTTGGAGTAGATATTAGGTGAGGCAATACGCGCACTTGAACTCCTGAGCCATTCCCGTACACTTCAGGTGGTGAGTGTGAGTACTCTGTGAAAGAGAGTCCCTCTCGTTGCGCCTCTCCGGTTCAGTGAAAAGAACACGCTCGCCCATGAGGAGGCAAGCCAATGAAGTCGATGACTCAACGCGGCGCCCGATGTCCGCTGTTGGCAGTATTGGCATTGTCGTTGATCTTGGGAGGCGGCTGCAGTCCCAAACTCACTAATCGGGAGACCCTAGACTACTTCTATGGTCTGGTGACTTCAACCTTCTCAGCCCGGCCCGCTAAGCCTAGGCGTTAGACGGCGTTCCCGAGGCCAGTGGTCATGGAACTGTGGATTGCTCTTGCTCTTGGTGGCTTCCTTTTGGCTATCGTCTTGTGGGTAGTTCCCCCGGAACCGCTGGGCGGGTGTTCAGGAGGCATCCACCGGTGGCGTTTGGGCCCGACATCTCTATGTTCGATCCTGACAGTGTGGAGATTGTCACTCACGAGTTGCTGTCGTCAAATCCAGCAGATGCTGTTCACTGCAAGCAGTACTATGAAGGGGCGCCTCTCGACTGGGACGTAATCGCAGCAAATGCGGACATCAAGCGTGACCAGCAAGCTGGTCTGATCGAGCAGCTACGCCACTCCTCCGATTCTCTTCGATTCTTCTGCATTTTGGGAGAGTCGGGCTCTGGAAAATCGACGCTGGGCCGCCGCGTTGCGGCAGAACTACATGAGAAGTATGGAGCAGTTGTCATCCGCTTGAGAAAGAACTCGGAAGACCCGACGACTCCAGACGTGTGGTACCACATGGAAACGTTCTGCAAGAAGGCGGGTGAGCCTGTCTACGTGCTCGCAGACGACCTTTTTCGCAAACCGGAAGTCTGCCGGGCTCTTGAGGAGCTGGGTCCATCGCTGCCGTTGACGGTCTTGGCAACGTCTCGAACCAACGAGTACCATCCGGGGCGACTGAAGGGCCAAGTAGTGACTATTGCTTTGGGACCGCCCACCAAGGCGGAGATAGATCGGGTGATCCGTCGTGTGCAACGGAGTGGTTGGAAACCAAGTAGCCAAGAGTTGACCCGCGCGCAGGTCGCCAATGAGTTTCTTGTTCTGATGGTAGAGTTGACTTCTGGTAGGAGATTCCAAGAGGTCATCGAAGACACGTTGGAAGGTCTCTTGAGGCGGTACGAACCAATATATCGTGCGTACGAGTATCTCTGCTTTGCATATAGCTACGATGTCGCGATACCGACTCGAATACTTGAGCGTTTAGACACCCGTGGGAGGTTCTACGACCTGCCCAATCAGCAGGGCGCCAAGGGACTCATATTCTACGACGAGAGCCGCCCGGAGTTGGTTCACCCGGGCCATCCGCTGCGCGCCGAGATGACCCGGAGGGTGTATGAGGGACACAGGTCCTCCGCAATCGTGTTGGAGGAACTCGTGAACGTAGTTGACGGATCCGAGCGGCTGGACAGGAAATTCATGGCGTCCCTTCTTCGAAGTCTAGCGCACAAGGGAGGGACTGATGTACTGAAGACGGCGTTGCCTCACATCGAACATAAGGTCGCAGAGTGCGTCGAACAGGCTGGCCGAATCGACGAGCTGGTGACCTGGCGGTCGTTCTATCTTGCGGTTGACCGCCGTGACGAAGCCAACGCGTGTGCGGACGCCGCATTTACAGTCGAGCCAACCAGTTTGATGGAGTGCGATTTGTTGCTCTCGCTGTACCGCGAGGTTGATCGTGAACGTGATGCGCTTCCCGCCCTCGATCGTTTGGTTCACAATCGGCTCGAATCGAGCTGGGCTTACCCTGCGTACCTTCGACTAGCCGAACGGTACGGTACTCAGAGCCACTGGCAAAGGGTGATCGACGAGAGCAGCGCCTGGCTGGCAGCGCACCCCAACGACAACTACGTGCGAACGGCCTTCCTGCGTCTGGTGGAGCGGAAGGGTACCGCCGAGCAGCGCAGGCACCTGCTGTAGGAGACTCTGGCTAGGCTTGCCGCGTTCCTCATGCCAAGCCGTTGTGTTGTTGCAACAAATCTAGCAGGAATCGAGATACGGCCAGTGAGCGACTGCTGCCCTGTCGCGGGTCCACACATCTTCAAAGTGGAACTCGGCTGGTTGGGCGCGTGTTGTCGCGCTCGCAGCCTTTCCATGGCGATAGGTTCGCTGCAAGATCGCATCACCTTGCAGCTGAAGGACCGTATTATGGGCGTCAAAACCAACAGTGCTGCTGTTCCTTTCAACCCAGACAACGGTCGCGATCCAGTGGACGTTTACGGAGACGACGAAGGTTGACCTTACACATGAAAAAGCACGCGCCCTCTCGCGGGCGCGTGCTTCAGATAGAGCTAGCATTAATGGGTTTGTCGACCGAGTAGGTGGTCCAGTCGTGGAGTCGAGGGGCAGCGTAAGCAAGTGGTCCTAATCGGAGAATGATGGGTTCAAAGGGCTCACCGTAAGGACGTGTGGGTCACGGGATATGCAACAAACGTAGTGCTGATGCGGTTGTGGTGGACCCAGGCAATTCCAGTTGGAACCAATTGCTCACGGAATTGTCGCAACTCAGCAGGATTGTTGAGCAATCCGCGAACGACAGGGATCATGGGTCCTCAAGTACAGCAGCACCGGAACTGGGGGAAAGATAGCACCTTCCACGATCAGGGGGATATCCTCCCGATGTGTACTACCCAAGTCTCTAGAACCAATACTCTATTACTATAGTCATCTCACAACAGTATTCAATCTATGCTTCTCGAAGAAGAGTCCCCAGGATCCTCGCCCGCCTGCACGTCCGTGCTTACTCTCAGGTACCCTGTCGCCCTCATAGAGACCTCCTGCGTTACAGCAATCCTAATTCCTGTAACAACAGTAGAGCATATAAGTATCTACAAATACAGAGCGCTCGATATATAGGGATGAAAGCCAATGAGAATACTTCAGTGGGACTCCCGGGCAGGCGCGTGCCCATCAAGCAGGACTAGTCCACTAGTCCAAGACTGGGAGATCTCCCCCAAAGAGTTCTGGGAACAGTTCCGGCTTGAATTCGGACACCAATTCTATAGCCTCCTCTAGGCTGAGGACGTGCGCAGTGGGCACATTGGTATAGGTGCCATCTGCGTTGTGGCGACTGCCCACCTCGCATAGGTAGTACCGTCCATCCGCTAGCTTGCCAACACCATAGTCTTCCCTCACATTAAATACCAGCGTAGCATAGCCTATATACCCACGATTGCCATCCCACACTAGAACTCTGGTGTCAAGGCTATCGCCAGGTTCGCTGTCCAGGATGTAGAGCTCTTCCCCGAAGAAATCCCGGAGCAGATCGAACCGGCGGTGGTAGATGATCTCATTTCGCGCTTCTGTGCGGCTGACTGGGAAAGCTCGAAGAATCAAGCGGTCCTCTTCCGGCGTCAAGTAGCGGACAACGTAGAATGTGCCGTCCCGAAGTCTTCCAACTCCCCGTGTGTGTCCGCCTAGGCTGCGGCGGTCATATTCGAGGTTGAAGATCTTGGTGACGAGGCCGAGTATCTTGGTGCCGTGCATTGAGTCATACAAGGGTATCTGGTGGGGCGCCGGATCCCCAGCAGCTGCATCCTGCTCAGCTGGGTCCTGATGACTTTCGTTTGCCGCATACGCCGCGCTGAGACGAGTTGTCATCCTGTACTCACTAGTTTCTTCTGATTCTTCATATTGTTCATCTTCCTCACGTTCAGCCATGTGGACCCCTTTCCATGTTGTCAAGTTCGTGGAGGAGACTTCGCGGACTGGTGGAGACCGTCGGCCGATATAGCCCTCAGCTTTCTCAACAGCCGCCCGTCAACGTGCCTCTCCTGGATCATCCCTTAAAAGCCAAGAGGTTGTTTCTTCCTCTCCTGGAACTCCTCCACTGTCAGAATCCCCTTGTCTCAAAACTGCACAAGCTTCTCCGTCTCGTCTACGCCTATCGGATGACCTCGGAGCTCTATTTGGAAACACCGTACCGCGGTTCGTCCCCGACAAATTCAAACAAGAGATTGTCTATCCCACCTGACCTGACAACCATCTTGCTGTCCGCCGCAAACACGATGTCACATCTCTCGCACTAGTAGAGATTCTCCCATGCATGGAAGTACTTTTCGTACCAAGGCATCAGAATAGTTCTTCTAAAGTTTTCCCGCCGCAGTTCTGACGAGAGAAAAATCCCATAGCTAACGACGAGTATTACGTATATGGGCCATGCTTGGACTTTCCCCATCAGCAGGATAGTAATGAGCATGGCGAGTCCCACACCTATCCCTGCGACGAGACCGATTGACGACGTGGGCGCAGGCAATGGCTCAAGCCGCTTGGAGAGATCAGACTGGGAGATGCTGTTGGTTGTGCCGCGAAGTACTGTCGGCGCTAGACCATCTCCGGTAAATGTCACTCCTACCGCACTGGATTTGGCCGTCCCGCTTGCGATACCCCCGCTATAGACAGACCGGACCCGAATGACCCTATCCAGTTGGTGACACTCTGGACACGTCGCAGTATTAGCCATAGAATCCTCCTTGGTACCTCGACACCATGCTCAACTCTCAGTTTCGTTTCAGGACTTCCTCCGCCCTTTTCAGATCCTCCTCCGATGGTTGACTAAAATGAGCAAGCGTCTCGCCGCAAATCCTCTCCCTCTTCATTCGTCGCCATTGAGCTTCCTCCCGTTATGGTGTGTGTGGACCGATTCTACTCAACTCCCCTCGGAATCCCTTGCGTAGCGTTCCAGCTCTCCCGTCGACTGGCAACCGCCCTATTCAGCTGCTGCTTCACGCCTCTTCTGCTAGTGCTGTTGCTGCTCTCTAGCTTTCTGCAGCACTGCTTGGAGCAACGGCCACTGGGAGACACCTGCATCTGCTCTTGACCAAGCATTCGTCGGGATGACCCGAAACGGGGAAGATATTATAGTCGTCTCGTCAATAACGCCCGGGGTCTTGGTACCGAGGTACGTCATATATCCGCCGCCCCGTACTTCCAGCACATGCCGTCCTGGTTTGGCCTCGATGAGCCCGTGCAACTCCTCCCAAGCCTTGATCATCTCAGGGTTCCAGGGAACCATGGTCTTCTGCGAATCGCTGGCCGCTGCCAATAGAAGAACATCCTTCTCTGTCGGTGGAGCCTTAGAACCGCCACGCGAGAAGAGATGAATAACTTCACCAATGAGAAAAGAGACGCAGAAGAAACCTATAAACATAGCGATGATGTCAATCAAGTATATCTCCCATCTCTACTCCCCGTCTTTGGGTGCACAGCCTACGTGGTCATTGAAGTACCTCTGCGTGACCTCTTGCACGCTCAGAGACTCCTTGCAGCGAGCGCGGTGATTTGAGCCTCGATCTCCCACCTGTCGCTCTCCGTGGTCATACCAAAGGAGTTTGCTTTCTCTTGATCGCTCCGACAATCATGCTAATCCGTTGAGGCGACATTCCAAATGCCCGCGCAACACTAGTCTGCGAAATGCCCTGTCTCTCGACCAGTTCGTACATCGTCTGATTACGGATGATGAACAATTCCTTGGGCAGATTCTTCTTCTTCAATTCGTCCAAGCTGATGCGCTTGTCCATCCGTTCCATCGTGTGAGTGACGATCTGTTTGTCCACCAGTATCTATGCACCCTGAATTCAGCTGGACCCTCACTCGTCCGAATCACCGTTGCTCAGCTGATGTTCAAGCGCCTGACGCACAAGCCCGATGACATACGGCAGATCTTCCAGAGACTTCAACATGACTGCAACTTTGCCGTTGCCCCAATTCCCCCCCGAGATATCCTTGCACAGTCCCTTCGGGTCATCGATGTCCGCAACCGGGATGGAGAGTATCAACCTCAGGCGATTACTTCGCGGGACAACAACCACGAAGCTGCCTTCCGCTTTGTAGGCAACATATCGCTTTAGGAATTCCTCCACCACATTGGGGTCGAGGGTACAGATCTCCTTGCGCAAGGGCTCGAACAACTCACGCGTCGGGCTGGCCAACAGGAACGGATGGTCTTCCGCCGTGTACGTGGCCTTCGTCTCTGCCTTCCGGTATCCAGCCAGAATGTCGTCCGACAATTTCGGCACTGGCCATACTTGCAGGGCCGTGCCCGCCAGCCGGGCGGCCCGCTCCACGATTGCCTGCTCGTTCCACTTGTCCAGTTGGCCAAGGCCCCGATTAAGTCTGATTGGACTGTCGCGAAAGCCGCCCTTCATGTCACGCTTCTCAAGGAATGGTCGGTCGCTGTATTCCGAGTTATAGCCTGTCAGAGTCAGGTTCCCTAGTGTATGCAGCCATGTCTGCTGGACCTGTCGCCAGTTCTCACCCAATGCCTCCCGCCATGCAGCCGGGAGGTCCGCATTCTGGGGAAGGATGTGTTCAATAGTGAATTCGTCAACGGTCACTCGCTCCTTCCGATCATAGTTCTCCAGCCGTCTCAGCCAGTAGCTCCGACGGGAGAAGTTGTAGAGGTCGTGGGTTTGAAGGTCGCGGTAGAACTCCTCATCCGATGGCATGCGGCGGTATAAGGGGAGCACGAGTAGGTTTGCCTCGATGCTCTCGAGGTACCGGTCCTTTCGAAGTGACTTGCCGAGCCCGGCAAACGTCTTGTCCATGGAGTTTGTCGGAATGGAGCAGACAGCACGACGGAACACATAGGCCTCCAAGAGCCGTACTGCAGCCACAAAGTCCGTTCGGGACAGCATGTTCGAGGAGTAGTCATGGTACAGTTCCAGCAACAGCGGGTATGTTACGTCCGCTTTCAACTCTCGAAGGTCGTGGAAGGCCGTCTTCAGGTCTGGATCTTCCTCGGCTCCCAAGGCCATGGCACAGAAGTAGCGTGCAAATGAGCGGAGGTCCGCTACCATCGCCTCTACTCCAGCGTCGGCAACCTCCGATTCGCGTGAGTACCGCTTGAACGCGTCGTAGACGTCATGAACGTTAGGAAGGTTGCCAGTCTTCACCGTCAGGTAGTATCGCATGAAGCCGTCGAACAGGGTGCCATATGCCTCCTGTCCAAAGTCCACCTCCATAGGCCGCCAATACTCCTCATAGAGGCGCGTCTGAAGATCGGGTTCAAGCCCCATCAGGATAAAGTTGCGAATGAGGTCCGCCTGCGTCAGCTCACGACCGGTTGAGTTCATACTCTCGAAGATCAGCTGCGGGTTGTCCTGCGTTCGGTCCAATGCAATGTCGACTACCATGAGCTTGGCCAGACCATTGCATACTGGCACCAAGTCCCCGTGGCGAGCAGCGATCCAAGACTGGAACAATTGATAGTTCGCGGCCACGTTAAGGGAGATCTCCTTTGGTTCTTCCCTTCCCTCCAGAATCGAGATCAGCGTTGACTTGTCCGTTTGTGACAGGATCAGCTTGAAGCGCTGCTCACCAGTCTCCTCCGGGTTCAATAGATAGTAGTTCTGCAGCTTGTGCGGCGAGAACCCTTCCACCGGCTCCTGACGACTCTCATCAAGTTGCCTCAGCGCGTCAGCAAGAGCGTTGATCAGTAGCGCAATCGTGGCCAACCGTTGCTGACCATCGATGACTAGCAGCGGCGACTGAGTCGAGATGTGATACTGGCCCTTCTCAATGTACACGATGGAGCCGATGAAGTGGGCATTTACCTTCTCACTCTCCCCCACCCGGATAATGTCGTCCCATAGCTGCTTGCACTCAGTCTCCGTCCATGAGTACGTGCGCTGGTAGATCGGGATGATGAATTGCGGGGACTTCTTGAGGAACTTGAGTAGTCTCGTCGCAGTTGCGTCCATCGGTCATCTCCTTTTAGGATCTCGTCCGCCCGGGAAGCCCCAGGTCCTTGAGGTCGATTCTACAAATCTTCCCTCCAGATGCGATTGCGGATCCCGAGAACCGCCCGTCCTCGCCGTCGCTGATGACAAGACCGACAACCTTCCTGCCGTGCGGAAGATGCTGCATGACCCATCCCATGTAGCTGGACACTTGAGAATACACGCGGTCATCAGCCCGCCCGGCCTTGAGCTCAATGACTACGTACGCCTTGGTGGCCCGATCGATGCAGAGAAGGTCAATGCGCCCGCCGACGGAGGGGCAAACAAACTGCCGCCCGCTGCGCCCGTCCGGTGATTCGTAGAGATCCAGCTTGTACCCGAACGGCTCTAACAGTCCGAGATCCCGAGCCAACCTTTCCTCAATGCGTTGTTCCGTCAGAATGCGCACAGGGGTCAGGTCGGCCTTGGCAAGCGCTTTGCGATACTCCGGGCAATGGTAACCCAGTACGGAGCTCAGATGACGGAAGATCGGCGGCGGTATCGCAAACGCGGACCGCTGGAAACGGCCACGGAGGGCGGGCCAGTCGTCGAGGTACGGGTCGGCCTTCATGGCTGCATAGGTCAATGTCGGGTCAAGCCGGTACAGTGACCGGTACATGCACCCGTACTTCCACCCCATGTCGCTGGCATCGGCATTTCCTGCGAGCGACGAGGCGTTGTCCTCTGCCCTGAGGAGATAGGCGATGTCAGACCTCGGGGCTGTCCGGTACAGAAGAACCAGATCTCCCGCCCTCGTGTCTTTGTGACAGGTCCACCAACCATCGCTTTTGCCCCCAGGTTCGAGATAGGGCGCAGGCTCGCCCTCATCTCCAAGGTAGGTCACGGGACGAGTCACCCACACCCAGTAGTTCCTCTCCTTCTTGACCACGGCTGGCTTCTTGACCACGGCTGGCTTCTTGACCACGGCTGGCTTCATGAATCACTCCTTCGGGGCGTGTGCCCTGCGTACAGTTACATGGGCAGTTCTTCCTTCTGAACCACGACGACCGAATCACCCTTCTTGCGGTCGATGACCATGTTCTCGGATGGTAGAACGAGCGGCAGCGGCTTCTTGAACAGGTCTGCAGCAGAAAGCAGCTGTATCATCGGGATATCCATCTTCCCGTTGTAGCGATAGGCCTCGTATTTCAGAGCCTCGGTACGCATTCCTTTCGTTGGCTCCTCAAGTATCACCAGAATGCCAAAGTCGGCTCCGTTTGCGACAACCGCACCATGCAGGTCGTGCACCATGCTCGGAGTGACAACTTTGTTGCTCTTGACCGATATGATAGCCTTGCCAAGATTGTTCTTCTTGGACATATCCCAGAAGCTGATGGTGCCGTCGACTCCTCCGTCTCCGGTCTTCTTTATGTTGCCAAGAGCGCCGGGAATACGCGTGACTGCCCAATACTGAAACTGCCAGCCGTCGCCATACTGCCGGGCTAGAGCTTCAGCGCCTGCGACATCATGGGGCATCCCGATGACCTCAAAGTCGATGCCTTCTTCGAGATGCCGTCCCTGTTCGGTTGTTGAGCCTTCTAGTCTCTTCACCATGACGTCAATGGCCGGGATAGCAATGTCGATGCCAATCCGACGTCTGTCAAGTTTTTGCGCCACGGCTGTAGACGTCCCACATCCGGCAAAGGCATCCAAGACAAGGTCTCCAGGGTTAGAGCTCGCTTTGATAATGCGTTGCAGGAGGGCCTCGGGCTTCTGGGTCGGATAGCCAAGGCGCTCGGTATGTGAGCCAGACAGCGACGAAATGTCCGCCCATTCGTCCTGTACAGGCACGCCCTTTGACTCATCCAAGTAGTGCTTCTGTCTCACGTACCCTGTTCTTGAGTAGTACAATCGTCCCTCTCGGTTCAGTCCAGGATTACACGACGCGGTCGCAATCCTCTGGGAATGCAACTGTCTCCTATGATTGTCAGGCATCTGTCAGTGGGTCCAGAGACAGCAGCCTGTTGAATAGCTCGTTCATGCGCTGCGATACGTCATCGAACATGACCAAATACCTTTCGTCGAAAACATAGACGGTCTGCATTTGCGAGAATGCTGACTTCAAGGCCGCTTCCTTGCCAATCATCTTGTATAGCGCGAATTCAGCAAGCGGTTTCGTTGCAAGGTTGCTTCCGAACCTTCTGGTCTCCTCCTCACGTTTGTATCCCAGCATCACGGCGAATTGGCTCTTGTTGTTCAGAAGTCTCTTGATTTCGTCCTGCTTGACCATTGCTGTGAGATCATACAGGTGCTTTGCGACATCCATCAACTTGCGTTGTTCATAGTAGAACTCTGCGGCAAGTATCTTATCGACAAAAATGCGTTCCATAGTGATCGTTTGTATCTTGAACGGCCTAACGCCATATCTGCCCTCCAATATACCGCGCTGTTCTTGTGTTGCCAGCGAATACACCAGGGGAGCGATCTGAAGTGCCTTGTGCGGGATACTCTTGGTGAAAGAAGTGGCTTCTATCTTCACTTTCCCAAAGCGCTCAAGTGGATCTGCACTTGGAATTTCGGCAACAGGTTCATACGTGTACACGCTCGTAATACTGCCTCTATTGACCTCTTCCATCGTGCTGTCAGATGTTCTCGGAAGAGCAGTGTAGTTTTGTGTGGCGTTCTTCAGTCGTTTGTGTGCCTGACTTCTTGAGCAGTCTTCGCTTTCGACCGTGAGATCGATGTCTTCAGAAAACCGCTTCATTTGTCCAAGAGCCTTGTATAGAGCAGTGCCCCCCTTGAAATACGCAGGGAGGCGTGATTGCTTTGTGGACAATTCGCTTAGAAGAAGCGTCACGTAGTAATCCTTTTCAGCGATATCTGCCCGCATGCCCGTTCGCGAACGAACGTCTCCAAGCAGCGCCATGAATGCTCCAACGTCATTGTGCAGGTTCATCAACTACACCAAGAGGCAAGCTAGTGTTCCTGCAAGCTTCTTTGAATAATGTGTCTTTGCAATCGCAATCAGTCGCCTGAAATCCAATCTGTGCTTCTCTGCGTATGTTTTCAGAACAGGGTTGTTTTCGTCGTGAGCGGGGGCCAGTCTCTGGAGATCACGTACAGCATCGATGAATTGTAGATACTGCCAGTTCTTGTTGTCTACCAACATGACTGGCTTTCGTTTCACAACAAGACTTCCTTTCGGGAGTTTCATAGTATAGCTGTTTGTGGCAATCTCCGTCTTCCTTGGCAGCAATGTCATCAAGCCAAGTCTGTTGAGGAGGGACGCTCCGGTTTCGTATCCTATGACATGCTTCTGCTTGTGCATGAGAACGTGGCTGGTCAAGACGTCGACATCAGGACATGCCTTGCCGAAGATCGTCGGTTCAACGTGGCAGTACAGGCCCTTTTGTACACGATCAATGTCACCATGATTGGCGAGCCGTCTCAGATGGTTATTGGTGGCAACTCTTGCATCCTCAATAGGTATACCGAAATGTCGTGCCACGCGCGCTGCTATCTCTTTGGAAAGGATAGGGTCCATCCGTGGAACTCTGCCTACTGTGTCATAAACATACCCTGCATATCCTTTGTAAGCCATCTCGCCACCTCTGGTTGACATTATAGTAGTTCCAACATGTTATGCAAGAGGGATATTATAGTGTCACTTCCACCACTATAAGCTTGATTAGCACTACGTTTGCAACCCAATGATCAGTATGATGTGGGATATCCGAATCCGAACGGACGGCCGGTGCGCAAAAAACATGCGGGACTGTTGCTGACCGCGCAGCTCTCACTGACCAAGTGAGCAGTCAAGTGGTGGAGCCGAGGGGAATTGACCAGTCGTCACGATCACTTCTGGATGCCCTCCTGAGGATTCTGCAAACTAGTTCACTAGAGGTATCTTCTCGCGGGCAGGGACACCGATCGAAGACGAGCGTTCAGCCGCAGCGATTGACCGAAACAAGGATGCGGTGCCAGTGATTGGACGGGGCGCCGGGGATGACTAGAATCTCCTACAGAAGGCACTAACGGATACTGGCACTTGTCAGGGACGTTGTGAGGGGGTAGCCATGAGCTTGCTTGACGGGTTTGATGCCTCGGCATATGACTTCTCGGAAGGTCTCGCATGCGTTGACGTTAATGAGAGACTGCGCAATCCCGACCACAAGGCCGCATGTGGATTCGTGGATCGCGAAGGGAACATCGAGTTACCTGTAATCTATGACGCGGCACACGCTTTTCGCGAAGGTTTTGCAGCCGTCAAGCTGAACAACAAGTGGTGCTTCATCGACACCAAGGGAAACAAGTCGCCAATGTCTGCTGCCGAGGCAAAGCGATACCTGGAAGGAGGAATGTAGTGGCCTTAGGCCTCAGCGCGCGAGTGCCAGAGTCGCATCTTTGAAGGAGGAGAAGGACGCAATCATCGAGAAGTGCCTCAAAGGTGTGATTCCAGATGAAATGGTGAAGGAATGGCTTGGCAAGACGTCAATGGAGGAAGAAGCCTTGAAATGCCGACTTGCACTGGTGGCGGAGTCGGCCCTC
>Ga0209840_1000083_pt1 | contig 20414 bp, 16 predicted proteins | sample PersoiDNA2013190_FD_185802 | JGI IMG/M metagenome (GOLD analysis project Ga0209840, IMG submission 185802) | Permafrost soil microbial communities from the Arctic, to analyse light accelerated degradation of dissolved organic matter (DOM) -... | ecosystem: Environmental > Terrestrial > Soil >... | reverse complement strand
GTCCGTGCCGGCGAGCCGGTTGGCGAGCTCGGCGTTGATGTTCTCGAGGCAGCACGTGCGCTTGAGGAAGGAGCGGACGGCCTCGTCCTCGCGCCGGTACACCTGCTCCGCGAGGTAGGAGTAGATGTCCTGCTTGAGGCGGGGGTCCGAGAGGGCCAGCTCCAGCGAGTCGAGGTCGAGCCACTCGAGGGCCAGGCCGGCGAGCACAATGCTCGCCGGCCAGCCCTCGGTCAGCGCGACCAGGCGCTCGATGTGCTCGCGGCGCGGTTGGTGGCCGGTGCGTGCGGCGAGCACCGCCACGGCCTGCTCCGCGTCGAAGCGCAGAGTCTCGGCGCTTATCGCAGCGACGTCGCCGGCGAGACGCATCTTGTTCACCGAGAACGCGGGATCGTATCGCGTGAGCACGATGAAACGCAGGCTCGCCGGGAGATCGGCCAGAAGGTAGTCCAGCGTGCGATTGAGCTCCGTCGACTCGGCCGCCTCGTGGTAGTCGTCGAGGACGATGTGGACATCGCGGTCGATCCTTCGCTCGCACTCCTTGACGAACATCGCCTGCATGTGCTCGACGGGGAAGGGGGTCTCGGCAGTGGTCCTCAGGCGCTCGCGGATCGCGTCGCCGAAGTCCGCGAAGCGCTCTCTGAGGGCTTCGGTGAGAGACGCGAGGAAGACAACGGGGTCGTGGTCGAGGACGTCCAGCTTGTACCAGACGCTGTCGAGACCCAGGCGCTCGATGGCCGCCGCGGCGACTGTGGTCTTGCCGTAGCCGGCGGGTGCGCAGACCAGCGACAGCCGTCGTCGTGTGGCCCGTCTGAAGTCCGCGAGCGTGTCGGGGCGCAGGACGACGTCGTCTATGCGTGGGCGAGCGAGTTTCGCCGCGACCGGGCTTGGAGTTAGCGACCCTGCATTCAACCTGTGTGACCCCAGACGCCGAGGGAGCCGTTGCCGAAGAGCGGCGAGTACTATAACAGGGATACGGCGAGGCGGCCTGCCGCTGGCGACGCTGGCAGGTTGACGTTTCGGCGGGCCGGCTCAGTCATCCCGGCTGGGCGAGGGCCAGCTCGACGGCCTCGGCGGGCGTCTTCGCCCGCCGCACCCCGTCGAGCTCGCCGCCGTCGGGCGGCGTGATGCTCCAGGTGTCGAGCAGGATCACCGGCTTGCCCACGTTGCGCGCCAGGGCGATCTCGCTGAGCGTGCCCCAGGCGCCGCCCACGGCGATCACCACGTCGCCGCTGGCCACCACGCTGAGGTTGCGGGCGTAGCCCATGGCGCTGCACACGGTGTAGGTGAGGTCGGGGGCGGCGCGCAGGCGATCGGCCTCTGGCAGGATGCCGATCGAGACGCCGCCCTTCTTCTTCACGCCGCGCGCTACAGCCTCCATGACGCCGCTGCGGCCGCCGCAGACCACGACGAAGCCGCGCTCCGCGAGGAGCTCGCCGAGCTCCTCGGCCTTCGCGGCCAGCTCGGGCGTGGCGCGGCTGGCGCCGATGACGCTGACGTATCTCGGCGCGCCGGCCGGCTCCACGGCGGTCACGGCTTGTCCTCGATGCGGGCCGTGCCGGCCGGCGCAGCGGGGCCGGCGGTCCCAGCGTCCGGGCGGGGCGGCGCGAAGCGGCCGCGCCCGGCCTTCCTGTCTTCTTCCTCGCGCCTCAGGCAGGCCCAGGGCTTCCTGCCGGGCGAGCCGTAGAAGATCCTGAAGTCGGGCCGGTACCCTCGGCCCTCGTAGAGGCGCACGGCCATGTCGTTGCCTGTGTCGACGCCGATCTCCACGTCCTCCACGCCGCGGCGTTCCAGGTCGGCGTCCATCGCGTCCATGAGCGCGCTGCCGACGCCGTTGCCGCGCTCGCCTTCGGCCACACAGAGGTGCGCGAGCTCGGCGTGCGTATCGCCCGTGTACCACACGGGGTCTGGACCCTCGATGCGTACGAAGAGGTAGCCTACGGCCTCGCCGCTGCGGCGCCCGGCGAGGGCGAAGGCATCGCCCTTGAGGGCCTCGAGCATCGCCTCGCGCTCGAGTTTCCACGACTGGTCTGAGGGGCGCACCGGCACCAGCGCCTCGGGCAGGGCGGCGATGTGGTCGAGCAGCGCCTTCCACAGCGGTCCGACCTCGTCGATGTTCGCGGGGTCGAGCTTCTCGATGGTGATCCCGTCGGGCATTCAGGCTCCCTTGTCGTGGTCGTCGGCGGGCGCCGGCGCGAGCATGGCGCCGAGCAGCGCCACCGCCCCGGCCTTGCTCAGCGGCTCGTTGAGGTTACCGCACTTGGGGCTCTGCACGCAGCTGGGGCAGCCGCTCTCGCAGGGGCACTCGGCGATCAGGGCGTGGGCGTCGGCGGCGAGGCTCTCGAAGGCCTCGTAGCCGCGCCTCGTGAGGCCGATGCCGCCGGGGTAGCCGTCGTAGACGAAGATGCTCGCCGCGTCGGTCTGCCAGTGCCAGGGGGTGCTGAGGCCGCCGATGTCCCAGCGGTCGCACATGGCGTAGAGGGGCAGCAGGGCGATGAGCGCGTGCTCGGCGGCGTGCAGCGAGCCTGGGGTGGCCAGCTCGTCGCCCGCGGCCGCGGCGTCGGCCGTGGTCAGGGCGGCGAGCGCCTCCTCGATCGTCGGCCCCGGGATGGCCAGCCAGAAGGCCTGGGTGGTGAAGGTCTGCTCGGGCAGGTCGAGGCTGATGGTGTCGATGATGTGCTGGTCGGTCATGTCGCGCTTCTGGTAGGCGATCACCTGCTCGGTGACCTCGAGCTCGCCGAAGAACAGGGAGGCGCCGGGCAGCGAGCGCATGCCGGCCTGCCCGGCCACCAGCACGTTCTTGTCGGTCTTCACCTGGGTGTAGAAGGCGCCGTCGAAATCGTCCACGAGGACGGTGCGGCCCTCGAGGTCGAGGCGCCGCACGAGGTAGCTCCTGCCGAGATGCAGGTAGACGGCGCCGGGATGGGCGAAGCGGAACACGCGCTCGCGCTCCACCGTGCCGATGATCTCGCCGCCGCGCGTCTCGACGATCACGAACTGCTCGTTGGACGCTGTGCGCAGGCTGGTGTCGGCGGCGGGCGAGTACGGCCTGGTCCAGACCAGGCCGTCGCCGCGCCGCCGCAAGCGCCCGGCCTGCGCCAGGCGCTCGGCCGCCAGCAGGCCCTGCTCGCCGAAATACGCCTCGTCTTTCGGCGTGATGGGCCGCTCGTAGGCGGCCGCCTCGAGGTGCCGCGCCGAGATGTGCGGGTTGTGCAGGTCGATGATCGCCTCCTCGACGCCGCGGCTCAGCAGGCGCTCGGGCTCGCGCATGAAGTACTGGTCGAGGGCGTCCTGGCCGGCGACCAGCACGGCCCAGCCGTGGCCGGTCCGGCCGGCCCGTCCCCAGCGCTGCCGCAGGCTCGTGACCGTGCCGGGAAAGCCCGTGACCAGCGACACGTCGAGGGTGCCGACGTCGATGCCCAGCTCCAGCGCCTGGGTGGCGATCACCGCGTCCAGCTCGTGGGCGAACAGGCGGCGCTCGATGTCGCGGCGCTGCTGCGGCGTGTAGCCGGCGCGGTAGGGCTGCACGCGCGCCGCCGCGCCACCCGGGTCGCGGTCCTCCAGGCGGCGGCGCACGTGCCCGAACACCAGCTCCGCCGCCTTGCGCGTGGGCGCGAAGGCGATCACCCGCGCTCCCGCCAGCACGCTCTCAGCGGTGACGTAGCTGGCTTCGGCGAGGGCGCTGCGCCGCGCGCCGCGCGCCGGGTCCACGAGCGGCGGGTTCCAGAACACCACGGTACGCTCCGGCCGCGGCGCCTGGTCCTCGTCCACAACGGTGAACGGCAGGCCGACGAGCTTCTCCGCGAACGCCTGCGGGTTGGCGATGGTGGCCGACGTGAGCACGAACTGCGGCTCGGCGCCGTATTGGGCGCACAGACGCCGCAGGCGGCGGACCACCTGCGCCACGTGGCTCCCGAACACGCCGCGGTACACATGCGCCTCGTCGAGCACCACGTAGCGCAGGTGGTGCAGGTATTCGGCCCAGCGCTCGTGGCTGGGGAGGATGCCAACGTGGAGCATGTCGGGGTTGCTGAGCAGGATCGTGGCCGTGCGTCGCAGCAGGGCGCGCGAGTCCTGCGGCGTGTCGCCGTCGTAGATCGCCGGTACGGTGGGCTTGATTCCCGGCACGTCCAGCCTGAGTTCTCCCAGCTTGCGCGCCTGGTCCTGGGCGAGCGCCTTGGTGGGGAAGAGGAGGAGCGCGCGGCTCTGCGGGTCGCGCGCGTACTCGTCGAGCACGGCCAGCTGGTAGCAGAGGCTCTTGCCGCTGGCGGTGCCGGTGCTGATCACCACGTTCTCGCCGGCCCGCAGGGCATCGAAGGCCGCGCGCTGGTGGCCGTGCAGGCGCTCGATGCCGGCCGCGAGGAGCGCTTCGCGCAGCGCGGCCGGCAGGCCGTCGGGCAGTTCGGCCGCGCGGCCTTTCCGCGCGGCCTCGTGCGCCACGGCCACGACCTGCTCGTGGCCGCCCTCGCGGAACAGGGCGCGCAGGCGCTTCTGGATGGCGGCGTCACTCACGCGGCCATACTACTCGACGGCCCGTACGCGTGAAGGGGCGCCCTCGGCGCCCTTTCGTGTGGGAGTCGTCGTGCTTTCCGCTCGCTGCTACCTGGCGCGGCGCCCGAGGTCGAGCGTGAAGAACCACCCCTTGCCGCTCACCGCGCCGACGCCGAGGTCGCGGAAGCTCTTCGTGAGGATGACGGCGCGGTGCATCGGGGACTTCATCCACTTGTCCACGATCAGCACCGGGCTGGAGTACAGGCCGGTGCCCCAGGCGATGTTCTCGCCGGCCTTCCAGACCCTGTAGCCCTGACGCGTGTAGCCGTGACGCACGATGCGCTGGCTCCACGTCTCACCGCTCGGCGAGTTGTGGTCGAAGTACTGCCTGTCGCCCATGTCGGCCGAGTGCGAACGGGCCGAGTCCACGAGCTTGGCGTTGACGCGCAGACTGGCCAGGTGGCGCTTGGCGCGCTCCTGGTTGATGCGCTTCACGAGCTGCTGCTCGTAGGAGTTCAGGGAGACGCTGGCGGGGGCCGCCGCGGGCAGGCTCGCGAACAGCAGGGCGGCCAGCGCCACCAGCAAGATCACGATCCCGCAGCGAGTCTTCATGGCTCACCTCCGAGCCCAGCAGTGGTGTACGGATGCCCACTCCTGGTACATCCGTCCAATCGTGGTATCGGCCGCGATCAGCAGAAACTGAGGGTCTCGGCGCAGGTTCTCTTGCCTCCTCTGGCAACACCGGAGGTGGAGGCCCGCGCGGGTCTGCGGAGGTCTGCGGCTGCGGCGAGCGCCAACGCCCCCCGGCTTGCGGCCTCGGGGGCGGCACTGTAGGTTCAGCGGGACATGCACAGAAGCCCGGCCAGTCAGCGGCGGCGCGCGAAGGTCCGCCGCCGCGATCAGATCAGGCGCCGGCGTGCGGTCACGCTCGCCGTTCTCGTGACCCTCATCGTCCTCGCCGTGTGGGCCGCGTACGCTATCCCCGGGCAGACCCCGGCGCGCGTGCCGCAGAGCGCCGCCATGCCCACCGTCGACGGCAGCCCGGCCGGCGCCGGCGATGTCGTGGTCGCGCAGGTCGAGGGCCTCGACTTCGTCCTGCCGGTCGCCCGCGAGGTCACGACGGCCGTGGCCTATCACCCGGTGGACAACGCCGACACCGTGCCGTTCGCGCCGGCCGGCGACCGCCTGAGCGGGGGTAGCCTGGGCCAGAAGCTCGCCGACATCTTCGCCGGCGGCGGCGCCATCCAGTACTACCTCATGGACGGCGCCGGCGGCGAGGGTTCGTCCTCGACCGCGGGCCTGGACGTCGGCGCCGTGCCGGGTTCGGCCGTCGTGAGCCCCGCGGACGGCAAGGTCACGGCCATCAAGAAGTACCGCATCCTCGGTCGCTACTGGGACGTGGAGATGCATGTGCAACTCGCCCACGACCCGTCACTGCTTCTGGTGCTCACCCATCTCACGCGCCCCAAGGTCGAGATCGGCGACGTCGTGGCTCGCGGCGACACCGTGCTGGGCGCCGTGCGCGGGTTCCCGACGGCGCTCGACCAGGCGCTCAGCCGCTACACCTCGGACACCGGCGACCACGTGCAGATGATGGTGCTGCGCGTCACGCCCGAGCTGGCGGGGCTCTGAGCGTGGCGGCCGGCGCAGTCCCCGCCGCCACGCGCGCCGTCATCGGCGGCTCCGGTTCTCTGGCCGCCGACTTCCCCGGCGACCTGCACCCCGAGGCGCGCGTCGTCGAGCGCGATCTCGTGTTCGAGACGCCGTGGGGCGACAGCCCGCCGTTCACGCTCTTCGAGCTCGGCGGGCACACGGCCCTGCACGTGCGCCTGCACGGGTGGCGCAAGGGCGTCTCGCGCGGGCGCGCCTCGCGCCAGGTGTTCAGCGTGCTCCATCGCGCCGGCGTCAAGAGGATCCTCTCGGACGCCGGCGTCGGCAGTCTCAACCATCTCCTCGACCCCGGCGACCTTGTGGTCGTCGACGACTTCGTCGACCAGACCACCGACCGCGACCGCTACGGCGTCGTGGTCGGCGACCATCTGCTCATCATGCGCGACCCGGTGTGCGCGGCCGGGCGCGAGGCGCTGGTGGGCGCCGCCCGGCGCCTCGCCCCCGCCCGCCGCGTGTTCACGCGCGGCACGTACGTGGTCACCGAGGGGCCGCGCTTCGAGTCGCCCGCCGAGGTCCGGCGCCTGCAGAGCATGGGCGACGTGGTCGGGCAGAGCTTCTGCCCCGAAGTCTGGCTGGCCCGCGACATCGGCGCCTGCTACGCGGGCATCTACCTCATCGTCAACTACGGCGAGGGCGTCGTGCAGGAGTGGGAGCACGACGTGCTGGCGCAGATCTTCCACGAGGACGCCGGCCTCATGGGCCGCATCCTTCTCAACGCCCTGGCGGCCCTTCCCGACGACGACGACTGCCACTGCCGGGAGCTGCGCAAGCCGACGCTGCTGGGGTAGCTGCCCTCAGCTACCGTGCCAGCCGCTCGAGGGCGGCCGCGTCCAACCCGTACAGCACGCCCAAAACGAACTGCCCCGCGGTGCGCACCTTCGCCGCGACCAGGTGGCCGCTCGTGTCTGCGGCCGTGTGGTAGACGGGGTCGTCCCGCCACTCGATCCAGGCGGCGGGGATGCCGGCCAGCTCGAACGCCTCATGGTCGCTCCAGCCGGACTCGCCTGGATCGCGAAGGTATGACATGCGGATGCCGCGCTCCCGGGCCTGCCGCAGGAGCAGGCGTCTCAGCGATTGCGGCCCGTTGCCCATGGTGCGCACCACGAAGCGCGGGCCGTAGCCGATCATGTCCACGGAGATCATGCCGGCGGCGTTTTTGCGCGCGCCGGCGCTCATGTTCTTGACGTGGTAGCGCGAGCCGAAATGGTGATGGTCCGGATCCGCGTCGATCATCTCCTCGGCGCCGAAGAAGACCAGCTCGACCGTGGGGTACGCGTGTCGCCGGCCGAGGCCGCGCGCGATCTCCAGCAACGCGCCGCAGCCCGAGCCGTTGTCGTTGGCCCCCGGTGAGGGCGCCTTGGAGTCCATGTGGGCGCCGAGGATGATGGTCTTGCGGGTGGAGCCCGGGAAGCGCGCGACCACGTTACGGCTGGTCTTGCCGTTGGGCAGGCGGAAGGTCCGGGTCTCGGGCTGCGCGCCCGCCGCGACGAGGCGCCCGGCGATGAAGGCGGCGCCGCGCTTCTCGGCGCCGCCGCCGGCGCTGCGCACGCCGATGTCCTCGAGGGCGCGGACGTCGCTCAGCGCGCGGCTGACGACGAACCTGGGTTTCGGCGTGCTCTGCGCCGCGGGAGAGGCTGCCTCGCCGGCGCTTGCGCTCGCCGCGCTCGAGGAGGCCGCCGGCCGCGTGGCCGCGCTCGCGGCGCTCGCGGCGGGTCCGCGCCCGGATCCCCAAGGCCCGAGCGCGCGGGCGGTGACGACGCCCGCGACGACGGCCAGCACGATCGCCGTCGCGGCGACGGCCACCCATGTCCGGCGGCGACGCGTCCGCCGGCGCCGCGCCTCGACGTGGCGTCTCTTCAGTTCCTCAGCCCGTTGCTCCGGGCTCTGGCCGGCCTGTGGGCCTCGACGCGTCATGTGCCTCCTCCCGCGCTCCCAGCTTAGCGTGTCAGCGCCCAGGCGAGCACCGAGAGCCCGTTGAACAGGGCGTGGAAGGCGATGCTCGTCCACAGCGAGCCGGTGCGCTTGTAGACCCAGGCCAGCGCGAGCCCCAGGGTGAACAGCGGCACGAAGACGTCGAGCTGCAGGTGCGCGATGCCGAAGACGGCCGCCGAGACGCAGGCGCCCGCGACCCACCCCCACGAGGACGAGAAACCGCGGAACAAAAAGCCGCGGAAGAAGATCTCCTCGAAGAAGGGCGCCAGCACCACCGCGAGGATCACGAAGAGGACGATGCCGGCGGTGGTGCGCGGGAACTCGCCGATGATGACCTGCTGCCTGGGGTGCACGACCGGGTTGTGCAGAAAGCTCACCAGGTAGACGGCGGCGAGCGCCACGGGGATGGTCCAGAAGAAGGCCTTGCTCGGGGTGGTGAAGCCCCAGAGAGCGAGCTTGCGGCCCGCGATGCGCAGCGAGAAGAACCACGCGGCGAGCGTCTGCCAGCCGTAGACGATGAGGGAGCCCACGACGAGGGCGACAGCGGAGCTGAGGGTCACCTTGTCGACGTTCGTGGAGGCGCCCATCCCGAGCGCGGCCGCGTAGAGCAGGACCTCTGGGCCGAAGCCCACCACGAGGCCTGCCAGGCTGAGACCCCAGCCCCAGCCGGCGCGCTTGTCCGCCGCCGCGGGCGGCGGCGCGAGTGGCGCGCCGGCCTGCGCCAGGGGCGGCGGCGGGAGTGGGCCGGCCTGCGGCCGGCCCGGCTGCGCCGGCCCGGTCACTCCGCCGTGCGGCGGCGCGTACGGCGGAGGCACGGGCGCGCGCCCGGGCGCCGCCGCCCGTTCCGCCGCCTGGCCCTCGTCGTGGTGCTGCTCCTCGATGGGTCGCTCCTCTCCGCGCCGCCAAACGTACCAGGACACGGTATCTCATCGAGGTCCCGCACGACCCCGACGAGTGCCTGTGGGCCATGGACGAGATCATCGGCCGCGGCCCCCAGTACGCGCATCTGTTCTGGTGGGGCTGTCACGTGTGCGAGCATAGCGGATGGGCGCTGCTCGACGGGACGGGGCGGCAAGGAGGTCCTCGAGGAGGCCCTGCCACCGGTACTCCGCGGGCGCGCTGTCGTGCGCCGGGTCTCGCGCATGGACGGGCCCGAGCTGCGCCACTGGCACGAGGCGCGGGAGGATGCCGACGCGTAGGGCGCTTGCCGCCCGCGCCCCGGCGCGCGGCCGGTCCGCCGCGTTTTGCCCGCCCTTCGATGTCTGCTATACTGCGCCGCCGTGGCAGGCGCGGCGTGACGTTCGCGCCCCGGGGGCCGTCCGGGTCGCGTTGACCCTAACGGCAGACCCTTGGTATCCTTACATGCTTCTTTCTGAAAGGATGACGACGTGCGTCAACTCGTCACGCTCGCTTGCCAGGAGTGCAAGCGTCGCAACTATCATACGAACAAGAACAAGAAGAACGACCCGGACCGCATCGAGCTCAAGAAGTACTGTCGCTGGTGCGGGACGCACACTGTGCACAAGGAGACGCGCTGAGCGTTCCCCCCTTGTGTCTGTAGGGCTGTAGCTCAATTGGTAGAGCACCGGTCTCCAAAACCGGGGGTCGGGGGTTCGAGCCCCTCCAGCCCTGCCAATGACCATCGGAGCGGTTGAGTGGCGAAGACTGCGAACAACGACAAAGGCAAGTCGGGCAAGGGCAAGCCCACGCCCAGGCAGGCGCAGGGCGGCAAGGCCGTGGCCAAGCGGGCCGCCGCCAAGCCGGCGCGCGGCAAGGGGCAGCAGAAGTCCCGCCAGCAGGCGCGTGCCGCCAAGCCCGGCGAGAAGCGCGGCCTCATGAAGTTCATGCACGACGTGCGCATCGAGATGGGCAAGGTCACCTGGCCCACGCGCAAGGACCTCATGCAGTCCACGCTCGTCGTGCTCGTCGCCGTCGCCATCGCGACCGTTTACTGTTTCGGCCTCGACACCGTCTTCGCCAAGACCGTCGACGTGATCCTGTCGGTCATCAAGTGATCGGGGCAGCGCGTGTATAGCTGGTACGTCGTCAACACGTATTCGGGGCACGAGAACAAGGTGAGGGCCAACCTCGAGCATCGCCGTCAGTCGATGCACCAGGAAGAGCGCATCCACCAGATCGTCGTGCCCACCGAGCAGATCGTCGAGACCAAGGACGGCGCGAAGGTCACGAGCGAGCGCCGCGTGTTCCCGGGCTACGTGATGGTGCAGATGGAGCTCACCGACGACACGTGGTCGCTGGTCAAGAACACACCGGGCGTCACCGGCTTCGTCGGCGCGCAGAACAAGCCCGTGGCGCTCTCGCGCGCCGAGGTCGACCGCATCATGCACACGGCCTCGGTCGAGCGCCCCAAGCAGAAGGCCGAATTCACGGTGGGCGAGGACGTGCGCGTCACGTCCGGCCCGCTGAGCGATTTCTCCGGTGAGGTCGTCGAGGTCAACCTCGACCATAGCCGGCTCAAGGTCATGGTGTCGATCTTCGGTCGCGAGACGCCGGTCGAGCTCGCCTTCGACCAGGTCAAGAAGACATCCTAACCAGGCAGTAAGCGAGGCAGCAGTGGCCAAGAAGGTCCTCACCAAGATCAAGTTGCAGATCTCCGCCGGCGCGGCAAGCCCGGCTCCGCCGGTCGGCCCCGCGCTGGGTCAGCACGGCGTCAACATCATGGAGTTCTGCAAGGCGTTCAACGCCCAGACGCAGGCTTCAGGCAGCACCATCGTGCCGGTCGAGATCACCGTGTACGAGGATCGCTCCTTCACCTTCATCACCAAGACGCCGCCGGCCGCCGTGCTGCTGCGCGAGGCCCTCGGCATCGACAAGGGCTCCGGCGAACCCAACCGCCACAAGGTCGGCACGGTGACCCGCGAGCAGGTCCGCGCCATCGCCGAGACCAAGGCGCCAGATCTCAACGCCAACGACGTCGACGCCGCGATGAAGATCATCGAGGGCACCGCCCGCAGCATGGGCGTCGAGGTACAAGAGTAGACAATCTGATGGCCGGGCTCGCCGCCCGGCCGCCGACGTGGGAGGCGACCAGGTCGCCGCTTGCACCACAGGAGGTCCGCGAATGGCCAAGCAAGGCCGCACCTACACCGCCGCCAAGCTCTCCATCGAGCCCGGCCGGCTCTACGCCCCCCTCGAAGGCATGCGCCTTCTCAAGTCGCTTCCGGGCGCCAAGTTCGACGAGACCGTCGAAGTCCACTTCCGTCTCGGCGTCGACGTGCGCCACGCCGACCAGATCGTGCGCGGCACCACCGTGCTGCCGCACGGCACCGGCAAGGAGATGCGCGTCGCCGTGTTCGCCGAGGGCGACAAAGCGCGTGAGGCGCAGGAGGCCGGCGCCGACATCGTCGGCGCCGACGACCTCGCCAAGCAGATCCAGGAAGGCGTCTTCGACTTCGACATCGCCATCGCCACGCCCGACATGATGAGCACCGTCGGCAAGCTCGGCCGTATCCTCGGCCCGCGCGGCCTCATGCCGAACCCCAAGTCGGGCACCGTCACCTTCGACGTCGGCAAGGCCGTCGCCGACGCCAAGGGCGGCAAGGTCGAGTACCGCACCGACCGTTCGGGCATCGTGCACCTCAGCATCGGCAAGAAGTCCTTCACCGAGGAACAGCTGGTGGAGAACTACGGCGCCGTGCTCGACGAGATCGTGCGCGCCAAGCCCGCCGTCGCCAAGGGCAAGTACATCAAGAGCGTCAACGTCGCCGCCACGATGAGCCCCAGCGTCGAGCTCGACCCCGCGCGCACGCGCGACCTGCTCGAGGGCTGAGCCAGAAAAGGCCGGGCGCGGCCGCCCGCAGTTGCGGCCGCGCCCGTATCCGACATATACTGCCGCTTCGCGGCGTCACCACGCCGCGGCCGATGAAGGTCGGTGCTCCTCCGGGAGCCGAAGGGATCCACACGGGTCCGCCACCCGAGGCGAGACGAGCCGGCGCCGCCGCCTGTGCCCGCTTCCGCTTCGGGAGCGGGTTTTTGTTTGCGACTGAGAGGTCGAGATGCTGAGAAACGAGAAAGAAGCTGTGATCGCCGAGATGGCGCAGCTGCTGACCGACACGGAGAACCTGTTCGTCAGCGACTATCGCGGCCTCACGGTGGCCGAGCTCAAGGAGCTCCGCGGCAAGCTGCGCGAGAGCGGCGCGAGCTTCAAGGTGGTCAAGAACACGCTGGGCGGCATCGCCGCCGACCGCGCCGGCCGCGAGGCCGTCAAGGACATGCTCAGCGGCCCCACCGCGGTCACGTTCTGCGGCGACGACCTCGTCGGCGCCGCCAAGGCCCTGGCCGACTTCGCTAAGACGCACCCGCGGCTCGAGGTGCGTGGCGGCCTGCTCGAGTCGAGCTTCATCGACCCGGCCGGCATCAAGGCGCTGGCCAGCCTGCCGCCGCGCGATGTCCTCATCGCTCAGCTGGTCGGCGCCATGGCCGCGCCCATGACGGGCCTGGTCACCGTGCTCCAGGGTACGGTGAGCGGCTTCGTGCGTGCGCTCAATCAGGTGGCCCAGCAGCGGGCCGCGGCCGACGAGGCGTAAGGCGCCCGGCGGCGCCGACACTGTCCACCAAGGCTTTCAAGCCCTACGCGAGGTGAATTGACAATGGCAAACAAGACCCTTACGAAGGATCAGCTCATCGAGGCCATCAAGTCCATGACCGTGCTCGAGCTCAGCGAGATGGTCAAGGCGCTCGAGGAAGAGTTCGGCGTCAGCGCTGCGGCCCCCGTGGCCGCCGCCGCTCCGGCCGCCGGCGCCGCCCCGGCCGAGGCCCCCGAGGAGCAGACCCAGTTCGACGTGATGCTCACCGCCTTCGGCGACCAGAAGATCCAGGTCATCAAGGTCGTGCGCGCACTCACCGGTCTCGGTCTCAAGGAGGCCAAGGACGTGGTCGAGGGCGTGCCCAGCGCCATCAAGGAAAGCGTCACCAAGGACGAGGCCGAAGAGGCCAAGAAGAAGCTCGAAGAAGCCGGGGCCAGCGTCGAGATCAAGTAGAGCGCTTCACACCTGCACCAGGTCGCGACGGGCCCCGGCCGGCGATTGCCGGCCGGGGCCCGTCGCGGCGGTGCGGCTTGGCCGCGGCGGCGCGAAGAGCCGCGGCGAGCCGGCCGCGCCAACATTCCTCTTGCGTCGGATGCTCCGTTGTGATATCTTTTTCGGCCGTGCGTTACCCGCGACCATACCACTCAACCTCCGGTATGGTGTGCTCTTTTTCCCTGGTCCACGCTAGAAAGAGGAGACTCGCTTGAACGAGCCCAAGGCGCCTCGCGTGCGTACGTCGTTCGCCAAGCTCGACCAGCCCCTGCCGCTCCCCAACCTCATCGACATCCAGAAGAAATCGTGGGAGTGGTTCCTCAGCGACGGTCTCAGCGAGACCATCGCCGACATCAACCCCATCAAGGATTACTCCGAGAAGCTGCTCGTGCAGTTCGGCGAGCACCAGTTCGGCGAGCCCTCCAAGCCCATCGCCGAGTGCCGCAACAAGGACATGACCTTCTCGGCGCCGCTCACGATGAAGGTCTCCTTCATCAACGAGGAGACCGGCGAGATCCGCGAGCAGTCGGTGTTCATGGGCGACTTCCCCATGATGACCGAGCGCGGCACCTTCATCATCCACGGCACCGAGCGCGTGGTCGTCACGCAGCTGGTGCGCTCGCCCGGGGCCTACATCATGGAGCCCAAGCAGGCCGAGCGCGAGAAGCAGGTGCTGGTCGCCAACCTCATGCCGCAGCGCGGCTCCTGGCTCGAGCTCGAGATCGACAAGAAGGGCACCGTGAACGTGCGCATCGACCGCAAGCGCAAGTTCCCGGTCACCGTGCTGCTGCGCGCCATGGGGTACGGCGGCGACGACGAGCTCGTGCAGCTGTTCGACGAGTCCGTATACATCAAGAACACCATCGAGAAGGACGCCACCAGTTCGCAGGAAGAGGCGCTGGTCGAGCTCTTCCGCAAGCAGCGCCCCGGCGAGCCGCCGACGCTCGACGGCGCCACGGCGATGCTCCGCGGCCTGTTCTTCGACCCCAAGCGCTACGACCTCTCGCGCGTCGGCCGCCACAAGCTCAACGTGCGGCTGCACAACCACATCAAGCCCGAGCAGCGCCCCGACGCGGACGTGCGCGTGCTCGTGAACGAAGACATCATCGAGCTCATCAAGCGACTCATCTCGCTGCCCGGCAAGATCGGCGTGCCCGAGGACTCCAAGGATTTCGCCGCCGAGGCCGTCTCGCTGCTGCCGACGCGCCGCGAGGAGATCGCCCACGAGATCGACGAATACGAGCACTTCGGCAACCGCCGGCTGCGCACGGTCGGTGAGCTCGTCCAGGACGCGTTCCGCATCGGGCTGGCCCGCATGGAACGCGTCATCCGCGAGCGCCTCACTACCGAAGACCCCGACACGATCGTCCCGGCGACGCTGGTCAACATCCGCCCGGTCGTGGCCGCCCTCAAGGAGTTCTTCGGCTCCTCGCAGCTGTCGCAGTTCATGGACCAGACCAACTCGCTGTCCGGTCTTACGCATCGCCGTCGCCTGAGCGCGCTGGGCGCGGGCGGCCTCACGCGCGAGCGCGCGCCCATCGAGGTCCGCGACGTGCACCCGACGCACTACGGCCGCATGTGCCCCATCGAGACCCCCGAAGGCCCGAACATCGGCCTCATCGGCTCGCTGGCCTCCATGGCGACCGTCGACGAGTTCGGCTTCATCCGCGCCCCGTACCGCAAGGTCGTGCGCGGCAAGGTCACCGGCGAGATCGTCTACCTCGACGCCTCCGAGGAAGAGCAGGAGTTCGTCGACAAGAAGACCGGCGAGGTGCGCTACGTCACCATCGCCCAGGCCAACGCGCCGTTCGACCGGGATACGGGCGAGTTCAAAGAAGACGTGGTGCTCGCGCGCACGCGCGCCGGCGGCGACATCGTCAAGGCGCCGCCCACCGAGATCGACTACATGGACGTGAGCCCGACCATGCTCGTCTCGGTCGCCACGGCTCTCATCCCGTTCCTCGAGCACGACGACGCCAACCGCGCCCTCATGGGCTCGAACATGCAGCGCCAGGCCGTGCCGCTCCTCACTCCCGAGGCGCCCTACGTGGGCACCGGCATGGAGTTCCGCGCCGCCGTCGACACGGGCGACGTGATCATCGCCGAGCGCGGCGGCAAGGTCAGCTATGTGGACGCCGACAGCATCGAGGTCGACCACGGCAAGGGCGCGGTCGACACCTACAGCCTGACCAAGTTCATGCGCTCCAACCAGGGCACGCTCATCCACCAGAAGCCGCTCGTGTTCCCCGGCGACAAGGTGCAGGCCGGCGACGTGCTCGCCGACGGGTCGTCCACCGACCACGGCGAGATCGCCCTGGGCCGCAACCTCCTCGTCGCCTTCATGAGCTGGGAGGGCTTCAACTTCGAAGACGCCATCATCCTCAGCGAGAAGGTCGTGAAGGACGACCTCCTCTCCTCCATCCACATCGAGGAGTACGAGGTCGACGCCCGCACCACCAAGCTCGGCGACGAAGAGATCACCCGCGACATCCCCAACCGCTCCGAAGAGTCGCTCAGCGACCTCGACGAGCGCGGCATCGTGCGCATCGGCGCCGAAGTCAACTCCGGCGACCTGCTGGTCGGCAAGGTCACGCCCAAGGGCGAGACCGAGCTCACCGCCGAGGAGAAGCTCATCCGTGCCATCTTCAAGGAGAAGGCCCGCGAGGTGCGCGACACCAGCCTCAAGGTGCCGCACGGCGAGGGCGGCAAGGTCATCGACGTCAAGATCTTCAGCCGCGAGAACAACGACGAGCTGCCGCCCAGCGTCAACGAGCTGGTGCGCGTCTACGTCGCCAAGAAGCGCAAGATCGCCGAGGGCGACAAGCTCGCCGGCCGCCACGGCAACAAGGGCGTCATCTCCAAGATCGTCCCCGAAGAAGACATGCCTCATCTCGAGGACGGCACCCCGGTCGAGATCATCCTCAACCCGCTGGGCGTCCCGTCCCGCATGAACATCGGCCAGGTGCTCGAGACGCATCTCGGGTGGGCGGCCCACATGGGCTTCCAGGCCGACGGCGGGCGCAGCAACACGCCGGCCCGCCTGGCTTCCCCGGTGTTCGACGGCGCCACCATCGAGGAGATCGACGAGCTGCTCATCCGCAGCAGCCAGGAGAACCCCGACAGCCCGGTGCAGTTCAAGATCAACGAGAAGGAACCGCCGGGTCGGCGCTGCAGCGGCAAGGTGTGGCTGTACGACGGCCGCACCGGCGAGCGCTTCGACAACAAGGTCACCATCGGCTACATGTACATCCTCAAACTCCTGCACCTGGTGGACGACAAGATCCACGCGCGGAGCACCGGCCCCTACTCGCTGGTCACTCAGCAGCCGTTGGGCGGTAAGGCCCAGTTCGGCGGGCAGCGTTTCGGCGAGATGGAGGTCTGGGCGCTCGAGGCCTACGGCGCCGCCTACATCCTGCAGGAGATGCTCACCATCAAGTCGGACGACACGGTGGGCCGCGTGAAGGCCTACGAGGCCATCGTCAAGGGTGAGAACATCGCCAAGCCCAACATCCCCGAGTCGTTCAAGGTGCTCATGAAGGAGATCCAGAGCCTGGGTCTCGACATGAGCGTCCAGAGCGAGGAAGGCGCGGTGCTCGAGGTGCGCGAGGAGGACGACGACCTTCTGCGCGCCGCGGAAGAGCTGGGCATCGACCTCACGGCCGGCCTGCGCCGCCAGCAGAGCGACGCCGGCGAGCTCGAGCAGGCCGGCGTCCACAGATCGGCCCTGCAGGACGTCATCGGGGCGGGCAACGAGCCGGCCGGCGACGATGAAGATGTGCCGGCCGCGGCCGGAGATCTTCTGGCCGCCGCGGCCGCCCTGCCCGCCGACGATCTGCCCGCCATCGACGGCCTCGGCGACCCCCTCGACCTCGACGCCCCGGGCCTCAAGTCCGACGACGCCGAGACTGACGAAGACTGACCCCGCCTAGGCAGAGGGAGCGACTGTGATCGATATCAACAACTTCGACTCGATCCGCATCGGGCTCGCATCGCCCAAGCAGATCGAGGCGTGGTCGAAGGGCGAGGTCACCAAGCCCGAGACGATCAACTACCGCACGCTCAAGCCCGAGCGTGACGGTCTGTTCTGCGAGCGCATCTTCGGTCCCACCAAGGACTGGGAGTGCTACTGCGGCAAGTACAAGCGCGTGCGCTACAAGGGCATCATCTGCGAGCGCTGCGGCGTCGAGGTCACCCGCGCCAAGGTGCGCCGCGAGCGCATGGGCCACATCAAGCTCGCGGCCCCCGTGAGCCACATCTGGTTCTTCAAGGGCGTGCCGTCGCGCATGGGCTACCTGCTCGACATCGCCCCGAAGGAGCTCGAGAAGGTGCTCTACTTCGGCGGCAGCTACGTCATCATCTCGGTCGACGCCGAGCGCCGCGACAACGATCTCATGATGCTGCAAGACAAGATCGACGAGATCAAGGCGCGCTACGACGGCTACGCCGAGAAGCGCTCGCAGGCCATCCGCGACATGCACGACGAGCTCATCTCGATCGTCGACGGGGAGCGCGAGGCCGACGACTTCCACGTCGACAGCGACCCCGAGGACGAGTTCGGGTACTTCAACTACTTCGACATCTTCGAGTCCTACCGGCGCATCGCCGTCAACGCCTCGGCCCTGGGTCCGGACGAGCTCAAGCTCCAGCGCACCAAGGCCGACAAGCTGCGCGACGACTACATCGACCGCGGCTTCAAGAACGTGGGCCACGCCAAGGACCAGATCGATCGCGCCTGGGAGCAGTTCAAGACCATCGCCCCGCGCAACGTCGTCAACGACGAGGCTCTGTACCAGCAGATGGAGCGCATGTTCGGGCGCGAGCCCGGCTACGAGCCGGAAAGCTTCGGCGTGTACTTCACCGGCGGCACCGGCGCCGAGTCCGTGCGCGAGCTGCTCAAGCGTGTCGACCTCGAGTCCGAGGCGGCCGAGCTGCGCGAGACCATCCAGACCGCCAAGGGCCAGCGCCAGGCGCGCGCCGTCAAGCGCCTCAAGGTCGTCTCCGCCTTCCTGCGCAGCGGCAATCATCCCGAGTGGATGATCCTCGACGTCATCCCCGTCATCCCACCCGAGCTTCGCCCGATGGTGCAGCTCGACGGCGGCCGTTTCGCCACCAGCGACCTCAACGACCTCTACCGGCGCGTCATCAACAGGAACAACCGCCTCAAGCGGCTGCTCGACCTGCAGGCGCCGGACATCATCGTCAACAACGAGAAGCGCATGCTGCAGGAGGCCGTCGACGCGCTCTTCGACAACGGCCGCCGCGGGCGCGCCGTCACGGGCCCCGGCAACCGCCCGCTCAAGTCGCTCAGCGACATGCTCAAGGGCAAGCAGGGCCGCTTTCGCCAGAACCTGCTCGGCAAGCGCGTCGACTACTCGGGCCGCTCCGTCATCGTCGCCGGGCCGCACCTCAAGATGCACCAGTGCGGTCTGCCCAAGATGATGGCCCTCGAGCTCTTCAAGCCGTTCATCATGAGCCGCCTCGTCAACCGCAAGATGGTCCAGAACATCAAAGCGGCCAAGAAGATGGTCGAGTCGATGGTGCCCGAGGTCTGGGACATCCTCGAAGAGGTCATCACCGAGCATCCCGTGTTGCTCAACCGGGCGCCGACCCTGCACCGCCTCGGCATCCAGGCCTTCGAGCCGCTGCTCGTCGAGGGTAAGGCCATCCAGATCCACCCGCTCGTCTGCGCGGCGTTCAACGCCGACTTCGACGGCGACCAGATGGCCGTGCACCTGCCGCTCAGCTGGGAGGCGCAGGCCGAGGCCCGCGTGCTCATGCTGAGCACCAACAACATCCTGTCGCCGGCGCACGGCAAGCCCATCGCCGTGCCCAGCCAGGACATGGTCATCGGCATGTACTACCTCACGTATCACGCCGAGGATGACCTCAGCGAGGCCCAGCCCGACCACTTCGGCGAGACGCTCGTCGCCTACAGCAGCTACGACGAGGCGCAGCGCGCCTGGGAACAGCGCATCCTCGACCAGCGCGAGGTGCCCACCAAGCGTGAGGCCGGCATCGCCGAGTTCACGCGCCGGCCCATCATCCTTCGCCTGCCCCTGGGCCAGCGCGTCGTGACCACCGTCGGCCGCGCGCTGTTCAATATGCGCGTCGAGGAAGGCCTGCACGCCATCCTCGGTCCCGAGTATCAGGGCGACTACACCTACATCAACTACACGATGACGAAGAAGGGCCTCGCGAGCTTTATCAACAAGCTCGTGGCGCTCTACGGCGCCAACAAGGTGGCGCGTATCCTCGACGTATTCAAGGAGGTCGGCTTCCACTTCGCCACGCGCGCCGCGGTCACCATCTCCAAAAACGACATCGTCGTCCCCAAGAAGGAGAAGGCCGAGATCCTGACCTCGCACGAGGCGATGGTCGAGCAGCTCCGGGATGAGTACAACAACGGCTTTCTCTCCGAGGAGGAGCGCCGCGGCAAGGTCCAGGAGATCTGGCGCGAGGCCGACGTGCAGATCACGGCGGCCACCAAGGCCAACTTCAAGGACCTCAACCCGATCTACATGATGGCCACCTCCGGCGCCCGCGGCGACATCAAGCAGATCCGTCAGCTCGCCGGCTGGCGCGGCCAGATGTCCAACCCGAAGGGCGAGATCGTCGAGCAGCCCGTGAAGTCGAGCTTCATCGAGGGTCTCTCGGTGCTCGAGTTCTTCATCTCCACCCACGGCGCCCGCAAGGGTCTCGCCGACACCGCCCTACGCACCGCCGACTCGGGCTACCTCACGCGGCGTCTCGTGGACGTGTGCCAGGACGTGACCGTGAGCGAGGCAGACTGCGGCACCAAAGAATGGGTGCCGATGTCCCCGTGGTCGCGGCGGCGCGAGGAGAACCCCGAGCTCGAGGGCTCCCAGCTGGCCGAGGACGTCAGGCGGCCGCGCAGCGACCGCGTGGTGCTCAAGAAGGGCGAGAAGATCGGCCCGGCCCAGATCGGCCTCCTGCGCGAGGTCTACTCCAGCCTGCCGAACGCCAAGGTCAAGGTGAAGAAGGGCCGCGCCGCGGCCGAGTTCGTGGCCATGTGGACGCACGAGCCCAACGAGAACCTGCTCGGCCGTCATCTCGGCGCGCCGCTCATCGAAGAGGCGACCGGCGAGGTCGTGTTCGACCGCGACTCCCACATCGGGCTCGAGGCCCGCGGCCAGATCCTCGACGTGCTCGCGCGCAGCTCGCAGACCGACCCGATGGTGCCGGTGCGCAGCGTGCTCAAGTGCGATGCCGAGTCGGGCGTGTGCCAGAAGTGCTACGGCTACGCCCTCGCCAACAACGTGCCGG
>Ga0209840_1000079_pt1 | contig 21001 bp, 33 predicted proteins | sample PersoiDNA2013190_FD_185802 | JGI IMG/M metagenome (GOLD analysis project Ga0209840, IMG submission 185802) | Permafrost soil microbial communities from the Arctic, to analyse light accelerated degradation of dissolved organic matter (DOM) -... | ecosystem: Environmental > Terrestrial > Soil >... | reverse complement strand
CCCGGTCTGGGAGAACCAGCCGGGCCGCACGCGCGACCCGAGAACCACCCGCCCGGTGTGCCGCACCGGTTCCATCGGGGCGCCCGCGCTCTCCACCGGCTGGTGCTCACGGTCCGGGTCGGTTCCACCCTGGGCCAGCAGCCGCAGGAAGTGCGTCTTGCCCGAGCCGTTCGAGCCGAGCACCGCGACCCGCTCCCCGAACCACACCTCCAGGTCGAACGGACGCATCAGGCCGGTGAGCTCCAGGTGGTGGGCGACAACGGCGCGCTTCGCGGTGCGCCCACCGGTCAGCCGCACCAGCACGTCCTGCTCGCGGGCCACCGCCTGCGGGGGTCCGGCCTCCTCGAACTTGCGCAGGCGGGTCTGTGCCGCCTGATAGCGCGAGGCCAGCCCGTCGTTGAACGTCGCCTTGACCTTCAGCGAGGTGACCAGCTCCCGCAGCTTGGCGTGCTCCTCGTCCCAGCGCCGGCCGAGCTCCTCGAGCCGTGCCATCCGGTCCCGCCGGGCCTGGCCGAACGTCGCGAAGCCGCCGCCGTGCACCCAGACCGTCGCCCCCGCAGGCGACGGTTCCAGGCTGGCGACGTGCGTCGCCGTCCGGGCGAGCAACTCGCGGTCGTGGCTGACGTACAGGACGGTCTTGGGCGACGCCACGAGCTCCTCCTCGAACCATCGCTTGGTCGGCACGTCGAGGAAGTTGTCCGGCTCGTCCAGCAGCAGCACCTCGTCGCTGCCGCGGAGCAGGGCCTCGAGCACCAGTCGCTTCTGCTCGCCACCGGACAACGTGCGGACCTCGCGGTACTGCGCGCGCTCGAACGGGATGGACAGGACGGCGTCGGTGACCTTGTCCCAGCCGACCTCGGCCTGGTAGCCCCCGACGTCGGCCCACTCGGCCAGCGCATGCGCGTACCGCATCTGGGTGGGCTCGTCGTCCACCTGCATCATGGCGAGCTCCGCGGCGTTCAGCTCGGCAGCCGCGGCCCGGACGGCCGACGGGGCGAGCGAGGCGAGCAGGTCCCGGACCGAGCGGTCGTCGTCGATCCGGCCGACCAGCTGGCGCATGATGCCCAGGCCGCCGCTGTGCACCACCGCACCTGTGTGCGGCTCGACGTCGCCCGCGACGATCCGCAGCAGCGTCGTCTTGCCCACGCCGTTCGGCCCGATCAGCGCCATCCGGGCACCGTCGCCCACCCGCAGCTGGATGCCGCTGAGCAGCGGGCGGCCGTCGGGCAGCACATACCCGACGTCGTTGATCTCCAGGTGCGCCACGGGCCAAGTGTCCGCACCCGCAGGCCCCGGCGTCGACCGGTTTGCCGTGCGAATGCGGGCTCCCCCGCTCGGTGCCACCGTTGTCGCATGACGACAACGAGCGGCGAAGGGGGGACGCCTGCCACCTCCCCGGACCCCGAGTCCGGCGCCGAGGGCGACACCGACCAGCTCACCGAGGACGACACCCTGCTCGATCGCGGGGTCGACGACCTGCTCGACGAGGGCTACTCCCCGCCGGAGCACCGGTCGAGCCACCGGCTCGAGACGGAGCTGGAGCAGGAGCGGGGCGAGTCCCTCGACGAGCGGCTGGCAGCTGAGGAGCCGGAGGTCTGGCAGACCGACCCGGGTCCGGACGCCGGCGCAAGCGAACCCGACCGCGCCGGTCGCCTGACCGCGGCCGACCCGGACGCATCCGGCGAGCCGACAGCGAGCACGATGGCGACCGACGTCGGCTTCGCGGGTGGCGCGGCGAGCGCGGAGGAAGCCGCGATGCACGTGATGGACGACGACGACCCCGGGCTCGAGGACGACGCCGCGGACGCGGACGAACAGACCGAGGGGCCCTGAGGCCAGGGCCGACGCCGCGACCCCTCAGGCCCCGTCGTCGGTCGCCAGCGGCTGCCGCCGCGCCCGGGTGCGCACCGCGCGGTCGGCAAGCTCGCCGTCCGGCGGGTAGGCGACCTCCTCGAGGGTGAGCCCGTGCGCCGGTGCCACCACGCTGGCCCTCGCCCGGCCGGCGAGCAGCTCTGCCGGCCAGCCCTCCGGACGCCGGCCCTCGCCCACCGTGACCAGCGCGCCGACCAGCGACCGCACCATGGTGTGGCAGAACGCGTCGGCCTGGACGGTGACCACCACCAGCCCGGCGTCCGGTCCGTCGGGCGAGCGGTCCACCTGCAGCACCTGGACCGTGCGGACCGTCGTCGCCCCGGGGCGCGGGCGGCAGAACGCCGCGTAGTCGTGCCGGCCGACCAGCGGCTGCGCTGCCCGGTGCATCGCGGCGGCGTCCAGGGCGATCCGGTGCCGGACCACGTGGGTGCGCCGCAGGGGGTCAACCCAGGTCAGGTCGTCCGCCAGCCGGTAGGCGTACCGCCGGTGCAGCGCGGAGAACCGGGCGTCGAACCCCGGCGCGGCGGGAGCGGCACCATGCACGACGACGTCGGGGGGCAGCACACCCGCCAGTCGGCGGAGCAGCACCTCGCCGGGCGAGCCGGACATCCGGCCCCGAACCGCCGCCCAGACGGAGCCGTCGAGATCCAGATGAGCCACCTGGCCGCGTGCGTGCACACCGGCGTCGGTGCGCCCCGCGACGGTCAGCCGCGGCTCCGGGCAGCGCAGCACGGTACCCAGCGCCGCCTCGAGGGTGCCCTGGACCGTCCGCAGACCCGGTTGGGTCGCCCAGCCGGCGAAGCCCGTCCCGTCGTAGGACAGGTCCAGCCGCACCCGCACCGCGCTCACGGTGTCCCACGGTACCTGCGTGGCGCCCGGGGTCGGCCCGGACCTATGGTCGACCGGTGACCGAGGCGTCGCTGCGCACGTTGGCCGTCGACTGCGGCGGCGGGGGGATCAAGGCGTCGGTGCTCGACGCGGCGGGGACCATGCACGTCCCGCCGGTCCGGGTGCCCACCCCCTACCCGCTCCCGCCCGAGCGGCTGGTGCAGACGGTGGTCGAGCTCGCCGCGCAGCTGCCAACGGCGGACCGGGCGACGCTCGGCATGCCGGGGATGATCCGGCACGGCGTCGTGGTCGCCACTCCGCACTACGTCAACCGGGCGGGTCCGCGCACCGCCGTCGTGCCGGAGCTGCTGGCTGCCTGGTCGGGCCGCGACATGGCCGCCGAGCTCTCCGCCGCCCTCGGCTACCCCGTGATCGTCCTCAACGACGCGGAGGTGCACGGGGCGGGCGTCGTCTCCGGCAGCGGTCTCGAGCTCGTGCTCACCCTCGGCACCGGTCTGGGCTCCGCCCTGTTCGACGGCGGCGCGCTCGCCCCGCACCTCGAGCTGTCCCACGCGCCGGTCCGCCGGGGCACCACCTACGACGGCTGGCTCGGCGAGCACGAGCGGCGACGGATCGGCGACGGCGCCTGGTCGCGACGGGTGGGGGCGCGCCCTGGACGGGCTACGCCCGGTGTTCCAGTGGGACCGGCTCTACCTGGGCGGCGGGAACGCCCGACGCGTCAGGCCCGCTGTCCTCGCCGCGGTGGGGGACGACGTCGTCGTGGTGCCCAACTCCGCCGGCCTCGTCGGGGGCGTGCGGGCCTGGACCCTGCCGCACACCCAGCAGTTCCGCTGAGGCCTCGCCTGCATCGACGGAGTCCAGCGCCTCGAGCAGCACCCGGTTGAAGGCCACCGGGCGGACCAGGTTCACCAGGTGCGTTGCGCCGCGCACCGTCACCAGGTGCCCGTACCGGGCAGCAGCCAGGAAGAGCCGCTCCTGAAGCCGGAAGTGGTCCCACTGACCGTTGACCAGCCAGACCGGGCAGGTGATCCGCCGCAGGTCGCCGACGATGTCCACCTGCCGCATGGCGCTGAGCAGGTCGACCATCACCTCCAGGGCGAACCCGCCGTCCGCGACGGCTTGTGCGCCTTTCGGTGGTAGGGCGGTGTCCACCAGCCGCTGGTTGAGCCATGCCCCGCGGTCCGGCAACCGGGCGAAGCCGCGGGCCGCCAGCAGCCAGGCGGCGGTCGCGGGCTGGTCCGGGACGCTGCTGCAACCGGCCGCGACCAGGCCGTCGACCTGGTCGGGTCGCCGCGCGGCGTGCGCGATCCCCAGGTACCCACCGAGCGACAGGCCGACGACGACGGCGCGCCCGCCCACCCGGTCGACGGCCTCCTCGATCGCCACCAGGCTTCCGGTGACCGTGAACCGCTCGCCCATCCGGCGACCGTGGCCCGGTAGGTCGACGGCGAGAGCGGTCCGGCCCGCGCGCTCGAGCGCGTCCAGCTGCGGACGCCACATGGTCACCGACGCCCGGGCACCGTGCAGGAGCACCACCGGGATCCGGTTCACGGTCCAACGCTAGCCACGGCGCGCGCCCGGCACCCGCCGTGCGCGGGCATGCGCGAGGGGCCCGGACCGTAGCGGTCCGGGCCCCTCGTCGTCAGCTGGAGCCGGTCAGGCCTCGTCGGGCTCCACGGACTGCGCCTTGGCGCCGCCGGCCGGGACGAACCCGGCAGCCTCGGCCGCCTCGGGCGTGGCGAACCACACCTCGGCCTCGGTGGCGTCGTACCACTGCGAGCCCTCGACGTGGTACTTCATCGAGTCGACGTTCCCCTTGATCGTGAAGCCCTCGGGGACGTCGTCGCCCTGGTACGAGCCCTCGCCGTACGGCTGGGTGTCCGCCTCGGCCGTTGGCGCGTCCTCGACGGGTGCGTCAACAAGAGCCGCAAGGGCGTCCTTCTTGCCGGCCGGCTTCTTCGAGGAGTCGTCCTTGGCCGCGGCCCGCTTCGGGGCAGCCTTCTTGGTGGCCTTCTCGGCCTCCCGGACGGTCGCCTGCTTGGGGCTCAGCTTCTCCTGCACCAGCTCGATGACCACCATTGACGCGTTGTCGCCCTTGCGCGGACCGATCTTGGTGATCCGGGTGTAGCCGCCGTTGCGCTCGGCCATCAGCGGCGCGATCTCGGTGAACAGCTCGTGCACCACGCTCTTGTCACGCACGACGGTCAGCACCCGACGGCGCGCGTGCAGGTCGCCACGCTTCGCGAACGTGATCAGGCGCTCGGCAAGCGGACGCAGTCGCTTGGCGCGGGTCTCCGTCGTGGTGATCCGCCGGTGCTCGAACAGGGCGGTCGCCAGGTTGGCGAGCATCCGCCGTTCGTGCGCCGGACCGCCGCCGAGCCGCGGGCCCTTGGTTGGCGTGGGCATGGTCTGTACTCCTTGGGTTCTGGAAGCTGACGTCCGGCGGGGCCGCCGCCGGACCGAGGGGTCAGGACAGCTCGTCGTCCGGGTAGTCGCCGTCGTCGTAGTAGGCGGAGGGGTCGTACTCCAGCGGGCTGTCCTTGAGGTTCAGGCCGAGACCGCCGAGCTTCTCCTTCACCTCGGTGATGGACTTCGCACCGAAGTTGCGGATGTCCAGCAGGTCAGCCTCGCTACGGGCGACCAGCTCGCCCACCGTGTGGATGCCCTCGCGCTTGAGGCAGTTGTACGACCGGATGGTCAGCTGCAGCTCCTCGATGGGCAGTGCCAGGTCGGCCGCGAGGGCGGCGTCCGTCGGGGACGGGCCGATCTCGATGCCCTCGGCCTCGACGTTGAGCTCACGGGCCAGACCGAACAGCTCCACCAGCGTCTTGCCGGCCGAGGCGAGCGCGTCGCGCGGGGCGATCGCGGGCTTGGTCTCGACGTCGACGACCAGCTTGTCGAAGTCGGTGCGCTGCTCGACCCGGGTGGCCTCGACCTTGTACGTGACCTTCAGGACCGGGGAGTAGATCGAGTCGACCGGGATGCGGCCGATCTCGGCGTCGAACGACTTGTTCTGCTGGGCGGAGACGTAGCCGCGTCCGCGCTCGACGGTGAGCTCGATCTCCAGCTTGCCCTTGCCGTTCAGGGTGGCGATGTGCAGGTCAGGGTTGTGCACCTCGACGCCGGAGGGCGGCGTGATGTCCGCACCGGCGACCGTCCCCGGGCCCTGCTTGCGCAGGTACATCACCACGGGCTCGTCGTTCTCCGAGGAGACCACGAGCTCCTTGATGTTCAGGATGATCTCGGTGACGTCTTCCTTGACCCCGGGGACCGTCGAGAACTCGTGCAGCACGCCGTCGATCCGGATGGAGGTGACGGCTGCGCCGGGGATCGACGACAGCAGGGTGCGGCGAAGAGAGTTGCCGAGCGTGTAGCCGAAGCCAGGCTCCAGCGGCTCGATCACGAACCGCGAGCGGTTCTCGGAGATGACCTCTTCGGTCAGGGTGGGGCGCTGTGCGATGAGCACGGTGGATGTCCTCTCAGTGTGCGTCCGCCATATGACGCATCACTCCTGCCGGGTCTCGGTACACCCGGCAGGTCGTGCGGGTCGTGCAGGTCGTGCGAGCGGTGCCCGACGACGTCGGGCGCCATGGTCAGACGCGGCGGCGCTTGGGGGGCCGGCAGCCGTTGTGTGCCTGCGGGGTGACGTCCTGGATCGAACCGACCTCAAGGCCGGTGGCCTGCAGGGAGCGGATCGCGGCCTCACGGCCCGAGCCGGGGCCCTTGACGAGCACGTCGACCTTCTTCATGCCGTGCTCCTGAGCCCGGCGCGCTGCCGCCTCGGCCGCCAGCTGCGCGGCGAACGGGGTGGACTTGCGCGAGCCCTTGTAGCCGACCTGGCCGGAGGAGGCCCAGGCGATCACGGCACCCGAGGGGTCGGTGATCGACACGATCGTGTTGTTGAAGGTGCTCTTGATGTGAGCGACCCCCACGGCGATGTTCTTCTTCTCCTTGCGCCGCGGCTTGCGGGCGCCGGCGGTGCGGGTCTTGGGAGGCATCTGGTTCCTTGTCCTGTCGGTCAGTCGGGCGGGCTACTTGCGGGCCTTCTTCTTGCCGGCCACTGTGCGCTTGGGGCCCTTGCGGGTGCGGGCGTTGGTCTTGGTCCGCTGGCCTCGCACAGGAAGGCCGCGGCGGTGCCGGATCCCCTGGTAGCTGCCGATCTCGACCTTGCGGCGGATGTCCGCTGCGACCTCGCGGCGGAGGTCACCCTCGAGCTTGTAGTTGCTCTCGAGGAAGTCACGAAGTGAGACGAGCTCGGCGTCGCCGAGGTCCTTGACCCGCAGGTCCGGGCTCACGCCCGTTGCCTCGAGGGCCTTGCGGGCGCGCGTACGCCCGACGCCGTAGATGTAGGTGAGCGCAACCTCGAGCCGCTTCTCGCGGGGGAGGTCGACGCCGACAAGACGTGCCATGTAGGTGCTCCTGTACTGCCTCGGAGGTCTTCCGCACGGTCGTCCCTTGCGGGCCCCGGCCTCCGACCGGGGGTTGCGTGGCGAACCACGCTGACCGTGCGCTAGTTCGGCACCTGGGGGTGCCTGGTCGGCTACGCCGACCGGTTGGGCGTCAGCCCTGGCGCTGCTTGTGACGCGGGTTGTCGCAGATGACCATCACGCGACCGTGCCGGCGGATCACCTTGCACTTGTCGCAGATCTTCTTGACGCTCGGCTTGACCTTCATGCTCGTTCCTCCGCCGCCACGCGCGCACAGACGTGCGACGGCGGCGGTGTCGTTCGGGCGGCCCGGGTGGACGCCACGGTGGACTACTTGTAGCGGTAGACGATCCGGCCACGGGACAGGTCGTACGGGCTCAACTCGACCACCACACGGTCCTCGGGGAGGATCCGGATGTAGTGCTGTCGCATCTTGCCCGAGATGTGGGCCAGCACCCTGTGACCGTTGGCCAGCTCCACGCGAAACATCGCGTTCGGCAGGGCCTCGACCACGCTGCCCTCGATCTCGATGACACCGTCCTTCTTTGCCATGTCCTCCGCTTACTGCTTGACGCGATCCCGTTCGGTGGGCGGCCGGGTGGCGGCTCGGTCCGTTCGAGACCTGGTGGTTGACTGCTCCTGCTCAGCAGACCCCGCCGACTGGCGTGCCCTGCCCGGTACTCCGGCTCCCGCACCGGCCATGGCCGGTACTCAGGGACCGGGCGCGACCTCCTGCGACCAGCGCCGCCCTCCCGGGCAGGTGAAAGCAGAGGGCACGCGCGCCCGACAGGCCATCCTACGGCACGTTGGGCGTCGCAGCGAAACCGCCGGACGACGAGGCCCCGCCCGTCCACGGCGCGACACTCACGCCCAGCGCGGCCAGGCGTTCCGCCCCGCCGTCGTGCGCGGTGAGCACCCAGACCCCGCCCGGACAGACCGCGACCGTGTGCTCCCAGTGCGCGGTGCGCGACGCGTCGACGGTGACCACCGTCCAGTCGTCCTCGAGCACCTGGGTCATCCGCGAGCCTCGGGTGAGCATCGGCTCGATCGCGACGCACAGCCCGGGCCGCAGACGCGTGCCCTTCTCGTGCGTGCGGTAGTTGAGGACCTCGGGCGGTTGGTGCATCGCGGTACCGATGCCGTGCCCTACGTACTCCTGCACGATGCCGTACGGCGTGCCGGACGCTGCCACCACGTCCTCCACCGCGTCACCGACTTCGCTGAGGCGGTCACCTGTCGCCAGGGCGGCGATGCCGGCCCACAGGGCCCGTTCGGTGACGTCCACCAGCGCCAGGTCCTCGGGGTCGGCGTCCGACAGCACGGTGCTGAAGGCCGCGTCACCGTGCCAGCCGTCGAGGACGGCGCCGCAGTCGACGGACACGACGTCACCAGGGGCGAGCACCCGGGAGCCCGGGATCCCGTGCACGATCTCGTGGTTCACGGACACGCAGATGGTGGCCGGGTAACCGTGGTAACCCAGGAACGACGGGGTGGCGCCGGCCCCGGCGATGACCTCTGCCGCGATGGAGTCCAGATCGGCAGTGGTCAGCCCGGGTCGCACGGCGTCGAGCACCGCTCCTAGGGCGTCCGCCACGACCAGACCTGCCGCCCGCATGGCCAGGACCTGCGCGCCGTCCTTGTACTCGATCCGATCACGGCCGAGCATCCTCAGACCCGGCTGCCAAGCGCCTGCATGACCCGGGCGGCGACCTCGTCGACCTCGCCGATGCCGTCGACGCAGACCAGCAGGCCGCGGGCGGCGTATGCCTCGGCGAGCGGGGCGGTCTCGGCGTCGTAGATGTCCAGCCGCCGGGCGATCACCTCTTCGGTGTCGTCCTGGCGTCCTTCGAGCTCCGCCCGACGCCGCATCCGGGACATCAGCTCGCCCCGCTCGGCGGTCAGCTGGATGACCGCGTCCAGCGCGACACCCAGGTCGGCCAGGATGGTGTCCAGCTCGGCCACCTGCGCGGCGTTGCGCGGGTACCCGTCGAGGATGAATCCGACCTCGGCGTCCGGCTGCCCGAGCCGCTCGCGGACCATGGAGTTGGTGACCGTGTCCGGCACCAGCTCGCCGCGGGCGGTGAACGCCTGGACCGCGCGGCCCAGCTCGGTGTCGCGAGCGATGTTGCCGCGGAAGATGTCTCCCGTCGAGATCGCCGGCACGCCAAGGCGCTCGGAGATCCGGGCCGCCTGCGTGCCCTTGCCCGCCCCCTGCGGGCCCATGATCACCACGCGCTGGTTCACCGCAGGAAGCCCTCGTAGTGGCGCTGCTGCAGCTGGGACTCGATCTGCTTGACGGTCTCGATGCCGACGCCGACCATGATCATGATAGAGACGCCGCCGAACGGGACATTCGTTCCGACGCCGAGCAGGATGAAGGTGGCCAGCGGGATCATCGCGACGCCGGCCAGGTACATCGAACCCGGTGCCGTGATCCTGGACAGCACGTACTCCAGGTACTCGGCAGTCGGTCGACCGGCGCGGATGCCCGGGATGAAGCCGCCGTACTTCTTCATGTTGTCCGCGACCTCGTCCGGATTGAACGTGATGGCGGTGTAGAAGTAACAGAAGAAGATGATCAGGACGATGTACAGCAGGATGTGCAGCGGCGCATCCTGCTTGACGAGGTGGAGCGCCAGCCACTGCACCCAGGCGGCACCCTGGTCGCCGAACTGGGCGAGCAGGCCCGGCACCGCGAGCAGCGACGAGGCGAAGATGACCGGGATCACGCCCGCCATGTTGATCTTGATCGGGATGTAGGTGCTCGAGCCGCCGTACATCTTGCGACCGACCATCCGTTTGGCGTACTGCACCGGGATGCGCCGCTGGGACTGCTCGACGAAGGCGACCAGGCCGACCACGAGCACGATCACGAATGCGACGACGATGAACTTGGTCGCGCCGTTCTCGCCACCGGCGATCGACCACATGGCGGTCGGGAAGGTCGCCGTGATCTGCGTGAAGATCAGCAGCGACATGCCGTTGCCGATGCCGCGTTCACTGATCAGCTCACCGAGCCACATGATCATCGCGGTTCCCGCGGTCATCGTGATGACCATGATCAGGATGACCATGATGCTCCGGTCCGGGATGACCTGGACGTCGCAGCCGCTGAACAGCGCGCCGTTGCGGGCGACGGTGATGATGGTCGTCGACTGCAGGATCGCCAGACCGACGGTCAGGTAGCGGGTGTACTGCGTGAGCTTCGTCGTGCCGGACTGGCCCTCCTGGTGCAGGTTCTCGAACCGGGGGATGACCACCCGCAGCAGCTGGACGATGATGCTCGCGGTGATGTACGGCATGATCCCGAGCGCGAACACGGCCAGCTGCAGAAGCGCACCGCCGCTGAACAGGTTGACCATCCCGAGCAGGGTGTCGCCGGTGCCGATCTGGTTGACGCATTGCTGAACGTTGCCGTAGTCGACACCTGGCGTCGGCAGGAACGAACCCATCCGGAACACCACGAGGATGCCGAGGGTGAACAGCAGCTTGCGCCGCAGGTCTGGCGTCCGGAAAGCCCGGAACAATGCGCTGAGCACCTGTCCTCCTGCTCCGCTGTCAGCGGTGTCTCGTCGTGCCGGCGATCCGGTCGGCGCGTGGCTGACGTCTCGCACCTTCGGCCGGTGCCGTGGGGCACCCTAACCCAGATCGACCGGTTGTCGGGGCAGGCTCTGGGCCCGAGGGCCCGGAGCCTGGGTCATCAGTCCCGGACCGATCCTCCGGCCGCGACGATCTTCTCCTTCGCCGAGACCGAGACTGCCTGCACCGAGACGTCGAGCCTGACCGACAGGTCGCCGTTGCCGAGGACCTTGACCGGGTCGCCCTTGCGGACGGCACCCTTCGCCACGAGGTCCTCGACCGTCACGGCTCCGCCCTTGGGGTAGAGCGCCTCGAGCCGTTCGGTGTTGACCACCTGGTACGTCCTGCGAGCGGGGTTCTTGAACCCGCGGAGCTTGGGCACCCGCATGTGCAGCGGGATGCCGCCGCCCTCGCGACGCTCAGGCACCTGGTAGCGGGCCTTGGTGCCCTTGGTGCCACGTCCAGCGGTCTTGCCCTTGGAGCCCTCACCACGGCCGACGCGAGTCTTGGCGGTGTGCGAACCCGGAGCCGGACGCAGGTGGTGCAGCCGCAGCGTGCCACCGGCACCCTCGACCGGAGCCTGCTTCTTGGGTGCCTTGGCAGCGGCGGGCTTGTCGGCCTTGGCGGCAGCCGGCTTCGCAGCCTTGGCGGCAGGCTTCTCGGCCTTGGCAGCAGCGGGCTTCGCAGCCTTGGCGGCGGGCTTGTCGGCCGCAGCAGCAGCGGGCTTCGCAGCCTTGGCAGCGACCGGCTTGTCGGCCTTGGCGGCGGCCGGCTTGCGCGCCGACGTCTTGGCCTCGGTCGAGGCTTCCGCCTCGGTCTTCTTGGTTGCCATGTCAGTCGACCTCCTCGACGGTGACGAGGTGCGTCACCGTTGCGACCATGCCGCGGATCTCGGGCCGGTCCTCCTTGACGACGACGTCGCTGATGCGCTTGAGGCCGAGGCTGCGCAGCGTGTCGCGCTGGTTCTGCTTGCCGCCGATCGCGGACTTGATCTGGGTCACCTTGAGTCGCACCATCACGCACCAGCCTTCGCGGTCTTCTCCGCCTCGCGGGCACGGAGCAGGGCAGCGGGGGTGACGTGCTCGAGGGACAGGCCCCGACGAGCGGCCACAGCCTCCGGCTCCTCCAGCGCGCGCAAGGCGGCGACGGTGGCGTGCACGATGTTGATCGCGTTGGACGACCCCATCGACTTCGACAGCACGTCATGGATGCCGGCGCACTCCAGGACCGCGCGCACCGGACCACCGGCGATCACACCGGTACCGGGGGACGCAGGCCGTAGGAACACGACGCCGGCAGCGGCCTCGCCGGTGACGGGATGCGGGATGGTGCCCTGGATCCGCGGCACGCGGAAGAAGCTCTTCTTGGCTTCCTCCACGCCCTTGGCGATCGCTGCGGGCACCTCCTTGGCCTTGCCGTAGCCGACACCGACCATTCCGTCGGCGTCACCCACCACGACGAGCGCGGTGAAGCTGAAGCGGCGACCGCCCTTGACCACCTTGGAGACGCGGTTGATGGTCACGACGCGCTCGACGAAGGCGCTCTTCTCGGCCGGCTCGCCGCGGCGGTCGCCACGACGGTCGTTGCGGTCACGCCGCTCGCCGCCGCCGCTCTGGGCTCCGGTGTTGCTGCGCTGCGGTGCAGCCATCAGTGCATCCTCTGCTTCCGTACGGTGATGAGTCGGGGGGCGGTCACAGTGCCAGACCGCCTTCGCGGGCGCCGTCGGCCACTGCCGCGACCCGCCCGTGGTACTTGTTGCCACCACGGTCGAAGACCACGGCCTCGATACCCGCGGCCTTGGCGCGCTCGGCCACCAGCTCGCCGACGCGGTGGGCCTTGGCGGTCTTGTCGCCGTCGAGGCCGCGAAGGTCCGCCTCGAGGGTTGACGCGGAGACCAGGGTCCGGCCGGCGGCGTCGTCGACCACCTGGGCCACCATGTGGCGGTTGGAGCGGCTGATGACCAGCCGGGGCCGCTCGGCCGTGCCGGCGACCTTCTTGCGCAGCCGGAGGTGCCGGCGGGCCCGTGAGATGGCCTTGCCCTTGCCCTTGATCGTGATAGCCATCACTTACCAGCCTTTCCGGCCTTGCGACGGACGACCTCGCCCGCGTAGCGCACACCCTTGCCCTTGTACGGCTCGGGCTTGCGGATCTTGCGGATGTTCGCGGCAACCTCGCCGACCTGCTGCTTGTCGATCCCGCTCACCGAGAACCGCGTGGGTGAGGCCACCTCGAAGGCGATGCCCTCAGGGGCGTTCACCACGACGGGGTGGCTGAAGCCCAGCGCGAACTCCAGGTCGGCGCCCCGGGCGGTGACCCGGTAGCCGGTGCCGACGATCTCCAGGCGCTTGGTGTAGCCGTCGGTCACGCCGATCACGAGGTTGGACAGCAGCGTGCGGGTCAGGCCGTGCAACGAGCGCGAGGCGCGCTCGTCGTCCGGCCGGGTGACGACGATTGCACCGTCGTCGTTCCGTGCCACCGTGATGGGGTTGGGGATCGTGTGCTCCAGGGTCCCCTTGGGCCCCGTGACGGTCACCTGGGCGCCGTCGATCGTGACGTCCACGCCGCTCGGGACCGGGACGGGGACCTTGCCGATGCGAGACATGGCTCTCTCCTCTCGGTTCCGACTACCAGACGTAGGCGAGGACTTCCCCACCCACGCCCTTCTTGGCGGCCTGCCGGTCGGTGAGCAGCCCGGAGGACGTGGACAGGATCGCCACGCCGAGGCCGCCCAGGACACGGGGCAGGTTGGTCGACTTCGCGTACACCCGCAGGCCCGGCTTGGACACGCGGCGGACGCCCGCGAGCGAGCGCTCACGGTTGGGGCCGAACTTCAGCTGGATCGTGAGGTTCTTGCCCACCGGGGCATCCTCGACGGTCCAGGCACCGATGTAACCCTCAGCCTTGAGGATGACGGCGATGTTGGCCTTGAGCTTGGAATACGGCATCGTCACGGACTCGTGGTACGCCGAGTTGGCGTTCCGCAGACGCGTCAGCATGTCCGCGATCGGATCGGTCATTGTCATGGGGCTTTTGCCCTTCCTCGCCGGGGTATCCCCTTCCGGGGACCTGCGACGTAGTGGTTACCAGCTGCTCTTGGTGACGCCGGGAAGCTCGCCGCGGTGCGCCATCTCGCGCACACAGATGCGGCAGAGCCCGAACTTGCGGTACACGGCGCGCGGACGCCCGCAGCGCTGGCACCGGCTGTAGCCACGGACGCCGAACTTCGGCGTGCGCGCAGCCTTCTGGACGAGGGCGGTCTTCGCCATGTCAGTTCTCCTTGAAGGGGAAGCCCAGACGACGGAGCAGCGAGCGGCCCTCGTCGTCGGTGGTCGCGGTCGTCACCAGGGTGACGTCCATGCCGCGCACCCGGTCAACGCGGTCGGGGTCGATCTCGTGGAACATGACCTGTTCCGTGAGACCGAACGTGTAGTTGCCGCTGCCGTCGAACTGAGCCGGCGACAGACCGCGGAAGTCGCGGATCCGAGGAAGGGCCAGGGTGATCAGCCGGTCGACGAACTCCCACATCCGGTCGCCGCGCAGCGTCGTGTGCGCGCCGATCGGCATGCCCTCGCGCAGCTTGAACTGGGCGATGGACTTGCGGGCCTTCGTCACCTGCGGCTTCTGACCGGTGATCGTGGTCAGATCCTTCACCGCGCCCTCGATCAGCTTGGAGTCGCGGGCAGCCTCGCCGACGCCCATGTTCACCACGACCTTGATCAGCCGCGGGACCTGGTTGACGTTGCCGTAGGTGAACTCTTCGCGTAGCGCCGGCACGATCTCCTCGGCGTAGCGCACCTTCAGGCGGGGCGCTGCGGTGGCCGTCGTCGTCTCACTCATGCGATGTCCTTACCGGAGCGCTTGGCCACGCGGACCCGGACAGTCCGGGTGCGCCCGTCGCGCTCGATCTCCTCGGTGCGGTGGCCGACCCGGGTGCCCTTCTTGGTCTCCGGGTCCACCAGCATCACGTTGCTGATGTGGATCGGGGCCTCGATCGTCTCGATGCCACCGGTCCGGGTGCCGCGGCTCGTCTGGCCGGCGCGGACATGCTTGGTCACCCGCTGCACACCCTCGACGACGAGACGGTCGGAGTCCTTGAGGACCTCCAGGACGCGTCCCTGCTTGCCGCGGTCGCGACCCGTGATGATCACGACAAGGTCGCCCTTCTTGATCTTGGCCATGGTCAGAGCACCTCCGGCGCCAACGAGATGATCTTCATGAACTTCTTGTCACGCAGCTCGCGGCCCACCGGGCCGAAGATGCGCGTCCCGCGGGGCTCGTTGTCGGCCTTGAGGATCACGGCGGCGTTCTCGTCGAACTTGATGTACGAGCCGTCGGGCCGGCGGCGCGACTTGGTTGTGCGCACGACGACCGCCTTGACGACCTCGCCCTTCTTGACGTTCCCGCCCGGGATGGCGTCCTTGACGGTCGCGACGATCACGTCGCCGATTCCGGCGTAGCGACGCCCGGATCCGCCGAGAACGCGGATGCACAGGATCTGCTTGGCACCCGTGTTGTCGGCGACCTTCAGTCGCGACTCCTGCTGGATCATGTCCTCGAACTCCTGTCGTCGTGCTGGTTCTCGCTGCTGGCGAGCCTGGCCGAACGGGTGTGTGTGGTCGGGCTGCGGTCCGGCGAAGGCCGGGTGCTGCTACTTGGCCTTCTCCAGGATCTCCACCAGACGCCAGCGCTTGGTCGCCGACAGCGGGCGGGTCTCCATGATCATGACGAGGTCGCCGGCACCGGCCGCGTTGGCCTCGTCGTGGACCTTGACCTTGCTCGTGCGCCGCATGACCTTGCCGTAGAGCGGGTGCTTGACCCGGTCCTCGACCTCGACCACGACGGTCTTGTCCATCTTGTCGCTGACCACGAACCCGCGCCGCGTCTTGCGGTACGGCCGGTGGTCGGTCGCGGTGGCCTCGGCCACCTCGACCTCTTTGTTGTCTGCAGTGCTCATCGTCGACCTCTCAGTCACTCGGCCGTCGGGCTCGGTGCGGTGCGGATGCCGAGCTCGCGCTCACGCAGGATCGTGTAGATCCGCGCGATGTCGCGGCGAACGGCCTTGAGTCGCCCGTGGCTCTCCAGCTGCCCGGTCGCGGACTGGAACCGGAGGTTGAACAGCTCCTCCTTGCCCTTCTTCAGCTCAGCGGCCAGTGCGTCGTCGTCCATCTCGTCCAGCTTGTCGGGGACAAGTGCCTTGGATCCGATAGCCATCAGTTGCCACCACCCTCGCGAACCACGAACCGGCACTTCATCGGGAGCTTGTGCATGGCGCGCCGCATGGCCTCGCGGGCCAGGGGCTCGTCGACGCCGGCCAGCTCGAACATGATCCGGCCAGGCTTGACGTTGGCGATCCACCACTCGGGAGACCCCTTGCCGGAACCCATCCGGGTCTCGGCCGGCTTCTTGGTGATCGGCCGGTCCGGGTAGATGTTGATCCACACCTTGCCGCCACGCTTGATGTGGCGGGTCATGGCGATACGTGCGGCCTCGATCTGCCGGTTGGTGACGTAGGCAGGCTCGAGAGCCTGGATCCCGAACTCACCGAACGCGATGGCGGTGCCGCCCGTCGCAGCCCCCGTACGGCCGGGGTGGTGCTGCTTGCGGTGCTTGACCCTGCGCGGGATGAGCATGGTCAGGCCTCCGTTCCGCTGTCAGGAGCCGCCTCGGCGACCGGGGCAGCAGCTGCCTCGGCAGACGGCGCGTCCGCGCGGTCGCGACGCGGGGCACGGGCCGGACGGTCGGACCGGTCCGAACGCTCCGGACGGTCGGAGCGAGGACCGCGGGGGGCGCGCGGCGCGGCAGTCGCCTGCTCGCGAGCGAACTCCTTCTCGGTCATGTCGCCCTTGTAGATCCAGACCTTGACGCCGATCTGACCGAAGGTGGTCTTGGCCTCGAACGTGCCGAAGTCGATGTTCGCGCGCAGCGTGTGCAGCGGCACCCGCCCCTCGCGATAGAACTCCGACCGGCTCATCTCGGCCCCGCCGAGACGACCGGCACACTGCACCCGGACACCCTTGGCGCCGGCGCGCTGCGCCGACTGCATGCCCTTGCGCATGGCGCGCCGGAAGGAGACCCGGCTGGCGAGCTGCTCGGCGATTCCCTGAGCGACCAGCTGGGCCTCGAGCTCGGGGTTCTTGACCTCGAGGATGTTCAGCTGGACCTGCTTACCGGTGAGCTTCTCCAGCTCGCCGCGGATCCGGTCCGCCTCGGCGCCACGGCGCCCGATGACGATGCCCGGCCGAGCGGTGTGGATGTCCACGCGGACCCGGTCCCGGGTGCGCTCGATCTCCACCTTGGCGATGCCGGCACGCTCGAGGCCGGTTGACATCAGCTTGCGGATCTGGACGTCCTCGCGGACGTAGTCGCGATAGCGCTGCCCGGGCTTGGTGCTGTCGGAGAACCAATGCGACCGGTGGTCGGTGGTGATCCCGAGGCGGTACCCGTGCGGGTTGACCTTCTGTCCCACTAGCGGGTCCTTCCCTTCGTACTCGTGGTCGTGGCCTTCGCCGTGACCGGTGTGGTCGATGCGACCACGACAGTGATGTGGCTGGTGCGCTTGAGGATCTGAGCAGCACGTCCCTGGGCACGCGGCCGGAACCGCTTGAGCGTCGGGCCCTCGTCCACGTACGCCTCGCGCACGACAAGGGATCCGGCGTCGAACGCCTCGCCGGCCAGGTCCGCCTTGACGCGGGCGTTGGCGATCGCGCTCTCGACAACCTTGCGAACCGGCTCACCAGCGGCCTGCGGCGCGAACCTCAGGGTCGCGACGGCCTGCTCGGCCCGCTTGCCACGGATCAGGTCCACGACGCGACGGGCCTTCTGGGGCGTGACACGGATGAACCGCGCCTGCGCCTTGGCTTCCATTGCAGTCCTGCCTTCTTGTGTCGTCATGGGTCGGGCGGCAGGCCGGTCAGCGCCGGCGAGCCTTCCGGTCGTCCTTCTCGTGGCCGCGGAAGGTTCGCGTCGGAGCGAACTCACCGAGCTTGTGGCCGACCATCGACTCGGTCACGAAGACCGGGACGTGCTTGCGGCCGTCGTGCACCGCGATGGTGTGGCCGAGGAACTCGGGGGTGATCATCGACCGGCGGGACCAGGTCTTGATGACCGTCTTGGTCCCCTTCTCGTTCAGCACGTCCACCTTCTTGCGCAGGTGGTCGTCGACGAAGGGGCCCTTCTTCAGGCTGCGTGGCATGTGTCTGGCTCCTTCTAGCGCTTCTTGCCGGTGCGGCGGCGGCGGACGATCATCGCGTCGCTCGCCTTGTTCGGATGACGGGTGCGGCCCTCCGGCTGACCCCACGGGGTCACCGGGTTGCGCCCACCGGACGTCTTGCCCTCACCACCACCGTGCGGGTGGTCGACAGGGTTCATCGCGACGCCACGGACGGTGGGGCGCTTGCCCTTCCAGCGCATGCGCCCGGCCTTGCCCCAGTTGATGTTCGACTGCTCGGCGTTGCCGACCTCGCCAACGGTTGCGCGGCAGCGGACGTCGACGTTGCGGATCTCGCCCGACGGCATGCGCAGCTGGGCGAAGCGACCTTCCTTGGCGACGAGCTGCACCGAGGCACCCGCGGAGCGGGCGATCTTGGCGCCGCCGCCGGGCCGCAGCTCGATGGCGTGCACGACGGTGCCGGTGGGGATGTTGCGCAGCGGCAGGTTGTTGCCCGGCTTGATGTCGGCACCGGCGCCGTTCTCCACCATGTCACCCTGCGCCAGGCGGTTCGGCGCGAGGATGTAGCGCTTCTCCCCGTCGGCGTAGTGCAGCAGCGCGATGCGCGCCGTCCGGTTGGGGTCGTACTCGATGTGCGCGACCTTGGCCGGCACGCCGTCCTTGTCGTGGCGACGGAAGTCGATCAGCCGGTAGGCGCGCTTGTGCCCGCCGCCGTGGTGGCGCGTCGTGATCCGTCCGGCGCTGTTGCGCCCACCGGACTTGGGCAGCGGACGCACCAGCGACTTCTCCGGCTCCGAGCGCGTGATCTCGACGAAGTCGGCCACGCTCGAGCCGCGGCGACCCGGAGTCGTCGGCTTGTACTTGCGGATTCCCATGTCAGGTCAGTCCTTGATCTCGTCGCCGGTCAGCCGACCGGTCCCCCGAAGATGTCGATGGTCCCTTCGCGCAGCGTCACGATCGCCCGCTTGACGTCCTTGCGCTTGCCAAGACCGAACTTGGTGCGCCGGGACTTGCCCTTACGGGTGATCGTGTTGACCGCCGCCACCTTCACGCCGAACACCTGCTCCACGGCGATCTTGATCTCGGTCTTGTTTGCCCGGGGGTCCACCACGAACGTGTACTTGCCCTCGTCGAGCAGGGTGTAGCTCTTCTCGGAGACCACCGGCGAGATCAGGATGTCGCGCGGGTCCTTGTCCAGGGTGGTCACTTGGTCTCCTCCGCCTCAAGCGCAGCCGCCTCGGTTGAGGTCGCGACCGCCTTGACGCCGCGGCCGCTGGGACGGGCCAGGAACGCCTCGAGCGCTCCACTGGTGAACACGACGTCGTCGGACAGCAGGACGTCGTACGTGTTGAGCTGGTCGGCGATCAGCACGTGCACGCGCTCGACGTTGCGCAGCGACTTCGCCGAGGCGTCGTCGTCCCGCTCGAGCACGACAAGCACGTGGCGACGGTCCGTGAGGGTGTCCAGGATCGCCAGGGCCGCCTTGGTCGAGGGCACCGCGTCGACGTCGCGGAAGGACGACACCACGTGCACACGGCCGGCGCGGGCCCGGTCGGAGAGGGCACCGCGCAGCGCGGCCGCCTTCATCTTCTTGGGGGTCCGCTGGCTGTAGTCGCGCGGGACCGGCCCGTGCACGACGCCACCACCGGCGAACTGCGGCGCACGGGTCGAGCCCTGGCGGGCGCGGCCGGTGCCCTTCTGCTTGTACGGCTTCCTGCCGCCGCCGGAGACCTCGCCGCGGGTCTTGGTCTTGTGCGTGCCCTGGCGGGCGGCCGCCATCTGCGCCACCACGACCTGGTGGATCAGCGGGACGTTGGTCTGGACGTCGAACACCTCGGCGGGCAGGTCGGTGGTCCCGGCCTTCTTCCCCTTGGCGTCAAGGACGTCGATGGTCAGCGTGGTCATGTCACGCCCCCTTCGCAGCGCTGCGCACGAGGACGACGGCGCCCTTGGGGCCGGGGACGGCGCCCTTGACGAGCAGCAGACCCCTCTCGGTGTCGACCGCGTGGACTGTCAGGTTCTGGGTGGTCTGGCGCTCGTTGCCCATCCGCCCGGCCATCTTCATACCCTTGAAGACCCGCGACGGCGTCGAAGCGTTGCCGATCGAACCGGGCTTGCGGTGGTTGCGGTGTGCACCGTGGGAGGCACCGACGCCGTGGAAGCCGTGACGCTTCATCACACCGGCGAAGCCCTTGCCCTTGGTGGTGCCGACGACGTCGACCGTCTGGCCGGCCGTGAAGGCGTCGGCCGCGATCTCCTGGCCGAGGGCGTACTGCCCGGCGTCGGGGGTGCGGATCTCGGCGAGATGGCGGCGGGGGGTGACCCCGGCCTTCTCGAAATGGCCCTTGAGCGGCTGGGTCACCTTGCGCGGGTCGATCTGCCCGTGAGCGAGCTGGATGGCGCTGTAGCCGTCGGTTGCCTCGGTCCGGACCTGGGTCACCACGTTGGTGCCGACCTGCACGACGGTGACCGGCACCAGCCGGCCGACCTCGTCCCACACCTGCGTCATGCCGAGCTTGGTGCCCAGCAAGGCGGTGGTCGGTCTCGCGTTCTGCGGAAGCGTCGTCATCGTGGTCCTCAGAGCTTGATCTCGATGTTCACGTCAGCGGGCAGGTCGAGCCGCATGAGCGAGTCCACCGCCTTCGGCGTGGGGTCGATGATGTCGATGAGGCGCTTGTGGGTGCGCATCTCGAAGTGCTCGCGGCTGTCCTTGTACTTGTGCGGCGACCGGATGACGACGAACACGTTCTTCTCGGTCGGCAACGGCACCGGACCAACGACCGTCGCGCCTGCGCGCGTCACCGTGTCGACGATCTTGCGCGCCGAGCTGTCGATGACCTCGTGGTCGTAGGACTTGAGCCGGATGCGGATCTTCTGTCCCGCCATGGCGTCGTCTGACTCTCTCTCTAGAACCGCTGGTCTGCCGACCCCCGCACTCGGGCGTGTCGCTGGTCGCGACACACCCTCGCGCTGCGCACCGCAAGGTGCGGGGTCGATGGGTGCTGTGTGGACCGCGCCCGGGGGCGCTTGATCCGCATCGTCTGTCGTACGTGCCGGTCTCACACCGTCCTGGCCGCGACTGCGTCCAGGGGCACGGCGGCTCCGG
>Ga0209840_1000078_pt1 | contig 21050 bp, 20 predicted proteins | sample PersoiDNA2013190_FD_185802 | JGI IMG/M metagenome (GOLD analysis project Ga0209840, IMG submission 185802) | Permafrost soil microbial communities from the Arctic, to analyse light accelerated degradation of dissolved organic matter (DOM) -... | ecosystem: Environmental > Terrestrial > Soil >... | reverse complement strand
CTCGGCTTCCTCTGGGAGCACGGCCGTCGCGACGCCGCGATGGCGCACTACCTCACGCCGGCCGGTGAGCCTGGTCCCGGCGCGCCGTTGCTCGTCGACCAGGCGACGATGGCGTCGGCCTTGCTGGACGCCTACGAGGTCACCGCCGAGCGGCGGTGGCTGGAGGGCGCGCAGGCGCTCGCCGGCTGGGCCGGCGAGCGCCTGCGCGCCGCCGACGGCCGCCTGCACGACCGCCTCGCCGAGCCCGGCGCCAGCGCCGGGCTTCTGGCGCGCCCGCTCCCGGTACTCGAGGAGAACGCGCTCATGACCGAGGTGTTCCTGCGCCTCGAGGCGTACACCGGCGAGGGCGCCTGGCGCGACCAGGCGCGCGAGATCCTCATCGCGTGGGCGACGCACTACGAAGAGCACGGCGTCGCGGCGGCGGCCTACGGACAGGCGCTGCTTCGCTACCTGGAACGGCCGGACCACATCGTCGTCGTTGGGAGCCGCGGCGATGCCGCGGCGCGGCGCCTGCACGGCGCCGCGCTGGCCGCGGCGCGGCCGCTCCGCACGGTGCAGCTCCTCGACCCGGACGACGCGGCCGACGCGCAGCGGATGGCCGCGCTGGGCTTCGCGCGGGCCGCGGCCCCAGCGGCCTACGTGTGCCGCGGCGCCACCTGCCTGGCGCCCGTCACCGACCCCGACGAACTCGGCCGGCCGCTCTCTTGACTGAGATTCTGCGAGAATGTGGAACGACTACCGAAACGGATCCGCGACGGAGGGACGATGCTCACGCTCTATCAGGTTGAATGGTGCCCCTACTGCCACCGGGTACGCCAGGTGATGACCGAGCTCGGCCTCACGTACATCACGGTCAACGTCCAGGCCGACCGCGACGAGCGCGCCGACGTGATGGCCATCTCCGACCAGGCCGGCGTCCCCGTGCTGCAGGACGGCGACAAGGTCTTCAGCGACTCGGACGCGATCCTCGAGTACCTGCGCAGCACCTACCCGGCGCCCGAAGACGCCGAGGAACACGCCGCCCTCGGCGCCTGGCGAGCCGCCGGCGCGCTCTCCATCCCTCCACGGGCCGCGCTGGCGCGTCTCCGTCAGCTCCTCGAGGAGAAAGGCTTCAAGATCGTCGCCCAGATCAAGGGGCCGAAGATCAGCGAGCTCCTGCCCAAGGAGTACGTGCTGCTGGAGGTAGCCGTGCCCGTGGCGGCCGTCAAGAGCGTGGAGATCGATCCTCTGGCGCCCGCCGCGGTCCTGCTGCCGATGGCCGTGATGCCGGCCGACGGCGGCGGCAGCGTGGTCGCCACCGCCGATCCCGTGGGCCAGGTCTGGCTCTACGCTGAGCCGCCGCTCACCAAGATCCAGTCGGCGATCAAGAAGCGTCTGGCAGAAGTGCTCGAAGAGCTGTAGCGGCGCCTCACTCCCAGCGGAACACGCGGAGGCTCACCAAGGTCGCCACGGCGCCGACCGTGGCGACGATCGCGAGTTGCGTCCAGTTCGCTCCGCGCCCGATCCAGGGGTCCACCACCGCCAGCACCGAGTGATAGAGCGGCAACGCCTTGCCGATGTCCACCATCCACGACGGCAGCAGGTCCAGCGGCGCCGACGTGCCCGAGACGAAGAGCATGACGAACCACAGCAGCAGGCCGACGGATTGGGCCGCGCGAGCCGTCGGCGCCAGTGAAGCCAGCAGCACCCCGATGGCGACGAAACAGAAGGTGCCGACCACGTAGGCCAGCGCCACCTCTGCGGGCGCCGCTGCCGTCCGCGCGCCGTACACGGCGATGCCGAGGACGCCGATGGTGAGCGCCCCCACGAGGGCGATACCGAGGCTCACGAGAAGCTGCGAGCCGAGCAGCGCTGCTTCCGAGACGCCACTGGCGCGAAAGCGGCGCAGCACGCCGCGCTCGCGATACGACGACAGGTGCACCGGCAGCGAGATCGTGCCGATCGAGGCGATCACCAGCGCGATGAAGCTCGGCACGTACCAGTCCATCATCTTGACGCCCTGGTAGGCTCCCCGCTCCATGCTCTGGTGACCGAAGATCCCGCCCAGCACCACGAGCACCAGGACGGGCAATGCGAACGAGAAGACCAGCGTCACCGGTTCGCGCGCCAGCAGCTTGATCTCGATCCAGGTCATCTTAAAGAGGACGCGCACTACTCCCCCATGTCGTGGCCCGTCAGGGCAAGGAACACGTCCTCGAGTGTTGGCTGCTCCACGCGGAGGTCGGGCGGCGTGATGCCGTGCGCGACAAGGGCGGCGGCGACGTGCGCCAGCACCGCCCCGCCGCCGCGCACCTCGACGCGCGCGCCGTGTCGCATCACTCTCTCGACGTCGGGCACCTCGGCCAGCCAGGCGAGGTCCTCGGCGTCGGTGGAGAACACCACAGTTGCGTACCGAGCGTGGTCGGCGACCAGCCGCTGCGGCGGGCCTTCGGCGACGATGCGCCCCCCATCCATCACCGCGATGCGGTCGCAGAGCCGCTCGGCCTCCTCCATGAAGTGAGTCACGAGCACGACGGTCGTCCCCATGTCGCGCATCCGGCGCACGAGGTCCCAGGCCACGCGGCGCGCCGCCGGGTCGAGGCCGGTGGTCATCTCGTCGAGAAACACGACCTCCGGGTCGTTGACGAGCGCCAGAGCCACGAACAGGCGCTGGCGCTGCCCTCCCGAGAGGCTGTGGAAGGAGGCCTTGCGCTTGTCGTGGAGACCCCACTGCTCCATGACTTCGCGCCAGTCGTGACCGCCGGGGGTGATCGAGGAGAACAGATCGAGCGCCTCCCACACGCGCACGTGGTCGGGCAGGGCGGACTCCTGGAGCTGCGCGCCGATACGGCGGCGCAGTTCGCGGGCCTGGGTGAGCGGGTCGAGCCCCAGCACGCGCAGGACGCCGCCGTCGGCGCGCCGCAGCCCCTGCAGGCATTCGACGGTCGTGGTCTTGCCGGCGCCGTTGGAGCCCAGCAGGCCGAAGATCTCTCCCTGCTCGACGACGAGACTCGCGTCGGCGACGGCGACGAAGTCCTTGTAGCGCTTCTGGAGGTGCTCGGCGACGATGACGGGCGGCATGCCTCACACGGTACCCGCGAGCGGCCTCCTTAAGCCAGCCGCCGCCGGCGCCTACCCGGTGGTGTAGCCGCCGAAGAGAGAAAGCGTGCCCGGCGGAAGTTCCGGGTCGGACCACTGGCCGAGCTGCTGAAAGCGCTCGCGGCGCCGGCGCCGGCGCTCCTGAGGCGCGATGCCGTCGAGCTCGGCCAGTGCCTCGGCGATGGCCTCGCCGACGCTGGCCGCGGCGACCTCGGGGTTGTGGTGGGCGCCGCCGCGCGGCTCCGCGACGACGCGCTCCACGACGCCCAACTCGAGGAGGTGCGAGGCGGTCGGCTTGAGGGCCTCGGCGGCCTGCGGCGCGAAGGCGGCGTCGCGCCAGAGGATCGCGGCGCAGCCCTCGGGCGTGATCACCGAGTAGGTCGCGTTCTCCTGCATGAGCACGCGGTCGGCGACGGCGAGGGCGAGGGCTCCGCCCGAGCCGCCCTCGCCGATCACCGTGGCAATGACCGGGACGCTGAGGCGCGCCATCTTGAGCATGGTATCTGCGATGGCGCGCGCCTGGCCGCCCTCCTCCGCGGCCACGCCCGGGTACGCCCCCGGCGTGTCGACGAACGACAACACAGGGAGGCCGTGCCGCTCGGCCAGGGCGAACAGCCGCTGCGCCTTGCGGTAGCCCTCGGGCTTGGCCATGCCCCAGCTGTGCAGCTCCTGCTCGTCGAGCGTCTTGCCTTTCTGATGGCCGACGACCAGCACGGCGCGGCCGCGGAACCAGCCGAGCCCGCCCACGATCGCCGGGTCGTCGGCACGCAGGCGGTCGCCCCGGAGCTCCTCGAAGCCTTCGATGAGGTACCCGATGTAGTCGCGCGTACGGGGCCGGCCCTTGTGACGCGCGATCTCGACGGTCACCCAGGCGTCATGGCGACGGCTCTCTCGCTGCAGGCTCTTCAGCCTCGCCTGCAGCTTGTCGATCTCCTCCGACAAATGGACGCCGGGCATAAGCGGCAAACGCTTTAGCTCGCTCAAGCGCTGTCTGAGCCATCCCACCCTTGCCTCGTTCTCGTCCGCCGGTCGTTGCGGCTCGGTCAGGTTCCTCACCTCCCCCCAGCAATCGCAGGTAGTTGCCGACCTTCACGCGCAGGTCCTTGCGCGCCACCACCGCGTCGAGGTGGCCGAGCCGCAGGTTGCGCTCGGCGCTGCCGAAGCCCTCCGGCAGCGTCTCGTGGGTGGTCTCGGCGATCACGCGCGGGCCGGTGAAGTACAGTTGCGTGCCCGGCTCGGCGATGCAGATGTCGGCGAGCGTCGCGAAGCTCGCCACTACGCCTCCGGTGCATGGGTCGGCGAGGATGGTCACGAAGGGCGACGTGGCCTCGTTGATGAGATCCACTGCGCAGCTCGTCTTGGCCATCTGCATGAGGCTCAGGATGCCTTCCTGCATGCGGGCGCCGCCGGAGCTGCAGACTGCCACGAGTGGCAGATCTTCTCCAGCGGCCAGCTCCGCGCTGCGCCACAGCTTCTCGCCGACCACGCTGCCCATGCTGCCGCCCATGAAGCCGAAGTCCATGACGGCGAGCACGCACTGCGTGCCGTCGATGGCGGCCGTCCCCGTGACGATCGCCTCGCTCAGGCCCGTCTTGGCCTGCGCCTCACGCACGCGCTCAGGGTACGTCTCGAGATCGGTGAACTTGAGGGGGTCGAGCGTGAGCACGTTGCTCCAGAGCTCGCGGAAGGTGCCTTCGTCGACGAGCTGCCGGATCCGCTCGCGGGCGCTGATGCGCAGATGGAAGCCGCAGTGCGGGCACACCATGAGGTTGGCGCGCACCTCGGCAAGCCGCGCGGGCTGCTTGCACGACGGGCAAGCCCATTCCGGCTTGACGGGGTCGGAATCCCGGCGCTCGATCTCGACGGTGACGTTCATGCGGACGGTGCTACCCCCGTGGGAGGGTCCCTGCGGTTGGTCTTCAGCCGTCGAAACGGCGGAAGACCAGCGTGACGTTGTGGCCGCCGAAGCCGAAGCTGTTGCTGGCGGCCACGTCGACCTTCTGGAAGCGCGCCTCGAGAGGCACGTAGTCCAGGTCGCAGGCCGGGTCCGGGTCGGTGAGGTTGATGGTCGGCGGCAGCAGGCTGTTCACGATCGTGAGCACGGTGGCCACGGCCTCGATCGCTCCGGAGGCGCCCAGGCAGTGGCCGATCATCGACTTGTTCGACGAGATGGCGACACTCCGCGCGTGCTTGCCCAGGGCGACCTTGATGGCCTTGGTCTCGGCGATGTCGCCGACGCTGGTGGCCGTGCCGTGGGCGTTGATGTAGTCGATCGCCGACGGCTCGAGACCGGCCTCCGCGAGCGCCATCGTCATGGCCCGCGCCTGCGTCTTGCCGCTCTCGTCGGGGAGCGTCATGTGGAAGGCGTCCGAGCTCATGCCGGCGCCGGCCAGCTCGGCGTAGATACGGGCGCCGCGGGCCTGGGCGTGCTCGAGGCTCTCGAGCACCAGGCAGCCGGCGCCCTCGCCGATCACGAAACCGTCGCGGCCGGCGTCGAAGGGCCGCGAGGCATGCTCCGGGTCGTCGTTGCGCAGGCTGAGCGCGCGGGCGGCGGCAAAGCCGGCCACGCCGACCGGGCTCACGGGCGCCTCGCTGCCGCCGGCGAACATCACCTCGGCGTCGCCGTGGCGGATGATGCGCGCCGCGTAGCCGATGGCGTCGGAGCCGGCGGCGCAGGCCGTGCAGGTCGCGCTCAGCGGGCCCTTGGTGCCCAGCTCGAGCGAGACGTGCGCCGCGCCCATGTTGGGGATCATCATCGGCACGAGCAGCGGGTTCACGCGGTCCGGGCCCTTGGTGAGGAGCTTGTCGATCTCGGTGTGCAGCGTCTGCAGGCCGCCGACGCCGCTGCCGACCACCGCCCCGACCCGGTCCGCCTCGGGGCGGGGGTCGAACTCGGCGTCGGCGGCCGCCAGCTTGGCGGCCGCGACCGCGTACCGCGAGAAGAGGTCGAGCCTCCGCACCTGGCGCTTGTCGATGAAGTCCTCGGCGTCGAAGTCCTTGACCTCGGCAGCGATGTGCACCTTGTAGTCGCTGGTGTCGAAGCGCGTGATCGGCCCGACGCCCGACTCGCCGGCGACGAGCCGCCGCCAGAACGTGTCGACGTCGTTGCCCAGCGGCGAGACCACGCCGAGGCCGGTGACGACGACTCTCGTGGCAGGCGTCATCAGATGCCCAAGCCGCCGTCGACCGGGAGCGTGACGCCCGTGACGAAGCGCGCCTGCGGAGAGGCGAGGAAGACGGCGGCGTGGGCCACGTCGTCCGTCGTCCCGATGCTCTTGAGCGGCGTCGCGTCGACGATCAGCTTGCGCGTCTCCTCGGGCAGGGCCTGCGTCATCGGCGTGTCGATGTAGCCGGGAGCGATGGCGTTGACGCGTACGCCGCGCGCGCCGAGCTCCTTGGCCAGCGACTTGGTGAAGCCGATGATGCCCGCCTTGGCTGCCGCGTAGTTGGCCTGCCCCGCGTTGCCGCGGCGGCCCACCACACTGGCGAGATTGATGATACAGCCTGCGCGGCGGCGGAACATCTTGCGAGCCGCCGCCTTGCTCACCAGGAACGTGCCGCGCAGATGCGTGGCGATGACGCTGTCGAAGTCGGCCGGGTCCATCATCATCACGACGTTGTCGCGCGTGATGCCGGCGTTGTTGACTACGACGCCCAAGGGGCCGAGCTCCGCTTCCGCACGCTCGACCATAGCGCCGACCTGCTCCTCGTCGGAGACGTCGGCCATGACGACGAGACCCCTGCGGCCGAGCTTCTCGATCTCGGCGACGACGGCCGCGCAGGCGGCTTCGTCGGCGAAGTCGTTGACGGCGACGTCGGCGCCGGCCGCGGCCAGGCTGAGCGCGATAGCGCGCCCTATGCCGCGGCCGGCGCCGGTCACCAGCGCAACGGATCCTGTCAGGTCAAGCTCGACGCTCACGCGACCTCCCAATAGCGTGGGTCTTCGCGCAGCGCCCCGATGGTGTCGGCGTCGGCGGCCCGGGCCACCGTCACCTCCGGGGTGATGCGTCGCACGAGGCCGCTGAGCACGCTGCCGGGGCCGACCTCAAGGAACGAATCATACCCTGCCGCATACAGGGTCTTCACGGACTGGGTGAAGCGGACCGGCGAGACGAGCTGCCGCGACAGCAGCTCGACGAAGTCGCCGGTCTCGAGCTCGAGGCTGCAGACCGAGAAGAACGCCGGGTCCGGCGTGTGCCATTCGGTCGCCTCGAGCTCGGCGCGCAGCGGCGCCTGGGCCGCCGCCATCAGCGGCGAATGAAAGGCGCCGCTCACGACCAGCGGGATCACTCTCTTGGCGCCGGCCTCCGTGGCCTTGGCGGCCAGGTCGTCCAGAGCGGCCTTCGCGCCGCTCACCACGACCTGGCCGGGGCCGTTGAAGTTGGCCGGCCACACGCCGTCGCCGCCGGACGTCAGCTCTTCGACCTTCTCGTCCGGCAGCCCGATGACGGCGGCCATGCCGCCGGGGTTCGCCTCGGCGGCGCGCAGCATCTCCTGGCCGCGCCGCCGCACCAGCCGCAGCGCGTCGGCGAACGACAGCGCGCCGGTGGCGACCAGCGCCGAGTACTCGCCAACGCTGTGGCCGAAGGCGGCGTCGAAGCGCAGCCCAGCATCGGCCAGGATGCGGAAGATGCCGATGGAGTTGGCCAGCAGCGCCGGCTGCGTCACATCGGTGCGCGCCAACGTCTCGGCCGGACCCATGGCGCAGACCTGCTCGAGGTCGAAGTCGAGCACGTCCGAGGCTTCGGCGTAGCTGTCGCGCATCTGCGGATAGGCGGCGCAGAGGTCGCAGCCCATGCCGACGGCTTGGGACCCCTGGCCGGGGAACATCAGTGCGAGCTTACTCATCATGACGCCCTCCAGGACGCTGTGTGTCGATGCGACTCAGTGCTTACTCCGAACGGCGACGAAACGCGGCCGAGACGCTGCTGCGGCGCCGTCACAACTCCCACTTGGTGAGGCACGAGCCCCACGTGAGCCCGGCGCCGAACCCGGCCATCAGCAGCGTATCGCCCTTCTTCAGGCGGCCGTTCTGGCTGGCCTCGTGCAGGCAGATCGGGATGGAGGCGCACGAGGTGTTGCCGTAGCGGTCCAGGTTGGCGAACACCTGCGCCTCGGTGAATCCCAGACGCCGCGCCGCGGTCTCGATGATGCGGATGTTGGCTTGGTGCGGCACGAACAGGTCGACGTCTTCCACGGTCAGCCCGGCGTCGCCGAGCACCTTCTCGCACGAGCCGACCACCGTGCGCGTGGCGAACTTGAAGACCTCGCTGCCCGTCATGTGCATGGCGTGCTCGTGCAGGCGCACCGTCTCGTAGCTCGCCGGCTTGCGGCTGCCGCCGGCCGGCACGTTGAGATACGACGCGCCGCTGCCGTCGTTGCCCAGGTCGAAGCTGAAGATGCTGCCGTTGTCGGTGGGTTGCACGAGCACGGCGCCGGCGCCGTCGCCGAAGAGCACGCAGGTGCTGCGGTCCTCCCAGTCGACCATCTTGCTGAGCACCTCGGCGCCGATAACGAGGACGTTCTGGTAGATGTTGGCCGAGACGAAGGCCGTGGCGATGGCGAGGCCGTAGACGAAGCCGGTGCAGCCGGCCTGCACGTCGAAGGCGCCGGCCTTGGTGGCGCCGATCTTGTCGGCGACGATCGACGCCGTGGCCGGCATGATGTGGTCGGGAGAGATCGTGGTGACGATGACCAGGTCGAGCTCGGCCGGGTCGAGCGCCCCTGACTCGAGACAACGGCGGGCGGCGACCTCGCCGAGGTCGCTCGCCGCCTCGTCCACTCGCGCGATGCGGCGCTCGCGGATGCCGGTGCGCGTGAGGATCCACTCGTCCGACGTGTCGAGGAACTGCGAGATCTCGGCGTTGGTCAGCACGCGCTCCGGCACGTGGACGCCGAGCGCCGAGATGCGCGCCCCGCGCACCAGGCCACGGCGAAGGCCGATCACAGCTTTGCCTCCCCAGCCTCGATGGCCGCGGCGTCGACGATCGCGAACATGAGCTCGCCGCGGCAGGCCAGCTGGCCGTCCACGGTGGCCTTGACCTTGGCGCGCCCCACCGGGCCGTGCACGGCGACGATCTCGGCCTCGAGGCGCATGGTGTCGCCGGGCTTCACGACGCGCTTGAAGCGCACCTTGTCGATGCCGGCGAAGAGGCCGATCTTGCCACTGAGAGACCCGGCGGCCGGACCGGGCGCAGCATCCGCCGCGCCGCCCTCGGCGGCCGCGCTAGCTGCCGCCAGCGTGGCGGTCTGGGCCAGCGCCTCGACGATGAGCACGCCCGGCATCACCGGGTTGCCGGGAAAGTGCCCGGCGAACCAGAAGTCGTCGTCGCGCAACGTGCGAGCGGCTACGCAGCGTACGCCCGGCTCGAGCTCCTCGACCTCGTCGACGAGCAAGAAGGGCGGGCGGTGCGGCAACAGCTGCTGGATCTGGTCGCGGTCGAGCTTCACAGCGGCTTCAGCTCCCGCGAGCGGCGGCCGTGACGCCGCCCGAGGCCGATGGCCACGGCCGCGGCCGCGAGGCCCCAGCCGATGACGTTCTTGACGGGGATGGTGCGGCCGCCGGGCAGCGGGATGCGGCCGAGGGTTTCGTCGAGCTTCTGCAGCGTTTCGTTGACGGCCTGGCCGAAAGGCTTGGCTGCGCCGGGGGCCGACTCGAGCTCCACCGCCGCCGTGACGCGTTCCGCGAACCCGGGCGGCGGGGCCAGCTCGAGGCGGCCCCACGCGGCCAGGGCGCCGCGCACCTCGCCCACCTGGGCGAGCTCCGCGGCGCAGTCCGGGCAGAAGCTGAGGTGCTGCTGCAGCTCGGCGACCTCCATGTAGCCCATCTCGCCGTCGACGTACTGGTTGATGCGCTCGCGGAAGTAGCTGCAGTCCATCAGGCGTCGCTCCTCGGACGGGCGCCGGCGGGGCCCTGCTCGGGCCCGGCGCCCCCCGCCCGCAGCTTGAGCCGCAGGGAGGCGCGGCCGCGGTGCACCATCACCTTGACGGTGCCGAGCGGCCGCCCGGTGGCCTCGGCGATCTCCTGGTACGGCAGACCGTAGACGTCGCGCAGCACCGTCGGCACGCGGTAGTCCTCGGGCAGGTCGCGCAGCGCCGCCACGATCGTGGCGGCGTCGACGCCCTCGCCGAGCTGCGGCGCGGCCTCGGCGGCCAGCTCCGGCGTTTCGACCGGCTCGGGGTGGCGCCGCTCGCGCCGCTTGTAGTCCACGGACGCGGTGAGCGCCAGGCGAAAGAGCCATGTGGAGAACGTGGCTTCGCTGCGGAACTGCGGAAGCTTGCGGTAGCAGCGCAGGAACGCCTCCTGCGCCGCGTCTTCGGCGTCGGTGTGATTGCCGAGCACGTTGTAGGCCACCGAGTAGACCATCCCTTGATACCGCTCCACGATCAGCTTGAAGGCCTGCGCGTCACCCTCAGTCGCGCGCGCCAGCTCGGCGGGCGACGGGTCGGGCAGCGAGGCCCACTTGTGGAGGTTAGACGCGGTCATTGCAGAGAAAGTTACAGCCGCGGCCGCGGTCAGGCGGCCGCGAGCGAGAAAGCGTGAGATCTGTCGAGTTCGAATGCGCGCACGGGGAGTGAGTCTACACCCGGCGCGCGGAGGGCCGTTTCGCGTGCGGCGCGGCCGCGTTAGCCTCCGGGTAAGCTAGCCTCCAGATGAAGGTCTTCTGGCGCATCCTCAAGCTTCTTGGCGACTACAAGTGGCTCACGTTCGTGGGCTTCGCGCTGGCGTTCGCCCAGATGGGGCTCGGCCTGCTGGTGCCGCGCATCATCCAGCTGACCATCAACAACGCGCTGGTCGGCGGCGAGACCGGCCTGCTCGTCACCTACGGTCTCGCCCTCCTCGGCATCGCCGTCGCGCGCTTTATCGTCGCTGTCGGTCGCCGCCTCGCCAGCGGTAAGTCCAGCCTTGGCATCGAGTACGACCTGCGCAACCGCATGTGGTCGCACCTCCTGAAGCAGTCGTTCAGCTACTTCGACCGCTGGCCCACAGGGCAGCTCATGAGCCGCGCCATGAGCGACGTGCAGAACGTGCGCATGTTCCTCGGCTACGGCCTCGTGTTCTTCGCCACCAACATCGTGATGATGGTCGCCGTGGCGATCATCCTGCTGCTGCTCGACTGGCGCATGGGGCTGCTCTCCCTGGCGTTCCTGCCGTTCCTGCTGCTCGTCACGGTGCGCTTCAGCCGCCGCCTGCAACCGATCCTCAAGGACGTGCAGCAGAAGATCGCCGACGTCACGGCGGCGGCCGAGGAGAACGTGGTCGGCTCGCGCATCGTGCGCATCTTCGCGCGCGAGGACGACGAGCTGGAGAAGTTTAGCGACCGTAGCTACAAGGTCTTCGAGGCCAGCGTAGCCGCAGCGCGCACGCGGGCCGTGTACATCCCGCTGATCGCCTTCATCCCCAACTTGGCCGTGGCCTTCCTGCTGTACTACGGCGGGCGGCAGGTGATCGACGGGAGCCTGAGCCTGGGCTCGCTGGTCGCCTTCTACAGCTACCTCATGATGCTCGTGTACCCGGCCCAGGTGATCGGCTGGCTCACCGGCCTCGCGCAGCGCGCCATCGCCAGCGGTGAGCGCGTGTACCAGGTGCTCGACGCGCCGCTGGAGATGGAGGAGCGGCCCGACGCGAGGCCGCTGCGCGGCCCGGACGGCGGGCCGCCCGTCGGCGCGGTCACCTTCGACGACGTGTACTTCAGTTACGTGGACCGGCCGGTGCTCGAGGCTGTCAGCCTCGCCGTCCCGGCCGGTCGCACGCTCGCCCTCGTCGGCCATACCGGCTGCGGCAAGACCACGCTCACCAACCTCATCCCGCGCTTCTACGACACGAGCGCCGGCCGCGTGCTCGTCGACGGTGAGGACGTGCGCGACCTGCAGACCGCCGATCTGCGCAGCCACATCGGCATCGTCACGCAGGACCCGTTCCTGTTCAGCGCCTCGATCGCCGAGAACATCCGCTTCGGACGGCCCGCGGCGAGTGACGACGAGGTGCGGGCCGCGGCGCGAGCCGCGCAGGCCGACGACTTCGTCGCAGCCCTCCCCGAGGGCTACGACACGGTCGTCGGCGAACGCGGCTTCACGCTCAGCGGCGGGCAGCGCCAGCGCATCGCCATCGCGCGGGCGCTCGTCGTGGACCCGCGTATCCTCATCCTCGACGACGCCACCAGCAGCGTCGACGTCGAGACGGAGTTCAAGATCAGGGCCGCGCTGACGGAAGTGATGCGCGGCCGCACGACGTTCATCATCGCCCACCGACCGTCGACGATCGCGCTCGCCGATGAGGTCGTGGTGCTGGACCACGGCCGCATCGAGGAGCGTGGCACGCACGACGAGCTCATGGCCGTCGGCGGCTTGTACGCGCAGATGTTCGGCGACGCCGAGGCGAAGCACTGCGACCTGGACGCGGTCGACGTCGGGGAGCCGGCGGCGCTCGGCGGGGGAGGCGCCGCCTGATGGCCACCGCCTCCCGTCACGCCTCCGGCCCGCACAGCAGCGGCGCCAGCCTCGAGGAGCTGCGCGGCTGGCGCGCCTTCGTGCACCTGGCGCGCGAGCTCAAGCTCGCCCGGCTCGCGCGGCTCGCCTACCCGTACCGGCGCCGCGCCGTTTTTAGCGTGGTCGCCATGGTCGCCGTCACGCTGAGCAGCCTCGCCGTGCCCTATCTGCTCAAGGTGGCCATCGACTCGGGCATCGGCGCCAAGGACCTCACCGTGCTCACGTGGGTCATCGTCGCCTTCGTCGGCGTCAGCCTCGTCAACCTCGGCGCCAGCTACCTGCAGACCTACCTCACGAGCTGGGTGGGCTCGCACATCATCTACGACCTGCGCCGCCAGCTCTTCGCCCACCTGCAAAAGCTCTCGCTCGACTTCTTCAGCCGCCAGAAGACCGGCTGGATCGTCAGCCGCCTCACCAACGACATCGACGCCCTCGACCAGCTCGTCACCGACGGCGTCGCCTCGCTGGTCACCAACTCGCTGACCTTCATCGGCGCCATCGCGTTCCTCTTCATCCTCGACTGGCGCCTGGCGCTGGCGACCCTCACCATCATGCCGCTGCTCAGCGGCGCGACGCTCGTCTTCCGCTCCAGGTCGGCCCGCGCCTACGCCCAGGTGCGCAACAAGATCGGCGACGTGAGCGCCCACCTGCAGGAGTCCATCTCCGGCATCCGCGTGCTCAAGGCCTTCCGCCGCGAACAGAGCGACTACGAGCGTCTCGACGTGGCCAACGCCGCCTATCGCGACGTGAACATGCGCACCGTCGTGCAGAGCGGCCTCTACTTCCCCTTTGTGGAGTTCATGTCGGGCACCGCCGTGGTGATCGTGCTCTGGTACGGCGGCTCCCTCATCGGCGGTAACACGCTCGAGATCGGCGTGCTGGTGGCGTTCATCGGCTACCTGAACAGCTTCTTCGACCCGCTGCAGCAGCTCAGCCAGCTCTACAACACCTTCCAGGCGTCGATGGCCGCGGTGCAGAAGATCTACACGGTCCTCGACACCGAGCCCGACATGCTCGACGCCCCCGACGCCGTCGCCCTGCCGGACTTGCGCGGCGAGGTGGAGCTGCGCGACGTGACCTTCGGCTACGACCCCCAGAAACCCGTCTTGCACGACGTTGACCTGACGATCCCGGCGGGCAAGACCGTCGCGCTCGTCGGCGCCACGGGCGCCGGCAAGTCGACGGTCATCAAGCTGCTGGCGCGCTTCTACGACCCGACCGAAGGGGCGGTGCTCATCGACGGGCACGACCTGCGGCAGGTGACGGCGAGCTCGCTGCGCGAGCAACTCGCCGTGGTGCCGCAGGAAGCCTTTCTGTTCAGCGGCTCGGTGCTCGACAACATCCGCTTCGCCCGCCCCTCCGCGGACGCCGACGAGGTCAAGCGCGTGGCGCGCATCGTCGGCGTGCACGACTTCGTCGAGTCGCTGCCCGACGGCTACGACACCGAGGTGCAGGAGGGCGGGTCGGCGCTGAGCACCGGGCAGCGCCAACTCATCAGCTTCGCCCGGGCGCTGCTCGCCGACCCGCGCATCCTCATCCTCGACGAGGCCACGAGCAGCGTCGACGCCGAGAGCGAGCGCCGCATCGAGCGCGCCATGGAGGTGCTGTTCAGCGGCCGCACCAGCGTGATCGTCGCGCACCGGCTGAGCACCGTGCGCTACGCCGACGAGATCCTCGTCGTGGACGCCGGCCGTATCGTCGAGCACGGCACCCACGACGAGCTCGTCGCGGCCGGCGGCCGCTACGCCGGCCTCTACGCGGAGTGGGAGGCGACCGGCGAGGCGCTGTGAGGTGGCGCGTCAGACGGCCGGCGGTGCCGCAGGCTCCGCCGCCGGCCCCATCGCATGCGGCGCCCGCACGTCGCGCCACGTCAGCTGGAAGACGCTGACGAAGATCGCGACCGCGGCGCTCACCCACAGCACCGTCGAGCGGCCGAACGCATCCGCCAGCGGCCCGGCCAGCGCCAGCCCCGCCGGGTAGAACGCCAAGACGCCGAGGTAGTCGTAGGCGGAGACGCGCGAGATCATGCTCGGCGCGACGTCGCGCTGCATGCAGGTCAGCCAAAACGGGTCGTAGAGCCCCCACTCCACCCCCACGGCCGCCAGCGACGCGTACAACGTCCACACCGGCGCCTCCAGTGCCAAAAAGGCCACCGGCAACGCCGTCAAGCTCATGCCGGCGGCGATCACGAGCATCGGCCGCCGTGGCCGCCAGCGCAGGCTGAGCAGACCGCCGGCGATCTGCCCGATGCCCATGGCAGCCGAGGTCAAGCCCCAGGTGCGCGCGCCGTCGTAGACGTCGCGCGCGACGATGGGGCCCAGTACCTGGATGGGCCCGTCGATGGCGAAGAGGAACAGGGCGGCGCCGGCCACCATGACCCAGATCCAGGTGTGGCTCGTGAACTCGCGCCAGCCGTCGGCAAGGTCGCGGAAGAAGGCGCGGCCGCCGGCCGTGGCGACTCCGTCGACGGCCGGCTCCTCGCGGGCCAGGCCGCGGGCGGGGCCGGCCGGAGCCGGCTTCGCAGCCGGCCGGCCGAGGAAAGCCGGCGGGCGCAGCCGCAGCAGGAAGCACGCGCTCGCGAGGTAGCTGAGCCCGTCGATGCCGATCGCCCACCCCGGGCCGACGGCCGCCACGAGCATGCCGGCCAGGAAGGCCCCGAGGGTGATGGAGCCGCTGGACACCAGGCCCTGCAGGGCGTTGGCCTGCTGCAGCCGCGGCGGGCTGGCGACCTCGGGCACGAGGCCGGTGTAGGCGGGGCCAAAGAAAGCCTCGCACACACCCATCCCGACCTGCAGGACGGCGAGGTGCCACACGTGGGCGACGCCGGCGACGAGCAGGGTGGCAGCCGCCAGCTGCAGCACGGTGCGCCCGACATCGGCGGCGAGCATCACCGTGCGCCGAGGGAGGCGGTCCGCCCACACGCCGCCGAGCAGGACGAGCACCGCCAGCGGGATCAGACCCGAGGCCTCGACGATGCCGATGTCGGTGGCCTTGCCGCCGATGGCGAGGACCGCGAACGGTAGCGCCACCACCCGGAACATCGAGCCGACCACCGAGGTGGCCTGCCCGACGAACAGCTTGCGAAACTCGGGTTCGCCGAGCGCGGCCAGGCTGTCGGCGAACCGGCTCACGCTACTCGATGCGCGGCAGCCGCCGCTCGAGCCAACCTGGGATCCACCAGTTCCAGCGCCCGAGCAGGCGCATGAACGCCGGCACCATGAGGATGCGGATGACGCTGGCGTCGAGAGCCACGGCCACGGCAAGACCGACGCCGATGGCTTTGGTGACCAGGATCGACGTGAAGGCGAACGACCCGCCCACCACGACGATGATGAGCGCGGCGCTCGTCACGATGCGCCCCGTGCGAGAAAGCCCGAACGTCACTGCCTTGAGGTTGGCCCCGGTCTCATCCCACGCTTCGCGCATGCGCGTGAGCAGGAACACTTCGTAGTCCATCGAGACGCCGAACACGGTGCAGAAGAGGATCACCGGCAGCTCGGCGTCGATGGCGCCGCTGCTCTTGAAGTTGAAGAGCCACTCGAGATGGCCGTCCTGGAAGATCCACACCACGGCCCCGTAGCCGGCCAGCAGCGACAGGACGTTCATGACCACCGCCTTGACCGGCAGGAACACGCTGCGCAGGAGCAGGAGGAGCACGAGGGCGGTGACGCAGACCACGAACAGGATGATCCAGGGGAACTGCTGGTACAGGATGTGGACGAAGTCGTACACGCTCATGGAGGTGCCGCCGACGAGGACGGTCATGCCTTGGGGAGGAGGCTGCTCGTAGATGCGCACGGCGAGAAGCTGCGCCTCCACGGAGGTCGGGACGTCCTTGGGGACGACCTGGAAGAGCGCCGTGCCGGGAGCCGTGGTGAGGGAGCTCAGGCCCAGCGCAGCCTGGCGCTGCTGGGCGCCGAGCAGACCCTGGAGCAGGCCGGGAAGGCCGGCGACGGCGGGCCGCGGCCCGGAGCCGACGGGCCGTTGCACGGCCCGCCAGAACCGGGCCGCGGCCTCCGGCGTCTCGATGCCGGGCAGGTTCACGACGCTGGTCACCCGGGCGACGCCGGGCATCGCCTGCAGACGCTTGCCGTACCCGTACAGCCGCTGCAGGTTCGCCGGCTCGAGCGCCCCCGTGTCCCCGCTCCACGTGGCGAGGACGTAGATCGGCGACAGCGCCGACACGTCGAAGCGCGACTGCAGGATGTCGTAGCCCTGACGTGACTCGGAGCGCTGCGGGAGCGCGGTCGCCCCGGGGATCTCTCTCTCGATGTGCAGCACCGGCCAGGCGAAGAGCAGCACCACGATGAGCGTCCCGACAAGCACCGGGACGGGGTGGTGCATGACCCAGTCCGACCAGCGCGCCCAGAACGCCCCCTGCTTGCCCGAGCGCCCGATGACGCGCAGACGGTCCACACGCGGGCCCAGCATGCCCAGCAGCGCCGGCAGCAGCGTCAGGGCGGCGAGCACCGAGAAGATCACGACAAGAGCGCCGCCCAGACCCATCGAACGCATCGACATGAACGGGATGACCACCAGGCCGAGCAGGCCGACCACCACGGTGAGCCCGGAGAAGAAGATGGAGCGGCCGGCGTACTCCACGGTGATCTCCACCGCCTCCGCCACGGTGTGGCCGGCGCTCAGTTCCTCGCGGAAGCGCCCCACCATGAACAGCGAGTAGTCGATGCCGACGGCCAGACCCAGCAGCGTGGCCACGTTCATCGCGAACACCGAGATGTCCAGGAACTGGGCGAGCACCCAGAACACGCCCAGCGTGACGGTCACGGCCATGCCGCCGCCGATCACCGGCAAGGCGGCGGCCACCAGGGTCCCGAAGATGAGCACCAAGACGATGATGGCGATCGGCAAGGTGTACGTCTCGGCGGTCCTGAGATCCTCGGCGGAGATCTGCTCGATGTCGGCGTACACCGCGGGATCGCCGGTGAGATACGTGGTGAGGCCGGTCGGCGCCAGCCTGGCGCGCACGGATGGGATCATGCGCTGCACCTGTTCGGTGCTGGCGTCGAACGAGAGCACGGCGAAGGTGGAGTGCCCGTCCCTCGAGATGAAGCCCGCGCCGCCGGTGGAGGCGGCGGTCTGCACGCTCAGGAGCTTGGGGAACGCCTCGCGATCGAGGCCCGCCAGGGCCGCCTTCACCTGCGCCTGAAAAGCAGGGCTGCGCGCGTCGAGGCTGGGGCTGGTGAACACGATCGTGAGCCGCGCCGGACCGAAGCCCAGCCGCTCCTGCATCGCCTTCTGGGCCTGCTGGGACGGCGTCGTGGGGCTGGTGAAGCCGCCACCCTTGAGCTCCCCGGGCACGTGCGTGGTGGCCACGAGGCCGGCGACGAAGGCCACCGCCCATACGAGCACGATGATCCTGCGACGCTTGTAGACGAACCGTCCGAGCGCGGCGAACACGCGCGGCGACCTCCTTCTGAACGGCCGCGGCAGGCGGCACTCGTGTGCGGCCGCGGCCGTTCAGAACGATATACTAAGGAGGCATCGTTTCATGCCCCCCGAGCGCTCGAGGACCGTGACCGGACCACGCGAAAGGACATCGGCTGGCGGCGTCGTCGTCCGCACGGACGCCGACGTCGAGGTCTGTCTCATACGGCCCGCCGGGCGCACCGTCTGGGGGCTGCCCAAGGGCGGCATCGAGAGCGGCGAGACGCTGACGCAGGCCGCCATCCGCGAAGTCGCCGAAGAGACCGGCGTCAGCGGTGTGGTCGATGCCGAGCTCGGCGCCATCGACTACTCGTTCTACTCGCGCGAACAGAACGGCCGCATCCACAAGACCGTGCACTACTACCTCATGCACGCCACCGGCGGCGACACGGCCGACCACGATCACGAGGTCAGCGAGGCCCGCTGGATGAGCCTGCCCGAGGCGCTGCGGCTCATGACCTATCCCAACGAGCGGGAGATAGTGCGACGCGCCGCCGAGGCGCTAGGCGAAGCGCTCGACGCCTGAGCCCTCAGGACCAGGTGAGGGACTCGTGCACCACGCGGGCCCGACCCATGCTGTGGTCGAGCGCCTCGAGCATCTCGCCGGCGTTCACGTCCACGTAGTCGTAATGCGCAAGGGCGAACAGGAAGCGCGGCGGCGCGGAAGGGGCGGCACAGGCATCCAGCTCGCGCCGCAGGCGCTCGGCGGCGCCGGCCAGCCCGCGCCGGCTGATATCGGGCAGAACCAGCAGAAAGCCGCCGTCGGAGGTGAGGCCGACGCTGTCGTAGCGACGCAGGTTCTCGTGCAGGCACTCGCCCACCTCGTGCAGCACCCCCCGGTAGTCCTCGCGCGCGCAGGGCGAGGCCTGGTCGCGGGCCGACTCCTCCAGGGCGAGCTCGAGCAGCCCGAGCGAAAGCTCCATGCGCTGACAGCGGTTCACCTCGAGCGAGAGCTGTTCGATGATCTCGGCGGGCTTCATGGCGCCCGTGGAGAGGTCGAGCGGCGACGCGTCTGCGGCGTCGCGCTGCAAACGGACGATGGTCTCCTCGAGACCGGCGGAGTAGGCGGTGGCGATGCGTGTCAGGGTTACGTTCTCAAGGCCGAGGAGAAGACGGCAGGCTGCGCGCGCCTCGGCCGTGCCATGGGCATGCAGGCCGTCACACAGAGCCTTGCTTCCGTGGGTGAACTCGTCGAGCAGCACGGCGACCGGCACGCTTTGACTGAGGCCGGCGCTGCGAGCCACATCCTCGAGGGCGGCGAGCAGGGGGGCCTCGTCGCCGCCGGCCACGAGGCGGACCAGATGAGGAATGGCGGGCTCCCACAGGCTGCGACTCACCTCGGCGAGCTCAAGGTCGCCATACACGGTGAAGATAAGCTCGTCCACGACAAGCTCCCTCCGGGAGGAGATCCCGTGAGCTGGTGTCTCCTATCTGCATTCTACCGTTATGCTGCACACTACACACACGTTGTGCGGGCGCCGCGGCGAAAGGTGAGTGACCTATGCGCGTGACACTCTTGGGGACGATCGGCTGGATGCCGAGTGACCGTCGCGAGACGACCTGCTTCGCCTGCCGCGCCGGAGACAGCCTCTTCATCTTCGACGCGGGCACCGGCCTGCGCCGCCTGCGCGAACCCGCCCAGGCGGCGCTGCTCGACGGCGCCCGCGACGTGCACCTCTTCCTGACGCACTATCACCTCGACCACGTCTGCGGCCTGGCGTACCTGCCCGGCGTGCTGCCGGGCCGCGGGCTCGTGATCCACGCCCCCGCGGCCGAACTCAACGGCGTCGAGCCCGAGCGCGCGGTGGCCGGCCTGCTGCGCAGGCCCTACAACCCGCGCGACTGGGAGGAGCTCACCAACCTGCGCCTCGAGCCCGTCGTGGCCGGGCCCAACGAGATCGCCGGCCACACCGTTCGTGTGCGTGCGCAGCAACACTCAGATGTGAGCGTCGCCTACCGCGTCGACGACGCCTTCGTGCTGGCCACCGACACCAGGATCGACCCCCGGACGGTGGAGTTCGCCGCGGGTGTCGGCCTTCTGCTGCACGAGGCCTGGTACAACGCCGCCGACCCGCGCACCGACGAGACGCCGGCGGAGCTGCTGGCCGGCTACGCCGCCCACAGCGAAGCCGGCGCCGTCGCCGGCCTGGCCGCCGACGCGGGAGTCGGCCGCCTCGTGCCGATGCACCTCAACCCGCTGCACGACGAGAGCTACTACGCCGCCCTCGAGGCCGCCGCCCGCGCCGTCTTCCCGCGCACGGACGTGCTGCCGGACGGCGCAGTCGTCGACACGGACGGCGGCGTCTGACACCCTTGACCCAGGTCGCAGGCAGGCATCCGGAGGTCCCGGTTTGATCCGCTTCCGCAGCAAGAAGTCCGTGGTCGTCGCCGTGGCGCTCGCCGCGCTCGTGGTGTTTCTGCTGCCCGCGTTCGTGGCGTTCCGCTACACGGCCCCGAGCCAGCGGGGAGACTTTATCCGGCACCCCTGGGGCGGCTGGAGCTTCGCCTACGCGGCCCTGGCCGTGCCCGGCGACTCCGAGCTCAAGACCTCGGGCATGGCGTTGCGCAAGGCCGACTGGGTGTTCAAGGGCACCGCCATCGACCCGCGCGAGGTCCAGCTGCTGTTCGTGCCCGAGGGCAAGCCCTACCGCTTCACGCACAGCATCGACGGACGCGTGGTCACGAGCTCCGCCGTCCCGAACTATCGCTTCATCTGGCAGGTCCAGGGCGTCATCGACACGGTCTCGGACCGCACCGACACAATCGTGGCGCTGTTCGACTACGACACCGGACGCGTCATCTACGACGTGCGCGACGACCTGCTGCCCTCGGAGCTCACCCCAGAACCGACGTCTTCGCCGCTGCCCGAGCCTTCGCCCTCGGGCATGCCGTAAGGAGGGCGCAGCCGTGAGCCTGGTCGCCATCGCGTTCTACGAGACCTCGTGGTTCAAGGCCGTCGTCTACGTCCTCATCGCCATCATCGCGGCGCGCGTGCTCGACTTCTTCCTCGCGCGCCGCGACGCGGCCATGGCCAAGCT
>Ga0209840_1000076_pt1 | contig 21205 bp, 17 predicted proteins | sample PersoiDNA2013190_FD_185802 | JGI IMG/M metagenome (GOLD analysis project Ga0209840, IMG submission 185802) | Permafrost soil microbial communities from the Arctic, to analyse light accelerated degradation of dissolved organic matter (DOM) -... | ecosystem: Environmental > Terrestrial > Soil >... | reverse complement strand
AGCTCGTACGCCAGATCATGGAGTACATCCGCCACTACTCCAGCGAACGGGCCAAGCCCTTCCGCTGGACCTACACCGGGAAGCCGCTGGCAGCATGAATCGCGTGTCTTACGGAACGCGACACTAGCGGCCACCGTCCTGACGTTCGACGGCCTCCACCGGGACCGTGGAGACGAGATCGCAAGCGTGGGCGTTGCTCATCGCCTATCCCCATGGAAAGTGGCGAGATCCAGTGCGAGCGCCGCTGTCCAACTGAAGTTCCGGGTGCCGTGCGGAGCACCGGTCCACGGGTCGACGTACTCGGGGAATCGGTGCTCCAGCGCGAGAGCGCGCAGATTCGCGGACAACGCGTCGGCCTCGGCGTCGCGTCCATGGGTCCGCAGACCCCGGATCACGAGCCAGGTCATGTTGAACCACGCGGGACCGCGCCAGTACTGGGCCGGCTGGAAGTCCTCCGCCGTGACGTCGTAACTCGGGACCATGAGCGGCCTGCTCCCGAGAAATCGCGGTCCCAGCACAGTCCGCAGCACCGCCGGAGCCTGGGACAGGCCGGGGAGGATCAGCGGGACCACCCCCGAGATCGTGGCCTTGCGCACCAAGGTGTCGTCGATGACGTCGCGGGCCACGAACAGGCCGAGTTCCTCGTCGTACAGACCGCCGAGCGCCGCGGTGAGCTCGGCGGCGCGCACCCGGTGCGGGGCAGGATCGCGGCCGATCGCCTCCGCGATGCTGGCGAGCGAGAGCTCCGAGCGCGCCCACAGGGCGTTGAAGGTCGGATCCTCCATCAGGAAGCTGTCCTCACCGCGGAGGTCATCGCACTCCCGGTCCCGATACTGCTCGGCCAGCCAGAAGTACTTGCCGTACTCCTTCTCGCTCGGTCGTTCACTCAGGTCAGCGTGCAACAGGTCGGGCCGGAGGATCTCGTGCTGCGGCGTGCTCGGCACCCGGGCGAGCGCCTTGTCCCACAGCGGGGAGTTGTCCATGCCGGACTCCCACGGATGGACGACGCTCGCCAGTCCGCGCCCGCCCCGGTCGCGACGGGTGCCGAGGTATTCGTGCCAAGCGACCAGCCGTGGGTACACGCGAGGCAGGAAATCCCGTGCGGGGGATGCGGCGGGGTCCGCGCGGTGCACTTCCCACGCCGCCCAGGCGTGGTTGGGGGGCTGGATCAGCCCAGTGGTCGGGATCGACGGTGCGCCCGGGATCTGCGTGGACCGCCAGAACGACGCGCCCGGGGAGTAGTCTTCGTCCCGGCTGACGTCGTAGACAATTTGCGGGATGCGCCCGTCGGCCCACTGACCCATCAGGAGCGTCTCGAGCTCCCGCTGGGCACGTTCGGGAGAGACATGACGCAAACCGATCGCGATGAAGGCGGAGTCCCAGCTCCACTGGTGGGGATAGAGCCCGGTCGCCGGGAGGGTGTACGAGCCCGTCCAGTTGGCGTCGAGGACGCCGATCGCCGCCGCGGCCAGGTCCCCTGCGACGGGTGGCGCGCTCACGAAGACCTGCCCAATACGAAAACCATGGTCAGTTGCTCCTTGTCAGGGATTCTGGGGACGGGGAAGCCGGTGGTGCGGTGGCAAGCAGTCGACGAGTGGTGTCCAGTCCCCATCGGTCGAGGTCGGCGACCCGGTCGGAGGACGAGCGCAGACCGCCGTACTGCTCGATGACAGCGGAGATACCCGAGTACCAGGTACGGACGCGGACGGTGCCGGCTGTCAGGGCCTGCTGGTCGCAACTGACCAGCTCGACCACGTGGGGCGCGGAGAACTGCACGATCTGGGGCACGAGAGAACTCTTTCCGCTCGGGGACGATCAACCCTTCTCGGCGCCGGCCGTGAGCCCTTCGGTGAGCAGCCGTTCGCTGGCGAAGAAGATGACGATGATGGGCAGGGTCAAGATCACCGAGCCGGCCATCAGCACCGTGGTGGGGATCTCGAGACTCCCGGAGAGCTGGGACAGCCCGAGCGACACGGTCCAGTTCTCGCGTCGCTCGAGGAGGAACAGCAGCGCGAAGAGGAACTCGTTCCAGGCGATCATGAAGATGAACAGACCGCTGGAGATGATCGCCGGCATCGCCAGCGGCAGGCTGATCCGCCGCATGACCTGGAGCCGGGTGCACCCATCGAGGGCGGCCGCCTCTTCAAGACTCACCGGGATGGTGTCGAAGTAGTTGCGGAGCATGTAGATGCAGACCGCCACGATCTGCGCGACGTAGACGACGACCAGCGCGACCAACGACCCGCGCAGCCCGATCCGGGTGAAGAACACGAACAGCGGAACGGCGAGCAGGATGCTCGGGAAGAAGTACACCGCGAGGAAGAGTGCGCTGATCTGTCGGCGTCCGAAGAACCGCAGCCTGCTGACCGCGTAGGACCCGGGTATCGCCACGAGGAGAGTGACCGCCACGGTCCCGAGAGCGACGAGCAGGCTAGTGCGCATGAAGACGAGGAAGCCCTGCCCGCCACTGGCCGCGGGCGTCAGCACGGAGATGTAGGAAGCGAGGTGCAGCTCGCCCGGGGACACCCACAGGGCTCCGGGGTCCTGCAGGACCACGTCGAGCGGACGGACCGAGAGGATCACCATGTAGTAGAAGGGAAATAGGGTCACCACGAGCAGGGCTGCGATCACCAGGCGCCGCAGCACGCTGAAGACCCGGTTCTCCACCGCATCGCGAGACCACCCGCGCCTGGGAGCAGGCTCAATGCCTGCCGAGCCGACGGGACCTGCGTGGAGCTGTGTCACTTTCACGCCACCTCCTCCTTCTTCGCGAACTTGCGGAGGTAAACACCCACCAGCATGGCGAGGATGATGGCCAGGAGCAGCGCCTGCGCCGAGGCAGAGCCGATGTCGCCTCGGGCAGTGAGGAAGTTGAACACCCGCACGGCCACGACCTGCGTGTGCGCACCACCGCCGGTGAGCAGGTAGATGTCGTCGAAGCCGTTGAACGTCCAGATGAACCGCAACACACTCAGCACAGCGATCGTCGGCAGCAACTGCGGCAAGATCACGTACCGGAAGCGCTGCGTCGGCGTCGCGCCGTCGACCCGGGCGGCCTCCTCCAGGCTGGCCGGGGCGGCTTGGAGCCTGGCGGTGAGAAACAGGAACACGAACGGGAAGGTGCGCCATGCCTCGAAGGCGATGACCGTCAGGAGTGCGGTCGGGACGGTGAAGTGCCAGCCCAGCAGGGACGCCTCGTTGCTGGTCGCGCTGAGGAACGCGACCGGCTTATCCCAGCCGAGCAGCCGGGTTCCCCAGTAGTCCACGATCCCGAACTGCGGGTTCAGCATCGTCTTCCAGACGAAGGTCGCGGAGACGACGGGCGCGATGTACGGCAGCAGCATCGAGGCCCGGACGAAGTTGCGGCCGCGGAAGGGTTTGCGGAGCGCCAGGGTCGCGACGAGCCCCAGGCCGATGGCCGCCGCCGTGCTGAGCACCGCATAGAGGATCGTCGTGAGGAGCGCCTCCAGGAAGCCGGGGGAGGTCAGCACACCCTGGAAGTTGGCGAGCGTGTACTTCCCGAAGACTCCCACCGACCGCAGGTTCAGCAGCCGGACCCGCTGGAACGCGAGCATGATCGTCCACAGGATGGGCAGGACGACCATGACCACGACGATCACCAGCGTGGGAGAGATGAGGCTGAGTCCTGCCCTGGCCTCGGCTCGGGCCATGGCTGACCGCTGGTTTCGACGCAGTGGACGTTCCGGGGGCGGCGTCGACGCGACCTGCGCCGCCGACGCCGCCGTCCCGGTACCCCGCTGGGCGGGTTCGCTCATTGCAGCGAGTCCTGGATCGAGATCATCGCGTCAGCTGCCTCCTTGGCGGCCGTCTTCGCATCCGCCTCGCCGCTGGTGACCTCGCTCACGGCCTGGGCCATTGGGAGCTCACCGTACGAGGCGCCGATGAGGGCACCCTGTCCCTGCGTGATGCCCCAGCGGGAGACGTCGTTGAGACCGCCCTGGAGCCCCTTGAGCACCTTGGCCGAGTAGAAGTCAGCCAGCGGCGCCTTGGTGTCCACCCCGACCGGGAGCGTCATCCACGCGTCGGCGAACTCGGTCGGGTTCTCCGGGGTGCCCTGGCGAACCGGGATCTTGCCCTCAGGAGCGAAGCCGATCCAATCGAGGTACCCGTCGCTGGACATGTACTGAACGAACTTCTGGGCGGAGTCCGTCGCGCCGCCCGCCGCGATGACCCACGACGCGATCTCACCGAACATTGCCGGCTTGTCGCTGTCGGGGCCTTGGATCGCCGACACCATCCCGGTGTTCTTGGCAAGGAAGGCGGGATCCGCGACGGACTCCGGGCAGCTGGGCTTGGTGTCCTTGCGCAGGCCCGCCATTTCGTCGAGGATGTAAGAGGACCAGATCATCATCGCGGCCTTCCCGGCGAAGTAGGACGCCCGGGTGGTCTCCACGTCCTGCGCCCCCACCGTGGAGTAGTTCTTGATGAGGTCCCCATAGAAGTCGAGTGCGCTCACGCACTCCGGGCTGTCCAGAGTGACCTTGCCGGAGTCGTCCACCATCTGGCAGTTGTCAGCGAGCGCGATGTGCTCGAACGTCTGCTGGGTGAACGCGTCGCCTGCCGTGGTCGCTCCGACGAAGCCAGCCACCTTGGGGCTGTTCAGCGCCTTGGCGTCGGCGAGGATGTCGTCGTAGGTCTTCGGCGCAGCAAGCCCCGCGGCGGCGAACAGGTCCGTACGGTAGAAGAGCAGCTGGGGCCACCAGGTGCTGGGCACCGCGAGCTGTTTGTCTAGGTCTTGGGTCATCTCGAGAGCACGCTCGGAGAAGGTGTCCTTTCCGAGATCCTTAATGACCGCCGCCGCAGCCGTGGTGTCCACCAAGTCGTTCGCAGCGAGCGCGCGCACCTGGGGGAGGGACACGTCCCCGAACACGTCGGGCAGGTCGTCGGCAGCCAGGGCGGAGATCAAGACCTGGTTGAACTGGTCCTCGGCGACACCTACGAGCTTGACCTTGATGCCCGTCGCCGCAGTGAACTTGCCAATGATCACCTGCGTCGCCGCGACCCGATCGGGCAGCGTGTCCGCGGTCCAGACGGTAATGGCCTCGCCCTTCGTCGCCTCATCAGCGGGTTTGGAGCCAGTGCCGCAACCGGCCAGGACGAAGGATGAGAGCGCGACGGCAACGACGCCGCACAGCACGGCCGAATGCATCTTTATTCTAGTCATTGGCCTTCCTTCCGAAGTTCTTTCACGTCTCGGTTTCAAACAAACTATCTGGGAATACACTAATCAGTACATCATATACACCCCCTGCGAGGATTCGATGCCAGCATCGCATCTGCGGGGCTTGCAGGACCGCGTCGCTGCCCAGGTGGCCAAAACCAAGAGCGGGAGGAGCTGGGGTTTGGTTAACGAGCAGGGCTGTCATCTCAATTGCCCGCTGTACCTCACACGTCGCGACGGCCAGACTGCCGTGGATACTAGACACGGTCGGTGAGCCCTGCGAAGAGGTCATCTTGCCAGCCATGGTCGCCGCCACCGGCTCCGGTTGAGCCCTTCACGAGAATGAACCATTCGCGGTCCTGGATACGTATCCCCCGGCCCGTCGCCAGCACCACAAGGTCGCCGTGTACGGTGTCCTGCGACTGGTGAGCCGACAGCGCCTGACGCTTCGTCTCGAAGTAACGCGAAATGTCGATTTCAGTAGTGATCTCTGAGTCGTCGAACACACCATCCGGGTACTCATTGAGGTCAAGGTCGACCCACATGTACGGGTGGCTCGACTCCTCAAGCTTCAAGGAGGCGAGCTCTCTGCGAATCAATTCCCGCGGTACCGCACACCAGTACAACTTGGGAACGTCCCACGGTTCGCCATGAACAACTGCCTCAGGATCACTGGCCAACTCGACGGCGCGCATTGTGACTCGGTGGGTCTGAATGTGGTCCGGGTGACCATATCCACCGTTTGGGTCGTAGGTGACAATCACGTGTGGGCGAACTTCGCGGATGATCGCTGCGAGCTGGGCACCTGCCTCATCGAGGTCTGCCTGCCAGAAAGCATCCGGGCGCTCACTGCTCGGTGTGCCCATGCGGCCGGAGTCACGATAGCGTCCCTCGCCACCGAGATAGCGATGGTCGTCGAGCCCAAGCGCGGCAACCGCGGTGCGCAACTCGGCCGAGCGGTGATCGCCCAAAGTGTCCTGCTGATCGGCGGCCAGATGTGCAAGTTCGGGGACGACCATTTTGCCCTGCTCTCCCCGCGTGCACGTCACGAGGGTCACATGCGCTCCCTCTGCGACATACTTGGCGATCGTGCCCCCGGTCGCACACGACTCGTCGTCGGGATGTGCGTGGGTCAGAAGGAGTCGACGCTGCTCAACCATGCGCGCTCTCCACCGCCACCATCATTGATGAATTTCATGAGTTCCTCCATGATTCATTGGACGGTGCTGGGGTACGCATTCTTCGCGCGAGCGCGAGAGCCCCGGTCACGGGAGCGACGGTCAGCAGGTGCACCGTCAGCCCACGACCAAGGTCGTCGATGTGTCGGGTGAATGCCCGATAGAATCGTGGTTGGTTCGAGATGACGCCGCCAGCGCAGATGACGTCGGCGCCGACTGCGCCGCGTTCGCAGACCTGTCCGACCCCGAAGGCAAGCTCTTTGGCTGCGTCGTCGATCACCTTCGCTGCGAGTGTGAAACCGTCATCAGCCGCAGCGAAAACGATCGGCGCCAACGCCCCCCAAGAGGTGAGGCGGGCGTTCGCAGTGAAGGCATAGGAGAGGGCGATCTCATCATCGACGCCAAAGTGGTTCATCAGAGCGTGCGCCAGGGCATCGGGCCGCAGGCCCGCATCCCGCGCGTCGAGCACCGCGCGCACGGCTTGGCGAGCGAGCGCCGCAGCACTCCCCGGGTCGCTCAGCAGAAAGCCGTAGCCACCCGCGGAGAGGGATGCACCTTCGCCGGTGTGTGCGACAACCTTGGAACCTGTCCCGACGATCACGGCAATCGCGTCGTCGAAGCCTCCAGCCGGCCCGAGCAGCTCGACGTCATTGACGGCGCGCACTGGCCCGAGATGGCGACCGGTCAGCCGCAGTTGAAACTCGAGAGTCTGCCAGTCGCTGTCCAGGCCGTGTGCGCCGGTGACCAGCGGGGCGGATGCCGCACCCGCGACATCCGCAAAGGTCGCGAGCAGACGCGTGGCGTTCTCGTCGTGGTCGAGCAGACCTCCGCACTTCCACGCACTCGTGGGTACGACCCGGTGGAGGATGACGCGGTCGTCATCCTCCACGAGCACGTCCGTCTTCGTGCCCCCGATATCGATACCCACGAACACTGAGACTCCCGCAGCGCGTCTTCGGGCTGGCTGGAACGATGCCGACGCTACTTACTCGTCTGAGTAACAAGAAGTGATGCTAGACTAAGCAGAGTCGGGCAGCTCTGTCAAGGGCCCGCGTTGACTCATCAAAGATGCCCGCGTGGGTGGGGTCGTTGCCTCACGTACTAATGCCCGCGTAGCGGCGCGTCTGTCCGTCTGGCACTTGCTGGGCCGGTACGCCGAGCGCATGGGGCTGACGATGAGTGAGCGAAAGGCCGTGACGAAGACGACCGCCCGCCGGTACCGGGTGCAGGACCGGGCGGGCAAGAAGGTGATCCTCGATGAGTTGTGCCAGCTCACGAGCTGGCACCGCGACCACGCCCGTAAGGCGCTGCGCGAGGTGCTCAAGGTCAAGGTCGTCCGGCCCAGGAAGGCGCGACCACCGACCTACGGCGAGGACGTGATCGTCGTCCTGCGGTTCTGTTGGGCGGTGATGGGCACCGCCTCGGGTAAGCGCATGGCGCCGTTCCTGGGTGAGCTGGTCCCGGTCCTGCGGGCCTTCGGCGAGCTGAACATCGACGACGAGACAGCCGCCGCGTTGTGCCGGATGTCGGCGGCTACGATCGACCGGCGGCTCGCCCCGGACCGGGCGAAACTGCAGATCCGGGGTCGTTCGCACATCAAACCGGGGTCGCTGCTCAAGGACGCCATCGCGATGCGGACGTGGGCGGACTGGGACGACGCAGTACCCGGGTTCGTCGAGATCGACCTGGTCGGCCACGAGGGCGGCAACTCGCGTGCGGAGTTCGCTTTCTCCCCTGACGGTGACGGACATCGCCACCGGGTGGACCGAGAACCGTGCCGTGCCCAACAAGGCCCAGTAGTGGGTCTTCGCGGCCCTGATGGACATCCGTGACCACCTGCCCTTCCCGCTGCTGGGCATCGATTCCGACAACGGCAGCGAGTTCATCAACCACCATCTGTTGCGCTGGTGCACCGAACACGAGGTCACCTTCACCCGGTCTCGCTCGGGAAACAAGAACGACGGGGCGCACGTGGAGCAGAAGAACTGGCGGTGTGATCGCCGAGCGCAGCGACGAAGCTCGTCCGGTCCGGGTCGTGGCCGCTGTGCTGGGCGGCGTCGGCCATCAGGGTGCGGATGGCGTAGTGGCAGCACAGGTGTCCCCAGATCTCCTGCAGCACCAACTCGGGGGATTTGGAACGCAGCACGGTGCGGGGTCCGCGTTGGTGGGTCTTGAGTTCGTCCAGGGCCAGCTCGATCTCCCAGCGTCGGGCGTAGGCCGCGACCAGCTCGGTGGCAGAGGCCTGCGCGGGGTCCAGGATGGTGCTGAACAGCCGGTAGGACTCGGTGTTGTCGCGACCGTCGTCGACGGTGTAGTCGATGACCCGCACCGTGATCGGCTCGACGGTCTTCTCACCGGACGGGCGGATCTGGGCCAGCCATGAGTCGTCGTCCAAGGTCTGCAGGTGCTGCGGGCGCAGGCCGGTCTTGGCCCGCCAGAGCAGGTCCGCTCCGGTCGCGATCGCCTTACGCCACAGGGTGAAAGAGTAGAAGACGCGGTCGGCAAGCACCAGCATGCCCGGTTGCAGCCGGCCGATCAGCTCATCGGCCAGGGCCATTTCCGAGCTGGGGTAGCCACCGACCGCGGCGTCGAACATCGCGTGCGTGCCGCACTCGGCCAGCGCCACCAGCCGGACCTGCGGGAACGCCGACTTCTCGCCCTTGCTCACCCCGGGGCGACCGAAGAACGCCGCATTCTCCGCAGTGTCGGCGATGTCCAGGCAGCTCCCGTCGATCGCCACCAGCCGCCAGCCAGCCACACCCCGGGCATCCCTGGTGTCCCGATCGGCCTGGCGACCCGCGTGAACAACGTCTCCAACGGCTTCGGCCCCAGCCGGGCGCGCGCCTGGAAGATCGCCGACTTCGAGGGCAGCGTGAAGGTCTGCTCCCAGCCCGAGGCCCACGACAGGCCGTCGGTCAACTGAGCGAGCACATCCTCATACGAGCCTTCGGAATACAGCCCCATCCCGATCGCGAAGTAGGCCATCACCCGGGCCGGCAACGACCGGTGGCGCTGCTCGGTGCGGCCCACCTCGGCGATGACCTCATCAACCAGTGCCGGCGGGAACACCCGGGTCAGCACCCCCACCGACACCAGATCGGACAACCGACGATCCGAGACCGGCTTCACCCACCCAGAACGAGGCATGCCACCAAACTACACCGATGTAAGCCTAACTGAACGGTAGTGCCTCTAGGACACGCTCCCGCGTGGCAAGCCAGGGGGGGCAAACGCCGAGTGCCCCAACGCCGAGGACCCCAGCCGCCCGGTCGGGGCCCTCGGCATTCAGGGGCGCTCAGGCGGCCAGGCGCACCCACACCGTGGTGTCGCTCGGCACGAGGGTGACCCCGTCCGAGGCGTTGAGCGCGGCGCTCGTGTGCAGCACCTTCGCGCCGTCGGGCAGGGCGACGGGGTCGCTGCCGAGGTTGGCGAGCACGAGCACGTCCCGGTTGACGAACGCGAGCACCGACTCCGCGTCGACCTTGGCCATCCCGTCGGCCCAGGCCAGCGACCCGGTGCCGAGCTCGAGCTTCCCGCGCAGCCGGAGGGCGTTGCGGTACGTCTCGTACGTCGAACCCGACACCCCCTGCTGCGCGTCGAGCGCGTACGCGGCCCACGAGGCGGGCTGCGGCAGCCACGTCGCGCCGGTCGGCGAGAAGCCGAACCCGGCCTCGTCCTTCGCCCACGGCAGAGGCACGCGGCAGCCGTCGCGACCGCGCTCGGTGTGTCCGGAGCGCCACCACGTGGGGTCCTGGCGCAGGTCGTCGTCGAGCGCGGTGTGCTCCGGCAGGCCGAGCTCCTCGCCCTGGTAGAGGTAGGCCGAGCCCGGCAGCCCCAGCATGAGCAGCGACGCCGCGCGGGCCCGGCGCAGGCCGAGCGCCTCGTCCGGCTGCTCGTCGTCGCGGCCGATGCCGCGGACGATGCCATTGGGCCGCGACCCGGCCTCGGCCAGACCCAGCCGCGACGTGTGCCGCACGACGTCGTGGTTGGACAGCACCCAGGTCGTGGGGGCGCCGACGGCGTCGCTCGCCTCGAGCGAGGCGGTCACAATCCTCCGGAGCGCCCCGGCGTCCCACCGCGTGGTCAGGAACGGGAAGTTGAAGGCCTGGTGCATCTCGTCGGGGCGCACGTACCGCGCGAGCCGCTCGAGCGACTCGACCCACGCCTCGGCGACCAGCGCGCGGTCGCCGTCGTAGGCGGCGAGCACCCGGTTCCAGGACCGGTAGATCTCGTGGACGCCCTCCTGGTCGAACATGGGACCCTGGTGAACCGCGCCGGTCGAGCCGTTCTTGGGCGCCGTCTCGGTGCCCTCGATCATCGAGACCTCGCCGTGCCAGTCGGGCAGGCCCGCGGCCTTCACCAAGCCGCGGGCCACGTCGATCCGGAAGCCGTCCACGCCCTTGTCGAGCCAGAACCGCAGCACGTCCTCGAACTCGGCGCGCACCTCGGGGTTCTCCCAGTCGAGGTCCGGCTGACGGGTGTCGAACAGGTGCAGGTACCACTCGCCGTCGGGCACACGCGTCCACGCCGGCCCGCCGAAGATCGACCTCCAGTTGTTCGGCGCCTCGGCGCCGTCGGCGCCCTTGCCTGGGCGGAACAGGTAGCGCGCGCGCTCGGGACTGCCCGGGCCGGCGGCAAGGGCCGCCTGGAACCACACGTGCTCGTCGGAGGTGTGGTTCGGCACCAGGTCGACGATCACCCGCAGCCCGAGGCCGTGGGCGCGCTCGAGCAGGGCGTCGAAGTCCGCGAGCGTGCCGAACAGCGGGTCGACGTCGCGGTAGTCCGCGACGTCGTAACCGGCGTCGGCCTGGGGGGAGCGGTAGAACGGCGACAACCAGATCGCGTCGACGCCGAGGCGCGCGAGGTGGTCGAGCCGCGCGGTGATGCCCGGCAGGTCGCCGATCCCGTCGCCCGAGCCGTCGGCGAAGGACCGCGGATAGACCTGGTAGATCACGGCGTGCCGCCACCACTCGCCGCCCGGTGCCCCCGCGGCGTGGACGAGCGTCGCCGTGGGCGCCAGGGCGCCGGTGATCGTGCGAGGGGTCACTTCGGAACCTGTCTCGGGTTGGGTGGTCTGGTGGGCTCTCATCGGACAGCGACTTTGACTGTTCTATGCTGCGGTTGATGGGTTGCTGGTACTCGTTGGCGACTTCGAGTGGAGTCCTGTAGCCGAGTCCGGAGTGGATTCGTTGACGATTGTAGAACACTTCGATGTACTCGGCAATAGCCGTGCGGGCCTTCGCCCGGGTGGGGAAGACGGTGCGGTAGACGAGTTCGATCTTCAGGGCGGCGAAGAATGATTCGGCCATCGCGTTGTCCCAGCACACGCCGGTCCTTCCCATTGAACTGGTGATGCCGTACTCCTTCAAGTGGTTCGTGAGCTGGGCGGAGGTGTACTGGCTGCCGCGGCCGGAATGAAATATCGCACCGTCGGCCGGGTCTGGCCCCGGGCATGATCGTCGGCTGGATCGCGAACACCGGCTCGTTCTATCACTCCGAGGTTGGCGCGGGCTTCATCGGCGCCATCATTCCCGGGTTCATGGTCGGGTACCTGGCCCGGTGGGTCAAGACCTGGAAGGTCCCCAAACCCGTAAAGGCGATCATGCCGATCATCGTGATCCCCATCGTCACCACGACCGTCATCGGTCTGGCCTTCGTGTTTCTGGTTCATGACGTTGGTGACGGTCCACCGCAATCCGGCGGGACTTCCCCGAGTCCGGATGATGCGGTCAGTTGCGCATGATCCGAGCAGCAGCCACCCCCGCCGCCGCGGACCAGGCCTGGGGTACCCCGGCGCGCGTGTAGGACAAAGGTGCTGGGAAGTCCTCGGCGGTGTTCCCGCCGAAGAGCTCCGGCAGGTGACCGTTGAAGTGCTCCGCCGCTCGTGCGATTCCGGTAGCAAGAAGCCGTGCCTCGGCGCCGAAGCCGTACTGGTACATCCCGACAGCGGCCAGCATGGTGTCGTGGGGCCACACCGACCCGCGGTGGTAAGAAAGTGGGGAGAACGCGGTCTGCCCGGCCGCCACCGTGCGGATCCCCCATCCGGTGAAGAACTCCTCCGAGACCAGTCGGTGCACGACTTGCTCCGCCTCGGCCGCGGTCAGGATCCCTGACCAGAGGAGGTGGCCGGCGTTCGAGGCGAGAACTTCGACCTGGCGTCCCTCGCCGTCGAGGGCGAGCGCGGGGAAGTTCCTCGGCTCCAGCCAGAACCGCTCACGGAATCTCTCCCGCAGGGCATCTGCGACTGCCTCAAGATCGTCGGCCCAGGCGGCGTCGCCCCACAACGTTCGGGCGAGCCGGGCGGCCTCGACGATCCCGCGCCAGGTGTAACCCTGGACCTCGCACAAGGCGATCGCGTCGCCTTCGAGGCTGTCGTCGTGCATGACTGCGTCTGCAGAGTCCTTCCACCCCTGGTTCTTCAGTCCGGCCGGGTCGGGGACGTACCGAACAAATCCGTGCTCATCGAGACCACCGGGTCCGCGCAGCCACGCCACCGCCGCACGCGCACTCACTTCGAGCTCCCGGACCAAGCTCTCCTGACCTTCGCCAAGCCGGCCGAGCGCGATCAGGTAGAGGGCCGTGGCATCGACGCTCCCGTAGTAGCGCCCGTACGGCACCTGTCCCAGGACCGCCAGCTCGGAGATCCTCAGCTCGTGCACGATCTTCCCGGGCTGCTCAACCCGGGCGTGGTCTTCCCGCGTCCCCTGGGTCCGCGCGAGCGCCTCAACGACATCGGGGAGAAGTTGCGGACGGTCGTTCTGGGCGAGCAACGCTGCGATGACCGCGTCGCGTCCGAACAAGGTGAGGAACCACGGCACTCCCGCAGCTGGCACCTGCAGGTGAGGCAGGGTCGGGCACGGCATGCGCAAGGAATCGAGGTCGGCCAGGCTCTGCGCGAGCAGGTCGCCCGCCGTTCCCCGATCGCCGCCCAACAGCTCAGAACTCCGAACGATGGGAACATCCACGCGAGAACCGTCCGGACCGGACCCGTCCGAGGCAGACCCCGTGTCGACGTCGACGTCGACACGCACGTCCCAGGTGCCCTCCGGTTCCAACTGGATCGTCCACCTGAGCTCGCCGCCGACAACCCGGGCACCGGGGCCGTCGATCGGAGTGACCACTGCCGCACCACCTGCGCATACCCTAACTTGGCGGGCAAAGTCCAGCCCTTCCCGTACCCGGCGGTAAGTCAGCTGCAGACCGTCCGGCAGGGCGCGGACAACGGTGCTTGCACCGGACCGGTCGAACGTACGGCCGTCAGAACGAACCTCGAACTGGTCGGCGAAGTCCGCGGCGAGGGCGAGACGCAGGGTGAGCCGGAGCGCCTGCGCCGAAGCGCTGCGTACGCTGATTTCGTCGGTAAGACCCCCAGCTCGAACCTGTTGGGCTCGCACGATGAAATAGCCCGGTGGCACGTTGCGCAGGGTGCTTGGCACAGCCGCCACGGTCCGGTGATCCCTGCCCAGGAGCGTGCCGGCGCTCTCAAGGTCCACACCGTCGACGGTGAGGGACCACACCGAGAGACAGCGGGTGTCTCCGACGTAGAGCCCTTCGACATGGCCTGGTCGCACCGCGTTCCCAACGGCCCCGCGTGCGGCCACCCCGGACCCCTCGGTCACGCCGAGCATCCCGGCGGCGCCGCTGAGCAGCATCGTGCCAGCGCGCACGAGCACTTCAGGCACGTTCACAGTGAAAGTCCATCCCGTGCGACGAGGTCAAGCGGTGCCCACGCTGTGCGTGATCACACTTGGATGAAGGGAGCGCGCGTGCGCCCTTTCCACCGGCTGGGGAGGGCCCCAGACGTTATCGAGGTGGTGTACGAGCATTCAGGACACCCCCCAGTTCTGCGGAGAGGACGAGGGCCGCGGCGCCTTGCAGCACGAGGTCCTCGCCGGCCGTGGTCATGTGCATCTGGAGTCCGTTGCTGACGGCCGATAGCGTGCGGGTGCAGTGTCCAACAACGTGCCCTCAACGATCTCGGCCGGCCCGGATAGCACGACTTCGTTGAGGTTGAGTGCGCTGATGACCGGCGAGAGAGCGATGCCCAGGGCGCGACCAGCGTCACCGACCACGGCGGCGCGACCCGCGGCACCGAGGCGCTTCCTGACGTGGGGGCGGCGACGGAGAGCTCGAGGCAACCACGCCGGCCGCACGCGCACCGGGCCCCGTCTTCGTCGACGACCACATGTCCGATCTCCCCGGCGGCGAACTGTTCGCCCTGAACGAGCGCGCCACCGATAATGAGACCCGCGCCGCCCCCGTGTTCGATCGTGCCAACCATCATGATGCTCCGGTCAGAGGCCTCACGGAAAGTGTGCACACCGAGTGCCGCTGTGTTGGCGTCGTTGCCGACGTAGACGGGCGCGCCGCACACAGCTGAGATGTGGCGAGCCAGGTCGGGCGGTACCAGCCGAGGTTGAGGCCTCGCGCACGAGCCGTCGTCGTCGACGATGCCTGGGGTGTCGATGCCGATGCCGAGGATGCGTACGGCGGCGGCCTCGGTGAGCGTCGTGCACAGCGCAGTCACCAGGGTGAGTGCCGCATCGCCGCTCTTCCCGTCGATGGCAACTTCGGCACGATTCAGGATCGTGCCGCGCAGGTTGATGACCCCGCCTACAAAGCGGTCGTCGGCCGATAAATCGAGCGCGATGATGTGGAACGTATCCGTACGGATATCGATGAGCGTTGCCGGCTTGCCGACGTGTGTCCCTTCGCGTGGACCGCGTTCTTCGACGGTGCCGTCGGCGGTGAGCTTAGTCACGAGGTCGGAAACGGTCACGCGGGTGAGCCCCGATTTTCGGGCGAGGTCTGCGCGGCTCATGGGACCGTCGTGGAAGAGGCTCTGAAGCACGAGCGCCCGGTTGTGCAGCCGGTTGTGTTCCGGAAGGGCCTTGGAGGTGGCGCGCAGAGCACGGCGTACAGTCTTCGACCTGTCTCGTGGTGGCGTTGCGGTGCTCAGTGTGCTCGCCTCCTCCCGGCCTCATTGCTCTGTGAAATCCCTGAATCAGGTTCACTCGGTTTTATTAGTTTAGTACACTTTCCTTACACAAAAGACAAGTCCGAGCGGTAACGAATCAATAACGTACGGCGCCGAGTTGCGGGATCCGCTATTCGTAATGTTTACTAACAAACATGTCTGCGCCTGAGGTACAACGCCGCATCGACTCTCCGCCTTTGAGGAAGCCGCGCGGGCCGCTTCGCACCACAGCCGAGCCCGAATGGACGGACCTCCACCGCCAGATCGCGGCAACCCTCCTGCCCGGCTTCGCCGGCACGACCCTGCCGGAGTGGCTGGCGAAGCGGTTGCGCGATGGATTGGCCGGCGTCTGTGTCTTCGGCGGGAACATCGTGTCGCGCCGCCAGCTGCGCACACTGACCGACTTGATTCGCGCGGCCAACCCGAACGCGCTCGTCACGATCGACGAGGAGGGCGGCGACGTCACGCGGCTCTATTACGACCGGGGGTCGCCGTACCCGGGCAATGCCGTTCTCGGCCGCATCGATGACGTGGAGCACACCGAGTCCGTTGCCGCGATCGTGGGCTGGGAGCTGAGGCTGGCTGGCTGCAATCTCGATTTCGCCCCGGATGTCGACATCAATTCGAACCCTGACAATCCGGTTATTGGCGTGCGCAGCTTCGGTTCGGCGCCAGAGCTCGTCGCCAGGCACAGCGCGGCCTGGGTCCGCGGCCTTCAATCCACCGGCGTCGCGGTCAGCGCCAAGCACTTCCCCGGCCACGGCGACACCGCACAGGACTCGCACCTCGCGCTACCGGTCATCGACCTTTCGCTCGATCGGCTGCGCGCGCGCGAACTGCGCCCGTTCATGGCGGCGATCGATGCTGGCGCCCGGACGATCATGACCTCGCACATTCTCCTGCCGCAGGTCGATCCCAGCGCTCCGGCGACACTCGCGCGGCCAGATCGGCATTCCGGAAGCGGCGGTACGCGCCCTCGCCGCGGGCTGCGATCTATGGTGTATATCGGCACCGACAACACGGATAACCAGCTTGGCGAGATCGAGGCAGCCATCCTTGCAGCCGTCGCCGAGGGCCGGCTCGCTGCGGAGCGCCTCGCCGATGCGGAAGTCCGCATGCTCGGCCTCGCACGCTCGCTTGCCGTCGACGCCGCCAATATTCCTATCCCGACATACGTCACTCTGGACGACGAGCCGGAGTTCGACCTCGCGCGCACTGTGGCAGCCTTTGACGTGCGACCCGGCGTGCGGATCGAGCCGGACCGGGTGCTCGGTGCGCTCGAGACCGCTGTAAACGTCGCGGTTGGCGAGTCCCCGTGGGGTCCGGCGGCCTCCGGTGCCGCCGTCGCGCATATCCGGAGCAGCGCGAGTGAACTCCCCTCCGGCGGCCAGCTCATGATCGTCGGCGAGGACAACCATTGGCATGACTGGGTACGCGAGCTCATCGACGATGCGCGGGTACGACATCCGTCAACCGTTATCGTTGATATGGGCTGGCCGAGCGACAACCGTGCCTATGCCGATATCGCCACATTCGGCGCTTCCCGTCACGTCGGGCGAGCCTTGCTCGCGTGGCTCGATGCCGCCGAAAAGACAGACGCAGCAGCATGATGAGAACGGACGCGCAGTGAGGGCCGGAGTGGATATTGGCGGCACCAAGACGCACGCGGTCACCATTGATTCAGGCGGCCAGCCTGTGCAGCAATTCCGCCTTCCCACCGGTTTCGGTGCGGACGCCGTGCTGGCAGCTGCAGCGGAGGCGGTCAACCGGGTCGCCGCGCTCGCCGGGATCTCCACCGGCGACTTCGAGTCGATCGGGGTTGGGATTCCCGGCAGGGTAGACAATGCTTCCGGCCGGGTGACGCACGCGGTCAACCTCGGTCTCGATGACCTCGACCTTGGTCGTCAACTGGGCGACCGACTCGGCGTGTTCGTGCACGTGGAGAATGATGTGAATGCGGCGGCGTTTGGCGCGTTCCATCTCCTCGGGGCCCGTGAGACCAGCTCGATGGCTTATCTGAATCTTGGAACCGGGCTCGCTGCCGGTCTCGTGCTGAACGGCGAACTCTGGCGTGGGTCACGAGGCGCAGCCGGCGAGATCGGGCACATCCCGGTGGACCCGCACGGTCCGGTCTGTTCGTGCGGCCAGCGCGGCTGCCTTGAGACGATGGCCTCCGGTTCCGCGGTCGCCCGCCAGTGGCCGACGACGCATCCCAAACCAGTGCAGGAACTGTTCGAGGCCGCTGCCAACGGTAATGCTCTGGCTCTCGACGTGAAGAAGCGGCTCGTCGAGAACGTGGCCTCCGCGGTTCGCGTACTGGTGTTGACTGTAGACGTGGACATTGTTGTGATCGGTGGCGGGATCAGCTCGCTCGGCGAGCCGCTCCTGAATGAAGTGCGCGCTGTGCTGCATTCTCGCGCGGCGGACGCACCGTTCCTGGCCTCGCTTGACCTGGCCGACCGAGTGCGCGTCGTCCCGTCCGGCTTCCCCGCTGCGGCCGTCGGTGCTGCGCTGGTCGGCGCCGCGATGAGCGGGGTCGCATGAATGGGGTCGCATGAATGAGGTCACATAGTGGCCGAGGTTGTGATTGTTCCGGACGCCGCGGCTGCCGGAGCGCTGGTTGCGGATGCCGTTCTCGCGCTGGTCGCCAGCAAGCCGGATGCCGTGCTCGGACTGGCAACCGGATCCAGCCCGCTCGCGGTTTATGCTGCGCTCGCGGACCGTACCGCCGACCGTGGTATCGACCTGTCCCGGCTGCGCGGATTCGCGTTGGACGAGTACGTCGGTCTGCCGAAAGATCATCCGAAGAGCTATCGCGCGGTCATCACGCGCGAGGTCGTTGAGCCGCTCGGGCTTGCCCCGGCACTCGTGCATGTTCCTGGCGACAGCGGCCCGATTCAGACGGCAGGCGCCGACTACGAGCGCGCGATCACTGAGGCCGGTGGCGTCGATTTGCAGATCCTCGGGATTGGCAGCACCGGACATATCGGTTTCAACGAACCCGGATCGTCGTTTGGATCGCTGACGCGGGTAAAGACGCTGGCGGAGAGGACCCGCCGCGACAACGCGCGTTTCTTCGACCCGATCGACGATGTCCCGACGCACTGCATCACGCAGGGGCTAGGGACAATCGCTCGGGCTGGTCACCTCGTACTCCTCGCGTTTGGCGAGAAGAAGGCTGAGACGATCGCAGCCGCGCTGGAAGGACCGGTGACGGCGAGCATGCCCGGATCGGCCGTCCAACTGCATCGGCACGTGACGGTCTTCCTCGACGCCGCGGCGGCCTCCCGCTTGGTCAACGCCGACTACTACCGCTACGCCTGGGCGAACCGGCTCCCGTGGGAGACCCTCTAGCGCGCGCTCGCGATCGGGATGGAGGTCGGGGGACCACTTTGGCTGGCGCGGACGACGCGGGTTCAATCGGTTAGCGCAACACCTGAGGATTGACGGGTATTGATTGATGTGGCTGAACAGTTTTCTGCGCGGATGACCGGCGATATGGTGCCTGAGATTTGGGATAGGCGTGCTTAGGCGGGAGTGCATGGTCGTCAGCGCACGCCGCATTCGCGCGTGGACGAATGGGGGAGCACGCCGACGGCGAGCACACAAGCAGGAGCGCGACGGCCGCACGAGCTCGCTCAGGGGAGGGCGTCAATCGTGCATCTGTTGCAGTAATGCTTCTTTCGCTTGACATGATAGCGTTTATCATTCATATCGACCGACATACTTGCAGACATATCTGGCCGACGCGTACGACCACACATCGTGATGAACAGCGCAGACGAGCGTTTCTTCTCTGCTCGCGACGAGCGGCCAGGGTCGCCGCCAGTGTTTCTTCTCCATGGAAGCCTCTTCGAGCGGAACGGAGTGACTGACTTGCTGGAAGCGTTCACTCAGGTGAACAGACTGCGGCCTGAGTCAGAGCTGTGGTTGATTGGCGATGGCGACTTTCTACCGACCCTCATGTCGCGGGTGCAATCACTGCAGCTCGGCCACGCTGTGCGGTTTTCGGGGGAGATGCTTCCCGCGTCGGACGTGGCGGAATTGCTCGTGAAGGCGCACTGCGTAGTCGTTCCCAACAGGCTAGCGGCCGATGCCTGAACCAGCGAGGCGTGGGCCGCAGCCGCTGTTCCGCCTGCACGGCACGGTGATCTCGTAAGCGTTCAGTTGGTCTACCCCAAGGCACCGAGGAGGAGACGGCCGAAGGGACATAAGCAGGCCCTCACCCCTGCGCCGCGAAGCCCTTGGGCATGGAGCGCGCCGAGGCTGAGGCGATCTCTGTGCAGGAGCCTGCGACGATCGTCGCTGTGCTCCTGGAGCTCTCGGCGCAGAACGCTCTGCTGAGGCGAGAGGTCGCCGAGCTGAGCGAGCGCCTCGCCAAGCAGGAGGAGCGCATCGCCGAGCTGGAGCGGCGCCTGAACCGCAACTCGCGCAACTCCTCGCTGCCGCCCAGCCAGGATCCGCCGGCCGCGCCTGAGCGCCGGCAAGCTGCTCCGGCGGGGCGCAAGCGCGGTGCCCAGCCGGGCCATCCGGGACGCGGTCGTCATCTGGCGCCGATCGCGTCGCTCGACGAGCTCGTCGAGCACTGGCCGCGTCGTTGCCGCTGCGGCCATGTGTTCTGCCCAACGGAGCGCGCGGCGCTCGGGGAGCCCGCGCGCCATCAGGTCGCGGAGCTGCCGCCGACCGCCGTGCTCCTCAGCGAGCATCGCCTGCAACGGCTGCGCTGCCCGGCCTGCGGCGCCACGACGCGCGCCGAGCTTCCCGCCGGAGTGCCGCCGGGAGCCTTCGGCCCGCGCCTCCAGGCGGCGGTCGCCACCCTGGCGGTGCGCAACCGCGTCTCCCGGCGTGACACCACAGAGCTTCTGCGCGAGCTGTTTGGCGCCGAGCTCTCGACCGGCTCGATCGACGCCATCCTGCAGCACGCGGCCCTGGCCCTCGACAAGCCCTACGAGGACCTGCTCGGCCACATCCGCGCCGCCCCGGCGCTCAACATCGACGAGACCGGCTGGCGCCTGCGCGGCGGCAAGCGCACGCTCTGGGGCGCGCTCACCTGCCGCGCCGCGGTCTTCCGCATCGCCGAGGGTCGCCACCGCCGCGAGGCCCAGGCGCTGCTCGGCGAGGAGTTCGCAGGAATCGCTTCCTCCGATCGCTGGTGGGCTTATGACTACCTCGATGCGGAACGGCGGCAGCTGTGCTGGGCTCACCTGGTGCGCGACTTCACCGCCCACAGCGAGGGACTCGGCGCCCAGAAGGACTTCGGCGCGGCCGGCCTTGAGGTCGCGGAGCGGCTGTTCGGGGCCTGGGACGAGTGCCGCGGGGACGCTGACCGCGCGCGCCTCGGCGAGCGCCTCGGCCCGCTCAAGCAGGAGCTCCGGGGACTGCTCGAGGAGGCGGCGCGCAAAGCGGCCCGCAACCGCCGCCACCGCACCTTCGCCAAGAACCTGCTCAAGCGCTGGCCGGCCCTCTGGACCTTCGCCAGCGTGCCCGGCGTCGAGCCTACCAACAACCACGCCGAACGCGGCCTGCGCGGGGCGGTCATCTACCGCAAGCTCTCCTTGGGCAGCCAATCCGAGGAGGGCGAGCGCACCATCGAACGACTCCTCTCCGCCTCGGTCACCTGCCGCCTGCAGCGCCGCTCCCTCTTCACCTACCTCGCCGACGTGCTCACTGCCCAAGCACGCGGCGACCCCATCCCGCTGCTCACCTGAGCACGGCGACGGGGGACTGAACGCTTACCAGAAACCGTAACCGTTCAGGTCCCCCTGGCCATTGGGTGAGCAGGGACCTTCCTGGGTCCGGCGAACACGGGCGCTATGGAACGTGCCGAGGCGGAGGCGATTCTCGACGGCGACCGGGAGACGGCGCTCG
>Ga0209840_1000075_pt1 | contig 21397 bp, 17 predicted proteins | sample PersoiDNA2013190_FD_185802 | JGI IMG/M metagenome (GOLD analysis project Ga0209840, IMG submission 185802) | Permafrost soil microbial communities from the Arctic, to analyse light accelerated degradation of dissolved organic matter (DOM) -... | ecosystem: Environmental > Terrestrial > Soil >... | reverse complement strand
GCGGCGGATCCAGGCGAGAAGGGCGCGATCTTGCGCCGGGAAGGCCTGTACTCCAGCCACGTCGTGGACTGGCGACGAGCCCGGGACGCCGGCGCGCTGGCCGCGCTGGCCCAGCCGCGGGGACGACTCCGGCCGGATCCGCGGGACGCCAAGATCGACCTGCCCTGCCAGGAGAAGGCACAACTGGAGCAGGAGCTGGCCAAGGTCAAGGCCACGCCGAGGACGGCTTGCCGGTAGCGGACCTTCAGGTCGCGAAGAGCGAAGAAACCGATCAATTCGCGCCCGCGCCAAAGCTCCTGCCACGACCCCCGCACGGTTCTGTGAGCCGACAGGTCTCGCCAGGGGGACATCCACCGATCCCGTCCACAGTTTCAGAATAGGCGGTAAGGGGACGACGGGCGCTCGAAGCGCGTAGCGTATAGGAGTGAGCCCGGATAGGCAGGGGAAGCGACCAGAACGCGCTGGAGCAGGTAGGTTGTCCGAGTTGAGTGCAGATGGGCACGGGAAGACGCAGAAGTTTGGCATTGGTGCCCGATGGAGTCGCAGTGCCGCAGCGTCCGTGACGTCACCTCAAGCATCCCGGGTCACCTCAGTCAGCGATCGACCAGATCACCCGAGCCACCCGATGATGGAACGGCGACTTGGACGCCTCTGTGCTGCCACGCGGCCCGATCTTCATCCTGAGCCGGTGTCGCGATTGCCGCCGTGACCGTATGCCCCCACGGTCACCCTCAGCCGGGCGACGCGCCGCGCTGCCTGCCTGTCGTTCCGGCCGTCTCCGTCCTTCGCGGGACAGCGGCCGCTGTAGGCCGTCACCGCCTGCACGCCCACGCTGGCGTCGTGCCCGGTGTCGGTGAGCACGACGTGACCGGCCGGGTCGAGGGAAGGTACCCGGTGGGCAGCAGGCGCACCCACGCGTCAGGGGCGCCTCGGCCGAGACGAGGCCCTGCCGCGTCACGGCCGACGCTAAAGGCGCAGGCGTCAAGTAACGACTCAGTAGGCATGGCCGAAGTAACTGTCATCATTCCCACCCGAAACCGCCGGCACCTGCTGTTCCGTACACTGCACTCGGTTCTTGCTCAACGCGCCGTATCCCAGTCCGTCGTGATCGTGGACGACGGCGGACATGACGGAACTGATAAGTCGCTCCGCGCGCTGTCTGATCCTCGGGTACAGGTCGTACGTCACGAGACCCGGCGCGGTGTCTCGGAGGCCCGCAACACAGGTCTCGCGCTCGCCAAAACGCCATGGGTCGCCTTTGTCGATGACGACGATTTGTGGGCGCCCGACAAGCTGCCGGCGCAGCTGGCAGCCGTGACCGCCGATGGCAGCGCGCAGTGGTCTTGCGCCGGATCGGTGGTCGTCGACAATGAGGCACGCGTGCTGGGGTGGGGAGACCCGCCGTACGAGCGAGACCTCTCGGATCTGCTCTTGCAAAGTTTATCGATCCCGGGTGGCGGATCCGGGGTGTTGGCCGCCACGAGCCTCGCACGGGCCGTTGGCGGCTTCGATGACACCATGTCCAACCTCGCCGACTGGGACTTCTACCTCCGCTTAGCTCAGGACTCCCCAGTCGCCGCCGTGCATGAGCCCTTGGTCGGCTACTTCCTACACCCCGGGAGCACGGACCACGACACGCTTGTGATTGTGTGGATGGGATTGTTTGTGGGGATGGGATTAAGCGGGGTGGATGTGGATACGCAGATTCGGGCGGAGCTGACCGACTTCGTCGTGAACAACTATCTCTTCGGCGACGCGGCGAGTAGGCCCGGTGATGACGATTCCCTGGTGGAGGGCGGAATTATCGACTCCACGGGAATTCTTGAACTGATCGAATTCCTTGAGTCGCATTTCGGGATCGAGGTCTCCGAGACCGAGACCGTGCCGCAGAATCTCGGCAGCATCTCCAACCTGACGAAGTTCGTGGTGGGCAAGAAGGCGGCCGCCGGATCGAGCCTGTAGGCAGTCCTGCAGTTCGTGCGTGGGTCGGGCAGGGTTCCAGCGGTGGTTCGGCAAGGTCGCGGGGGTTTGGTGTGGTGTGCATGTCAGCGCTGGTGAGCGTGTGGCCGGAGGCCGTGGCCGGTCGTGGTCCGGGCTCCGGTCCGGAACATCGGTGAGGTCGTGGGCGTTATCGACTCGACGGCACCGGCACCGCCTCGCAGCTCCCTTCTCCGGCGGGTCATCACCTACACCCCGGGGAGCCTGGTACCTGCGGCGCTGGCGCTGGTCACGTCGATGATATTCACCCGGATCTTCGATCCGGTGGAATTCGGTACGTACAGCCTCTTCCTGGTGGTGGCTTCCCCGGTGAAGTTCGTGTTCACCACCTGGCTGACCCAGAGCATCGGAAAGTTCATTCCGCAGGAACAGACGGTCGAGGGCCGGCAGCGGGTGCGGGACGCCGTCTTCCTCTCGACCGTGATGGTCTTTGTCGTCGAGACGGTTCTCGGCGTCGTCGCGTTCGTTGTGCTGCAGTCGGTGCTGTCACAGTCCTGGCGGCGGTTCTTGTTCCCGGTGGTGTTGTTCGTCGTCGTCACCTCGGTCTTCGAGATCCTCAGCACCGTCTTCTCGATGGAGAACCGGGCGCGGGAGTTCGTCACCTACAGGCTGGTCGACAGCGTGGCGACGCTGGCCCTGCGGCTGCTGCTGGTCTCCGCCGTGTTCCGCATGGACAGCACGTTGATGTTCTGGTCGGTCGTCGCCAGCAACGGCGTCCTGCTGCCCTTCATGTGGGCCCAGGCTGGCTTCCCCGCGCCGACGCGGCTGGTCGGGGCCCTGCTCACCGAGCAGACCAGGCGCCTGGCCATCGCGTTCCTCGGCTTCGGCCTGCCGATGACGCTCTGGTACTTCTCCAGCATCCTGCTCGACGTCGGCGACCGGTACGTCCTGAACTTCCTCCAGGGCCCCGGCCAAGTCGGCGTCTACGACGCCAGCTACCGGCTCATCGCCGGGGTGGCGGCGCTCATGGTGGTTCCGGTCACGATGACCCTCCATCCCTACCTCATGGGCATCTCCGGCTCCGACGACGCGGACCGGATCGGACGGGTGATCGGCACGATCGTGGAGAACCTGTTCCTGCTCGGTGCGCTCTGCGTCGGTCTGACCTTCCTCCTGCACCGCGACGTCGCGAAGATCCTGCTGGGGTCGCAGTTCCGCGGGGGCAGCATCGTCATGCCGATCGTCCTGGCCGGCGTCTTCTTCTTCAACATCGGCACGTTCGCGCACAAGCCCTTCGAGATCGTCGGGCGGACGCGCGTCATGGTCACCTTCGGTCTCGTGTCCGCCGCGGCCAACGTCGTCCTCTGCTTCGTCCTCATCCCGCACGTGGGGTACATCGGGGCGGCCTATTCGACGCTGATCGCCTACTTATTCTACACGGTCTGCGTCGGGGCGCTTGGGCGGCGGATCTTCCGGTGGCACATCGACCTGCGCAAGGTCCTCGTCCACGGCGGGGTCATCTGCGGCGGCGTCGCGGCCATCCACCTGCTGCGGACGGCGATGAGCGGGCTACCGTACGTGTGGGGTCTGACGGTCACCGTGCTGGCCGGCTGCGTGCTGGCGGCCGGCTCGCTGCTGGGGCTGTTCCGCAACGGGCTCGCCGCGGCGACGTCGGCGCCGGTCGAGGGAGGTGGTTCCTCGTGACGGCACCGCGAACGGCGCACCTGACGGCTCGTGGAACGGGGCGGGCCATGGTGCGAGGTACGGCTCGTGGAACGGAGCGGCAAGGGGGAGCGAGATGGTGAAGCGCTGGCTGGTCAGGCTCTACGCCGTGCCCCGGCTGCGCGGGCTGGTGCTGTGGCTGCTGCGCCGGATCGAGGGTGACGAGTTCCGCTCAGTGACGCTGCGGGAGATCTTCGCCAAGTACTGGGGCGTACAGGTGGGCCTGTACACCCACGGCGGCTGCTTCGTGCCGTGGATGGTGGACCCGCAGACGACGATCGGGCGCTACTGCTCGATCGCCGGCGGTGTCCGGATCGTCAACCACAACCACCCGCTGTCCTTCAAGGGCACCAGCGGGCTGTTCTTCAACCCGGCACTGGGCCTGTGCGACCGTTGGCTGGTCGAGCACCACCCGCTCGAGATCGGCAACGACGTGTGGATCGGCGCGAACGCCGTCGTCATGCCGGAGGTCAGCCGGATCGGCGACGGCGCGGTCATCGGGGCCGGCGCGGTGGTCGGCAAGGACGTCCCGCCGTACGCGGTCGTCCTGGGCAACCCGGGCCGGGTGGTGAAGTACCGCTTCCCGCCCGAGGTCATCGCGCGGCTGTTGGAGGAGGAGTGGTGGGAGAAGGACGTCGACGAGCTTGACCTCGCCCAGTTCCAGAACCCGATGGAGGACCCCGTCGGCGGACCCGGAGCCGGCCCGATGAGCTCCGCCAGTGCCCGCCGGCAGCCGTGATCGCGTGGGGGCGTGAAGGTCATGGAACACCAGAACACCAGCGACTACCTGCTCGCCCACGGCGCGCCCGACCACGTCGCCGTTGTGGACGCCGGGAAGCGCTACACCTACGGCGAGCTGTGTTCGGCGGCGGCGACGCTCGTCGCCGAGCTGGCTGCGCTGCGGCTGCCGACCGGGTCCCGGGTGGGGATCCTGGCGCCGAACTCGTTCTTCTTCGTCGCCGCCTACCTGGCCGCGATGAAGCTGGACCACGTGGCCGTGCCGGTCTCGGACAAGATCACGCCCGAGGACGTGCGGCGCAACCTCGACGTGGTCGGCTGCACGACGGTGCTGCTCGACCGGCGGCTGGGGCGCAGGTTCGCCGGTGCCTTCGACGATGACGTCAGGCTGATCACCGACGAGGTGCTGGGCTCGGGCCGGGAGGCCGCCTGGCCCGAGGTGGCCGGCTGCGACCCGGACGCCGACGCGGCGCTCATGTTCACCTCCGGCACGACGTCGCGGCCGAAGGCCGTCCGGGTGACGCACCGCAACATCCAGGCGAACACCGACTCGATCATCACCTACCTGGGTCTGCGCGGGAACGACCGGGCCCTTGTCATCCTGCCCTTCTTCTACTGCTACGGCGCTTCCCTGCTGCACACGCACCTGCGGGTGGGCGGTCGCGTGGTGCTGCTGAACTCCTTCGCCTTCCCGGAGACGGCGCTGGACCTGCTCGAACGGGAGGAGTGCACGGTCTTCGCCGGGGTGCCCTCCTCGTTCCAGCTACTGCTGCGGGCGGCCAGCTTCACCACCCGCGCGCTGCCGACGCTGCGGCTGATCCAGCAGGCCGGCGGGAAGCTGCAGCCGGTGCTCGTCGAGGAGCTGCTGGAGGCCGAGAACGACGCCCTGCTGTTCGTCATGTACGGGCAGACCGAGGCCACGGCGAGGCTGTCGTACGTTCCGCCGGAGATGCTGCAGGCCAAGCCCGGGTCGATCGGGCGCGGGATCCCCGGTGTGCAGCTGCGGGTCCTTGACGAGGCCGACCGGCCGGTGGCACCGGGCGACCGCGGCGAGATCTACGCCAGGGGCGAGAACATCTCACCGGGCTACTTCGGGGACCCCGACGAGTCGGCCTCGAAGTTCACGCCGCACGGGCTGCGTACCGGGGACCTGGCCACCGTGGACGAGGACGGCGACATCTTCATCGTCGACCGGCGCGACGACTTCATCAAGGTCTGGGGCTACCGGGTGTCCAGCCAGGAGGTCGAGGCGTGCGCGCTGGGCATCGAGCACCTGGTGTCCGCGGGGGCGATCGGCGTTCCGGACCTGGAGGCGGGTGAGGCGATCACCCTCTTCGTCACCGCGCGGCCGGGCACGTTGGTGACGCCGGAGGAGGTCCTCGCCGTGTGCCGCGAGCACCTGCCCAAGCACATGGTCCCGCGCACGGTGATCGTGGTGGACGCGTTGCCGCTGAACGCCAACGGCAAGGTCGCCAAGTCGGCCCTGCGCGAGCTCGCGACGTGCGCCGGGAACGTAGGGTGAGGTCCGGGATGCGGGAGGACCGGACGACGACCACGACGGGAACGGGAACGACGGGGGTCGGGAGCGTCAGGGCAAAAGGTGTCCGGCATGACCGCTCGACGTAGGTGGGGCAGGGCCGGTCTGGTCGCGGCCGTCGTCACCGTGCTGGTGGTGGTGGCTGGGGTCGCCGGCTGGCTGTTGCTGTTCAACGGGAACGAGGAGAAGCCGGTGGTGGCCGTGGACAAGGTGTCCGGAGGCGTGGCGGTGGCGCAGGTCGCGGCGGCCGACCTGGCGAAGGTGGCCCGCACGCGGGTGTTCTTCGGTCACCAGTCGGTCGGCATGAACGTCCTGGACGGCGTTTCTGCGGTGTACGCGGCGCACGGCGTCCAGGCCCCGGCCGTCGAGCTGACGCGCACCGCCCCGGGCACGGGTGCCGGCTACATCGCGCACACGACGATCGGTGAGAACACCAAGCCCCTGCAGAAGATCCAGGACTTCGACGCCGTGATCCGGGGCTGGATGGGCCGGCAGGTCGACGTCGCGGTGATGAAGCTCTGCTACGTCGACATCGCCCCGGACACCGACGTCGACGCCCTGTTCGCCACGTACCGCAGCACGATGGCGGCCCTGCAGCGGGACTTCCCGAACGTCACCTTCGTCAAGCCGACGGTGCCGCTGACGACGGAACCGGGCACGCTGTCGAAGCTCAAGGGGAAGCTGACTGGAGGCGGAGGCTTCGCCACGGCGGCGAACGCCAAGCGGGAACGGCTGAACGAGCTGATCCGCAATAAGTACAGCGGGGACCACCTGTTTGACCTGGCCGCCGTCGAGTCCACCGCACCGGACGGTTCGCGGGTGTCGGGCAGCTATCAGGGCAACTCCTACTTCGCCCTCTACGGCGGCTACGCCACGGACGAGGGGCACCTGAACGCCGGCGGATCCCGGCGGGCGGCGACGGCCTGGCTCGTCGCCGTCGCGCAGGCCTCGTCGAAGTAGCCCGAGGCGGGTGGCAGCTGATGTGTGATGGTGCGGGTACCGACATCGTCTCGGTCCCACGGATCGCGGCGCTGATCCGCGACGGGGGAGCGGCGTTCCTGCAGCGCTGGTTCACGCCCGCCGAGATCGTGTACTGCACGGGAAAGGCCGTGCCGAGCCGTCACTTCGCCGCGCGGCTGGCGGCGAAGGAGGCCGTGGTCAAGGCGCTCCCCGCAGCGTGGGAGGGGCCGTTGCCTTGGCGGTCGATCGAGATCGTGAACACCCCGCGGGGGGCGCCGGTGGTGCGGCTGTCCGGCGACTTCCTCGCGGCGGCGCAGCGGGCCGGGGTCGGCGACATCCGGGTGTCGCTGTCCCACTGCGACGAGTTCGCGACGGCGGTGGCGCTGGTCACCTTGACGTCGCGGCAAGGACCGGTGCCGGACCGACGGGAGCAGGGGTCGCAGACGGAGGCGCGGATCGGTGAACCGTGAGCAGATCCAGCAGGTCCTGCGCGAGTGGGAGGGCCTGCGTGACCCGGACGGCGACCCGGAGCTGGAGGCGGTGAGAGGCGCCGTCCTGCTCGAGGACGTCCTGGGCATCACCCTGTCCGACGACGAGATCGACCTGGCCGTGCTGTCCGACGCCGACGCCGTCGAGGCGCTCCTGGCCCGCCGCGAAAGCAGCCGCTGATGTGCGGCATCTGCGGAATTGTCTCAGCAGGGGCGCCGCCCGACCGCGAGCTGCTGCTGAGGATGATGGGTCGGCTCGTGCACCGGGGGCCGGACAGCTGCGGGTATTACCGGGACCACCACGTCGCACTCGGCCACACCCGGCTCGCCATCATCGACACCGCCGGCGGGGCCCAGCCACTGTGCAACGAGGACGGCACGCTCTGGGTCACCTTCAACGGCGAGATCTTCAACTACGTCGAGCTCGGCGAACAGCTGCGGCGGCTCGGCCACACCTTCCGCACGGCCAGCGACACCGAGGTGATCGTCCACGCCTGGGAGCAGTGGGGGGAGGACTGCTTCCGCCGCTTCAACGGTCAGTGGGCGCTGGCCCTGTGGGACCGCCGCGCACGACGGCTGGTGCTGTCCCGGGACCGGCTCGGCGTCCGCCCGCTCTACTACACCCGGACCGCGCACGGGATGCTCTTCGGTTCCGAGGTGAAGTCGCTGTTCGCCGACCCGTCGGTGGTGCGGGCGTTCGACCTCGTCGGCCTGGACCAGACCCTCACGTACTGGTCGACGGTCGCGCCCAGGACCGTCTTCGAGGGTGTTGAGCAGCTGGAGCCCGGGCACTACGCCGTCCTGGACTACAAGGGTTTGCGCACGGCGCCCTACTGGACCATCTCCTTCCCCGCCCGGGGCCGGGAACAGGTGCAGGACGTCGGCGAGAACGCCGACGCCCTGCGGGAGAAGCTGGTCGAGGCCGCCCGGCTGCGGTTCCTGCGCAGCGACGTCCCGGTCGGGGCCTACCTGTCCGGAGGTCTGGACTCCTCGATCATGGCAGCGGTGATCGCCCGCTACACCGACGCGCCGCTGCACACGTTCTCGCTACGATTCTCCGACTCCGAGTTCGACGAGAGCCGATACCAGAAGAAGATGTCGGCGGTGCTCGGGACGGAGCACCAGGACGTCGTGGTGAGCCCCGGGATGATCGCCGAGGTCTTCCCCGACGTCGTCCGGCACACCGAGACGCCGATCCTGCGCGCCGCGCCCGCCCCGCTGTTCCTGCTGTCGAAGCTGGTGCGGGAGAACGGGTACAAGGTCGTGGTCACCGGCGAGGGGGCCGACGAGGTCTTCGCCGGGTACGACATCTTCCGCGAGGCGCGGGTGCGCCTGTTCTGGGCGGCCGACCCGGAGTCGACGAAGCGGACCCGGGCGGGCGAGCTGCTCTACCCGTGGATGGCCCGCTCGCCGGGCCGGATGCCGGCCTTCGCCCGCAGCTTCTTCGGCCGCAACCTGGACCCGGCCGACCCTGCCCTGTCGCACCGTCCCCGCTGGGACTCCACCTCGGCGCTGAAGAGCATGCTGACCCCGGACCTGCAGGCAGAGACGGGCCGGGCGGACCCGGCGGAACTCGTCGCGTCGATGCCCGCCGGCAGCGTGGACTGGGACGCCCTCGGCCGGGGTCAGTGGTTGGAGATGGTCACCCTGCTGGCCGGGTACATCCTGGCCTCGCAGGGCGACCGGATGCTGATGGCCAACTCGGTGGAAGGTCGCTTCCCGTTCCTGGACGCCGACGTGGTCGACTTCGCCAACGCACTGCCCGCCCGGCACAAGCTGTTCGGGCTGGAGGAGAAGTATTTGCTGAAGCGGGCGTTCGCCGACCTCGTGCCGGAGGACATCCTGCGGCGTCCGAAGCAGCCGTACCGGGCGCCGGACGCGGCGAGCTTCTTCGCCGACGGCACGCCCGAGTGGTTCGCCGAGGTCACCTCCGAGCGGGCGGTCCGCGAGGCCGGGGTGTTCCGGCCCGAGCTGGTCGCCGGTCTGCTGGCGAAGTGCGCCCGGACCGGCGGGGAGAACATGAGCAACACCGACGGCATGCGCACCTTGGCGGTCGTCTCCACCCAGCTCACCCATGCGAGCTTTATCGCCGGTGACGCCTGGGCGTCGGCAGGCCCCGCACTGCCCGAGCTGCTGGTCGCCGTCGACCTGGTCGCCGACGCAACGACGGCATCGACAGCAACCTCGCCATCGACGACATCGACCTGAATACCGATGAGGGGAGCTCTTCATGACGACCTCGGCCCAGTCCTTCGGGGTGGCGAGCCTGCAGATCGACGCCGAGCTGGAGGTCGCGAAGATATCGGCCACGCTGAACGGCTATCTCGCGGCCTCGAAGCGGCGCGGCGTCGTCGTCGCCCTGTCCGGCGGGATCGACTCCAGCGTGGTCGCGGCCCTGTGCGTGGCGGCGCTCGGCAAGGAGCGCGTGTTCGGGCTGCACATGCCCGAGCGTGAGTCCTCCTCCGAGACGGTGATGCTGAGCCGGCTGCTGGCCGACTCCCTCGGGATCGACTCGACCCTGGAGGACATCTCCTCGATCCTCGAGGCCGCCGGGTGCTACTGGCGGCGCGACGACGCGATCCGGTTGGTGTGCCCCGAGTACGGGCCGGGCTACAAGTCGAAGATCATCCTGCCCAGCGTGATCGACTCCGACAGCTTCCGCCTGTACTCCGTCGTCGTACTGGCGCCGGACGGCACCCGGACCAAGCACCGGCTGACCACGGAGTCGTACCTCGGGATCGTCGCGGCCACGAACTTCAAGCAGCGCGTGCGCAAGATGCTGGAGTACTACCACGCGGACCGGCTGAACTACGTGGTGTCCGGGACGCCGAACCGGCTCGAGTACGATCAGGGCTTCTTCGTCAAGCTCGGCGACGGGTCGGCCGACGTCAAGCCGATCGCCCACCTGTACAAGTCCCAGGTGTACGCGCTCGCCGCGCACCTCGGGGTGCCGGAGGAGATCCGTTCCCGCCCGTCGACGACCGACACGTACTCGCTGCCGCAGTCGCAGGAGGAGTTCTACTTCTCGCTGCCGTACCAGCGGATGGACCTGTGCCTGTTCGGCAAGAACAACGGCGTGCCGGTGGACGAGATCGCCGCCGCCGCGGATCTGACCAGCGAGCAGGTGATGCGGGTCTTCCGCGACATCGAGCAGAAGCGCAAGACGACCGAGTACCTGCATCTGGCGCCCGAGCTTGCCGGCGATGTGCCCGAGATCGACCGCGTGCTCAAGGGCTGAAGTTATGACGTTGCCGTGAGCCTTGCGCCGCAAGGGCGCCCTCGCGCGGCGGTGGAGGATCACCGGTCAGGAGAGGCCGCAGGTTCCTCCACCGTCGATGCGATAGATGTGCACGGCGTTCCCATCAGAGAACGTGTCCGTGAGTCGGCCGCTCTCCACGGGGAGGGTTCGGCTTTCGCCGATGACCGTGGCCGTCGCGTCACCGACGCAGGTTGTCGACAAGGTGTTCGTCCGCGGCTGCGGCGAGGTTGAGCCCACCAGCAGGTAGAAGTGTCCACCGGACCATTTGGCAAGGATGTCGACCATCCCGGTGGTGGTCGTCCCTGCGGTCGAGGCTATTCCTCGCGTGATGACCGGTGAAGAATTCTCCACCAGATCCGTCACCGTCGGCCCGTTGAGGACCGGTGCCAGCTCTGTCAACTGCCGGTTGGTCCCGGCAACGGCCTGTCGAATCTGTTCGTAGGCCGGCTCGCGCAGGGCGTGCTGTGTCATGGCGGGGCCGCCGAAGCTGTGGTTAAAGTAGACGATGCCGCGGGCACCGTGGATGATCCCGCTCCAGACCGCGGCCCGAACTTGCGGCGGGGTGATCGAGGGCCAAGCGTTATCGGTGAAGGGATGACCGACCTCGACGTAGTTCCATACGGGCAGGCTCGCGTTGGGATTGATCAGCGAGCGGAGCCGATCCACGGTACGACCGTAGTTGGCGGCCAACCGACACTCGGCCTCGGTCAGCTGACGGCCTTGAGCGATCAGTATGCCGCCCTGGCTCGACCCACAGATGTCCCCATCGGTGAACCAGTAGTTGTCGGCCGAGGCGACGTCCTGGTACTTGCTGACGAACGCGGAGGCTTCGGCGTCGGGTTCCCAGAAGGTGACGCCCTTGCCATAGTTGGTGTAGAGCAAGCGGCCGTCGTTTCGTGGAAGCCGTTGCACGACCCTGGTCAATGAGGCGGAGCCCTTGACCGGCCCCTCGTTCATGTCGATCTCATCAGCGAGGAGCCACCCTGCCAACGCCTGGGAGGAACGGCCGCGGGCCGGCGCCCAGAGCTCGGCCTGGCCGAGCACATGCATGCCTGCCTGCTCCACGAGCCGGAGGTTGCTGCCGGGGACGAGTCCCACGTACGTGTTGAGCCCGATGGCCTGATCCTTGGCCGTGTCAGGAGGGTCGATGACCGACTCGAGCCAGATCCCGATGGGGAAGAACGAGGGACTGGAGGGCAGCGACGAGGGAAACTTCGCGTAGTAGTTCCTGCCCCCGTCCGGCTCGAGCAGCGTCGGTGACCCGTGCCCGGGGAGGGATCCCGAGGGGATCGGACGGCGGGGCGAGGTCGCGCCCTGGCGGAGGGCTTCCGGCTGGACGGGAATCAGGGACAGGGCCAGGGCCCCCGCGGTGACAGCCACCGCGGAGGCGGTGAGCAGTCGGTGACTCCTCATCTTGGACTTGACAGTTTGACAGTGCCGGCACCCTCGCGAAGTCGCTTCGGGCGACGGCCTCGTGTGTCAGGCATCTTCGGCATCTCTCGCGTCGTCATGTCGGGAGACTCCACCTCGCCGGAACCGATCGTTTGACGGTGCAAGGGCGCCGCTCGCAGGCCCTTTGGCCCTGCCGCCAGGGGCCCAGAAGAACTACGGCGAGCCATGAGTGCGTTCATGAGTCTAACGGGGCTTCGCCGGGTAGGCGGCCGGAATCTCACCGGCCGCCCCCCACAGATCCGGACGTGAACCTCTCGGTTCATCCGGCTCGTGCCGTCCAGTCCTCAGGTCGTGTATCGCAGCGCCCAGTGCGCGAACAGATCGGGAGACCGTTGCCGGACCCCGCGTAGCGGCAATGGCGAATGCGGCAGAACAGATGGTTTCGCGGCTCAATGACCCAGCCTACGTCTCCCTCTCGGGGGACACCCCCGACCACCGCCGACGGGCGCTGCGCAGGCGTGGACGGTGGGCCGAGATCACCGCCGACGCGACACAGTCCCTGGTCCCCTGCAGACGGAGTCCTCTCTCCGCCGACGGGAACGGGCGTCACCCACTCTCCTCCGAAGCATCGGCGTCATGAGGACTGGCGGTTCGCTGCGCGGGCCCGACACGCGGACAGGACGAGCTCGCGGACCGGGGACGGCGTGGTCGACTTCGCCGACACCATGACCGCGAGGTGGTCGGGACCGAAGCGCGCGGCGAAACTGCGCCCGCCTGCCTCGTCGAGAGGCACGTCGTCCCAGTACTCGAGGCAGCCCAAACTGTCCCGGGTCGCCGTCCCCACGCCCTTCAGCACCGCGTCGACGAAGACCCCGTAGAGGATGAACTCGGAGACATGCAGCTGAGTGGCCATCACCTGGACCCAAGAGCGTCCCGTCACTTCTTCCACCCGCCGCTGCATTGCCCGGACGATCTCGGGATCCCACACGTTGAAGGGTGTGACGTAGTCCGGTAGCGGCGGGTCCGCGGGCGCCACCCCCAGCAGCCGCCGAGCCACCTTGTGCCACAGGACGTGACGCTCCATCCCCACGTCCACCGCGCCGTCCAGACGATAGAAGGAACAGCCGTTCTCGTCCCGCAGCCGCGCGGGATCCACGTCCCGCACAAGAACGACGTCCGAGTCGACGACGAGGGCGGCATCGACATCCAGCGCTGCCGTAGCAGCCACCTTCAGCACCTGCTGCATCACCCAACCACGAACGGGTGGCAAAGGCCTGCGGCGATGAACCCACAACGGTCTGCCGGGCAGGGCGATGAACGTGCTCGGAAGCAGGTCCTGAATGGTCAGCACGCGGCACCGTGGTCCGGCGAACTGCCGAAACAGGGCCAGATCCCGCGGCGACACCACCACGTGGTGGACGGTGGACTCGCTGGTGTGCTTCAAGACTGACTGATGCAGTTCCGCAAACAGCGGAAGGTCAGGGGCATAGGTCGGTGTCACAATGGCGGTTGTCACGGAGTTCATCGACATCCTCGATCGTGTTCACGGGACGCATCGCCAAGGAATGGGTAGCAGATCGTCAGGGCCGCAGAGAGGTCCGGCTATTGGACACCTAGGCCTATCCATCTAACCGGAGTCGGGGGGGGAGGGCGGGCGGCGGCAATCGGTGCCGTTGCGCGGCCAGCCACGGCCCGCAGGGGCCCCAGCGACTCCGGATCGCGCTTGAGTCGATCACCAGGCCTTGGCGACTCGTGGCGGACCGCTCACTTCGGTTCGTCCGGTTGGATGGATAGGCCAATGGACACTAACTCCTGCTCACCGCGAGACGGACCCGGCGCGGCGGGCCGCCCCACCGGCCCGCCGCGGCGCGGCACCCACGCCGTTCCCGCTCACGTCCTCGTCCCCCGCGTTCAGGACCAAGGCGTCGGAGTTTGTGTCATGTGCCTGCGCCGGTTCTTCCCCGGCCAGCCGGTTCTTCCCCGGCCAGCCGGTTCTTCCCCGGCCAGCCGGTTCTTCCCCGGCAGCCGGGCCCCCATGGCTCGCCCGGTCCCCTTCGCTCGCCCGCTCCGCGACGCCCTTCGGCTGCGCTTCGGCCTCTTCAGCGGCAGGCGGGGCAGCCGCCAGCCGTGCCCGGCGGCGTTCGGCTCTCAGCTGGTCGAGTGCCTGGAGCGTGGACAGTGTGAGAAGCAAGGCGAATCCGCCCAGAGCCAGTACCGCCACCAGCGCCCGCAGTTTGCTGGAGAACCGTTGGACCGCTCGATCAGGCCGGTCCGCCGGGTACGCCGTGATCATGTAGTAGGGATCGACGCCACGTGCAGCCTGGATGGCCCGTAGCTCGGCGACGAGACGCGCCTCGATCAGCCTGGACGCCTTGAGCGCGGTGCTCTCGCTCGCCCCCGACGCCGTGACGTCCAGGATGGGCGACGAGAGGCCGTACCGGTTGCTGGGCTCGACCGTGTAGTTCTTGTCGGCGCCCGCTGCGGCGAGTTCGTTCCGCACCTGGTCGTCAGCCATGCGGCGGGAGACGATCTGAACGACCACTGACGAGTCCGTGAAACGCAGGAACGGGTTGTCCGTACTGATCCGGCCCAGCTCAGGATGCTGCCGCAGCTGTTCCTCAGTCGGTGCGGGGGGCGGGTAGAGGAGGACGAAGTGCGTCGTCACGTCGTACGTGGGGGGCACCATGAACACGACACGGGCGCACGCCAGCAGTGTCAGAACGGTCACGATTCCTGCAGGAATCCGGTAGCGCCAGACTCTGCGGGCTAGCGAGAGCAGATCCACTTCTGCAGGCTCCTCGTGGCTCAACGCCGTGACCGAGCGGCGCACCCTCGTCATCCTTCACTTCCATCGACGAACGACACGACGGCCTTGAGCTCTGGCGGAGGGTCTGCCGCCACCGCCCGGTGGGTCGTGGCGTCGTCAGGGGACCCTTCGATCATGCGCCATCACGGCGTCGCCCGCGGGCGGGTACCTCCGGCGGCTGCCCTCCGCAACGGTCGGGGACCACGATGCGTGATCGTCCAGCAGGCAGCACACAAGCCCAGGACCAAGGCGTGGACGCCTGTGAACATCGGAAACGAGAAGGCGTCGAAGGTGAAGGCGCTGGCCACGGCCGAGGCGGCCGACCCCGCGCACGCGGCGCTCGCCGATGCCATCAGCGGGTCGCGTGTGCGCCGCCAGCACGCCAGCGCCAGGAAGAACGGGACCAGCAAATAGGCGATCAGGATCACCAGGCCGAGTAGTCCCAGCTCAGTCGACGTCTTCAGGTACTGGTTGTCCAGGATCTCGAACACGTCCTTGGGCAGAAAGGTGCCGCCGCCCATGCCCAGGAGTGGCCGCTGGGACACCAGGTGCTCCACGAAGGGGTAGTCCCCGACTCGTGTGGAGATGGACGGGTCGGAGGTTCCCGCCTCGAAGAAGGACGCCAGGGTGCCGATCAGCCCTGGCGTGCTGACGAACACGGCCGTCACGGCGACCGGCACCAACATGATCCCTTTCAGGCGACGGATGGGAGGCTGACACAGGACGTACACACCCATCGACACCGACATGGCCAGGATGCCGGATCGGGAGACCGATGCCGGGACGCTTAGAGCGATGAGAAGGAACGGCAGCAGGCGACGCCAGGTAGGCCGATTCTTGTCGAACAGGAGCACATGCAGAGCTAGGGGGAGCAGGAGCGCCGCGGTCGTCCCGAGCTCGATGGGATGGATCGCAGTACCGGCTACCCGGTTCAGCGCTCCGCGCAGCTGAATGCCGAAGTCCGCCGCGCTCACCGTCAGACCGGGGACCTGCCGAAGGATCGGAGCAAGGTCCACCGACGTCCAGAACTGCAGGCCTGCCACGAGACCGCAGAACGCTCCTGCCCACGAGGCGGTGCGCAGGAGAACCATCAGGTCGTCCGGGCTCATCAGCGCCTTGCCTGAGACCAGGATCACGCCGGTGATGCCGAGCAGGAGCAGCAACCATCGATCGGCCGCCAGTGTGCTCACCGAGTCCTGAGGCAGCAGATGGAATTTGAGGTAGGAGGCCAAGGTGATCAGCCAGAACAGCGTGAGCACGGCTCGCAGCGGGTTGCCCGGCGCGATCCGACGATCCATCCCGCCGAGCACCCGCATCGCGTTCCAGGCGAACGCCACGAGTGCAACCATCGAAGCGACGTAGCCCGAAGCCCCGAGCGGGGAGAAGACCGCATCCGAAGGGATGACGAGGATGGTCACCACGTAGGCGCGCAGCAGCAGCAGGCCCACGTTCCGGTGCACCGCTGATCGGCGGCCCGGATCGGATAGCGACACCTGTTCCCGGTCACGGACCACGTCTGCGAGTGCCTTCCCCCCGTTCACGTACTGACCGACTGGAATGGTCACGTTCCCAGACGATTGAGCCTGTCCGGGTCCAGCGGAACCGCGCGCAGGTGGCGAACCCCAGGTAGACCATGGCATTCAGGAGCATCGCCGGCCGACGCGCGACCGCACCGGCCAACCCCCGGACGGTCGTGCCGACGGTGTGGCGCAGCGGAAGCTCGAAAGGTCCCATCGCGTCCCCGCGCTGGTGGTCTGCCTTCGCCCGCGCCCCGCGACGGAGTACCGCCAGCAGATCATGCGCTGTCCGGGGCGGCGCCACCACCACCGGATCCGCGGGTACCAACTCGATCTCGTCGTCGCTGAACAGCGAGTCGACGAACAGGTCGTCGGCAGTGAGATCGGGCCATGCGTCGAACCGCCTCCGGCCACTGCGCGCCATGCCGTATACCCCCGCACCCCAGAGACGGTCCAGCATTCCCGGAACCATCACCCTGGCAGCGTAGTAGCGCCGGACCAGCGGGGAGCAGTGCGCAAGGTCGTAACGCAGCGGCGGCCTGGCCGCGAGGAGATCGTCCCAGGACAACCGCTCCAGGACGGCCACCGCCGACGACGAGGGCAGCACGACATCCGCATCGAGATACAGGCGGGGGAAGGCCCTGGTCTCGGCGTCGGCCACGGAGAGGGCGGCCGTCTTCGATGCCTGGGATATCTCGATCACGCGAACGGGCAACCCTGTGGAGCGCACGACATCCGCCGTCTTGTCCGTGCACCCGTTGCACACCACGACGACCTCCAGCGTGCCCGCCGGCACGTCTGCGAGAAGGGCACCCAGACAGCGGCCGATCACCCTTGCTTCGTTGTGCGCAGGAATGACCACGCTGCCCAGGCGCTCACCCACGCCGCCCGCCTTTAGGGACGACCGAACCGGGGAGCGACGCCCTCACCGAAGAGGACAGGAGCGCGCGTATCGCCAGGCGAGCGGCGGGACGCCTGGCCCGCAGCACCTCGTGCAGCGCAACCCCGGCACCGAACACCACGCCGGGAAGCGGTGCGTGATACCGGCGGTAGTACCGGACGAAGTTCACCACGCACAAGGCATACAGGGAGTCTGAGGTGCCGGAGCCGCCCCCCGAGTGACGCACCACGGCCTCCGGCGCGTAACTGATACGCAGTCCGGCCTCGCGGACCCGTCGAAGGTAATCTGTCTCCTCGGAGTAGAGGAAGTAGCGCTCGTCCCACTCGCCCACGGCTGCGCGGCAGGTCGCCGAGACCAGCAACGCCGCCCCGGTCGCCCAGTCCGGGAACTGCTCACGCTCATAGGACTGCGGGTTCCAGACCGTGCCGCTCCATCCCTCGGGCAGCCGGGCAGCACGCCGCCCCAGCAGGGCGTCCACAAACGCGCGGCGGCACGAGGGCTCGTTTCGCAGGGACGGCGACAAGAGTCCGTCCGCGTCCTCCGTCCTCGGGACCACCACGCCCACGTCTCGATCGTCCAGGGCGGCGAGCATCATTCCCAGCGCACCCGGGTTAGGCACCAGATCCGGGTTGAGGATGAACAACGGGTCTTCCAGGGGGGCCAGCTGGCCGCCCACATTGACCCCGGCCGCGTAGCCGAGATTGCCACCGGTCGGGACCAGCCGAGCCCACTCGAACCCGGCGACGACATCCGCCGTCCCGTCGGTGGAGGCATGGTCCACGACCAGTACGTCCAGGTCCAGACCCGCTTCCTGTTCAGCTCGCAGGGCCCGCAGCAGCGCACCGACGTGCCTCGCACTCTGGTACGTGACGACGACCGCCGTGGACGGCCCCGAACGGGCCGAGCGGCGTACCGGACCATGCTGCGACGGGACCGTCGCGACCGTCGGCGAAGCCTGTCCCGGCACGGCCGATGTGGAGGCAGCCACGGGTACCGTCACACCGGGAACGATCACCTGCTCGAAGGTGCCTGCGGCCTCGTCCACCGAGGGCACGACCTCGTGGTCCGCGCGAAGCCTCGCCAGCGCAACGGGCCCCTGAACGAGGTATCTGCGTGCCATCCGGCGCGGTGCCCGCAAGAGTCGGTAGCTCCATTCAAGCCCGGCGTCCTGCATCCACTTCGGAGCGCGTGGCACGGCGCCCGCGATGAAGTCGATGGCCGCACCGAAGCCGACCACCACCCGCGCGCCGGTCTCCCGCGCGTACTCGGTCATCCACCGTTCCTGCCGTGGCTTGCCGAGAGCGACCACCAAGAGATCCGGACGGAGAGCAACCAGATCGGCTTGGATCCGCAGGGATGAGGCCCGGTCGGCCAGTTCGGCACGAGGTGGCGTCAGGTGCCCCACGACACGTAGGTCCGGCCATCGACCACACATGGCCGCGGCCAGCGGCTCACCAATCTCCGGCCGACCACCCAGGATGGCCACCGAACTGTGTCGCTTCTCCGCGAGGGTGAACAGGGCGGGGAGCAGGTCGGCACCTGCCAACCGGGGATAGTCAGTCCCGGTCAACCGACCGGCCGCACGCACCAGCGGCATGCCGTCGAGCAGCACGAGCCAGTCGTCCATCCGGCCAGGGTCGAGCCCGTCCCCCTCCGGATGGCTGCGGAAGTGCGTGATGTGGTCCAGGTTGGCGGAAGCCACGAGTAGCGTTCCGGTGCCTGGCGAACGGCCCAGATGCCCGTCGAAGATCCTCCGTACCAGCCCCTCTGTGACGAGATCTACCAGGCACCCACCCAGCTTCACGCGCCGAACCACCGACAGCGGATCCGGTGTGCACCGCAGGTCGACGATCTCCGGGGGCGCGGCCCCCGGTTCAGGACCCGCCCCGACGTTGTCGACACTCTCCCGAGTGGCGCGGACGTCGGATTTCGGGCCTGGTGCCCGTCGCTGCTGTCGGAGTTCCATCTCCTATGCTTCGGGGAAAAACGGCGGTTGCTGGCTACTCCAAACGGACTACACGGCTGGTTCCGCGGCGAGCGGATCGTCGTGCAGTGGGTGCTGGCGCCGACCGGCCCGTTGAGCGTTCCGGTGGTGGCCTCCGGACGCACCAGCAAGGGCCGCCCGACGCTGGCGCGGGTGCTGCGGCGCTTGTTCACCACGCCACCGGTCGACGCCGCGACGGCGCAACAGATCCGGGCCAAGCAGGCCGCGCCGTTGTTCGTGGCGAGTGGACGCGTCGGGACCGTGGCGGGGACGGCGGCGCGGGCACGGGCGCCGCGAGCCCGGGTGATCGCGGCGCTGCACACCGCCAACGCCCCGGGCGCGCACCTATACCAGGCATGGTGGCCGAGCTTGGTGGTGCGCCAGTGGCTCACCGAGCGGCGCCCGTCGCTGCTCCGGCAGCCCTGCCTGCTCAACGCCGATGAACTGGCGGGCCTGGTGGCCTGGCCGCTCGGCGACGTGTCGCTGCCGGGCCTGAGCCTGGGCGGCACGCGGGCGCTCGCACCGTCCGCTGAGATCTCCCGCTACGGCCGCGTGGTGCTGCAGTCGACCTACCCGGGGATGCAGCGACCGCTCGCGTTGTCGCTGCCGGATTCCTTGCGGCACCTGCACGTCATCGGGCCGACCGGGGTCGGGAAGTCCACCCTGCTGCTCGGACTCATCTGCCAGGACATGGCCGCGGGGCGCGGCGTGATCGTGGTCGACCCCAAGGGCGACCTGGTGGCCGACGTCCTGGGACCGGATACCGCCGGAGCGCACCGGCGACGTGGTCCTGCTCGACCCGGCCGACGAGCAGCGGCCCGTGGGCTTGAACCTGCTCGCCCGGCCCAGCGACTCCCCGGAACTGGTCGTCGACCAGGTGGTGAGCATCTTCCACGACCTGTACCGCGACTCCTGGGGACCACGGACCGACGACATCCTGCGCGCTGCCCTGCTGACGCTCGTAGGCGTGCCGGGCATGACGCTGGCCGAAGTCCCACTGCTGTTGACCGACCCGGTCTTCCGCCGGCCGCTGGTCGGCCGCATCAACGATCCGGTGGCGCTCGGCCCGTTCTGGGGCTGGTACGACGCGCTGAGCGACGGCGAACGGACCGCCGCGATCGGGCCGGTGATGAACAAGCTGCGCACGTTCCTGCTGCGGCGGCGGCTGCGCAACATCCTCGGCCAGGCCGACCCGGTGTTCGACTTCGACCAGGCGCTGGCCGCGCGCAGCATCGTGCTGGTCTCGCTGACGAAGGGGCTGCTCGGCGAGGAGCCCGCTGCCCTGCTCGGCTCGCTGGTGGTCACCCGGCTGTGGCAGGCGGTACAGGCACGCGCGGCGGTCCCGGCGGCGCAGCGGCCCGCGACGTTCGTTCCAGGACTACCTGCACCTGCCGGCCGGGGTGGAGACGATGCTCGCCCAGGCTCGGGGCTTGGGTCTGGGTCTGACGCTGGCGCACCAGCACCTCGGGCAGCTCCCGGCCGGTATCCGAGAAGCGGTGCTGGCGAACACCCGGAGTCGGGTCATCTTCCAGGTGGCGGCCTCCGACGCTTCCACGCTCGCCCGCGAGCTGGCCCCGCTCGGGGCCTCTGACCTGCAGTCGCTCGGCCGCTACGAGGTGGTAGCCCGGCTGTCGGCCGGGGGCCAGACGGCCCGACCGGTGACCGGCTCCACCCTGCCCGCCCCGGCCGCCACCGGCCAAGCAGCAACGGCGCGACTGCGGTCCCGGGCGCACTACGGGACCGACCGCGCCGAGGTGGAGGCCGCCATCCAGGCCCGGCACACCCGGCGGGTGGGCGGCGGACCAGTCGGCCGACGGAGGTCGTCATGAGTGCGACCACGCCGCTGGTGGGGCTTCGCGTCGGGCTTCGCTTCGCGTCGATTGCCCCCCGGCGTTCGGGCAGGCCGGGGGCGGATTCATCTTCGAAAACGCCCGGGAATGTCTTGGTGGTCTGCGCGGTGACGTCATGAGTGCCTCGGTCACCGCCAGGCAGCTGCTGCGCCGGCGCTGCGACCTCACGGATCGGGATTGGCAGATCATTGCCATGCTCGCGCGGGTCCGGGTGGCGACCTCCGCCCAGCTGGAGACCCTGTATTTCTCCGACGTCTCCCGGCGGCGGGCCCAGCAGCGGTTGGCGGTCCTGACTCGGCGGCGGG
>Ga0209840_1000074_pt1 | contig 21525 bp, 17 predicted proteins | sample PersoiDNA2013190_FD_185802 | JGI IMG/M metagenome (GOLD analysis project Ga0209840, IMG submission 185802) | Permafrost soil microbial communities from the Arctic, to analyse light accelerated degradation of dissolved organic matter (DOM) -... | ecosystem: Environmental > Terrestrial > Soil >... | reverse complement strand
CTGGCGGCGATGTTCCTTTGCATGGTCGAGTTCGCGGCGCTCGCCCATCTGGTGCTGTACCTCCACCTGGACTGGGCGTACTCGGTGGTCGCGGCCGCCGGCCTCCTGGCGTTGTGCCAGGCCGCCGGCGCCTTCGGCAAGCCGCTCAGCGGCCTGGTGAGCGATCGCCTGCTGGGGCGGCGCCGCAAGGCGCCGCTGCTGGCGCTCGCCGGCCTCGCCGGTGTGGCCTGCGCGATCCTCGCGCTCCTTGAGCCCGGGCAGACGTGGCTGCTCTGGGCGGCGCTGGTGATGCTCGGCGTGGGCGCCGTAGGGTGGGGCGGCCTCTTCAGCACCTTGGCCGCCGAGACCGCCGGCCCGGCCGCCGCCGGGGCCGCCGCCGGCGTCACGGCGGCCATCGACAACATCGGCATCTTCGTCGGGCCGCCGCTCTTCGGCCTCATCGTTGACCGCACCGGCTCGTACGCGCCGGCGTGGTGGGCCATGGTGGTCGCGGCCGTGCTCGCGGCGTGTCTGCTCGCGTTGGTGCGCGAGCCGCGCCGCGCCTGAGCTCGCGGACCGGCCGGCGGTTCCCGCGCCGCCCCAGTGGCGATCCGGACTGTTTTGGGCTGGCATTCTTCCGCCGAGGCCCTATCATGGCTGAAAAGTCTGGCTCCGCACGAACAGGCAAATGGGAGATGTCTAGATGCTGATCGATGGCTATGAAATAGACCTGTACTGCCCGGCGTGCGACCCGGGGTCCGAGGCCTGGGTGGCGACGGTCAATACCGTTGCGGAGTTGAGCGAGCTGATGCCATACGTCAACGCTGTCGTCGAGAAGGGTGAATACATCCCGGGCGTTCCGACGCTTGTATGGAGGGAAGGAGCGCACAAGCTCTTCTTGAAATCGCGCCAGTTGGGGATTAGCAACCTGCACGACAGAGCCCATGCCGAGAGTAAGGTCGATAAACTCGTCCAGTTCCTCAACGAGACATGGGACGAGCGCGAAAGCATAACACCTGACTTCTCCACCCGGTCGAAACCTAAAGTCCTCGAGGTCTTCAAGCTCCTCCCCCGCACCAACTGCGGCGCATGTGGGGTCCCATCGTGTATGGCGTACGCCGCTCTGCTCTCGGAGGGCAACAAGAGCCTCGATGACTGCCCGCCACTAAAGCTCGAGGCTGAAGCCCGGAACCGCGAGAGGCTGGCCGAGCTCGGTCTCTGATACACGACATCGGTTGGCCTGCGCACGCAGAAGGGGCGCCTCTCGGCGCCCCTTCCCATGGCTCCTTCCCACAGAGAGGAAGTGGTCTGTCCCGTCTGGCCCCAAGGGGCACTCGGGTTGTTCCCGTTCTGACACCAGGCACGCTGCAAGAGGCCGTGCCGGCCGGCAGCGCCGTGCCGCGCGGCGCCCGCGCTGGACGGGCCCGCTACGCCTGCAGCACCTCGCCCAGACCGGCGCTCCACTCGCGGATCGCCTTCCAGTTGCGGCCGTCGCCGGGCGTCGCGCCCACGACGAGCAGCACGAACAGCTTCTCGAAGAGGTTCATGCTCGTGAGGTCGAGCGACCCCGCAAAGAAGGCCACGGCGCGCGGCCGCGCGGGCGAACCCTTCTTCAGGACGCTCGCCAGGTAGTGTTCGGGCCGTGCGTACCGTTCCCTGTAGCGTAGCTTGGTGGCGTTGCGCGGCGCTTTGGCGAGCCACGGGTCCTTGACGATGGGCACGCCCTGCACGTCGCTCTCGCCGCAGTCGGTGAGCGACGCGGCCGTGATGAAGAACGCCAGGGGGACCTCGGCCAGCCCTGTTCGGTGCTTGGCCACGAAGCGCACCGCCTGGCGGTGCCAGCCCATGATCACAGGGCCGCCGACTACCACTGCATCGTAGCCCGCGGGGCCGGGCGCCTCGGCGGCCGGCCGCTGGTCTACCTCGTGCCCGGCCGTGCGCAGCTCCTCAGCGACGGCGTCCGCCACCTCGCGCGTTGAGCCGTGGCGCGTGGCGTACACGAGCAGGACGCGCAGGGCGGTAGCGGTGGTCGCGCCGGCGCTCGGCCCGCCGCCGGCCGGGGCAGGCCTGGCCTGCGCGTCGCCGCCGGCCGGCCCGGGTGTCTCGTCAGGTCCCATGCTCGCTCCCTTCCTCAGGAGGTCGTTGCGGCCTGGCCAGCGGCCGCGCGCTCAAGTGTACGCGATTCGCGCGGCTGAGCCGCCGCTGCCGTCCCATGCGGCGCCGAGCACGTCGTCACATCCGACCGACTACCGCGATAGAATACGGGTGACCATGGCGCGCGGCCAAAGCTGCGCGCGGGGATGCGCCGCAGGCCATCCGGTAGCGGGCGCAAGGGGGCCGCACACGTGGGGACCGCGTGAGCCATAACGAAGCCGACACCTGCCGCCTGTACGTCGAGCCCAAGCTCAAGGCGGCCGGCTGGGAGGACGAGCCGCACCGCGTCAACTCGCAGCGCACGTTCACCGACGGGCGCATCGTGGTGGCCGGGCAGAAGGCGCGCCGCCGCCCAGGCAAGCGCGCCGACTACATCCTCCGCTACACGCGAGACATCGCCATCGCCGTGGTCGAGGCCAAGCCCGAGTACAAGACCCCCGGCGAAGGCCTGCAGCAAGCCAAGGACTACGCCGAGATCCTGGGCCTCAGGTTCGCCTACGCGACTAACGGCCACGGCATCGTTGAGTTCGACTACACAACTGGGCTCGAGACCGAGCTGACCGCCTTCCCGACGCCCATCGACTTGTGGCAACGCTTCACGGCCAGCAAGCAGCTCACCGACGAAGCCGCCGACAAGCTGGAGACGCCCGGCTACCGCGAGCCCGGCCGAGACACGCGCTACTACCAGGAAACGGCCATCAACCGCGCTATCGAGGCTGTGCTCAAAGGGCAGAAGCGCATCCTGCTCACGATGGCCACGGGCACAGGCAAGACATACGTGGCATTCCAGATTTGCTGGCGGCTTTGGTCGGCGCGCTGGAACGCGCAGGGCAAGGAGGGTCGCAAGCCGCGCATCCTCTACCTCGCCGACCGCAACATCCTGATCGACGACCCCAAGGACAAGCAGTTCGCGCCCTTCGGCGACGCGCGCCACAAGATCGAGGGCGGTGTGGTCGTGAAGAGCCGCGAGATGTACTTCGCGATCTACCAGGCGATCGCCCGTGACGAGGCACGGCCCGGGCTCTACCGCGAGTACGCGCCCGACTTTTTCGACCTCGTGATCGTCGATGAGTGCCACCGCGGCAGTGCCAAGGAGGAGGGCAACTGGCGTGAGATCCTGGACTACTTCGCGCCCGCCTTCCAGATCGGCATGACCGCAACTCCGAAGCGCAAGGACAACATCGACACCTACGCCTACTTCGGCGCACCGCTCTACACCTACAGTTTGCGCCAGGGCATCGACGACGGCTTCCTGGCGCCCTACCGCGTGCACCGCGTGATCACGGAGTGGGACGCCGCCGGCTGGCGCCCCAGCAAGGGCGAACTCGACCGCTACGGCAACGAGATCCCCGATGAGGAGTACACCACCGCCGACTTCGAGCGCGTGGTGGCGCTGCGCGCCCGCACGCAGGCGGTGGCGCGCCACCTCAGCGACTACCTGGCGAGCACCGACCGCTACGGCAAGACCATCGTCTTCTGCGTCGACCAGGAACACGCCAACGAGATGCGCACGGCGCTCGGCAACCTGAACGCCGACCTCGTAAAGCAGAACCCGGACTACGTGTGCCGCGTGACCTCAGATGAAGGCGACATCGGCCGCGGGCACCTGAGCCACTTCCAGGACGTGGAGCGGCAGACGCCGGTGATCCTGACCACGTCGCAGATGCTCACGACCGGCGTGGACGCGCCCACTGTGAAGAACGTGGTGCTGATGCGCGTGGTCAACGCGATAACCGAGTTCAAGCAGATGATCGGCCGCGGGACGCGCGTGCGCGACGACTACGACAAGTTGTTCTTCACGATCCTCGACTACACGGGCTCGGCGACGCGGCTGTTCGCCGACCCCGACTTTGACGGCGATCCGGTCGTGGTGATCGAGGTGCCGGTGAACGAGCAGGGTGAGGAGATCGGTGAGGAGAAGGTCGTCGAGGAAGTGCCCCTCACGCCCGAGGATGAAGAAGCCATTGACGGCGGCGTGACGGAGCTGCCGACTGACGACGATGACGAAGCGCCCCGCCGCAAGTACTACGTCGACGGAGGCCACGTCGCCATCGCTACGCACCTGGTGTACGAGCTCGATCCCGACGGCAAGCAGCTCCGCGTGGTGCGCTTCACCGACTACACCGCCGAGAAGGTGCGCACGCTGTTCGCCAACGCGCACGCGCTGCGCGAGGAGTGGGCCGACCCGTTGAGGCGGGCCGATGTGGTGCATGCCTTGGAGGAGCGCGGCATCGACTACGAGCACCTCGCCGACGAGGCCGGCCAGCCCGACGCCGACCCGCTCGACCTGCTCTGCCATCTGGCGTTCAACGCGCCCCTGCGCACGCGACGCGAACGCGCTCAGCGGCTCCGCAGCGAGCGCAAGGACTTCTTCGCGCAGTACGGCGTCGAGGCGCGCCAGATCCTCGAGGACCTGCTCGACAAGTACACCGAACACGGGGCCACCCAGTTTGAGGTGCCCGACGTGCTCGAGGTGCCGCCGATCAACGCCTTCGGCAACGTGATCGAGATCGCCAGACTGTTCGGCGGCGCGCAGAAGCTGCGCGCCGCCGTGAATCAGCTGCAGGCGCTGCTCTATGCCGCATGACGCTGCGGCCGGACTCACCTGCGGCCGTCGTGATAGAGCTGCCTACGGATGCAGGGAGGTACCCACGTGGCGATGCCGATCAAAGACCTGAGGGCCATGCCGGACGACCGTCTGATCGCACAGCATGATGAGTGGTTCGGTGGCATGACAGAGACTTCGACGACCATGCGAACGGAGCTCGCTCGCCGCGATCAGGAGCGGCAGACCAATGTCATGCTGCGTATGACGAAATGGATTGCAGCCATGACCGTGAGGATGACGGTCGCGACCATCGTCAATGTCGTTCTGTTCGCCCTCAGCTGACCCGGGAGCACCATGCCCAGAGCCAAGAAGCCCGACGCCGTACCGCTGACCACCACCCAACAGCTCGGCAGCCTCATCAAGTCGGCGCGGGACATCATGCGCAAGGACAAGGGGCTGAGCACCGACATCGACCGGCTGCCGATGCTCACCTGGGTGATGTTCCTCAAGTTCCTCGATGACATGGAGCGGCTTGAGGAGGAGCGCGCGGAGCTGGCCGGCGAGGAGTACCGGCCGGCGATCGAGCCGCCCTACCGCTGGCGTGACTGGGCGGCTCCCAGCGACGGCATCACCGGCGACGAGGTCAGCGCCTTCATCAGCTACGAGGACTGCCTGCTGCCCGACGGCACCCGCGGCCCCGGCTTGCTGCCCTACCTGCGCGGCCTGCAGGGCGTCAACGGCGACGGAGCGAAGCGGCGCAACGTCATCGGCGCGGTCTTCAAGGATGTGCAGAATCGCATGATGAGCGGCTACCTGCTGCGCGACGTGGTCAACAAGGTGAACGGCATCCACTTCCTGGCCAAGGAGGAGCTGTTCACGCTCGGCCACATGTACGAGACGATGCTGCGCGAGATGCGCGACGCCGCCGGTCAGAACGGCGAGTTCTACACGCCGCGGCCGGTGGTGCGCTTCATGGTCGCCGTCACGGACCCGAAGCTTGGCGAGACGGTGCTTGACCCGGCCTGCGGCACCGGCGGCTTTCTCGCCGAGGTCTACCAGCACCTCGAGACGCAGTGCCAGACGGTGGAGGACCGGCGCACGCTCCAGGAGCGCAGCCTCTACGGTGGCGAGGCCAAGCCGCTGCCCTACCTGCTCTGCCAGATGAACCTGCTGCTGCACGGCCTCGAGGCGCCGCAGATCGACCCCGGCAATAGTTTGCGCTTCAAGCTCAGCGAGCTCGGCGACAAGGACCGCGTGGACGTGATCCTCACCAATCCGCCGTTCGGCGGGGAGGAGGAGCCCGGCATCAAGGGCAACTTCCCCAGCGACATGCAGACCAGCGAGACAGCCCTGCTGTTCCTGCAGCTCATCATGCGCAAGCTACGACGCGCCGGCTCGAACGACCATGGCGGGCGTGCTGCGGTCGTCGTGCCCAACGGTACTCTCTTCGGCGACGGTATCTGCGCCCGTATCAAGGAGCCACTCCTCACCGAGTATAACCTGCACACAATAGTGCGCCTGCCCAAAGGCGTGTTTGAGCCGTACACCGACATTCAGACGAACATCCTCTTCTTCGATAGGACCGGGCCAACTGGACGAATCTGGTTTTATGAGGTCCAGCTGCCGACCGAGCACATGGCGAAGAAGGATCCCAAGTTCACCAAGACCAAGCCCATCACGCCTGAGGACTTTGCAGACGTCCTGGACTGGTGGCCGCCTGAGAGCCGGGTCGAGAACGGCAACGCCTGGCGAGTCGACGTCGAAGACGTGCTCCGTCGCGACGAAGCCGGTTCAGCGGTCGCCGTGAATCTGGACATCAAGAATCCCTCGAGCCTGGTCGAGTACGAGCACCTACCCCCGGATCAGCTAATCGACCAGATCCTCGCTAAGGAGCACGAGATCATCTCGGTCCTCACCGAGATGCGGCAGGCGCTGTCGACATGGGAGGCCTCGTGAGTGGCTGGCCGCTCATTCCTCTTGGCCGAGTCCTTCGAGAACGCCGTGAGACGCCCGGCCCGAGCGCACTGGTCACTGGCCAGATTCGCATCGTGTCGAAGATTAGATTCGACACGGGCGCCCTCGTCTTTCGCGACGGGGGTGAAACGAAGACGAAGATGATCTTGATCCAGCCGGGCGACCTGGTCCTATCCGGGATCAATGCCGTGAAGGGCGCCGTCGCACGGTACGCGAATGCTGAGGTTGGTCCTGTGGCGGCTACGATCCATTTCGGGGCCTATGAGGTGGACACGGATCTCGCGGAGCCTGACTACCTCTGGTGGCTTCTTCGAAGCCGCTGGTTTCGCGAATCTTTGGCGAGCTCGCTTCCGAATGGAGTCAAGACCGAGGTGAAGGCAAGGCGACTTCTGCCGTTCTGCGTGCCTCTGCCTTCCCTGAAGGAGCAGCAAGTGGCGGTCGTTCACCTGCGGGCGGCCGAGGACCAGTTTCGAAAGTCGCAGACACTAATGGCGACGACCACCGCGCTGACCTCTACGCTTCTTGAGGCGCATCTGCGCGAGTTCCTTGAGGTCCTTCCCTGCCGGGGGACCTTCGACGACATCGTCGTGTTTAGGCCACGAAGCGGACCGTCATTCGTGACCAGCCCTGAGGCATCGGGACATCCCGTCCTCATGCCGTCTGCCACCAGTGGCTTCGGCGTGAATCCGCTCAAGGTCGAGTACGCCGTCGAGGCTGTCACGCCTCCTGCAAAGGACATTCTTCGCGAAGGCGACATCATCATCGCTCGAGGGAACAAAGTAGAGCAGGTCGGAAACGCCGGGGTGGTACCTGCACAATGCGAAGGCTGGGTGTGCGCCAACCTCCTGATGCGGATGCAGGTCGATCGAGATCTCGTCGACCCTGCCTTCCTGGTGTATTGGCTGCGCACGCCCCGGATGCGGCGCCTCGTGAAACAGCAGATGTCTGGCACAAGCCCCAGCATCCAGAAGATCAATCAGAGGAAGATTCTGGCGTTTCCCTTCCCTGTGGGCGTTCCTCTGGCCCGACAAAGGGAGATGACTCGACGCCTGGCGCGTGCCGAAGCGCAGGCCAAAGGACTTGGGGACCGACGCGTCATCCTGGCCAGAGAGATCGAAGCGCTTGCCGCATCCTCGACTCATCAGCTTCTCGGGCTCACACCGTTTGGGGGAAGGACAGCTAGTCAGCTTTCAGAATGAGATTCGCGCGGGCCGCCAATCCCATCGGGCGTAGGCCAATCGGGTTGGCCTTCACCCACTCTTCGAGCCACCGTTTCATCACTGTCGCGCCGACGAGTTGCCTGATATGCAGTTCGTGAACGAGCATCGCTGCCGCCGCGATGTTCACCAGGTCCGCGTGGACTGACTTCGATACTTCATCGTCGTCCGGGCCGTCTGTGAACATTCCCGCATCTTCGTAGTTTGCCTTGATGCGCAGACGGTAGAGGTAGTCGAGCATGGAGTATTCGCGCAGCTTCGAATCCAAGGTGGACTTGTCTGCGGGCGCTAGCCGAGCCACTGGAAAGTCCGGCTTCTTGCGGGGCCTTCTCCCTAGCTCAATGCGAGCCTGTTCCTCCCGATCCCAGGTCGTCCGCCTTTCTCTCGTCTTCTCCTGCCGACGCTTGGTGCCCCGGGTCCGCAACTCTTCTTCCCGCGTGGTCCTCATTGCGCGGAGACAGAGCGTCCAGCAGGTGTCATTGTCGCAGCGTCCCCAGTTGGGGAGGTCATCATCGAGAGTGACTTCCGCTGGGAGGCCAGACGCTCCGTTTGGTCCCCAGGCAAGGCAAAGGGGGGCGAGGCCACTGGCCCTCGCGGGCTTAACCCAGAGGTTAAGATACTGCTTCTTGGTCACCTCGTGGCCGGAGGGGCGGGCCAGTCCTTTGGCCAATAGCTGCGCTTGGACGGCGTGATGTGCCGCATAGTACAGCTGGACCACTCCCCAAGTGTTGGTGAAGCGTACGAGTTCGTCGTCGGTTGCGTGGGTGCCGGCGAGGGCCAACAGCAGCTCGGTTCCCCAAGAGGATCTGAGCCTGTCGCGGATAGGGTCGAGCGGCACTGGCAATCGCTGGAGCAAAGTGAAGCTTGCGGAATCTCGAACTTTATCTCGTATTTCCTCGAGGACTTCGTTTGCATCGCGAAATGACCACTGCCAGCCAAAGAGGCAAGCGAACGCGCGTATGTAGTTCCGATGAGTCCGGAACTTCTCAGCGGCCTTGGTATCCACGGATCCTTCTACGCTTCCCGCCGTAGGAACGACTCCACTTCACCCGACTGGCCTTCAAGTGATCGCCGCACTCGTCCATTCCCCAGCATCCTGCTGAACGTCCTGAAGTCGTTGCTCTCGTGCCGCAGGCGTCCCGCGACGACTGCGGGATGCACCCGGACAGATCGGGCGAATGCTTCGAGGCTCGCCGAGGAGTGGGGAGTGGTCGTCTCCCACTCTGACCACTCACGCTGCGGAATCAGTGCGTCCGTCGCCAATTGGTCAGCCTCCAGCTCCTTCGGGTCCGGCTCACTCGCGGCTTCCAGGTCGTCATAGAAAGCACCGGCTGCGTCGTCGTCGTGCAGCGCGACGTGGGCCAACTCGTGCATCAGCGTGAACCAGAAGTTGTCGAGTCGGTCGTACCGGAGTGTGAGACCGATGACCGGGCGGTCTCCGAGGATGGCAGCTCCGTCGAGATACGTGTGCGGAAGATGGGGTTCGACGACTAGCTCCACACCGTGCTTGGCGAGGTAGTCGCGGGCCGCGGCCGGGCCCTTGTCGAGCACGCTGAGATGGGCGACCTCCGACATGAAGCCCTTGTCGATGCAGACGACGGGCGTGCTATCGGGTGCGCGCTGTGCCTCAGCGCGCTGCAGGACGCGCGCCGTCCAGGCAGTCAGCGCGTATCGGTCCATCTCCCGGGCTGAGCGCGTGTGACGTGATGTGCGGAAGAGCGCTGCCGCTTGCAGGCCACCGCAGTTCTTGAACCACCTGCGCACCAGGTCGCTGGCGTGGTCTTTCAGCTCGTCTGGCTTTGCTGAGAACCATCCGCGCTTCGCCATCTCTTTCGCTGGAAACCGAGCCCAGTCGAGACTGTCGGCTTCGCAGTCCGGTTCTGCATCCGGTGTGCGCTGCAGCAAGACCTCGGCGGGGATGCCAAGGCCCTCGTGCAGAGCGCGGATCATGGTCAATGTAAGTGGCCGCTTGCCCGCCAGTACCTCTGAGACCCTGCTCTTGCTGCCCATGTAGGGGACGAGATCGCGTTGGCTCAAGCCTGCCTGGTCCATGCGAAAGCGGATGGCATCGATGGGACTGGGCAGCCCGATGGGAAAGCGCTCCTTCTCGTAGGTCTCGATGATGAGCGCCAGGAGGTCGAGTTCGTCGGCCTCGGGCGTACCGGACTCAGGGTCGATCTCCATGAGCCGGTCGAGCTCGGCAAGTGCCTTGCTGTGGTCTGCCTCGGTGTGGATGACTCGTGCCATGGTGGCCCTCCCTAGAGCGTCCACGTGTCGTACTCGGCGTGAGTGCCCACCCTGAGCACTCGCACGATGCCTCTCTTGAAACTGATCTGTGCCGCCAATCGGTACGTATTGCCCTTGATGTTGAAGACGACGACCCGGTCTCTCAGGAAGCTGGCCGTGGCGTAGCGATCCGTCACGTCTTGCTGGGTACGCCAGGTCGCCGCTTCGACCTCGGTCTTCCATGCCTCTGTGGGCCGGCGTGCGTCGGCGTGCGCCTTCATGAACTCCGTGAGTTGCTCTTGGCCGACGAGGCGCACTGCAGCGTCAACCTAGTGGTTCCCAAATGGGTACAATAGCGAAGTTCCCTCCATGGGAACATCTTACACCACAGGTCAAGCAGGGCGCGATGGATAGCGGTCTCCCAAGGCGGGCCCTACTCGTCTGGATCTTCCTCCGGCTCGGTCGGCTCACACGGCGAAGGGGTTTCGTCCTGGCTTGTTGCTTTGGCGGCGAAGCGCTGAAGCTCCTGTCGAAGCGGGATGTGGGGGCCCTGGGAGGTGGCATAACGAAGCGCCCACGCCAGCCGCCATCGGAGTGAAAGGCTCATCTCGACCTCGTCCTTGACCGCCGAGAACGCGTCGACGGCGTCTTGCACGTAGGCGCGGATGTCCCGCGCGAGCCGCCATTTCTCGAGGTCCTTGAGGAGCTCGTCTCTGCGCTGGTCCTCGGCCCACACATGCTGCTGACGAGCCCGGCGTCGCCGCTCCTCCTCGATGGCAGCGATGCGGCGGCGCTCCGCTGCTTCGCGCTGTAGCTTCAGCGCCAGCGCCACCGTGCTGAGGTGTCTCGCGAAGTCAGAGAGCACCATCTCCAGCCGCTGCCGTTTGCCGTCTTTCCAGACGGTGCGCACCTGCAGGCGTTCGACGTTGGTGATCGCGAGGGTCAGCTCACCGGTCGGCACGTAGGTGTACGTCGTTGGGACGTACTCGTCGTAGTACTGGCCGCCCCAGCCCAGCTTGCGCGGCGGTGGATCGGGCTTGGGATCCGTGATGCGCTTCACCTTCTCGGTCAACGAGAACTCGATCCACTCGTCGTCGCACAGTACGCCGGTGACTCGGACTTCGGACTCTGCTGGCTGCTGTCTCTCCCAGATCGACGTGCGCGCTGGGCGCTTGCCCTTCGGCCGCGTGATGCGCTCCTCGACCCGCAGGCCGGCGCCTTCGATGCCCTTGACCATGGCGTCCGCCATGCGCAGGGCACGATCGAGCGATCCAGCCGATACGTTGATGTCGAGACACGGCTTGTTCGTCCACTGAAGGATCTGGTTGATGGGCTTCGCTGCCTCGAGGTGCCGTTTGGTGCGCTCCACGAGTCGGTGCGGATCCGTGAGCACTTTAGCCACAACGATGTCGCCCGCGAGCGGTACGAGTACAGCCGCGTCCAGCTCGGGTGGACGGGGCGGTGGCGTTTGGCGGGGGTAGCGATAGCTCACGTGTTGGTCGAGTTCACCCTTCTTCAACTTGGGAAGTGCAGCGCGACGGGGAGTCTTGCCGGCCTTGATCTTGGCCCAGTAGCCCCGCGGCGGCAGCGGTACGTTGAGCTTGCGACAAGTCTTGGCCAGGGCGACGTCAGACACGCCGTAGCGCTCGGCGACCTTCATGACCGGCTCGGCCCAGACTTCTTCGTAGAGCTTGTCCCTTTCGTAGACGACCATGTGCATCGCTGTCTCCTCGTCAGACTCTATTGGCCTCAAGGCTTGACAAGTACAGTGCTAAGCTTGACAATATTCGGCAGTAGACTTGACAAGTTAGGAGATTGGCTTTGACACGAGTGAGGGCGCGCGGAGAGGCGGTTCGCCGCTTCATCATCGACAACGTCGAGAAGCATCCGAAAGACATCAGTCGGCTGACAGCTTCGAAGTTCGGAATCTCGCGGCAAGCGGTGAACCTTCACCTTCGCCGGCTCGTCGACGAGGGCGCCCTTAGGCCAGATGGTGCGACGAGCAATCGCTCGTACAAACTGGCTCCCTTGGTTACCTGGGAGAAGGACTACTCAATAGGCGACGGCCTCGCCGAGGATCGTGTTTGGCTGCGGGATATTGCTCCTTGCCTCGGTCAGATGCCTCAGAACGTCACTGACATTTGGCATTACGCCTTTACCGAAATGTTCAACAACGCCCTAGAGCATTCTGAAGGCAGCACAGTGCACGTAGCCATCGACAGAACTGCGGCGAGCACGGACCTGGGAGTCAGCGACAACGGGGTCGGCATCTTCAAGAAGATACAGGCAGCGCTTGGGCTAGACGATGAGAGGCATTCAGTCCTCGAGCTTGCCAAGGGCAAATTCACCACCGACCCCGCCAACCACAGTGGCGAAGGCATCTTCTTCTCTTCGCGCATGTTTGACGACTTCACCATCCGTTCAGGGGAGGTGTTCTTCGATCACGAATTCGCAGCAGATGAGGACTGGATTCTGAAACGGGACAGTCGTGTCATGGGTACGGCGGTCCTGATGACCTTGAGCAACCACACGGCGAGAACCACGAAGAAGGTGTTCGATCGGTTCACTTCGGGAGGCGATGACTACGGCTTCACGAAGACCGTGGTTCCTGTGAAGATGGCGACGTATGGCGACGACAATCTCGTCTCTCGTTCCCAGGCCCAGCGACTCCTCGCAAGAGTAGACAGATTCAAGGTCGTCGTTCTCGACTTCGACGGGATCGACGCCATAGGCCAGGCGTTCGCAGACGAGGCCTTCCGGGTCTTTCCCAATCACCACCCTGAGATCGACGTGCTTGGGACTAACATGAGGTCGGCCGTGAAGCGGATGGTTAGCCGCGCAAAGAGCGCAGGCCGGACCTAGCCGACCGTTTGACGCGGACCGGCCGAAGCACCCGAGCTGGCAGAGTCGCTCTCGGCGAAGATCGCCTCGAGGAATCGCTCGCTCTCCTCGTCGAGCTCCCACTCTGGGTCAGCGAACGTGGCCAAACCCTGAGGACCGTGGATGCCCTGCCTCTTCATCAGCTCGTCAATCGGCACTGGTAGCCCAGTGAACAGAGCTCCTTGCTCGTGTGCGGCGACCGGGTGGATCTTGGCCGAGATGTGTTCTCTCGCGCCTTCGCCCTTGGGGCCGGGTGTGATCCTGTTGTCTGCGTCGGTCATGAAGGCGTGCCTCCCGATGCTGCCACTAGGCAATGTAGCCGAGATGCGGCTGGTCAGGAAGGCCGCGGGTAAGCTGTGCTCGGTTCTGTCCGTCATTCTGTCCCGTACGCTGGCGCGCAAAGATACCGTAAACAAGCGTATTTTGAATCCATCGGCGACGATTCTATCTCGGAGTGTGTCCGGCAGAGTGTCCGTGACGGACGCGCCGCCGCAAGCAGAAGGGGCGCCTCTCGGCGCCCCTTCTGGGTCATATATCGCCATCGCCGGCCCGCAACGGCGTGCGTGAGGGCCTCCGCTAGGCCATCACCGCCGTGATGTCGATGAGGTGCTTCTTGAGGCCGAGCTCCTTCTCGCCCAGGCCGATGGCGCGGCCGACGAGCTGGCTGAGGAAGATCACCGGGATGGTCTGCCAGTCGCTGCGCTTGCGCAGGATCTCGGACTGACGGCCGTCGAGGTTGACCTGGCAGAGCGGGCAGGCCACGGCGACCGCGTCGACGCCGCACGCCTTGGCGTCGTTCAGGATGCGGGTCACGAGATCGTCGACGATGCCCTGCTCGGTGAGCGCCAGCGAGGCGCCGCAGCAGTCGGTCTTGTAGTTCCAGTCGATGGGCTCGCAGCCGATCGCCTTGACCACGTCGTCCATGTGGGTGGGGTACTCGGGGTCTTCGGCCAGCGTGACCTTGGGCGGCCGGGTGAGCAGGCAGCCGTAATAGCAGGCGATCTTGAGGCCGCTGAACGGCCGCGTGACCTTGGCGGCGAGCTCCTCGAGACCGACGGCGTCGTGGTACACGTCGACGAGGTTCTGCACGGTGACGCCGCCGTCGTAGGCGCGGCCCACGACGGCCCTGACGTCGGCGGCCGTCTCCGGGTCTTCGACGTCGTGGGCGCCGGTCTTGAAGCGGCTGTAGCAGGCGGCGCAGGGCACGGCCACGGCGTCGAGCCTCATGTCCTGCTCGACCTTCGCGAGCTCGTTCACCGGCAAGGCCGTGGCGAGCAGGCGGTTGATGGAGTGCGCCGCGGTGTTGCCGCAGCACTCCCAGCCGGGGATCTCCAGCAGCGCGAGGTCGAGCGCCCGGGCGCTGGCCCTGAAGCTCGCGTCGAGCTCGCCGGAGGTGCCGTGGAGCGAGCAGCCGGGGTAGTAGGCGAGGGTCTTGCTCATGACTCGCCTCCCGCGTCGGCCTGCCGCCGCATCTTGGCGCTGGTGATGCTCTCGGCGGTCTGCACCATGCGCTTCATGGCCAGCGTGTCGCCCTTCTGGAGCGTCGGGTTGATCTTGCCCTTGAGCATCATCTTGGGCCCGAGGGAGAGCCACTGCATGGCGCTCTTCGGCCGCTTGAGCACGTCGCGCGCGATGAGCTCGACCTCCCACATGCGGCCCCAACGCACGAACGAGTCGTAGTTGAGCTTGAGCATGGCCGCCGACGGCGTGCCCGCCGGGATGCGGCCTTCGCGGCGGGCGATGATCTTGAGCTCGTCCATGATGGCGGCGATGTCGATGCCCTGCGGGCACCGGGTGGTGCAGGTCTCGCAGCCGGTGCACAGCCAGATGAACTTGTCGTCGAAGACCATGTCGAGCTGGCCGAGCTGCACGGCGCGCATGATCGTCGCGGGGTGCATGCCGGCGTACTGGGCTACCGGACAGCCGCTGGTGCAGCGTTTGCACTGGTAGCACTTGTAGGCGTTCTCGCCGCAGCCTGTGCCGACGTTCTCGGCCAGGAGCGGGCTCACGGTGCAGGTCGCCATGCCCGACCCCCTAGGCCACGGCCGGCCGCGGCATCAGGCCGGCCGCCTCGACGATCTCGGGCACGGCGATCTCCCACTCGATCGCCATGATGTGCACGCCGGCGACGCCCTCGATCTCGGTGAACTCCTTGATCATCTCGACGGCGATCTTCTTGCCCTCCGCCTGCTGCGGGGCGCCCTTCTCGGGGACGGCCATGCGGTCGACGATGTCCTGGGGCACGTCGATGCCGGGGACGAACTTCTGCATGTAGCGCGCGCCGCCGACGCCCTTCATCGGCGTGATGCCGGCGAGGATCTTGATCTCCTTGTGCAGGCCCAGGGCGCGCACCTCCTCCATCCACTTCTTGAACTTGGGGACGTTGAAGATGCACTGGGTCTGGACGAAGTCGGCACCGGCCTCGATCTTCTTCTTGAGGCGCAGGGCGCGGAGCTCGAACGGGTCGGCAAAGGGGTTCTCGGCGCAGCCGATGTAGAGCGGCGGTGCCACCGTCATCTCTTCGCCGCACTGGAACTTCTTCTCGTCGCGCATGTCCTTGTACATCTGGATCAGGTTGATGGCGTCGAGGTCGTGCACGCCCTTGGCTTCGGGGTGGTTACCGAAGCTCATGTGGTCGCCGGTGAGGCAGAGGATGTTCTTGATGCCCAGCGTGGCGGCGCCGAGGATGTCGGCCTGCATGGCGAGGCGGTTGCGGTCGCGGCAGGTCATCTGCATGATCGCCTCGACGCCGTTCTGCTGCGCGGTGTAGCCCGATGCCATGGAGCAGACGCGGACCACGGCCGTCTGGTTGTCGGTGATGTTGACGGCGTCGACGTAACCCTTGAGGAGCTTGGCCTTCTCTTCGATGACGGTGACGTCGGCGCCCTTGGGCGGGCCGCACTCGCCGGTGACCGCGAACTTGCCTTCGCTGAGGATCTTCTCGAGGTTGCTGCCAGCCTTGTACTCAGTGGCGGTCATACCGGCTTCGCCTCCTCACGCACCATCTTGCGGGGGCCGCCGGAGCTGCTCTTGCTCCAGTTCTTCGGCGGCCGGTTGACGAACATCAGCTCTTCACGGCCCTGGGCCTTGAGGCGTTCCCAGATGAGGGCCCAGGCGCAGTCGATGTCTTCTTTCTCGGGGGTGGTGACCTCGCACTTGCCGTCGTGCGAGCCGCCGCAGGGGCCGTTCATCAGGCTCTTGCTGCAGCGCACGACCGGGCAGATGCCGGCCGTCTCGCCGATCACGCACTCGCCGCAGGCGCCGCAGCGCTCGAGCCACACGGCGTGCTCCTGCGGCATGCCCAGCATGTTGGTATTGACGGCGGGCATGACGAGCTTGGGGGCGAACTTCTCGGCGAGGCTCTGAATGCCGATGCCGCAGGCCATGCTGAGCACAACGTCGGCCTGCTCGATCTTCTCGGCGATCATGTCGAGGTACTCCCACTCGCACTGGCGGATGGCGGCCGTGTGCTCGACCTCGACCGCACGGCCTTCTTGCTCGGCCTTGATACGCAGTTCGCTGGCCAGGATCTCGGCTTCCTTCTCGCCGCCGGTGAGGCAGATGGCGACGCAGGTGTCGCAGCCTGCGACCAGGATCTTCTTCTTGTCGCCGACGAGCTCCAGGATCTCGTCGAGGGGTTTGCGTTCGGCGGTGATCATTCTGCGTGTCCTTCCTCAACGGTGACCGCGACGGACGACTCTGCTTGATCGGGCATGGCCACGCCGCCGAGCGCTTCGCGGGCGGCGGCGTGCGGGCTCACGCCCTCGCGTTTCACGGGGTTAGGGCCGAGCTGCTTGATGAGCTCGGTGAACTCGGTGGCGACCTCGGCGAACTTGGCGCCCATGGCCGACGACATGTTGAACATCTCGACGCGCTCCGGCTCAATACCGAGCTCGGCGAGCAGGTCCTTGACGTGGTCGACGCGCTTGCGCGCCCAGAGGTTGCCCTTGAGGTAGTGGCACTCGCCCTCCATGCAGCCGGCTGCGTACACGCCGTCGGCGCCGGCCTCGATGGCCCTCAGCAGGTGGATGACCTCGAGCTTGCCGGTGCAGGGCAGCTTGATCATGCGAATGTTGGTGGGGTACTGCAGGCGCATGCTGCCGGCCAGGTCGGCGGCGGCGTAGGCGCAGTAGTGACAGGCGAACACGATAATCTCGGGCTCGAAGTCCGGATCGACGAACTTCTTGGGCGCGGCGGCCTCGGCGGCTTCGGGCACGGCCATCTCAGCTCACCTCCATGAAGAGCGCCTCTTCTTTGGCGAAGATCTGCGCGTCGGTGTAGTGGTGCAGGGTGATGGCCTTCACGGGGCACTCGCTGACGCAGATCCCGCAGCCCTGGCAGGCGGCCGCCTCGATCTTGGCCTTCTTGGTCTCCATGTCGATGATCGGCACCTCGTAGGGGCAGATGCGCACGCACGTGAGGCAGGCTGCGCATTTGTCCTCGTCGACCTCGGCGACGACGCCGCCGGCCTTGATGACGGGCTTGGCCAGGATGGTGGCGGCCCGCCCCGCGGCGGCGTAGGCCTGGCTGATCGTCTCCTCGATGCCCTTGGGGTAGTGGGCGGAGCCGCAGAGGAAGAGGCCCTCGCTGGCGAAGTCGACGGGGCGCAGCTTGACATGAGCCTCGAGGTAGAAGCCGTCGCCGGTGAGCGGCACCTTGAGCAGTTTGCTGAGCTCGCTGCCACCCTCGGCCGCAATGGCCGGCGTGGCCAGCACGAGCAGGTCGAGCGCCGTCTCGACGTCGCGCCGCAGGTACGGGTCGCGGTAGGTGACCGACACGGAACCGTTGGCGCTCACCTGCGGCAGGCTGTCGTTGTCGTAGCGCGTGAAGATGACGCCGAGCTCACGCGCCTTGGTGTAGTACTCCTCCAGCAGGCCGAAGGTGCGGATCTCCTTGAACCACACGTACACCGGCCGCCGCGGGTCTTGCTCCTTGAGCCTGATGGCGTTCTTGATGCTCTGCTGGCAGCAGGTGCGCGAACAGTAGGGGTGGCTGTCGTCGAGCGAGCCGGCGCAGAGCACGAAGCCCACCGACTTGACGTCCTTGAGGGCCGGGTCGTCTTCCTTGAGCATGCGCTCCAGGTCGAGCCCGGTGATCACCTTCTGGCTTTCGCCGAGGCCGTAGAGCTCGGGGCGGTCTTCGCGCGAGCCCGTGGCCACCACGACGACGCCGTGATCGACCGGCGTGCGCTTGCCGTCCTTCTCCTTGATGACGCTCGAGAAGTTGCCGATGAAGCCGTGGAAGTCGGCGAGCTCGGCCTCGAGGTGGATCTTGACGTTGGGGTTGTCGACGAGCTTCTGCTCGAGCTGCTTGACGAGCTCGGTGGGGTCGTTGCCCTTGATGGTGTCGCCGAGCTCGAGCACGAGACCGCCGAGCTTGTCGCTGCGCTCGACGAGGTGCGTCTCGTGACCCATGTCGCCGAACGCGTTGGCGGTGGTCATGCCGGCGACGCCGCCGCCGATGACCACGGCCGCGTGCGTGAGCGGCACGTCGATCTTGAACAGCGGCTCGAGCAGGCGGGCGCGGGCGACCGACATCCTCACGAGGTCCCGCGCCTTGCCCGTGGCCTTGGCGTGCTCGAGGTTGTGCACCCAGCTCGCCTGGTCACGGATGTTGGCCATCTCGAAGAGGAACGGGTTGAGCCCGGCCTCGCGCAGGGTGTCCTGGAAGATGGGCTCGTGGGTGCGCGGCGTGCAGCTCGCCACCACCACGCGGTTGAGCTGGTGCTCCTCGATCTTCTCGCGGATCAGCGAGAGGCTGTCGCTGGAGCACGAGTACAGGGTGTCGGTGGCGTATTCCACGCCGGGCAACGTCTGCGCGTACTCGGCGACGTTCTCGACGTCGATGACCCCGGCGATGTTGCTGCCGCAGTGGCAGACGAAGACGCCCACGCGCGGTTCCTCGCCGCTGACGTCGCGCTCGGTCGGGTACTCCCTGTCGACGGTGAGCGTGCCGCGCGAATCGGCCAGGCCGGTCATGGCCTGGGCCGCGGCGCCCGAGGCCTGGGCGACCGAGTCGGGGATGTCCTTGGGCTCGCCGAACGGGCCGGCCACGAAGACGCCCTTGCGGCTGGTGGCGAGCGGCTCGAACTCGTGCAGCTCGCAGAAGCCGTGGCGGTTGAGGGCGACGCCGAGGTGGCCGGCCGCCTCCTGCGCCTTGCGCGCAGGCTCCAGGCCGACCGAGAGCACCACCATGTCGTAGCGGCTCTCGTGCAGCTTGCCGCCCTCGTCCTCCCAGTTGATGAACAGGTCGTCCGAGAGGGGGTCTTCCTTGACGTAGCTGGGCCGCGAACGGATGAACTTCACGCCCTTGTCCAGGGCGCGCTGGTAGAAGGCGTCGAAGCCCTTGCCCTGGGCGCGCATGTCCATGAGGAAGACCTCGGGCTCGCACTCGGGCACGTGGTCGATGGTGAGCATGGCCTGCTTGTTGGCGTACATGCAGCACACGCTGGAGCAGTACTCGTGCTCCTGGTCGCGCGAGCCCACGCACTGGATGAAGGCGACCTTCTTGGGGTGCGCCCCGTCGGACGGGCGCTTGACGTCGCCGATCGTCGGGCCGGAGGCGCTCAGCATGCGCTCGTACTCGAGCGCCGAGAGCACGTTGGGGTACCGCTTGTAGCCGTACTCGCTCTTGGCGCCGGGGTCGTAAGGGTCATAGCCCGTCGCCATCACCACGGCGCCGACATCCAGATCCATCTCCTTGTCGCGCTCGCCGTGCAGCAGGGCGCCGGGCCCGCAGGCGCGCACGCACTCCATGCATTCTGAGCAGACGGCGCACTGCAGGCAGCGCTTGGCTTCGGCGATCGCTTGCTCTTCGGTGAAGCCCTGGCGCACTTCGACCCAGCTACGGCGGCGCTCGGCGCCATCGTGCATAGGCATCTCGGCGCGTGGCTGCGAGGCGGTCTTGGCGAGGACCGCGTCGTCTGGCTTAGCCTCGGGGAGCGGATCACCCCAGAGGCTCACGCGCTGCTCGCCGCGCAGGTGATTGTGGATGCTCGCGGCGCCCTTGCGGCCGGCGGCGATCGCCTCGATGGCGGTCAGCGGGCCGGTGGGGGCCACGTCGCCGCCGGCGAACACGGCCGGATGGGCGGTGGCCAGCGTATCGGGCTCGGTCTTGACCGCGTTCCATTTGATCTCGACGTCGTCGAGACCCTTGGCGAAGTCGTCGACGAGCGCCTGGCCGATGGCGAAGATGACCGTATCGCAGGCGATCTCGAAGAAAGCGTCGGCGATGGGCTCGGGACGCCGGCGCCCCTGTTCGTCGGGCTCGCCGAGCTCGCAGCGCTGCAGTTTGATGGCGCTCACCTTGCCGGCGCTGCCGATGATCTCGACCGGGGCGACGAGGTACTCGATCTTGATCTGCTCGTCGAGGCCCTCTTCGACCTCTTCTGACGAAGCCGGCATCTCGTCGCGCGTGCGGCGATAGGCGATGGTGACCTCGGGGGCCTTGCCGTTGATCGAGGTGAGCCGCGCGGCGCTGCGCGCCGTGTCGAAGGCCACGTCGCCGCCGCCGATGACGACCACACGGTCGCCGACCGGCATGGGCTGGCCGAGGTTGAGCTCGCGCAGGAACTCGACCGCCTTGAGGCAGCCGTCGAGGTCGTCGCCCTTGGCCGGCGCCGGGGCGCTGGCGTGCAGGCCGGGGGCCAGGAAGACGGCCTGGTAGCCGTCGGCCAGCAGGCCGTCGACGGTGAAGTCGACGCCGCAGCGCTGGCTGAGGCGCAGGTCGACGCCCAGGGCGCAGATCTGGTCGATCTCGCGCTGCAAGACGTCTGGCGGCATGCGATGGTCGGGGATGCCGACGCGCAGCATGCCGCCGGCCACCGGCAGCGCCTCGAAGACCGTGGTGGCGTAGCCGTACTGGGCCAGGTCGCGAGCGCAGCTCAGGCCGGCCGGGCCGCCGCCGATGATGGCGACCTTCTCGTCGAATGTGACCGGCAGCTTCTCGGGCAGGTCGGCCGGGGCGCCGTGATCGCAGGCGAAGCGCTTGAGGCTGGCGATGGAGATGGCTTCGTCGACCGAGCCGCGCGTGCAGGCCGTCTCGCAGGGGTGGGCGCAGACGCGCCCGCACACCGAGGGGAAGGGGTTGGGCTCGGCGGCGACGCGGTAGGCATCTTCAAAGCGACCCTCGGCGATGAGGGCGATATAGCCCTGGGCCGAGGTCTCGACCGGGCAGTTGCTCTTGCAGGGGGCGTAGCCCTTCTTGTCGACGGCGTAGGTGTCGGGGATCGCCTGGGGGTAGAGCTTGTAGATGGCTTTGCGCCCGCCGAGGCCTTCGTTGTACTGGTCGGGGACCTTGACGGGGCACACGGGGGCGCACTCGCCGCAGCTCGTGCACAGGTCGGGGTCCACGAACCGCGCGTGGTGGTACACCTTGGCCTTGAAGCCCCCGGGCTCGCCCTCGAGGCCGGTGAGCTCCGAGTTGGTGATGATATCGATGTTGAGGTGCCGGCCGGCTTCGACCAGCTTCGGCGCCAGCGTACACATCGAACAGTCGTTGGTGGGGAAGGTCTTGTCGAGCTGCGCCATGTGGCCGCCGAGGGCCGGC
>Ga0209840_1000073_pt1 | contig 21542 bp, 13 predicted proteins | sample PersoiDNA2013190_FD_185802 | JGI IMG/M metagenome (GOLD analysis project Ga0209840, IMG submission 185802) | Permafrost soil microbial communities from the Arctic, to analyse light accelerated degradation of dissolved organic matter (DOM) -... | ecosystem: Environmental > Terrestrial > Soil >... | reverse complement strand
ATCGAGTCTCGTGCTGGGCGGGCTCACGGCGCTCGGCCTATTCGCCGTCGGACTGCCCGCCGCGGGATCGATCGCCTTCGGCCTGGCCTGGGCCGGCGTCGGAGCCGCGTTCGCGGCTCTTGCCGCCGTTGCTGCTCAGCTGACCAGGAGCGCTCGCGCGGCCTCCGGCATCGCCGGTGCTGCACTCGGCCTGTCCTACCTGCTGAGGGCGATCGGCGACAGCTCGAGTGGGCAGAGCCTCCAGTGGTTGTCGTGGTTGTCGCCCATCGGTTGGGGGCAGCAGGTCCGACCCTTCGCCGGCGAACGGTGGTGGGTGATGACGCTCCTCTTCGGCGTTGCCGTTGCCCTGGCGGCGGGGGCCTACGCACTCGCCGCCCGGCGGGATCTCGGTGCGGGCCTGTTGCCCGACCGGGCGGGGCCGGCCACAGCGGCCAGAGGTCTGCGCACCCCGCTCGCCCTGGCGTGGCGCCTCCAGCGAGGCGCGCTGCTCGGCTGGCTGGCGGCGTTTGTCGTGCTCGGCGCGGTGTTCGGTGGCATCGCTTCCAACGTCGGCGCCATCCTGGACAGCCCACAGGCCAGGGACTTCATCACGGCGCTCGGCGGCAAGGCGAGCCTCAGCGATGCGTACCTTGCTGCAGAGCTGGGCTTTGTCGGTGTGTTCGCGTCGGTCTACGGCGTGCAGGCTGCGATGCGGCTGCGGTCTGAGGAGACTGCGCAGAGGGTCGAGCCCCTGCTCGCCACCGCACTGGGACGCATCCGGTGGGCGTGGAGCCACCTCGCGATCGCGCTTGCTGGTACCGCGACGCTGCTCGTGGCCGCAGGCCTGAGCGCCGGACTCGCCTACGCGGTGCAGACCGGCGACATCGGCCAGGTCGGTCGCGTGCTCGCCGGCGCGCTCGTACAGCTGCCGGCGGCGTGGGTGCTCACGGGCGTTGTTATGGCGGCGTTCGGTCTCGCTCCGAGACTCATCGCCATAGGTTGGGTCGCGCTGGTGGCGTTCGTGCTGCTGGGGGAGTTCGGACCGCTTTTCAAGCTGAACCACATGGTGATGGCTGTCTCACCCTTCGACCACGTGCCCAAGCTGCCGGGCGCCGCACTCACCTTTGCTCCACTACTATGGCTAAGCGGCGTGGCCGCGATACTCATCGTGGTTGGCTTGAGCGGATTCCGTTGGCGTGATTTGGGCTGAGTGGCGCCTACGCCGCGTCCTCTGGTGACTCGTCTGACAGATGGGTCCACCTGGTGGGAGTCGCGTCAGCTCGCGAACACCAGGTCGGCGATCAGCGTCGCCGCCTCCTCCTGCATCGCCGGGATGGCGTGCGAGTAGGTGTCGAACCTGATCGAGATGGTCGCGTGCCCGAGGCGCTCACTGACGACCTTGGGGTGAATGCCGGCCCGCAGCGCCAGGGTCGCATGGGTGTGCCTGAGGTCGTGCAGGCGGATCTCGGGCAGCCGCGCCGCCTTCAGCGCCAGGGTGAAGGCACGGCTCACGACCTGGGGGTGCAGGGGCTCGCCGTTCTCCTTGGAGAACACGCAGCCTGAGTCGCTCCAGGCCTCGCCCCATTCCTTCTGGTCGTCGAGCTGCCGGGCGGCCCGGGCTTTGAGCGCCTCGATGCTTGCCGGGTCGAGGGCGATCGAGCGCCGACCCTTGGCCGTCTTTGGCTCGCTCACGATGACCCCGCTGCCATGGGGGATGAGGGCGCGCCGCACGGAGAGGCGCCCGGTCTCCAGGTCGACGTCATCCCAGCGCAGTCCGACGACTTCGCCGCGGCGCATGCCGGTCATGGCAAGGGCGTGCCAGAGGGCTGCGTGGCGGTCACTCGCGGTGGAGGCAAAGAACGCCTTGAGCTGCTCGGCGCTCCAGGTCTTCAGTTCCCTCGTGCCGTCACCCCTGATGCTCGGTGGGTCCGCCGCGTCGATGGGGTTCCGCATGAGCCGTTCCCAGCGCACCGCGACCTTGAACGCTCGGTGCAGCGTCGCGTGCACGTGACGGATGGTGAGCGCGGAGAGGCCACTCTTGTCATCCTTCTTGCCATCCTTCTTGCCGCTGAGGGCGAGCTTCGCGTTCAGGGCGTTGATCTGCGCCTCCGAGAGCCTCTGCAGCTGCACGCTGCCAAGGTGCGGGCAGATGTGGCATTCGACGTGCTGCTTGTAAGCGCGAAAGCTCGAGGGGCGGATGGTCGCCTCGATGGCCGGCAGCCACTCGTTCTTCAGGCACTCGCGCAGACTCAGCTTGCTCGGTGCGACGAAGCTGCGCTCCTCGACTGCCACCAGGACCTTGCTCATCGCCGTCTGCGTTTCCCTGCGCGTCGTGAAGCCGCTCTTCGTCTGCCGGCGGCGTTCCTCGGTGTCGATGAGCCTGCCGCCACACCTGGGGCAGGTCTCTCTCAGCCTGCTCTCGACCCAGAACCGGCGGCCGTAGCCCTGGCAGCGCTCGGCGGCGTGCACCCCGATGTCGGCGATGTACTCCCAGCTGTCCTTGCCGCGCTTCCTCACGTGACCTTGCATGAGGCCTCCTCACGCTCGCTTCTGGTCACAACACCATCGCTCTGGTGAAGACCTCCAGCGAGTCCCATGGAGGCACCAAAAGCACGGGATTCAGAGCCAACGAGCACCGGTGTGGATACCGCGGGGCACCAGATGGTGGATCAGTGCCGCGAACTGCGCCCGGCTGCTCGCCCATGTTGGCGTCTCCCTCGACGCAGCAGGAACGGGCGCGGAGTTGACCGGCAAATTGAGAACCCATGCGGGCGACTAGGTTATCGGTGGCTCGTGGGCGGCGCGGATTGCGACTGCGCGCCGGGAACCCAAGACATACTTCGACTCGCCCACAGCATTGGATGCGTGGTCGCTCGGATACGTCCGTCTCATCGGGTAGACTCAGTCCGCGTTGCGCACTCAGGGCGGTGTGGCGACGCAGTCGGCGGCCTTGGCCTCTAGCATGGGGTCGAACGCCTCCAGTCTGTGGCTCATGCATGGGGGAGGCAATTCGACGTGGACTCTGGACTCGTTTCCGACCGCGAGAGCGGTGGCACGCACACGAGCCGCACCATCCTGTTGCAGGAGCTGCGCGGTCTGTTGGGCGCTGTGCCGGCAGGGGCGGACCCAGCCGAGTATCGCGACGCTGTCATCGGGCAGAACGTCCTCGGCAAGAAGACCCTCGGCAGTCGGCAGCGCACGCACCGCTATCTCCGTGAGCTGTATGCACTCGACCCGGATGTGCTCCTATTCCGCGCTCTCCGCGATCTCTGGGACGCTGACGTCGAGGCTCAGCCGCTTCTCGCCATACTGAGCTCCCTCGCCCGCGACCCCTCCTTGCGCGCCACAGCTTCCGCCGTCCTGCCGGAGGCCCCGGGCGCGCCGGTCACTGCCCTTGACCTGCAAGAAGCCCTCACGAACCGCTATCCAGGCAACTACAGCGCCGCGGTTGCCAACAAGGTCGGGCGCAACGCCGCCTCTTCATGGACGCAGTCCGGCCATCTCGTCGGCCACATTGGCAAGACGCGGGCTCAGGCGACCTGCCGGCCACCCGCGGTCGCCTACGCTCTGCTGCTCGGCCACCTCGAAGGTGCGGTCGGCGAGAGCCTCTTCGACACGGTCTGGGCACGCGTCCTCGACGCCCCGCTGGGCGTGCTCCACGAGCAGGCCTTCACCGCCTCGCAGCGCGGCTGGATCGACTTCCGCCACGGTGGCGGCGTCACCGACGTTGGTTTCAGTTTCCTCTGCCGCGGGCCGATGGGAGAGACCAGCGCATGAACATCGTCGATGGTCTTCTCAATTCCTATGCCAACTTCGTGCGGATCGCTTGGGACAGGTCGGTCGCGGGACCCCAGCGCGTGTGGATGGTCGTGTATCCGCCCGATCAGGAGCGGCGCCTCCGCATGCGCGTCGGCGACTTCGAGGTAGCCACGCTCGATGCCAAGCACTCCTGGCGCCTGGTCGACATCACCGATTCCTTCGGCCATTGGCTTGGCGCTCACGACTACCGCGACTCCTACTTCGAGGAGCCGGCGGACATCACGCCGGCGCTCGAGGAGTTTGCGGAGTCTCTCGCCGACGAGGTCCGCGGCTACCTCACGGCCGACAACGTGGACGACAACACCGTGGTTGCCCTCATCGGCGTCGGCGCGCTCTTCGGCCTGGGCCGGGCATCGCGTCTCATCGAAGCGATCAACAATGACATCCGCGGCCGGCTGGTCGTCTTCTTCCCCGGCGAGGTCGAAGGCACCAACTATCGGCTGCTCGGGGCACGGGACGGCTGGAACTACCTCGCCGTCCCGATCACTGCGACGGAGGGATAGGGCATGCTCAATCGCGAGGTCTTCTACGAGGATCCGGGCCGGCGGGCGCTGCCCAACCTGGGCGTTGCGCGAGTGGCTCGCCCGGACAGCGATCAAGAGTGGGAGAAGCTCCACTTCGAGCTGTCGCACTTCGTGAGCGATGGCGCGTACGGGCAGGGTCTCAAGCGGGTGCTCTCGACGTTTCTCGACTACATCGGCCAAGCGAAGCAGCCGGCGGTGTGGGTCAGCGGCTTCTACGGCAGCGGAAAGTCGCACTTCATGCGTGTGCTCGAACACATCTGGGTGGATACGCCCATGCCCGACGGCAACACGGCCCGGGGCCTCGCGGACCTGCCGCAGGAGGTCAAGGACGACCTCCGCGGCCTGACGACAGCCGGCAAGCGGGCTGGCGGGCTGTGGGCCGCAGCAGGCACGCTCGGCGCGGGCTCGAGTACGAGTGTGCGTCTCGCCTTCATGCGCGTCCTGTTCGAGGCCGCGGGTCTGCCGAGTCAGTACGCCCCGGCATGCCTAGTCATCTGGCTCAAGCAGAACGGCCTCTACGACGACGTAGTCGCGCACGTGGAGAAGGCCGGCAAGTCCATGGACAGCGAGCTCAAGAACCTCTACGTGGCGCAGGCTCTGCCGGAGGCCCTTCTGGCCGTGAGGCCCGACTTCGCCGCTGACGCCGCGGCGGTCCGCGGGCTGTTCAAGGCCCAGTACCCAAACAAGACCGACATCGACGAGACAGAGATGCTCCAGGTGCTGCGCGATGTGCTCGACTTGCAGAGCGCGACGCCCGGTCAGCTGCCGTTGACGCTGGTGGTCCTCGATGAAGTGCAGCAGTACCTCGGCGACGACGCGGAGCGCACGCTCACCGTGGACAACATGGTGCAGGCGGTCTCGGGGGAGTTCGGCGGCCAGGTCGCGTTCGTGGCTGCCGGCCAGTCGGCGATGGGCGGCACGCCCGCGCTGATGAAGCTCAGGGACCGCTTCACGGTCTCCGTCCTGCTCTCGGATCAGGACGTCGAGACCGTCATCCGCCAGGTCGTGCTGCGCAAGGCGCCTGAAAAGGTGCCGGCGCTCAAGTCGGAGCTGGACCGGGTGAGCGGGGAGATCGGCAGGCACCTCGGCGGCACGAGCATCGCGGCCTCGCCGTCGGACGCTGAGTACATGGTGGCCGACTATCCGATCCTGCCCACGCGCAGGCGCTTCTGGGAACACGTGCTGCGCGCGGTGGACCGCGGCGGCACGCACAGCCAGCTGCGCACGCAGCTGGGCGTGGCCCACGAGGCCGTGCAGAGCGTCGCTGACCTGCCGCTGGACACCGTGGTGGGCGCTGACTTCATCTACGACAAGCAGGTCCAGGGCATGCTGCAGAGCGGCGTGCTCACGCGAGACAGCTATGAAGCCATCGAGGGCCTGCGCGGGGGCGCTGGGCAGCGCGATCTGCGCTTCAGGATCGCCGCAACAGTCTTCGTGATCGACCAGTTGCGGCAAGCCGGCAGTAATATCGGTGTGGTAGCCAACGATACGACGATAGCCGACCTCCTCGTCGAGGACTTGGCCGAGTCGAGCGCGTCGTTCCGGAACCAGGTGAAGGAGACCTTGGCCGCGCTCGCCGAGGAAGGCCATCTCATGCAGGCAGATGGCGCCTACGCGCTCGTGAGCAAGGTGCCGCAGGAGTGGCTCGCCGACTTCCATGCCCGTCGCAACGCCATCATGGGAGATGCGGCGCGCCTTGCGGGAGCGCGCGAAGATGCCGTGCGGGCGGCGGTGAACGCAGCCGTTGGCAACCTCACGATTCTGCAGGGCAAGAGCAAGACTCCGCGCAAGGTGCGCGTCGAGTTTGGCGCTCAGCCCCCCGCGTTCGACGGTGCGGGCGTGCCCATGTGGGTGCGAAGCGAGTGGGACGTCACGGAGAAGATCGCTCGCCAGGAGGCTGCGGCTTTGGGAACTGACAGCCCCGTCGTCAACGTGCTTCTTCCGAGGCTCGAGGCCGAGACAATGAGAGCGGAGCTGGCTCGCCATGCCGCTGCTCAGGAGACCATCGACGCGCGCCCGGCACCCGCGACGGAAGAAGGGATCCAGGCCAAGAAAGCCATCGAATCGGAGCGCGACACCGCAAAGGCCAAAATCGACATCATCATCGGCCGCGTCATTGAGGGCGCGAGGGTGTTCCTGGGCGGCGGCTCGGACGCAAGCGGGGCCAACTTTCGCGCCTCAGTCGAGCGCGCCGCGACCGACGCCCTCGTGCGCCTCTTCCAGCAGTTCGACGCCGCCGACTCACCGTCGTGGCCGCTCGTGAGCAAGCGCGTGCTCGAGGGCAGCAGCGATGCTCTGAAGGCTGTCGGCTACGATGGGGCGCCCGAGAAGCATGCGGTCGTGAAGCAGGTTCTCGAGTCCCTCAAGGCCAGCGGTACCAAGGGCACTGACGTCCGTCAGAAGTTCATGGGCGTCGGCTACGGGTGGCCTCAGGATGCCGTGGACGCGGCGCTGCTCGTGCTTGTGCAGGCAGGACTTGCACGCGCCGACCACAACGGTGCCCCGGTCAGCATCAAGCAGCTGAACCTCACCCAGGTGGGCAAACTCACCTATCGCGCCGAGACCGTCGTCGTCACTGCGGCGCAGCGCGTAGAGATCCGCGGAATCATCAGCAGGCTCGCTGAGATCAAGGTCGCGAGCGGCGAAGAGAGCGCCGGGGTGGCGGGCTTCCTGCAGCACATGGTGGAACTCGCCGGGCGCGCGGGAGGAACGGCGCCGCTTCCTCCAGCGCCCGACACGGGTTTTGTCAAGGCGCTCCAGCAGCAGACGGGGAACGAGCAGTTGCTCGCGTTCCTGGCGGCCAAGCCCGAGCTTGAATCTGCCTGCAATGACTGGAGTCGTCTCGAGAAGTGGATCGTCGAGCGTCAACCGCGTTGGCAGCGAGCTCAGCGCCTCCAAGTCCATGCCGCGTCTCTCGAAATTGGTGCGGAGCTTGCGCCTCAGCTGGAGGCCATCGAGCAGAATCGCGCACTTCTGGACGACCCCGACCCCGTCGTGCCGCTGGTCAAGGACCTGGAGGAGGCCCTGCGCGCCGCTCTGAAGTCGGAGGTGGCGGCTTTTGAGAAGGCCCGCGAGACAGGCAGGGAAGAGCTGAGCGCGGACGAGTCCTTCCACGCGTTGCCGGAGGAGCGCAGCAGATCCATCGTGGCTGAGTGCGGGCTGGGCGCGGTCGACATGCCCAAGGTCGATACCGACGACAGCCTGCTGAAGGTCCTCGACCAGACGCCGCTTCCACACTGGGCGGACAGAGTCGACGGTCTGCAGGCCCGCTTCGAGCGTGCTCGCCAGGTCGCCGCTGCCGAGCTCCAGCCGGAGGTCGTGGCGATCCGGCCGCCGAAGGCGACGCTCAAGTCGAAGCCCGAGGTGGATGCGTATGTTGAGGGGCTGCGCGACGAGATCATGAAGCAGATCGACGCCGGACACCCGGTCGTCATCTGAGGTCGGGCGACATGGCTCCGCTCCCGCCCGACCTCCGCAAGTCCCTCGACAAGTCCGTCGTCGACGCCCGTGACGCCGCGGAGGAAGCCTGCGAGGCGGCGCTGAATGCTCTCGGTGTCGACGCCCGTGAGGCGCCGGCGGCGCTGAGCGTAGAGAGCCGTCAGCTGCGCAACGCGCTCCGTGCCAAGCAGCGCCAGCTTGGCGGCGCGTTCGAACAGCTCGTCGCCGAGTGCGCCTACGAGCAGTGGCACCTGATGCTCTTCGCCCGATTCCTCGCCGAGAACGAGCTGCTGATGCACCCCAGCGGCGCGCACGTCACTCTCGAGGAGGTCGCCGAGCTCGCTCGCGACGAGGGCGAGGGCGACCCGTGGCTGCTCGCCGCCCGCTACGCCGCCGCCATGCTGCCTGGCATCTTCAAGACGACCGATCCCTGCGTGCGCCTGCCGTTGGCCCCCGAGGGCCGCAAGGCCCTCGAGGACATCCTCACGGCGTTGTCTGCGGAGGTCTTCACCGCCGCCGACGCCCTCGGGTGGGTCTACCAGTTCTGGCAGACCAAGAAGAAGGAGGAGGTCAATGCCTCCGAGCGCAAGATCGGCGGCACCGACCTCTCTCCTGTGACACAGCTGTTCACCGAGCACTTCATGGTGCGCTTCCTGCTCGAGAACTCGCTCGGCGCATGGTGGGCGGCACGCCACCCCGACAGCCCGCTGCTGGCTGAGTGGGAGTACCTGCGCTTCACCGACGACGGCCAGCCGGCCGCCGGCCGCTTCGAGGGTTGGCCCGACAGCGTCGCCGAGGTCACCATGATGGATCTCTGCTGCGGCTCCGGCCACTTCCTGGTCGCTGCCTTCGGCATGCTGCGGAAGATGCGCGAGGAGGAAGAGGGTCTCTCCGTGCGCGATGCCGTGGACGCCGTCCTGCGCGACAACCTCTTCGGCCTCGAGCTCGACGCGCGCTGCGTCCAGCTCGCCGCCTTCGCCTTGGCGCTCGCCGCCTGGAAGGTCGCCGGCTACCACGAGCTGCCCGCCCTCAATCTCGCCTGTTCCGGCATTCCCACGCGCGGCAGCCTTGACCAGTGGACGAAGCTAGCGAAGGGCGACGAGCGCCTCGAACGCGCCCTGGCCCGCCTGCACGAGCTGTTCCGCGAGGCTGACACACTTGGCAGCCTGATCGACCCGCGAAGCGCGGTCGAGGACGGCACCCTGGACAGCGTCGCCTTCGGGGAGATAGCGCCCCTGCTCGAGCGCGCCTTCGCCCGCGATTCGGACCCGGTGGCGGCCGTGTTTGGGGAGAGTGCTCGCGAGGTGGCCAAGGCCGCCACCCTGCTGGCCGGGGCCTACACGCTTGTCGCGACCAACGTGCCGTACTTGGTCCGCGGCAAGCAGAGTGAGTTCCTGCGAGCTTGGCTCGAGCATACTTACCCGGATGGCGCGGCCGATCTCGCGACAGCGTTCGTGGTGCGGCTACGAGACCTGACGGCGCTTGAGGGTGCATACGCCGTGGTCACCCCACAGAACTGGCTCACGCTGAAGACATACCAGGACTTACGCGTCAGCCTGCTCACATCGCAGATGTGGGCGTGTCTAGCGCGGGTTGGATCCGGAGCAACAGCCACAGCGAGCTGGGATGTGCTTCGCGCTCTTCCTATCATCGAGAACCGCCAACCTGCGGGAGACCACTGCTTCTGCGGAGTCGATACGAAGGCGACGACTGAGGTTGACAGGGGATTAGACCTGCAACGAGTCGAACTGCTAGTGACTCCGCAACAAGCTCAGACTCAGAATCCCTGTTCTCGAATCGTGTTGGGGGGGACGAAGGCGGGCCCCCTGCTCAATCACTTTGCGGCCTCACTACAAGGCATATCCACTGGAGACGACGGGCGCTTCCGACGCTTCTTCTGGGAGATGGCTACCGTCGGGCAGGTGTGGCGGAGACGCCAAAGCACTGTCGCGTCAACTACGATGTTCGGTGGGAGAGAGCATGTGGTGTTCTGGGAGGACAAACACAGCCGCCTTGCTGACAGTCCGGGCTCTGTGATTCGCGGAGCTGTCGCATGGGGTCGACAAGGAGTGGCAGTTAGTCAGATGCGGCAGCTGCCCGTGACCATCTACACTGGCGACGCGTTCGACACCAATGTGGCCGCTGTGGTGCCGAGAGATCAAGAGCACACCTTGGCGATTTGGGCGTTCTGTTCGAGTCCTGAGTTCAGTGAAGAGGTACGCCGAATCGACTCGATGCTGGCGGTGACCAACTCCACGCTCGCGCAGGTCCCCTTCGACCTCGCCTATTGGCAGAAGGCCGCTGCCGAGCGGTATCCCGACGGCCTCCCCGAACCCCACTCCGACGACGCCACGCAGTGGCTCTTCAAGGGCGACGTCGTCGGCTCGGAACAGCCCCTGCACGTTGCCTTGGCTCGGCTGCTCGGCTACCGTTGGCCCGACCAAGAGTCTGACGAGCTCGATTGCCTAGCCGACGAAGACGGCATAGTCTGTTTGCCGCCCGTGGCCGGCGAGCGTTTCGCACACGAGCGCGTGCGCGAACTGCTCGCTACAGCCTATGGAGAGAGCTTCTCCCAGCAGACCCTCGACGAGCTGCTCGCTCCCGAAGGCAGCGCGGTCCTCGAGGACTGGCTGCGCGACAGGGCCTTCGCCAGCCACGCCAGGCTCTTCCACAACCGGCCCTTCATCTGGCACGTCTGGGACGGGCGCAGGGATGGCTTTGCCGCCCTCGTGAACTGCCACAAGCTCGACGAGCAGACACTGCAGAAGCTCACCTACACCTATCTCGGTTGGTGGATCGACCGCCAGAAGGCGGATGCAGCCGCCGAGGTCGCCGGCGCCGAGGCTCGACTCAAGGCCGCGGACGAGCTGCAGAAGAAGCTCAAGCTCATCCTCGAGGGTGAGGAGCCCCACGACATCTTCGTGCGCTGGAAGCCGCTCGTCGAGCAGCCTCTCGGCTGGCAGCCCGACCTGAACGATGGCGTGCGCCTCAACATCCGTCCCTTCGTGACCGCCGGCGTGCTTCGCACCAAGCTCTCTACCCACTGGAGGAAGGACCGCGGCAAGAACCCCGACGGCTCCGAGCGCCTCAACGACCTGCACTTAACGCTTGCCGAGAAGCGGACGGGGAGAGAGGAGCGGCGGACTGGTGAGTGATCCCACTGTCCTTGATGCCTTGGTGCGAGCGATGCGAGGGGCGGCCGACTATGACAAGAACGACCAGGCGGCGCCGGCGGCCGTGCTTTGGCCGGACAAGAACCGTGAGTGGGAGCCGCTGGTCGGGCGACTGCGGGGTAGGCTGCCACTTCTCGCTTTCGGCGAGCACAAGCAAAGTGCCAAGAGGGGACCCGCGATCTGGCTGCGGTGCGCACTGGCCGGGGAGATCGAGGGCGTCACCTTCGCCGACGGCGAGACGCCGATCGTCTACTTCCCGGGGGTGGGGCGGGATGAGCTGCGCTCCCTCGAAGACATGGATCCGCTGCTACAGCCCATAGCGGAGCTCCAGTATCGCGGCGCGTACTGGTCGCACCCGAACGGACGGGACTGGACCATAGCCGGGTTCCTGCGCAACAAGGAGAGGGGCCTAGGGCTCGACGTCAAGGACGATGCGGCCACGCTCACGGCGCTCGCCCGTGCTCTGAATCGTCTGGCCGACGAGTCGGTTGACGCGTTGAGTGGCCAGAAGCTCGGCGCCGAGGACTTCGATGCATTGCTCAGCCCAGACCCCCGGCGGAGCCTGCTGCAGTGGATGAACGACGCCGACGGATTCAGGGCGGGGCGCGACGAGGGCGAGTGGGGCGCGTTCTGTTCCCTGTGCAGGAAGGACTACGGGCTGGACCCGGAGGGCGACGGGGTGCTGAACGCCGCCGAGCAGATGGGTGGGCGCAAAGGCGCGTGGGCCGCCGTCTGGGATCGCTACGCCGAGGCCCCCGACAAGTACCCCAACATGATGGACTTGTTGCGGCGCGCCGACCCGCAGGAGCTCGTCGTCGAGCAGCGCGACTCGTGGCCCGGCATCAACGACGCTGCCGAGAATGACCTACTCGGGGCGCTGGTCGCCCTCGTTGACGCGAAGCCCGACGATGCCCGCGCCAAGCTCGCGGAGCTGGAATCCAAGCACGGCGAGCGCCGGGGCTGGCTGTGGGGTTGCCTCGGTCACGCGCCGCTCGCTTACGCACTGAAGCACCTCATCCAGCTTGCTGAGGTGACGTCCGATGGGTGGAAGTCTGGCGACACAGCCAGTCTGGCCAAGCAGTACGTGGACGACGGCTGGCGCGCGGATGACGCACTCTTGCGCGCGCTTGCGGCGGTCGAGAAGACCGAGGACGTGACCGCCGTCAAAGATGCCGCTGACGTTCTCTATCGGGTGTGGCTGGAGCAGGGTGCGACGGCGCTTCAAGCTGCTGCCGCTGAAGTCTGTCCTGCTGCTCTCCTGCCCGACACGGCTGGGGTCGAGGTGGGAACCTGTGTGCTGTTCAGCGACGGCCTGCGCGTCGACGTCGCGCAGCGACTGCGGGCGCGCCTCGAAGAGGGCGGCTGCACTGTTGGCCTGGAGGCGGACGTCGCCGCTTTGCCGCGAGTCACCTCTACTGCCAAGCCGGCGGTCTCGCCGGTCACTGCCCAACTGGGGTCTGGTTCAGGACTCGATCCAGCCGCCGTAGGCGCGCAGACCAAGCTGACCGCAGACGCGCTCCGCAAGCTCATCACGACTGCCGGCTGGCAAGTCCTTGCTGACGAGTCCGGAGATCCTTCCGGCCGCGCGTGGACCGAGTGCGGGGACATCGACCAGTTCGGTCACAGCCATGGCTGGAAGTTGGCGCGCGAGGTCGATCGCGAGATCAACGAGATCGCCCAGCGCGTGGAGTCGCTGCTTGGCTGGGGGTGGAAGCGCGTCGTCGTCGTGACCGACCACGGCTGGCTGCTGATCCCGAGCGGGCTGCCGAAGGTCGAGTTGCACGAGCACCTGACCGAGCAGCGCAAGGGCCGCTGTGCGCGACTGAAGCCGGACATGACGACCGCGTTTCTCACGTTGCCGTGGCACTGGGACGCGAGCGTGAACATCACCTACGCGCCCGGAATCGGCACCTTCGTGGCCGGGAAAGAGTACGACCATGGCGGGATCAGCCCGCAGGAGTGCATAACGCCGCGACTGACTGTGACGAAGGTCGCCAGCGCGGCGGCGGCTTCCGTCGAGATCGAATCGATTGTCTGGAGCGGGCAACGCTGCCGCGTGAAGGTTTCCGGTGGGTCGGCCGGCCTGAGTCTGGATATCAGGACCAAGGCCGCAGATGCAGGCAGCACTCTGGCGACATCGCCGAGAGAGTTCGAGGACGATACAGCGTCGGTGCTGGTGAAGGAGGACGACACGCTCGGTTATGCCGCGCTTGTGGTTCTCCTGGACTCTTCTGGCGCGGTGATCAAGCAGGTCACGACGGTCGTGGGGGGTGAGGCGTAGTGCAACGGGACGAGATCGACAACCTCGCGGCTGAGGCGTTCGAGGGCTTCGTCGTGCGCAAAGACCTGGCTCTTCGGTTCAAGGGCCAGTATCCGGTGCCGACCTACGTGGGGGAGTTCCTCCTCGGTAGCTACTGCGCGACGACAGACGAGAAGGAGATCGCCGAGGGCCTCGAGGTCGTTGAGCGGCTCATGGGCGAGCGCACGGTGCGCGCCGGCGAGGAGGAACTCTTCAAGGCCCGCGCCCGTGAGCGCGGTCGCATCAAGATCATCGACCTGATCACGGCGCGGCTCGATCAGAAGTCCGACTCGTACCTGGCCACCATCCCCAGCCTGCAGCTTAAGGACTGCCGCATCGAGTGGGACGTCATCCGCTCGCACGAGCGCATGCTGACCGGCGGCTTCTACGCCGAGGTCGACCTCGAGTACGACGCCATGATCGCTGAGCAGAAGAACGGGCGGCCGTTCGGGGTCGTCAGTCTGCGGCCGATCCAGATGTCGACGCGGGACGCCCTGGAGCGGCTGGCCGAGGGGCGGCGCCAGTTCACCACGGAGCAGTGGAAGTGGCTGCTCCTGCGCAGCACCGGCCTCGAGCCGGATCAGCTCACGCCGCGGCAGCAGGACGTGCTGATGCTGCGCATGGTGCCGTTCGTCGTGCGCAACTACAACGCGGTCGAGCTCGGGCCGCGAGGCACCGGCAAGTCGCATCTGTTCCAGCAGGTCTCGCCGTACTCGCACCTCATCTCCGGCGGCAAGGCGACCGTTGCGCAGATGTTCGTAAACAACGCCAGCGGCCAGCGCGGCCTGGTGTGTCAGTACGACGTGGTCTGCTTCGACGAGATCGGCGGCGTCTCGTTCGATCAGAAGGACGGCGTGCAGATCATGAAGGGCTACATGGAGTCCGGCGAGTTCAGCCGCGGCAAGGAGAGCATCCGCGGCGACGGTGGCCTCATGTTCGTCGGCAACTTCAATGTCGATGTGGAGCACCAGCAGCGGGTCGGGCACCTCTTCGGCCCCTTGCCCACAGAGATGCGCGACGACACCGCATTCATGGACCGTCTGCATGCTTACATCCCGGGGTGGGACGTCCCCAAGATGAACGCCGACCTGTTTACCGAGCACTTCGCCTTGGTCAGCGACTTCCTCGCCGAGTGCTGGAACCAAATGCGTGCGCGTAGCTTGGCGCATCTCTGGCAGCCACGCGTGCAGTTCGGCGGGGCCTTGAGCGGGCGCGACACGACGGCGGTGACGAAGACGGTCGACGGGCTTCTGAAGCTGCTCTACCCGGGTGCCGAGCAGGCACCGGCCGACGAGGACATCGAGTGGGCGGTGCGCTTGGCGCTCGAGTCGCGCCGGCGCGTCAAGGAGCAGCAGAAGCGCATCGGCGCGGCTGAGTTCCGCAACACGCACTTCAGCTACACGCTCGGCGAAGACGGGGTGGAGAAGTTCGTCGCGACGCCCGAGATCCAGAGCGAGGACTCGATCGGCGTCGATCCGCTGCCGCCCGGCCAGGTGTGGGGCATCAGCCCCGGCGGTCAGGACGAGAACCCGGGCCTGTACCGGCTCGAGGTGAACGTCAACCCCGGCTCGGGCGTGAAGGTCCTCAACAAGCCCTGCCCGGCGCCCTTCCAGGAGAGCATCAAGTTCGCCGAGCAGAACCTGCTGGCGCGCGCCAAGGAGCTCGTCGGCGACCGCGACCCGCGTCACCACGAGTTCATGGTGCAGCTGCGCGCCTTCGACGCCGCCAAGAGCGGCGCCAACCTGGGCGTGCCGGCCCTGCTGTCACTGGCCGGCGCACTACTCGAGAAGAGCCTCAAGGGCGGCCTCATCGTCGTTGGCGGCATCAACCTGGGTGGCACCATCGACCCGGTGTACAACGCGGTGAGTGTGGTGGAGCTGGCGATCGAGAGGGGCGCCGCGGTCGTGCTGATGCCAGTGAGCTCACGCAGGCAGCTCAACGATCTCTCCGACGACATGGCGACCAAGGTGGACGTCGTGTATTACGGGGACGCGAGGGACGCGTTGCTCAAGGCTGTGTTGGAGTAGGTACGGCCTCCGTGCTGGCCTCTCGCACGTCTTGAGGGATTCACTTGCCGCACGCGTGGGAGACATGTCTCCGGCATCGTCTCGCGTCGGGAACGGTCCAAGGAGGGTAGTGGATGCGGGATAGGAGGAGTCCGGCGCGGAAACCACTGGCGACCCTGCTAGCGGACTACGGCCCGTTCAGAATTGAGCATTCTGGAAGCGGATGGCTCCACCTTGACCGTCCAGTTAGGTGCTCGTTTCGTCTTGCTCAAGCACAGAGCGGGTCGTGCGTACTAGCGTGTCGGCTTGGGGAGCTGGAGCAGTTCTTCGTTGGTCGCCCCGCCGAAGTCATGCTGTCTATGTCCGGCAGGAGCGCAGGCCTGGAGATCGATGTGCCACATGGCAAGGCCTGGCCCGTCTTTGAGTGCCATGTCTACGGAGACGGTTCCATGACGGAGGTCGTATTCAGAATCCGCCAGTTTTCAGTCTCCCGGAGCGTCGATGGAATCAGCTGCCAGCAGCGCTTCCTTCTTACCAATCTCGAGCTCGATGGGTCGGATGCGTGCAACCTTCGCCTTGAGTGGTGGGGTCGCTCGGTGCACGTGACCCTGGCGCCCATCGAAGACTACAAGGCTGTCGTGCGACGTGTAGAACTGGCCAGATCGATTGCAGTCACGGCCCATCTGACCCTTGCTTCGACCGTGGAGGATACGGTCGCTCTCGTCGACGCATTGTGCCGAGTCCTCTCATTGGGCGAGGGCAGAAAAGTCCAATGGATTGCCGTCCAGAGCCTCGACGAGGGCGGTGCCGTGATGGACGAAGACGCCTTCGGCCAGGCGACGCGGCACTGGGGTCCTTGGCCACCGATACGGACAGACAGGGATACGCTGACGGCCTACGTCGAGTCAGTGTTCGGCACCTACATGGACCGGCGTGAATGCTGGGGTCTTGAGCGCCTCATCGATGCGTATTGCGACGCCAAGGGGAACTTGGCCTACCTTGAATCTAGCGCAATCCAGCTGGTTGTCGTGCTCGAGATGTTGAAGGCGCAGTACCTCGAAGTTCACGAGCCTTTGGACGGCCAGATACTGCCGAAGGCCGATTTCCGCCGGCTGACCAGAGCCCTCAAGGATGCAGTGGACGCCGTCGGCGTGGAGCATGAGCTGAGCGATGAAGACCGCCGTTCGATGACTGAGAAGGTGCAAGAGTTCAACCGTTACTCGTTTCGCTGGATTCTAAGACGCATGTGCCTGGAGCTCGATGCCGGCCTCAGCGAACCGGAGCAGACGCGACTTACCAAGCTTCGCAACGGGCTGGTGCACAGCGGTCGCTTTCCGTCCGGGGCCGCTGAGAACCACGCAACGCATGTCGAAGAATTCAAGTTCTTGCACAGCGCCGTCGATCGCCTGTTCCTCAGCGTGTTGAAGTACAAAGGCCCCTACTGGGATTGGAGCACTCAGTCGCAGCAAATGCTTGACTAAGGAGCCTGGGGTTGTACACGAAGTCGGTGATCGACTTGGAGCGGAATATGTGCTTTTGCGGTTGTTCCTTCCGCTCTCGGCCAGGCTCGCGAAGAGGCCGTTTGACTCCTTGAGCCGGTGAGCTTCTGCGCGTTGACGGCGCCGACGTACGGCATGGTGTGGCACTCGACGAGCCGTGCTGCGCGGTGTTGGCGATGCGCGGCGCGAGTCACACACCATCCGGATGCGCTGGATCCGGTGCCAAGAGCAGGTTGAACGGCCACAGCGGCTCGCTGCCGTCGCGGGCAAGTAGCTCCTCCAGACCACCTTCACCCGGGATTCGGATGATGGTGGGCCGCACACCCGCGGAGTCGTCGAAACCGTCAAGAAGCGGCTTGGGGTCAAATCCTTCAATCTTGGAATGGTAGACCCACTCGCCGCCTCCATCGGAGTCCTTCGGCAGGGCGACCAGCACATCGTGCATGCGACCGTCCAGAACAATCGCCGAACCGACCAACATCACGCCTCGGACGTGCTCTGGCAGCGCGGCACGCCTGACGGCCTCCCCAAGCAGGTTCAGAGGCGCGCCGTTGCCCCAGTGAAACGCTATCCAGCCCTCGGACGACTCAGGCAACTGAGACAGATGGTCACCGACCGTCCTCGTCAGCCGCTCCATGTACCGCTGCTGGGTGCCGTGAGCGGCAATCACCGTGGCAGAGACTGATCGAAGGCCCGCCGGCAGGTACTTAGCCGTGTGAGCGGTGTCGTGGCACATCTCACGCCGCAGCTTCCGATTGAGCACGGGTGGATCGGTGTCGATATCCGCGTGGATTGTGCATATCCCGCGGGTGGGCTTGATCGACCGGAGCATCGGCGTCCAGGCCGCACAGAAGCGCCTCTCAAACTGCGACAGGCCAAGCGCTTTGAATTCGATCGGGAGAACGTCCGATTCACCGTCAAAGTAGAAATGGAAATCGGTGTTGCGTCCCGAGTTCGCTCCGACAGGAACGTCGAGATCAACGGCTCGCACGCCATCCAGCAATTCGGCGATGACGCCTGCCGCCCGAATCTCAGCCCACATGGACCAGATGTCGGGCCGTTTCAGTCTTGTCTTCAGCCTGCCCTCATCGACACCGCGCTCGACAAGCCAGTCGACGGCCTGACACAGCATCGTGGCAGCCAGGTGGCCATCGGCTCCTGACCGCTTGCCAAGTTCGGACGAAAGGCCGGGCAGATCCCAGCGTTCTACACGGTCGATGGAGCGACGTATCTCGGACTCGTCATAGCCCGAGAGGCGCTGGAGCCACCGGATGTGATTGGGGTTGATCATGGCGCGGCGTCACCATCATCGTCGCGGGCTCGGACGGAGACAACACCATGGGCGAACGTGACAGCCGAGATGCTCGAGTCTCACAGCGCGGGCGTTTGCCATGCATCCGGAGGCGAACACGACTTGTATGGCGTGCGGTGCGGTCTCGTCGGCAGGCTCTCTGACGCGGCTGACGTAGGCGGCCCCGCAGTCGAGTTCCACTGCGGCGAGCGTGGCATCAGTGTTCGGCTTGGCGCGGACTACGGTGGTGACATTTGTTCCCGTCGCGCGGCCGTTCTCAACGTCAACCAGGGGGAGTCTTGTTCTCTGCCGCCTCTTCAGGGAGACTCACGTGGGATGACTACCGCACCGCAAATGGAGTTCCTCGACACGCTTGGGCGCGACTGCGTTGGGCTGATCCACGGCGAACACTTCCGCCGGCTGCAGCACAAGACGCTGTTCCTTGTCGTCACGGAGGGCGACCTCAACAGTACCCGGCTCCCACGCCCCTCGGCCAGCAGGGCGAGGAGACCCTGAACAGGCTGTTCGCCGAGCATGGGGGCTGGGATTCAAGTTCACGCAGTCCGGATTCGAGCGTGAGTAGGCAGCCGGGTAGCTGGCGACATCGGATGCAGGGTCTCGATTCGACCCGGCTTCCACAGGCTTGACACAGACGAAGAGGTATCTGTTTTGGTTTCTGGGGTAGTATCATGACTGCAATGAGCGACCGTGAACTCTATCCGAATGCGTCTGTGGTGCTCGTGGCGTTCGAACTTCGTCACCCCGCCTCAGGACCACTATCGTCTGCCGCCGTGGCTCGGGCGAAGAAGGTGCTGGCCCCGGACCTCCCGCTGCTGCGTCAGGCCAGCTTGACCACAATAAGGGCGACGTCGGGCGCGCCTCCTGAAATCTCGAGTGAGCAGGTTCCCAAGTTCACGAGTCGCGACCTGACGACTGCCGTCACGTTCGGCGCCGAGTCGGTGGTGGTGGAGACCACGGCGTACGACCGCTACGAGCGTTTGCGGGCGATCGTCGCGCTCGCCCTTGAGGCGCGCGCGACGGCCGAACCGATCGATGGCATGGAGCGACTTGGGCTGCGTTACATAGATGAGATCCGCATCCCCGACACGGTGTCGGTCGACGAGACGTGGGCAGACTGGGTCGATGGCAGTCTGCTTGGCCCCGCCCCTATGGGCTCTCGCTTGGGGCTACTGGCCGCAGAATGGCAGGGCCTTGTCAGATTCGACGCTGGGCCTGGGCGCTCGATTGTGCTGCGCTACGGGCCTCGAGAGGGGTACGCGGTTGATCCCGGGGGCGACCTGAAGCGTCCAATGGCGGATTCCGGGCCCTTCTTCCTCCTCGACATTGACAGCTTCTGGACGCCGACCGGCGAGATTCCTGAATTTGACTCCGGCAGGATCCTGGCCGTTGTTGACGAGCTCCACGCGCCCGTCAGCCAGCTTTTCGAGACCCTGATCACGGAGCGGCTCAGGAGTGAGGTGCTGCGCAATGAGGACTGACCTGGCCACTATGCTTATGCTCGCAGAGCCTCGCGTCGACGTCGGTACGGTCGGCAGTGAAGTCGCTCCTGCGCCTGCGGTGTCTTCAACGCGGACCGCTACACGAATCCTTACGGCGGACGTCGGATGGAATCGAGATCTCGCTCGACTCCTGCACCGGGATTTCGATGACCTTCACCAGCGCAGTCATGAGGTGGAGTGGCGCACGCTCGCTGCTGACCGCGCACGCTCCAGCACGGCGGCGCTTCTGGATGAGCTCGCCGCAATGGGCTTCGCGTGGCGCGACGTGGCGAGACTAGTCGGAGTGAGTGTCCCAGCCGTGCAAAAATGGCGGCGCGGCGAGGGTGCGACCGGCGAGAATCGAGCGCGTCTTGCAAGACTGCTGGCGGCCTGTGATCTCATATCCGAGCACTATCTTGTCGAGGATCTCGCAACGTGGTTCGAGGTGCCGTTGGTAGTTGGCGTGCCAGTCACGCCGCTCGATCTGTACGCAGCCGAGCACGTTGACCTGGTCTTCGAGCACGCGATTGGCAACGTGGACCCAGAGCGGTTGCTCGGCGCGTTCGACCCGGACTGGCGCGAGCACTACCGGAGTGAATTCGAGGTCTTCCGCGCCGAAGACGGTGCACTCTCCCTCAGGCCGAGGGACCAGCGGTAGAGATGTCTCACGACCTCGAGACACCGCCTGGTGGGCCTGGGCGGTGGGCCGAGCAGCTCTATCGTGCACGTGGCGCGGCCATCCCGCATTGGCGACCCGTGTTCACCGGCGACGTGTTCGAGGAGGTCCCTGTCACGACGTCCTCAGGAATCGCAGCCGGCCGCACGGTCATTGTGCTCCAGCACCCGTGCGCGATGCGCACGGACGGAGTGAATCTGGCGACACGCTTGCTGGTCAGTGAAGTCCGTCACCACCGCGTGCTCGCTCCTGAGGAGTGGTGCGGTTTCACCAAGCTCATGTCGCTGCCGGATCTCAACAGCGGCGAGACCTCGCGGAAGCGTCACCAGGCAGTGATGTTCGACAGGCTTAAGGTCGTGGACTCCGCAGCGCTTGACGTTGGGCGGCGCCTGGCCTGCTTGACGCACGTGGGTGTGAATCTCCTTCTTCAGCGCCGCGTGCACTACGACACCAGAGTCGTTGTCCCGACCCACGACATCCAGGCGGTGACAGGGGGTGTCTACGAAGAAGCGGACATCATTGAAGACTGGTGCGAAGCTGCATCCTTGGCCGGCATCGAGGTGAGTGTGGCCACCGACGACTGCGTCACGTGGCTACGAGAGGATCTTGGCGACGGACTCACGCGCCAACAGATGCTGGAGGACCAGCAGAACCGCAGTGGTATTCGCCGAGCAGCTCGGGCAGAGACGGTGAAGCGCTACGGAAGCACATGACGGGCGGCCACATAGAGTGGGTCCGGTGCGTCGCGTTCAGGCATTGAGTCGCCACGACTCTTCGTTGGCCGCCATCCACTCGAGCAAGGCCTCTCCCTCCGCCGGCATGCGGTCCGGGCCGGTGAGGCAGTCTGCGGCCACCTGGGCGAGCGCGGCGTAGGCGATCTCGCCCTGCGTCCAGGTGCGATCGAAGACGACGGGGTCCAGTGGCTCGCAGAGGTAGACGTTGCCGGCGCCCGTTGCCCTTATGAGTCCCGTCTTCTCCGCGACACCGGTGGGGGCGTCGACGTAGCACACGAGCATCGAGGGCGGAGCGACAGGCGCGCGTTCGGCGGCTGCGAACGAGCTTGTCACTGCGTAGCGGCCGCTCGGTGTCCGCGATGCCCAGCCTGCAAGGTCCCGAAGGAAGGCGGGGATGCCCTGCGGGGCGAGGAAGAGCCGCGAGGCGTTCGACTCGAGCACGCGGTAGTCGGCGCTCCAGCGACGGATGAGGTCTGCCCAGAGCACCCGCGTGATCGGCTGGACAGGTCCCCGTCCCTCGCGTTCAACGAGCGCGTCTCGTTCGAGGACGCCGATGATCTTCGAGACGTAGCCGGGAGTCACCCCGGCTCTGTCCGCGACCGAGC
>Ga0209840_1000072_pt1 | contig 21638 bp, 16 predicted proteins | sample PersoiDNA2013190_FD_185802 | JGI IMG/M metagenome (GOLD analysis project Ga0209840, IMG submission 185802) | Permafrost soil microbial communities from the Arctic, to analyse light accelerated degradation of dissolved organic matter (DOM) -... | ecosystem: Environmental > Terrestrial > Soil >... | reverse complement strand
CTTTGACCAGTCGTACGTAGAGTTTGTACTTCTCCGTTCCCAGTAGGCAGGCATCCCTTTCGGGGTCTGCGTCAGGCACGTGCGCCATGAACAACGATGTGAATGCCATAATTCACCTCCTATAATATTCTAGCTCTTTTTGGGGTCAGCTGGTAATACGAGCACAGTGGTACATGTCAAGAGTGACCGCCCTTCCCTCCGTCATTCCCGCACTCCGTTGCGTCATTCCCCCCCGAGCCTTTCTGTTCAAGGCAAGGGGTGCTTTCGCGTATGCGGGAATCCAGTGTTGTCCCTGCTGGATTTGCTGTTTCTCCTCTCTACTACGACGCTGGTACGCCTACAGCCTCTTTCGGAAGAGGATGCAAAGGGCGTCGAATTCCGACGGGACACATTGACAAACTCTTCAGTCGGTTACAGTAGTGGTGTCGGCCATTGCAGAGGATCCAGATGCCGGCTTCGGTGGGATGTTCTGGCGGTAGTTTAACACGTCAGGTTCGAAACCATACAACAGCTTTGGCAATGGTTCGGCCATGCGCGTCAACCCCGTGGGTTGGGCGTTCGGAAGGAGGTTCTGATTTGGATAATCCTTTGTCGGGCAAGGATCTGAGTTATTTCTCTGCCAAAGGAAAAAGTGCAGAGGAGTTCGTACATCAGCTTGCCACTCAGACGTTTTTCGTGGATTGGTGTTTTCCTAACCCAAAGAGATCTGACGGAAAGGAGTTGTGTGACCTTCTCGTTGTCTTTGGAAGCGTTGCCATCATCTGGCAAGTGAAAAGTCTGAAGCTTGATGCAGATGGCCAGCCAAATCAAGGGGAAGTCGAGAAGAATCTAAGGCAAACGCTTGGTGCAAAGAGGTACCTACTGGAGACAAGAGGTACAATCAATCTGGAAAATGCACGGAGAAGAATAAAGTGTTTTGATTTTTCAACAATTCAACGTGTCTTCCTGATCTCTGCGTTACTCTGTGAGCCAAACACAGGGCCAATGGTTAAGCATTGTGATAACGGCGACTACGTTCATGTGATGACAGGGCATTTCATCGAGCTCTGCCTTGGCGAGCTGGATACTGTGAGAGACTTCATCAGTTATCTGGAGGAAAAGGAACGGTTCTATAACTCGGGCGTATCCCTGACAATCTCGGGAGGCGAGGAAGAACTGCTTGCCTTCTATCTACTGCATGATCGGAGCCTCTCTGAGTTCCAAGGGAAGGCTCGTGTCCTGGTCGATGGCGGAATATGGGCTGGCTTGCATGCTCGTCCTGAGTACATTGCTGCACAGAAGGCCAATGAGATTTCGCACACTTGGGATCATCTGATTGACGAAACGCACAATCGCATGGAGGAGGGTGCCGAATACGAGCCCATCGCCAGAGAGATGGCATCGTTAACGCGTTTTGAGAGGCGCGTGGCAAGTCAAGTATTTATGGGTGCATTGATGAGTACATTAGGCCACGATCTGCACCGGCTCTCTTTCAGACGCGTATTCACTTTGGAACCAGATGACCAGCGTCTTCGGTCTGATATAACTTTCTGTTTTCTGTTTCACGATGTTCCTAACCCTCGAGACAACCAGCCCCGATATGATAAGGAGAGGCAGAGTAGGGTTGGAGAGCTCGAAGCTATGCTACAGGTGACTCGTTGTCGCATTGACAAACCGGTTGTGGTAGGAATTGCTACAGAACCGATGGTGGATAGACCGGGAAGATCGTTTGACTTTAGACTATTGCAGATGCTGGTCGTTTCTCCAGAATGGAAAGCTTCTGTTGAAGACGCAGCACGTCAGACTGGCATGCTTACGAATCCACAGTGGACGTCTGGTGACTCTGATGAGTACCCCAGCGTTGAGGACCAGCGCTAGTGGACGATTGCCACTGATCTTGAGGGAGCGTACGTGAACTTAGTGAGCGCAACCCCCAATGCGTACGGCGCATCAACTCACGAGAGAATGTACCTGAACCATCAGGTTGTGAACTCACCAGGGATGGTCGCGTAGCTACCGCGTTTCTTGATCACCAGAGGCCGTGTCCTCTCGGCAATCTCATCTATCTGGTCCTGGTAGAGGAAGATCTCGTGGAACAGAGTTGTCATGTCCAGCTCCACACGTATGGCCCGGAGTTGTTCCCGGGGCCTTCGCCCACGGTCAGGGCTCGATACTGTAGTGCCGATTGAAGTATGGTTCCTGAGCGCTTGTGGGGACTGTGCCTTCCGATTGTCTCAGGTTTTCTGACGTCCCAACCTGACAACTCCGTCGTCGGGCCTCAACTATGTCCTCGCTGGTCCAACCGTCAAACGCTTGTTGAGATGGTGGGCGTGCTATTGCAAACCTCGGCTCGCGGCCTAGAGTTAATAGTACACGACCAGATGGCGTGTCTTGGAGGGAGCGTTGCGGGTAGCGAAAACGCGTGAACAGCGAACCAACGGCATCACCCCGTATCACGCCAAGTATTCCGCATACGAGCTGACTCGTCAGAGTGCTGCGGAAGGCGTCGAGCGCCTGAGCGGTTCTCTGTTTGACGCCCTCGTTGACCTGAACCCACATCAGATCGAGGCAGCGTTGTTTGCCATGCGGTCGCCGTTGTCTCATGGCGTCATCCTCGCAGATGAAGTCGGGTTGGGCAAGACCATTGAGGCTGGGCTCGTGCTGTGCCAGCGTTGGGCTGAGCACAAGCGGCGGCTTCTCGTCATCTGTCCCGCGTCGATTCGCAAGCAGTGGGCGCTTGAACTGGAGGAGAAGTTCAACTTGCCCGTGCTGATCCTGGACAAGAGGACGAGCTCCGCGCTCAAGAGGACAGGAGCGGTCGAGCCATTTGAAGCCCAGGCCGTTGTCATCTGCAGCATGAACTATGCCGCACGGATGGCGCAGTCTATCGAAGCCATTCGATGGGATCTGGCTGTCATCGATGAGGCACACAAGCTGCGCAACGTGTATCGACCGAGCAACAAGACTGGTCAGGCCATTGCCCGTGCCGTTCGCGAAGCCCCCAAGCTGTTGCTGACTGCGACACCACTGCAGAACTCCTTGCTGGAGCTGTACGGGCTCAGCACCATCATCGACGAGAACTACTTCGGTGGGCTGGATTCTTTCCGCGAGCAATATACCGGGCGAGGAGCCGACTTTAAGGACCTTCGACTGCGACTTGCGCCACTCGTGCAGCGCACGCTCCGCAATCAGGTCAACGAGTTCATCAAATACACGGAACGCCGTGCCATGACGTTTCCGTTCGTGCCCACCATCGATGAGCAGAAGCTTTACGATGCCATTTCATCGTATCTAATGCGGGAGGACACCTATGGTATCCCGAAGAGGCAGCGTCTTCTTGTGACGCTCATCCTGCGCAAACTGCTCGCCTCGTCTTCGCGTGCCATTGCAGGAACGCTGGACACCATCGAACAGCGACTCAAGGACATGGAGGCGGGGCTGCCCGTTCCAACCAGCATTGCCGAGCGACTCATCGAAGGCGAGGAGCTGGAAGACCTCATTGACGAAGAGCCGACGGAGGAACAGCAGTGGGATGACAATGTTGTCGATGTGTCCGGGCCGCCTTCCATAGATCGAGTGCGGCTTCACGCTGAGATCGCTGAGGTCGGCCAGTATGCGCGGTGGGCCCGCGGCGTCGGTGTGGATACCAAGACACGCACGCTCCTGGTCGCTCTCAGAAAGGGTTTCGCCCAGATGGACCGGACAGGGGCCCAGCACCGCGCTCTGATCTTCACAGAATCACGCCGCACACAGGACTACGTCAAAGACTTCCTTGAGGTAAACGGTTTCGCGGGCAAGGTCATCCGGTTCAACGGCTCAAACAACGGGCCCGAGGAACGAGCAATCTACGACCGTTGGGTCGAGGTCAACGCGCCACTGGGGCGTTCGTCTGCCAATCGAGCTATCGACAGTCGCCTGTCACTCATCGACGAGTTCCGGGACAACGCTGAGATCATGGTGGCAACCGAGGCAGGGGCCGAGGGCGTGAATCTTCAGTTCTGTTCGCTCGTCATCAACTATGATCTGCCCTGGAACCCCCAACGCGTGGAACAGCGCATCGGTCGTTGCCACCGCTACGGTCAGAAGCACGATGTGGTCGTCATCAACTTCTTCAATCAGAAGAACGAGGCAGACAAACGTGTTCTGGAGCTGCTTGCGCAGAAGTTCAACCTGTTCTCGGGCGTGTTTGGTGCCTCGGACGAGATCCTGGGGACAGTCGAGTCTGGAGTCGACTTCGAGAGACGTATCCTCGACATCTACCAGTCGTGCAGGACGCCGGCTGAGATTGATGCTGCGTTTGATGCTCTCCAGGCAGACCTGGAGGAGACAATCAAGGCGCGGATGGACGATGCCAGGCACCAGCTGCTGGAGAACTTCGATGAAGACGTCCATGCGCGGTTGCGTGTGAACCTGAGCGAGGCACGTGAGCAACTGGATCGGGTGGGCAAACTGTTCTGGGACTTGACGCACTTCGGGCTGGAGACCTACGCGACATTTGACGACCGAGCACTCTCCTTTGACCTGAGGCAGTCCCCAGTCACGGGAGTGGCACCCGGTACGTATGTGCTCATCTCGAAGGATAAGCCCAACATTGCTGGCGACTTCCTGTACCGACTGTCGCACCCACTGGGCGAATACTGTGTGCAGCAAGGCAAGTCCTGTGCGACGCCCCATGCGCAACTGACCTTCGACGTTTCGCATCATGGCGCGCACATCGCCATGCTGGAAACGCTCAAGGGTCATGCTGGGTGGCTAGTCCTGGAGTACGTGGGGATTGACTCCCTGCAACATGAAGATCACCTCCTGTTCTCTGCCATTGACGATGATGGGCAAGGCCTGGAACAGGACACCTGTGAGCGCATGTTTCGGTGCGCTGGCCGAGTATCGACGCTAACGGACTCGGTAACCGAGGAGCCGCACCTGCAGGCGGAAGCAGACCAGCATGCCCAGGCGACGTTGCAGTGTTCCATGGAGCAGAACGACCGGTATTCTCAGGAGGAACAGGACCGCCTCGACCGATGGGCACAAGACCAGGATCTGGCTGCAGAGCAGGCCATCAAGGAGACAAAGGCGCAGATCAGGGCACTTGAGCGACAAGCCCGGCAGGCAACGACGGTCGAGGAGAAACATACGCTGGAGGAGAAGGTAGCCCAGCTCGAGGAGAAGAAGCAGCGTCAGAGGCACGAGCTCTTCGACGTCGAAGATGCAATCAAGGAGAAGCGCAGACAACTCATCGAGGCGCTGCGCCGCCGGATGGAGCAGAAGACGACACGCCACGAGCTCTTCAGGGTGCGCTGGCGCGTAGAATAGGGGGACCTCAATGACACCAACTGAGCAGAAGCTGCGCGACTTGTTGAACGAGCTGTTCCGGTTTGACCGGTCAGACTTGGACTTCGGCATCTATCGCATCATGAACCTGAAGCGTGATCAAGTTCAGCACTTCATCGACGTGGACCTGCTGCCTCAAATCCGTCAGGTGCTGGAGCGAACTGGCAAGGAACAGAACGGGGATATTGAGACGCAGCTGAACAAAGCACGCGAGGCCGCGAAGGCTGCGGGACTCACCAACCCCAATGAAGCGCCGAAGGTCAAGGAGCTGCTGGGCAAGTACAAGGCCGAGCAGTCCATTGAGGAACAGGAGCGCCAGGTGTTTAGTCATTTGTTCGAGTTCTTCCGCAGGTACTATAAGGACGGTGACTTCATTCCCCAGGCTCGGTACAAGAAGGGAGTGTACACGCTGCCTTACGAAGGCGAAGAGGTCAAGTTGAGTTGGGCCAATCAGGACCAGTACTACATCAAGACCTCTGAGGAGTTGCGCGACTACTCCTTCACATTGTCAGACAAGCGCCTCGTCCACTTCCGTATCATACAGGCCGACGGGGATCGCGACAACAACAAGATACAGCAGGGCAAGGACCGGCGCCTTATCTTGGCGAGTGGCAATCCCATTACCCAGGAGAACGGTGAATTGGTCGTCCGGTTTGAGTACCGGCCGGATGAGGGCACACGCAAGCAGGATGAGATCAATGATGCGACCGTAGCCGCTGTCATCGCGAACTCTGCCGCTGCCAAGTGGAAGTTGTTCCTGCAGGCGCAAAAGTCAGGCTCTGACAAGGGTGTCCTTGCGTATCATCTCCGACAGTACACGGCACGTAACACCTTTGACTACTTCATTCACAAGGACTTGGGCGGGTTCCTGCGTCGTGAGCTGGACTTCTACCTCAAGAATGAAGTCCTGGATTTTGATACGCTGGCTGAGCAAGGAGCTGAGCAGTCGCTACAGCGACAGTTTGGTGTCGCCCGGGCCGTGCAGCAGGTCGGTGGCAAGGTCATTGATTTCCTTGCACAGCTGGAGAACTTCCAAAAGAAGCTGTGGCTTAAGAAAAAGTTCGTGGTCAGAACTGACTGGTGCGTCACGCTGGACCGGGTACCTCACGAGCTGTATAATCAGGTGGCAGCGAATACACAGCAGATCGAGGAGTGGAAGCACCTCTTTGCGGTGCAGGACATTGAGAGCGACACGACAACGCTTCGATTCACCGAGATACCGTCCATCCACTTCCTGGAGCACAATCCATATCTGGTCGTCGACACTCGGTTCTTTGGTGTGCCGTTCAAGGACAAACTACTGGCGAGCTTCTCCAACCTCGATGAGAAGACCGATGGATTGCTCATCCACAGCGAGAACTTCCAGGCACTGGAACTGTTGCAGGAGCGATATCACGAGCAGGTGAAGTGCGTATACGTTGACCCGCCATACAACACAGGAAACGATGGATTCTGCTACAGGGACAATTATGCGCACTCGAGTTGGTTATCGATGATTCAGGGTCGCCTGTGTGTAGCTGTTCCTCTGTTGTCGTCGGGAGGCAACCTGATGGTTAGCGTTGACGATATTGAGGTGGCCAACCTCAGGCAAATCGGCTGCAATATCGGTATTGCGGATCGCTTCATGGCACAGCTTGTGTGGAAGAGCAGGCAGAACAAAGACAACCGCAATGTTACGAACTTGTCTGTTGACCACGAATACGTGTTGGCTTACGGAACCGCATTCGTTGGGGCTGAAAGAGACTTGTCACAGTACAGTAATCCCGATAATGATCCGCGAGGTTCTTGGGCAAGCGCGAATATGGTTGGTTTGTTGCCCGAGGATCAACGTCCGAACTGCCACTACGACTTAATCGATCCGGCCACCGGCATCAACTACGGAAAGCCACCGCTTGGGTGGAGATACGATCGAGCGAGAATGGCGAGATTGATCGAGACGGGGTGCATCATTTGGCCGTCGTCACCTTCCGGTCGGCCTAGGCGCAAGTCATTTTCGTCGGAACTAGGTTCAGAAGTAACGGGTTACTCTTCGCTAGTAGGACAAGGCATTTTCACTAGGGATGGAACGCGTGACATAGATGAACTCTTTGGAGAACGACAGATATCCTTTCCGAAGCCGTGTAGGCTCATTGCAGAACTAGTGCATCAGGCTGGGTCAGCGTCTGGCGTCATTCTTGACCATTTTGCCGGTTCCGGCACAACGGCCCATGCCGTGATCAACCTCAATCGCGAGGACGGCGGTAACCGCAAGTATGTCCTGGTGGAGATGGGCGACTACTTCGATACGGTTCTCAAGCCCCGCATCGAGAAGGTCATCTACTCAAAAGACTGGAAGGATGGCAAGCCGATCTCACGCGACGGCTCAAGTCACATGTTCAAGTACATGACACTTGAGTCCTATGACGACATGCTGGCCAACCTTCAGCTCAAACCAGAGGGCCTGTTTGAGGGTGCGTCTCAGCAGGCGCATGAACAGTATATGCTGCGTTACATGCTGGAGACCGAGACACAAGGCAGCCCGTCACTACTCAACACTGCGGCTTTCGATAATCCGTCTGCCTACACCCTTAAGGTGGTGCATGGGCCGGAGACGGTCGAGACAGCGGTCGACCTTGTCGAGACGTTCAACTACCTCATCGGTCTGCGCGTCCGCAAAGTGGATCTGATCCGTGGCATTCGTGTAGTTCAGGGAGTCAGCCCCACAGGCGAACGAGTCCTGGTTCTATGGCGTAGCGTCCACAACACCAACGCGGACCAGCTGAACGACTGGTTCACCAAACAGGGCTACAATACGCACGACACTGAATTCGACGTCATTTACGTCAACGGCGACAACCATCTGCAGAACCTGCGTCGCGCTGACCAGACCTGGAAGGTCCGCCTCATCGAACCCGAATTCCAGCGCCTGATGTTTGACGTTCAGGATGTTTGAAAGAGGTCTTCTGTGTAGTTTGTAGGAATAGGACAAGGAGGAGAGGACTATGGTAGGAGAATTCGTTTGGGCGAAATTTGGTTCGTGCGATCTTGAAGATCCGTTTTTTGACAGCTTCAAGAAGGAATATGCTGAGTTCTCAATCTGGTTCAAGAAGAAAGCGGATGCAGGCGAGGAAGCACTGGTTGCGAGAGACGGTCAGGGAATCCTGGCATTCGTCTACCTGAAGGCTGAGACCGAACCCATCAAGCTGCAGGACAGAGAACTTCCGGCAGTCAGCCGCCTCAAGATCGGGACATTCAAGATGGCAGATCGCTTTCAAGGCCAACGAGTGGGCGAAGGAGCAATGGGCGTCGCTTTGTGGCGTTGGCAAGAGCTGCGGCTCGAGGAGGTCTATGCCACGATATTCGACGAGCATGGGCCCCTTATGGCACTCTTTGAGCGGTTCGGCTTCCACAACGTGGGGCTGAATGAGCGGGGAGAACGCGTCTATCTACGGTCTCGTAAACATATCGACTACTCAGATCCCTATGTATCGTTCCCATTCATCAATCCAGATATCAAAAAGGCTGGCATCATACCGATTTACCCAAGCTATCACGATCGGCTTTTTCAATACTCGGAACTTAAGGGAAATAGACGGGAACTTGAACAGGAAGCAGCCGGAAATGGAATGACCAAGATCTTCATTGGTTTTCCGTCTCAACCGACTAATTACGGTATGGGTGAGCCTGTCTTCATCTATCGGATATCTGATGAAGAACCGAAATGGTTCCATTCCTGTATCACCTCATTTGCCACATTGACGAAAATCGACGTGGTAAAAAGAGGGGGAGTATCGCAAATGAGTCTCGAAAGTTTTGTCCAGAAAGCTGGCAACAAGACTATATTCAAGCGTGAAGAGATCGAGAACTTCTATCGAACAAAATCCAACATCGTGCTGCTCGAAATGGTATACGATGGCGTGTTTGGCAAAGGACACAACGTTCCCTATGGACAGCTGAAGGAAGCTGGCCTTTTCGAAGAGTATCCTTATAGCATTGAGTATTCAAAGGAAGAATTCATCAAGATTCTGAAAATGGGTGATAAAGATGCAAAGAATATTATTGTCGATTAAGCCTGAATATGTGAGATCTATACTTGCTGGCAGCAAGAGGTATGAGTTTAGAAAGGTAAGGTGCCGCGCGGACATTGACACGATTGTTATCTACGCTACGGCTCCATTGATGCAGGTTGTCGGCGAAGTTGAGGTCAATGGTGTCATTGAGGACTACCCGGAGCAAGTCTGGCAACTGACCGCGGATTTCTCGGGTATCTCAAAGGATTTCTTCGATCAATACTATAGGCGCACCACAAGAGCCGTAGCGTACCGACTGGGCAAAGTCCACAAGTATCCGCGTCCACGTCGCTTGCAGGACCTGGGCGTGAGCTCAGCTCCTCAGTCATTTGTCTATCTCTCCTGATGAGTTCTGATGGCTCCGGCGCGAACATCGGGTAGGAGAGGAACTACCCAGCCCCTGCGGTTTGATCAGAAGCTGGTTCTCAGCCGCTGGTTCCTGGAGCAGCTGGGTGGCGCCGATTTTGACACGGTCACGGGTGGTGGCATCAAGGAACCCATGTGGGAGAAGACGGGGTCTGAAGGAGTGTTGGGATTCTGCACTTTTCTCACCAGCCGCGTTCTCGACCGTCCCGGTCTCTCCAATGATGATTTGCGCCGATATGATGCCAACATCATGGCGCATACAGCGACCATCAATGGGCACCGGCCGGAGCCCATCCGGTGGCGCTACTTTCAGTATCTGGCTCTGCTTGCGACAGAGGTCTACCTCGACCGCTGGTTCCGGGATCCTGATGGACTACTCACAGAGCTTAACCGTCAAGTCTTCTTATTCAACGCTGACCAGCCGGACGCGGAGCAGTTGCCGCCATATGTCAGTGACGACCTGCGCAAGATCGCCTTCTGGTGTGCAACGGGGTCCGGCAAGACGTTACTGCTGCACATCAACATCCTGCAGTATCGCTGGTACCTCGAGCACCACGGTCGCAGCTCGGACATTGGCCACATCCTGCTGCTGACACCCAACGAAGCGCTGTCCATGCAGCACCTTGATGAGCTGCGCGCATCCGGGATACGGGCGGAACTCTTTGACAAGAACAGCGGGGCTCTCTACCAACGTGGTGAGGTGCAAGTCATCGACATCAACAAACTGGGTGAGGAGATGGGCGAGAAGACCGTCGCGGTCGAAGCCTTTGGTGGCAACAACCTGCTGCTGGTCGATGAAGGGCACTTGGGAGCCAGGGGAAACAAAGAAGGCCAGTGGATGAAGTACCGCAACGCGCTGTGTGTGCAAGGGTTCGACTTCGAGTACTCGGCGACCTTTGGACAAGCCATGTCAGCAAGCGGTGACGAGACGCTCAGACAGCAGTATGCCAAGTGCATCCTGTTTGACTACTCCTACAAGTACTTTTACAAGGACGGATACGGCAAAGATTACCACATCCTGAACCTAGCAGAGGACCTCGATGCGGCGCATCGGCAACTATACCTGACGGGCGCGCTCCTGAGCTTCTATCAGCAGCTTGCTCTCTACCGCGACGCAGGCTCCTCGCTGGAGCCGTACTTGCTCGATCGCCCACTCCTCGTCCTGGTTGGCGGCAGCGTCAACGCACAGCGCATGGAGGGCGGCAAGCCGACGACCGACGTCGTGGACTTCTTGCGATTTCTTGCTCACGTTACGCGTGATCGCGATGCTTGTGTCAAACACATCGAACGCCTGCTGAGTGGTGCAACGGGGGTCCTGGATACGGCCCAGCACGACGTGTTCGCCAACCGTTTCGGATATGTGGTTGCACTTCAGACACAACGCGGATGGCATGCTGCCGACGTGTACGATGATCTGCTGAAAACCGTCTTCCATGCCAGTGCGCCCGGCAAGCTTCATGTGCAACTCATCAAACAGTCCTCTGGCGAGATTGCGTTGCACGCTGGGGACGTGAGCAACGATTCTTTTGGATTGGTGAACGTCGGTGATGCTTCTAAACTCATAAAGCTATGCGAAGAGTACCCATCAGACTTTGTGGCCAGCGAGGACCAGTTCGGTGCACCTCTCTTTGGAACTGTCCACTCCAATGACTCCTCCGTCAATGTTCTGTTGGGCGCCAAGAAGTTCATGCTGGGCTGGAACTCGTGGCGCGTCAGTACCATGGGCCTCATGAACGTGGGCAAGTCCGAAGGCAGCGAGATCATTCAGCTCTTTGGACGCGGCGTGCGGCTGCGCGGCAAGGGTATGTGTATGAAGCGTACCAGGATGCTGGACCACGAGCGTCCGCCCGAGCATATCAACATCTTGGAGACGCTGGACCTCTTTGGTGTTCGTGCCAACTACATGGATACGTTCAAGAAGTACATGGAGGACGAGGGCCTGCCTACCGAGCGCGAGCACATGACGCTGCAGGTCATGCCGCTCATTCATTGGCAGGATCTGAAAATCCTGCGCATCCCCGAGGGGCTGGATTTTCGACACGATGGACCATCACCAGTCCTTGGATTGCCCGACGACGGTGTACTGAACAGCGACCTGCGTGAGCGACCGGTTCAACTCAGCTGGTATCCACGCGTGCAGTCGCGTGTCAGCAGAGGGGCCAGTGCGGCGGCAGATGCCGTGCAATTGCCGACAGGTAAGCTGGGTCCACAGCAACTGAGCTTTCTCAACTGGGACAAACTCTACTATTCACTGCAAGAGTTCAAGAACCAGCAAGGCTGGTTCAACCTGACGTTGCCACGCGGTGCCGAGCGGGCTCTGTTGGAACAGGACTGGTGGTACACGCTGTTCATCGAGCCCGACGACCTTGCATTTGGCCCCTTTGAGCGTGTCTCGGTGTGGCAAGAGATTGCCTCTCGACTGCTGACCAAATACTGCGAGCGCTTCTACACGTTCAACAAGGATCGATGGGAATCCGAGCAGGCAGCGCTCCTGCCGCTTCAGGCAGACGACGCGAACTTCGTGCGCGAGTACAGCGTAGACATCGACCCGGACCAGCAAGAGATCATTGAGCGGCTGAATGAGCTCAACGCAGCCATTGCAGAGGGACGGCTTGCCGGCATCGAATGGTCCCAGTACCGCAAGATCGCCACGTACTTTGAGAGGCACCTGTACCAACCGTTGCTCTGTCTGAGTGGGAGTACTGTGACCGTATCGCCAGTGGGATTGAACGGGGGCGAGCGGAAGTTTGTGGAGGACCTCAGGCGTTACTATGATGATAACGCCAACTTCTTTAAGAATAAGGAGTTGTACTTGCTGCGCAACCGCAGCCGAGGCAATGGTGTCGGCCTGTTCGAGGGTGGCAATCTGTACCCCGACTTCATCATGTGGCTCGTCGTGGATGGACATCAGTACATCACGTTCATTGACCCCAAGGGCATCACCCATCTCCAAGGCCTGGATGATCCCAAGATCAAACTGGCCGAACGCATCAGAGATATCGAGCAGCGCCTGCACGATCCGTCAGTGACGCTCAACTCCTTCATCCTGTCCGTGACGCCCGAAGCGCAGATCCCGTGGGGCGGGCAGGTGTCACCTATCGACTGGACAGCCAACCACGTGGTGTTCCAGGATCAGGAGAAGTACGTTCAACTGCTCATAAGTCACCTCTTGGAGCCCGCTGACTTCACCAAGAACGCACCGTTGGATTAGTTCCCTTGAAGGGGGCGCAACATGGATGTTAGGTCTGAGATCATCAGGGAGTTCGAGAAAGCATTGTTGGCCAAGGACTCGTGTACGCCCGAATTCGCGGCTCGTCTGTGTGACTTGATCAGAGCAGGGAATGGAATGTCTCAAAAGGAACTGGTGTCATTGGTCGAGAGTGGGTCGCATGACAAGCATTGATGAGATTGACGTCAACTGCCTGCGTGGCATCACATCCTCCAGCCTGAGTCTTGATGGCAAGTGGCTATATCTCCTTGGCGAGAACGGCACCGGCAAGAGCTCTTTCGTCGATGCGCTCGAATACTTCTTCACCGGGGGCGTGGGGCACCTCCAGGGGAGCCAAGGGATATCAATAGAGAAGCACCTTCACCACGTAAACCACCAAACGGGTGACATGTCTGTGAGAGTCCGATTCCACGGGAATCCGGCATTTGAAGTCACGCGACAGGGTCTGGGAACGCTAAGCTCCATTCCAGAGCATCTGAGCGAGTACTTTGGAAGCGCATTGCCAGGTACGTTCGTCCTGCGACGTGAACGGCTGCTCAATTTCATCTCTGCTGCGCCAGCCGACAGGTTCAGGGCACTTGACGCCATCATCGGCATCGAAAGCCTGGACGCCATCGAGCTCAACATGAAACGCGCTCGGGATGAGATGGAAGGCCGAACCGCAGCACGCAAGCAAGAACGTTCCTGGCTGCTTGCCCAAACAAGCACCGAATTGGGCGTCGCAGTGGCAGACGAAGAGGGCGCCCTGACACAAGTCAACGCTCTCCTTATGGGGGTTGGTGTACCGGCGTTGCGGTCTTTCTCTGATGAGAACACTGCTATTGACGCGCTCATGCTGCGGGTCAAGAACGCCGCACTCAAAGATGAAGAGAGCAGACTCGACCTGCGTATCCAGGCTACAACAACTGCGTTGAGTTGGGATCTCGATTTTGGTTCGAAGATCAGCATTCTCGAAACCGCGAGGTCATGGCTTGCAACTGAGAAGTCGAGACAAGGGTCCAAGTACGTAGAGTTGTTCAGAGCGGCTAAGTCGTTGTTTGGTGACGGATTACCTGACGAAGTTGTCTGCCCGCTGTGTGGCCAAGATACGAATGGTCATGAGTTGCTGAGTCGCGTGGATACCTATCTGAGCGACAATGCCGCTTGGACCAGCAAAGCACAGATTCTCAGGGTCAAGTCGCAGGAAATCGTTGAGGATCTGAAACTGCAAGCGGGGCACGTTGATGACCTTATCACTCTGCTGGAAAAGGCGCCAGGCTTCACTGAGATTGTGCCTGATGCGAAGTTGCTACGGGAACACGTCACTGGCCTGCTGGCGCTGGTGAGCAGTGTTGGGCATGTCGACAAACCAGTCGATGTACAATCATTTATCAAGGTTGGAGCGCAACTACGGAGACTGAAGCAAAAGACGCTCGATGCCGTGACGAGTCACATGACTGGCTTGAAACTCTCTAAGGAAGATCAGTCTGCGCGTGAACTGAATGCCAAGATCACGACTGTCAACGTCTATGTCAAGCAATTGAGAACAGCAGATGTCGGGCTGGTGTCGGCTGAGGCGAGCCTGCACGTTGCAGATACTGTGTATGAGTGCTTCAAGTTGGCAAAACAAGGCGTTGTTCAAGAGGTGTTCGATCACCTGCATAGTATCATCTCGAGTTGGTATGCACGTTTGCACCCGGATGACGAGCATGGAAATGTCAGCATCAGTGTCGATTCAGTGCGGAGAGCAAGTGCTAAGCTGCTCATCGATTCGTTTGGCGAGCGCGATCAGGACCCACGTGCGTACACCAGCGAGGGGCATTTGGATTCGCTCGGGCTGGTGATTTTCTTGGCATTTGCCAAGGAGTTTCAGGGAGCTTGTAATCTTCTTGTCCTTGACGACGTGGTAAGTTCGGTCGATATTCAGCATCGCCTCAGGATCTGTGATCTGCTCACGGATGAGTTTCGGGATTGGCAGGTTGTCGTGACAACACATGATGAGTTTTGGCTGGAAGAATTATGGCGGAATACGGTCAATTGCAACATGACGAACAACGTGGTCAGGCAGCGCATCGTGCGTTGGTCCCGAACGGAGGGACCAGTTCTTGCACCCTTCCTGACACGGCGAGAGAGGATTGACAAGCGTCTTGAGGATGGGGACAAAGAGGCGGCTGGTAATCAAGGGCGCAACTATCTGGAAGCCATATTGAAGAACATTTGTGAGGGAACTGCTGCGAGTCTCAGGTACAGGGACAGGACAGACTTCATGGCTGGCGAGCTGTTGGAGGGATTACGACATCGCCTCGAGCAAATGATCGATTCTCCATTCAAGACGAACCTAGGCCTGCGAATCAATGAACTGCGCGGACTCGCCTTCTTGGGCAATATCTCGTCTCATGAGAACCAAGCGCTTGGTGTAGTGAGTCTTGACGAAGTCACAGCGTTCTGGAATGCCGTCAAGAGCCTTGACGACATCTATGTTTGTCCCGAGTGCGGCCGGCACAGCTTGGCCTTTGACGAGACCATGTCTGCAATGGTCTGCTATGCCCGAGGTTGCGAGTTGAAGATCGTGGCGAAGTTCAGAACATAGTGGAACTAATAACGAGACGGATCGCAGAGCAGCGGTGCGATTCATGTCATGGAAATGCGTTCGGGTCCGATTCTTCCGGGAGGAATTGATGAGCGATAGACGCCAGGTAAGCAGCCTGCTTGATGATCAATACGACGGCTTGAAAGACGCATTGTTTAGAGTCAACTATGCACGGACGTTCTCGAGATGGACAGGGTTCATATTCTTTGGAGTCGTCCTGGCAGGGGGTTGGCATCTGTATGACGGCTGGTTCAAACGAAGTGTTGCCCTTGGTTGGTTTGGAATCGGAGTTCTGATTGTCTATGGACTTATTCTTATGGTAGGAATACCACAGCTTCTTGGTCCCGTGGTAAAACAGTTTAACGATGAAGTTGCCACCAACCGGCGTGAGCGTTCAGCAGAGGACATAGTGGACGCAATCCTGAAGACGCTGGATGAGAAGCAGTACAGCGTGTTCAGGAATGTCTATCGGGGATACGGTGACTTGGATCACGTTGTAGTGGGACCAACGGGCATCTTCGTCATCGAGACCAAGTCCAATCGTGGCACTGTTGAGATGGAGAACGGACGCCTCAAGATCCGGGGCCTCGACGAATCCAAGAAGGACTATGAACGTCAGGCTAGCCAGGAATCGTATCAACTGAAACTCGCTCTGTCCGAGCGTCTGCAGGAGAGTCGAGTGTTCGTCGACCCCATCCTGGCATTCCCTGCGGCGGCAAAGGTCCCCGACGGGCTAGAGCTCCGCCGCGTCAATGCCACCGTTCCCGTTCGCGTTGTGCACGGCAAAGACCTGATTAGCGTTATCGCGGGACACCGCACTGGGATGAACATCACTACCCTGGAGGCGTGCAAGAAAGTGGTGCAGGATATCGTCAACGAGGCCGCGGCCGCCGACAGGAAGTTGTAGCTCAGGAGACCCACTGTTGGGCGAATACCGCCAGTCAAAATCGGTGGCCGAACTCAAAACGGAAAGCACACACATGGTCGACAGGAGTCTGTGAGGGTGGAATGAAAACAGGAAAACAAACACAAGAAAACATCAGGCAGCCAGATTCGCGTGCGGTACAGGTTTCGGAGATATTCGCCCCAACGGGTGAGCTCCTGATGTACGAAACAAAAGATGGCAAGACACGCATCGAGTGCCGGTTTGCAGAAGAGACACTATGGATGAGTCAGTCCCTGATAGCGGAGCTGTTTCAGAAGGATGTTCGAACCGTCAATGAGCACCTGCAGAATATCTTCGAGGAGGCCGAACTTGATCCAGTTCGAACTATCCGGAGATTCCGGACACTTCGAACCGAGGGCAGTCGAACGGTGGTCCGCCTGATCGATCACTACAACCTTGATGCAATTCTCGCAGTGGGGTACCGGGTCAAATCACAGCGGGGCACCCAGTTCCGTCAATGGGCGACAGATCAGTTGCGGGAGTACTTGGTGAAAGGCTTCGTCCTTGACGATGAACGCCTCAAACATCCTGCAGTGAAAGGCATTGCTGCCCCTGACCACTTTGATGAAATGCTGGAACGCATCCGTGACATCCGTGCCAGTGAGGCGCGTGTGTACCTGCGTGTCAAGGAGATCTTTGCGCTGGCCGCGGACTATGATCCAACCAGACCCGACGCTGCGGCCTTCTTCAAGATCATGCAGAACAAGCTACACGTCGCGGCTACGGGAAAGACCGGAGCAGAACTGGTTTTCGCCGGGGCAGACCATAATACCGAGAACATGGGCCTGAAGAGTTGGAAGGCGGGGTCTGTCCACAAGAGCGACGTGTCTGTTGCCAAGAACTACCTCACGCAGGAAGAAGTCAGCGGCCTGAACCGCATTGTCGTTATGTGGTTGGACTTCGCTGAGGACCAGACGCTTCAGCGCAAGGAGATATTCCTTAAGGACTGGGAAACGAAGCTGGACAACTTCCTTCGGTTCGCCGAGCGCCAGGTGCTGACCAACGCTGGAACGGTGAGTCATGACCAGGCAGTGGAGAAAGCCGAAGCAGAGTACGAGCTGTTTGCAGCCCGCAGGCGTGAGTGGCTTGAAGCCGAAGGCCAACGGGAGACCGTAGAGGCGCTGGAGACCGTTGCTCACCAGCTGGAGCCGCCGGTGAAACCAAAGCGTGGCAAGAAGAAGGATGCCTGATGTGATCTTCCGCAACGTTGGTGCCATTGGAGCAACTCAGCTCGCTGAGCGGTGTTCGATCATTTTGTTGACGCCAACAAAATGATCGGTCTTGGCTCTGGTTGCTAGCAATGTTCCCACGTGAGGTCAAAGGAGACTACGATGATAACTGACCAAGCCTTCCGAGATGCGGTTCTGAGATTCAAAGCAGAGGAGAGCCAGGGTTGTTCGCTCCTATGACAGTTTCCCTGCGCGTGGTGCAGTGGAACATTTCAGTGATGTTGTCTCGGCCGGGTGCAATTGCCAATTTCATCGAGGAGAGAATCGGCCAGGGCCCGGCAATTGTCTGTGTGGAGGAGGTCAAGCGCTCCGCCTATGACACACTGAGGAGTCTCCGGAACCTGACATCGTCGTGCTTCAGCCTCGACCTGCGTGAGCCGGGCGGCAACGAAGGCGATGAAAGAAAGATGGGCATTGCAGTATTCAGTTTCGGATTGCCAATCATCTCTCCGGAGTTGCTGAATCGAACTGTATTCCCCGAGCGGACGCTCTCCGTGCTCCTTCATGGCGTCTTTGGGCCCATCCGGGTGGTTGCCTTTCACTCGCTGACAGGGGTTGGCTACCGTAAGGCCAAGGCCAGCAATTTCGCCTCCATCGCCGACTACCTCCAAGAGCACAGGGCAGAACTTGATTTTCTCTGCTTCGACGCGAACGAGCCTCAGCACGACAGCATGGATGTGAACAAGCTGGTATTCTGGCCCCGTGGCAAGACAGCAACTCTCATTATGGGGAGCGAGAAGGTTCATGACCTGTCCGATTCGTATGTCGAGCATCTTAGGAGCACTGGACACATCGACAATGTGCAGGATCCGTTGACCGTATCGCACGTCACCCGAGGGACGCCGCGGCGGTACGACTACATCATGCACTCGCGGAGATGGACAGTGGTCAACTGCTCCTATCCATACGCCGAGTCAGTTGCTGCGACCAGCGACCACTCCGCGGTCATTGCAGACTTCGAGCTGCGGTGACTGTCCCTCCCCATCGGGTAAGGGCTGATGACGGTCCTGTTGAGTCATGCACTCAACGATCAGACCCTATCTTCGGACGGCTTCGCTGATCAACATGGCAAGCTGTTTCGGGTCATAGGCGGCCTGCGCCCTGACATGTAGAAGAGGCAGTCCTGCCTTTATCAGGACTCGGTCGACGAAGGCGTCGCGTTCCTGCCGGTCTTCTCGGTCGTGCGAAGAATCATCCAGCTCTATGGCGAGGACGGGTGACATGGCGTTCCTGTCGAAGAGCACGAAATCGACGGACTTGCGATCCACCTTGTTGTGATAGGTCTGGTAGGACCCGGTGCCCTTCTCGACAGTCACGAGGTTGTTCAGTGACACTTGTGGAAAGATGTAGTACTTTGAGCTATCGGTCACCTGCTCCAAGACGCCGAAGAACGAGCGTTCCGCCTTGGACATCAGGTACCGCTTGAGGACGTAGGGCAGGTCCTCAGATTTCTCCGAAGATGTTCCCTTGTTCCGAGAGCCTGTAGTAGACTGAAGCACGAGAAGAGCCAAGACAATCAGGATGATCCACCAGTACTGTTTCACCAGCGTCGGAATCATGTGCGCACCCCCTTCAGGAATTCGCAGCAATCACATGATACCACATCTACCACATGGACAGCATACTGGAAGCGTCCAGCTAGACGGATTATTTGGGGTAGACCGGCAATTTCAAGAGTGAGAGAGTGACGGGGAGGTCTTGTGCTAGACCTCGCATTGAAGCCATCACACGGCAGTTGTTTCCAAAATGGAAATGGTTCAAACAGAGAGATGACGTCGGACGTCTCGACAGGTCGAGTTCAGTACCATGGATGCAATCCTGGCTCGCTGAGTGGTGTCTGACCATGTTGTTGACGCCAACAAAATGGTCGGTCCTGGCTCTGGTCATCGGGGGGGAGGGGGTGAGGATGTAGTGCTGGCACGACACGCCAGACCATTTCGCTACGATTCTTGATGATGCAACTCGCACAACCGCTAACGAGAGAACAAGTCCTGGCACTGCTGGACGTATAGATACAGAAAGGGAAAGGCCTCACATCCATAGCGGGCGTGGGGCCTCTTCTGCTCCTCAAGAGGGCGCATGTCTTCTCCCTCATCTCGTTCCGGACCGCTTTCTAGTCTCTGGACACTTCAGATCGAGAGTTCCCTCGCTTCTGTAAATCCTGATGCGATCTACTGTTTTGTTCCAGTGTTCTGATCCAGATTCAGCAAGCATCGTCTGAGATCCTGCATAGATGCTACTACCTCAGGGAATGGAACCATATTGTCGTCATTGAACACATACATTCGCTGCATCTTCTGATATTCCGGGCCAATCTCTCGATCTTTCGCAATACGGTTGAGTACTGCGAACTTTGAAAATGGCTTTGACGAGAGATCACTGCCAATCCGGACTACCTCTTCTCGTCGCTTGTAGTTCAGCATGTCGATGAACTCTTCTGGAGTGCTCATCATCTTCTTGATCTTGGCTTGGTGTTGTACAATCGCTAACCTCGACCGTCAGATCGATATCTTCGGAGAAGCGCTTCATCTCACCTATTGCCTTGTACAGAGCTGTCCCTTCCTTAAAGAACGCTGGAAGCGTATCTTGCTTCTCGGCCAGCTCCGACAAAAGCAAAGTAACGTAGTAGTCTTTCTCGAGAATGTCCTCTCGAATGTCTACCCGCTTGCTGACTGCAGACAATAGAACCTTGAACGCATCTCTGTCGCTGTGAAGGTTCATGTTCAGGAAGCGGCAAACAGCTCTACCAGGTGCAATGTCGTCTTTTTCGAGTAGTACTTGTGCGCCATGGTAATCAGCCGCAATGGATCCAGTTTCTGTCGCTCCGCAAAGCTTCTGAGCTGGCGCTCAGGATGTTGTACGTCAATTGGAAAGCGTGGCAGATTATCAACTGCGTCGATAAGCTGGAGGTACCTCCAGTTCTTGCCACCTACCTTTGTCACAGGTTTCCGCGCTTCAACATGACAACCCTCTGGCAATCTCGCTCTGTAGTTGTTCGTTACAATTTCTGTTTTCCTTGGCAGAAGAGTAACGAGCCCTAGCTTGTTCAATGCCGAAGCCCCTGTTTCGTAACCTGTGACTCTGCCCTCCACGCGCATAAGCATTTGCGTGGCGAGTTCATCCTTGCTGGGACAGAGCTTCCCGAAAACGGTCTGCTTGGCGCGGCAATATGTGCCTTTCTGCAAGCGCACAACGGTGCCATGGTCAGCAAGACGCTTGAGTTTGAGATTGCATATAGTCATTGCTTGGCCGAGAGGTATGGCAAACTCCTTTGCCATGTCTGCTGCTATTGTTCTTGGCCAGACAATGGTTCCATACGCCACTTTGTCGACCGCCTGCTTGACATACTTGCTGTATCCACGCTGTTTCACTTTCTGCCTCCTACTGATATTATGTGCGTAGCAACTTGTTCATCGCAGTAGCATCATAATATCATTCGCGAAGAATGTCAAGCTATGTTACACCAGATAGTCTTATTGGTCATAACTGTTGTTCTAGTCAACAGATCGGCAGGTTTCAAGCAACCACGACGATGCCTGGTTTCAGAGCGGGTGTCGAAAGCTGCTGATGAGAATGTGAAGACCACCGATCAGATAGCTGAATAAACTGAGCTGCGAACATGTTCGGTTCAAGAACGGGGTACACGGGCCCATCCACCAACGCTGTGAGATTTCCGATGTGTCGTGTCAGTATCATGACCTTAACTCCCAGCCAGCAAGGACCGGACTGATCATGTTGTTGGCGTCAATAAGACGATCGAACCGCGCTCAGCGAGCCGAGCTGCTCCGATAGGGCTGAACTGTCGGGATGATGACAGCACCACGCTATTGAATTCAACCTCGCGGGAAGTCTTCGTTGCATCACGAAGAAGAAATCGCGAAACGAGAGGAGGTGGCACAACATCGGGTCTCGCGAGGCTGCAACCTGGCTTCGGTGGTGTAGT
>Ga0209840_1000071_pt1 | contig 21748 bp, 24 predicted proteins | sample PersoiDNA2013190_FD_185802 | JGI IMG/M metagenome (GOLD analysis project Ga0209840, IMG submission 185802) | Permafrost soil microbial communities from the Arctic, to analyse light accelerated degradation of dissolved organic matter (DOM) -... | ecosystem: Environmental > Terrestrial > Soil >... | reverse complement strand
CGTGACCTTGCTCCAGCGGATACCGCATCCGTCGACCGCGAGAATGTGCTGGGCTTTGTGACAGAACAGGGTAGCACAACAAGCCATACGGCCATCCTTGCTCAGGCACTCGGCCTTCCCGCCGTTGTCGGCTTGGGAACGGCGCTCGCAGGCATCGACGAACACGCACGCCTGGGCGTCGACGGAGCCGCCGGGACGGTTGTTCTGGACCCCACCCCCGAGGAACGTGCGACCCTCGAAGAGCGCGCCCGCGCCCTTGCGGCAGAACAGGAGCTTCTGACCCAGTACAAGGATAAGGAAGTGGTCCTCGGAAACGGCAAGCATATTGAGGTTTCTGCCAACATTGGCGGCCCTGGCGACGTCGCCACAGCCCTGCGGTTCGGCGCGGACGGGGTCGGCCTGTATCGTACGGAGTTCCTGTTCCTCGACCGGGACAGCCCACCCACCGAGGAAGAACAGGTCGAAGCATACCGCTCTGTTCTCACTGCGTTTGGCACCAAACCCATCATCATCCGCACCCTGGATATCGGAGGAGACAAACAGATCCCATATCTGCACCTGCCCGCTGAGTCCAACCCATTCCTCGGCGTGCGCGCGACCCGTCTTGGCCTGCGCAGACCAACACTGTTCAAGACTCAGCTGCGCGCCATTCTGCGGGCGAGCACGGCTGGCACGACGCGAATCATGTACCCGATGATCGCCATCGCTGAAGAGATCGAACAGGCCAATCTTCTGCTCCAGAGCGTGCGCAAGGAACTGGACGCAGAAGAAATCGCATATGACCACGACCTCGAGGTCGGCATCATGGTGGAAATCCCGTCTGCGGCACTCGATGCGGAGCGTCTTGCCGACAGAGTCGACTTCTTCTCAATCGGTACCAACGACCTGACACAGTACACCTTTGCCGCTGATCGAACGAACCACGACCTGAACTATCTGTACCAGCCGCTGCACCCAGCCGTGCTATCACTCATCCGCATGACCATCGAAGCGGCACACGCCCATGGCAAATGGGTGGGCGTCTGTGGTGAACTGGCGGGCGACCCGCAGGCAATTCCTGTTCTTATCGCCATGGGCATCGACGAACTGTCCATGTCCTCCGCAAAGATCCCGCGCGCCAAGCAGATCATCCTGTCCCTCTAGGCGTCTCTTTTCTCGCAGAACAACAACCGGTCCCGTTCAAAGACGGGGCCGGTTCTGCTACTGCCGTGAAACAATGGGGAAAGACCTCTTTCTGCTACACCCGGGCGACGAAGAAAACGCGGGGCTCGGACTCCGGGTCAGCAAGAGGTACGGTCAGGTCTGTGGCACGCGCCTGGTAGACCGCACTGAACCCGACCTCCAGCAGCGCTGTGGTCACCTCCCGCACCGACCAGGCGTTTTCCATGAATGTCTCGTCGAAGCGAAGCCAGCTGTCCGACTCCTGCCGGACAAATCCGGAGATCTTGATGCGCCCCTGACGCTTGCCTTCGTCGTACATGCCGCGGTTGATGACCATTGCATCCAGGGCGTCCTCCACAGTCATATTGTTCCAGCGTCGCAGTCCCATCACCGTATTGAGGTCGAACACAAACAGGCCTCCAGGCAGCAGGCATTGGTGCACACAGGCGAAACAGGACAGCAAGGTGTCGATGCCGGACAGGTGGTTGAGAGCGTCAAACGTCGACACGGCAAGCCCAAACCGCGAGGACAGCGAGAAGTCGGCCGCGTCACCCTGGACAAGGGAGACCTCGCCAGAAGATACGAACGAAGCGCAATTGATACGCGCATGGGCTAGCATGGGTTCCGAATTGTCCAGGCCCGTCACGATATACCCCGCCTGCAGAAACTGCAGCGCCAGCTGCCCAGTGCCACAGCAGACGTCGAGCAGCGACCGCTCACCCCGGGGACAGATCTGCTCATACAAGGTCCGCAGCCTCGGCCCGACCAGCGTCACGAACCCGGTCCATCGTTGATTGTATGCCTGTGCAAATGGTGCCGTATAGGACGATTCCATGCAAACCTCCTACCAGTGCGCTCCCAGCCAATCTAGCACCAGCATGCCCCGGGGTCAACAACGATGACGGTGACAGGCCAGTTCACATCAGCAGAAGGTTTCGACCAGAGATGATGACAGCGCCTCTCCATATGGAGAGGCGCTGTAACACTAATACAACCTGTACCTAATGTTACAGGGCTAGGCGATCACACCCCACTGCGAGGGCTTGACCTCGTCGCCGAAGGTCTTCTGTGCTTCCAGCAGACGCGCCCGCTGGGCCTCGAGCTCTGTAAACAGGACTTCAGGCGTGTCTTGCGTGCTGTTCTTCCAGCTCTCGATGACGCGGTCGATCTTGCTCAGGTTCTCGGGGATGCGGAGTGAGAACTCCGCCTCGTACTCCTCACGCGTGTACTCGCGACCAATGATGTCCTTGAACAGCGGGACAAGGTCCTTGTACTCGGGGATCCAGCCCGTCGCGGTCTTGATGGCCTTGACGTCACCGTTGCAGCGCAGCTCCATCCACTTGTACCAGACCTTCTTGTCATTCTTGCCGTTGAGGAACTTACCGTCGCGGCTCTTGAGGAAGTAGTTGACGCCGAAGATCTTTGGCAGCCGCTTGGCTCCCTTGGCAAAATCGACGTTGATCTGCAGGTACTTGCCCAGCGGGATAGACAGGAAGTCCAGGTTGGACATCGGGTTGTGCTGGCGCACGCCGGCCTTGCCAATGGTTGCTGCTGTCGTTTCGGACTCGATCGAAGCGCCAAAGGCAACAACGCCATGAGCCCAGTCGATGGATTCCTCTACTGGAACCCAGGTGTCCGAATCGCGACCGCCATAGACATAAGCGCTGACCTCGACACCATCAGGATTGTCCGCGTTCTTGTCCAGGTTCTCAAGCATGCCCAGGCCCAGCGTGAAGCGGGCATTTGCATGAGAGGCGGGAACGGGCTTGCCATCCTTGTCGACCTTGCCCGGGGTCCACTCACCCTTGAAGTTGACGCCGTGCTCAGGGACCGCTGCATCCTTGCCTTCCCAGTATACCCCGCCGTCATCTGTCCTGAGGACGTTGCTGAAGATGACTTGACGACCGGGCGCATGAAGCGCCTTCCATTGGATGGGGTCGTCCTTGCTGTTGACGCCCAGGATGATGCCAAACATGCCGTGCTCGCAATTGACTGCACGCACGACGCCATCGATCTTGCGGAGATAGGCGATGTCGTCGCCAACGATGCTCTCGCCGTCCAGCATGGCGGTCGAGGTCTTGCCACACATTGAAGGGAACGCACCCGTGAAGTAGGTGACGCGATCATGAAGCCCGTGGATGCCCATGACCAGCATGTGCTCGCATAGCCAGCCTTCCTGTGACCCACGGTGGATGGCAAGGCGCATCGCCATCTTCTTCATGCCCAGCGTGTTGCCGGCATACTGCGTGTTGGCACTGTAGACAATGTCGTCCTTGAGGTCGATATAGATGCGGCGCTTGTCGATGTTCTTGGTCGTCTTGCTTTCGGTCAGCTCGCCCTCAGAATGCACGAACTTGAAGAAGTGTGCCTGTTCACCCTGGTGAACAAACTCTTCATAGCCGGGCCGATACAGCAGCTTCTCCGAATGTGCGACGTACGGGCTGTCGGTAAGTTGAACTGCTGGGATAGCAAACTCAGACCCGTTCGGCCCCAGCGTAGCAAAGACGATCAACATCTGGCGTCCGCGCATGATACCGCTCATGACCTCGCCTATGTCTTTGAGACCCTCGGTGCGGTCACGCGTGGAGATCTGGGGACCCATCTCTTCGCCCGGATCCACCAGGATGTTCGTATGCTCCTTGTCGCGGCCCTGATCGAGAGGCGAATCGAAGTGAATCGTATGACCATTCATTGCCAAGCGCTGCTCTTCACCATCGTGGATGGCCTTCTCGCTGATGTAGGAGAGATCCCCGGTCGAGTCATCACAGACGAAGACACTCGCTGGATCGAGCAACTTGATGAAGTGGGCAATGAAGTCGTACAGCTTCCCATTCGAAATCTTGCTGAGCTTCGCGTACTGCTCCCCGCCGAGCCGTTCCTCCAGGAACTTGGCGACGTTTTCATCCATGCATACACCTCCGTCGATGTTGGCCCACAGGCCATTGTCATTACTTTAATATAGTACACCATTGTGGAAAAACGCACAGGTCGCAGCCATCGATTGACCAGTCAAATCATCAGTCCACAAGCTCTTTTTGGTTGAACTGCCGTGTGAAGTCGGCGACAGCTGTGCTATCGTGAAACGGTTTTGCGTCTCCCTCCAGGTGTCAGGACCGGATCATCGTCAGCAGCCAGATACATGGCTCCAGTGCATCGACGGCATGGACGACGCCGGCCGGCATGATGATGGCGTCTCCCGCTGTCAAGGTGTGATGCACGCTGTCCAGGATGATATCGACGCTCCCCTGCAATGCCGTTACCAGTGCATCGAATGGAGCCGTGTGCTCACTCAACTTCTGCCCCTTGTCAAACGCGAACAGCGTAACAGTCCCCGTTGGCCGCTCGATCAGCGTCTTGCTGACAACTGCTCCCGGCTGGACCGTGATGAGGTCGACCAGCCGTGCCTGCTTACCGTGAAGCTCGTTTGTCGCCATGGAACACCTCCGCCTCGATTGTATCAGTATGCGCCACGTCGGTCCAGAGTCCACAGTCGGCCGGGTAACCCCGGGAACCGTGTGGGCACTCCACCCGTCCAAGGGATGACGGTCGGAGACACCGACTGGTTCAAGGAGATGAGATCATGAAGAGGAGAGTACTGGCTGTCGTCGTGACTGTGGTGGCGGTTGCCGCCGTAGTCGTCACCCTTGTACTGACCCGAGCCTCTGGAGGAAACAAGGTCACCGGGGACACGTTCGAAACGACCGTCGGGAAGACGTTCACCATCGCGCTCGACGCCAACGCCACCACAGGGTACAACTGGACTCAGACGACAAAAGACACGAACATCGTTGCCTACGTCGACAACGCATACGTCGCAGCAGCCACCGGTCCTCAAACTGTCGGAGGCGGCGGCACCGACACCTTCACCTTCAAGGCTGTCGGGAAGGGAACGACCACAATTTCCCTCGCCTACGCCCGTCCGTGGGAGAGCGTTCCCCCTGCCCAGACCAGGACCATCACGGTCACCGTCAAGTAGAACAATCGCGAGACCCGAACCGCCCCGAACCTGGCCACTGCGGGGCACGGCAGCTTGCCACGAACGCCCTGGCATACTCGTAGCCGGACACCGGCAGCAGGGGAAGTCCGGCAGCATGTTACAGTGAATGCTCCTCGCCTTGTCCGAGCAGGGCCAACTCAGAGAGCTTTGCATGCAGAACTGCGACATGTTCATAGGTTTCAAACAGAACTCGACTGTGCATGTCACGAAATGCTGTCAAAGCGATCTTGTCCGAAAATTCGCGCTTCCGCAAGGCGTCAGCTACGATGAAAAAGCGAGCAGCGAAGTCCTGCAACTGCACGAACTTTGACAGTGCATTCAGCATATCCGTCGAGTTCTCGACCTCAAAAAAGGCATCAGGCATCTTCCTTTCGTTGAACCACACAACGTCCACAGTCTGAGCCTTTCTCAGCGTCTCGTCATACGTGAATTTGTACATCGCCGGGACAGTTGTGACCGATGCCAAGGTTCCTTGCATGAACGGCTTATTCTTGTCCTGCAACGGCACAAAAGTCTCCATATGGCGCATAGCACCAACTTCGACAATGAGCCCCTGGTAGTATGCATGAGTGTTCTCGCTTACTTTGGCAACAGGGGTCTTCCCGGATGGCAAAACACTTTCAGGCAAGCGATCTCGAGAGTCGTTCAGTGCCCAAAGGCCCGGACGAATTCTGAAGAAGAAACGCGGGTCCTGCACGATCCTGCGAATCGATGCGAAGGGCGTCTTTGTCCCCCATGCGCACTCTGTGATGGTTGGTACAACCTGATAGAGTCGCCCGAGTGTCGCATATCCACCCTCGCGCTCCATCGCCTCAATAACGGCTTCGTGCTGCTTCATGTTGGTCCTCTCCTATCTTCTTCGAACGGGTCTCTCGGGCAACTCCGACGCGTCGAACAAGCTTTCTGTCTCCAGTTCCCCTGACGCAGTCGGACCTTCCTCGCCGAGGAGCCAGTTGTGGTCGGACAGGAAGGCCATGAGGTCGCCCTTGCGGCGCTCATACAGATCGGGACGGAGGACAGGGTGCAGTTTCTGCACGGTGACGGGTGGGTCGAGGTAGTAGATGAAGTTGGCACCAGACCTGCCGTGCTCGAGTACTTGCTCCGGGACCTCGGCATCAAGTCGTGAGACCCGCATCAGTGCGAGGTAACCATCATGCAGATCTTCAAAGTAGGCCAGCGGCGCCGAGGGGTTCCACAGCGAGAACCAGCCCTCAGCGCACAGTCCCGCAAATACGTCGTAGTTGACAGGGATATGCAGGTAGCTGTCCACTTCGGCCAAGTAGGACAGGACATACGCAGTTTGATTGGCTGTCTCCTGAGCTGTGGCGCCGAGCTGCGACAACTGAAACCGAGGGCGACCCTTGCGTGGGTCGAGGACGAATGGGCCACGGTGCCCGATGGGACGCTTCTTGCAGACGAACAACTGTGGCTCCAGGCGTATACCCATGCTCACGCCGCTCAAAGCGAACACGTTGACCCGTTCGTCGCGCCACGCCATTTCGATCTGCATGCGATATACCTCCGCCTTCGACACACCTGTACTAATCATGCTAGGCTGGCTGGACAAAACGTCAACACCTCTCGGTGGAACTCTGGTGCCCCGGCCAACGTCAACGGTATTAAAACATCATCGCTTTTCCAAGGTTGACGCTCCGTCGGATGTGGTACAATGAACCATCCATTTGACAACACTATGGGGGTTTTGCTGTATGAAAATCGCAATCAAGGTGCTGGTCGTTCTCCTGGCTGTGTTGATCGTGGCGGCTGGGGTCGCATGGTACATGCTCGGCCACGGAGGCCTGCAAGGGGATACGAATGCTCCTGCGGTGAATATCGGCCCCGCCCGGCAGCTCCTGAGCGACCTGAAGACAAACAGCAGCCTCAAGTTCTCCATGGCTGTGCCGCACAGCTTTGACTGGTATGTCGCCAACGGCCAGGGCAACCCAACGAAGCTGACCCTCTCGGGCGTCGTCATAATCGCCAAGTCGGCGACCTCGGACGAAGCTGTGAACATCGACGCGTGGCTGCGCCAGCAAGGTTTCGCAGGTGATGCCGAAAACAATAGTTTCGGCGACACAACGGTCTGTGAGGGGTATGCCAAGGACTCGGTCGTGGTCCTGGTTGTGACGCCGGTCTCGTCCGACGGAGCAACGACGCAGGCGACGCAGCTCGTCGTCTATGCCGGCGTGTTGCTGAAGACCTCAGCCGTCAACTGACCTCAGGATACAGGAACTGCACAAGGCGGGGGCATCACTGCTCCCGCCTTTTTCATTGCGTATATTCCCTGTCGGCTACTCGGGCATCACCACGACGATGGGCGTCATGGAGTCGTCGTTGCCTGCCGGGTTGTCCTCCAGCGACCGCCTGAGCCAGTCCTCGTCGACACCTTCGGTCGACGTGACGATCTCAGCGCCAAAGACATCGTTGACGTCGACCACGCTGATACGAGCCCCCTTGCGTGCCAGGATGGCGATGCTCGTCTCTACGTCGAGCGGGCCGGGGACGAGGCACGCGTCATAGGGCATCACCTTGTCGCTGTCCACCGCCTTGGCCACGGGACCAACGACCGCATAGAACCAGCCCTTGCGATGGAGCAGCTTTCCCAGTACCGTGGCGCCCGCCCCGAGAAGGACACGGAAGGTTCCTGCCAGTTCGATGTATGCCTGAACTTTCCACGCTGCTTCCATAGGATAGCTGTACCAATGGATGAACTTTCCACCACCGTGCCCTGTGTAGGGGCCGAGGAACCGCGCCAGGCGTGACGGCTTGAACGTCCCAACCCACATCAGCGTCCCCTCGCACATGCTCATCACGCTGCTGGCAATCGTAACGACGCCCGTCGGGTGCTCCTGGTGGACCCTGTCCACGATCGACGAGAGGTCGCTCGCCTCAGTGAGCAGCCCGGTGTACACGTTGTGTCGGATGGCCGCCGTCCCCGAGGTCTTCACCTTGTAGGGAGGAACCTGGCCAAATCCGAGTCTCTCCCAGCACGCTGTCAGCATCGGGTCCCCGCGATAGAGGTAGAAACCACGGTCGAGCATCTCCCTCGCCTTGTCCATCTCGCCACGCGATGCCAGGATGCCGACGTAGTTGACGATGTCCTGTTGGCGGAAGTTGTCTGTGTCCAGCTCCGCAAACCGCTCGAGCAGCACGGGGTCGCTGGTGACGCGGCACAGCCTCTTGAGGAGGAGACGCGCGGGATTGTCCAGTTCGCGGGCGCTCTTCCAGTCCATCCTCTCATACGCCTTGCGCCACCATTGAACTCCCTCGTTCTCGCGGTGAAGAAAGAAGTACAGCAGGTCACCCAGGAAGACCTCTTCCCAGATACCCATCGGAGGACTATAGAGCTGAACGGCTTTCTCGGGGTCGCGACGAAGGTACAGTGTTGCCAGAAGCCGCTTGGTACGCTTCCATTCGGGATGAACGGCACGTACACGCATCAGAAGGCCCAGCGCCTCCTCGTCTTTGCCGGACTGCATGAGACCGACCGCCCCCCACCATGCAGCGTAGTCTGAACGTGGAGCAGCAGCAAACAATCTCATGGCGACGTGCTTGGCGCCAAACCAGTCGCACAGCGAGGCGATGGCGTAGATCATGGTTTCTCCCGTCCGTTATCGGCTATGCTGACTTCTTTTCCGAAATGGTGACTCCGATCATGTCGGGCCCCGAATACGTCCCGACGACAGGCCCAAGCTGGACCAGAATGCTCGGCAGGTTGTACCTGGACGTGAACTCACGCTGGAAGTCCTCAACCTCGACCCGGTTGGCACCGTAGTGAAACCCGATGTATTCGATCCCCTTCTGCACGTGCTTGTCGATGATTGCCCACAGATGTTCGAACGCAACTTTCTTAGTGCGGGGACGATCCACGACATCCGTGACCCCCTCGATGTACGTGAGGACGGGCTTGATCTTCAGGATGCTGGCAGCAATGGCGGCGGCTTTTCCAATGCGCCCGCCTCTCTCGAGATACTTGAGGGAGTCGAGCACGAAGTAGGTATGGGTCCGCAGACACAGCGCCTCCACCTCGGCAGCGACCTGCCACAGCGGCACCCCTGCTTCGGCAAGCTCCACTGCTCGTATCGTCGGAAATCCGACACCGAGTGCAGCATTCCAGGTATCAACAAGCCGGACGTGAACCGTGTCCAGCTGGTTGCGCCCGGTGAGAGCCGAGTTGAGCGTGCCGGACATGCGTGAACTGATATGAATCGAGACAATGTCTCCTTCAGGATCTTTGTCCAGAATGGCGCGATATGCGGACGCGAATTCGTCGGGTGACGGCTGCGTGCTGGCCGCTGTTGCGCCTGCCACGAGGCGACGGTAGAACTCGTCGTTCGCAATGTCGATGCCGTCGCGGAAGTACTCACCGTCGAGTGAAACTTTGAGTGGAACGACCGTGACGCCGTGCTCTTCGGCATACCCTTGCGGCAGACACGCCGTGCTGTCCGTTACGATATGGATGGCCATTGTCGACTCCTTCTCCGCTTGCGCATTCATCCCGCCGGCGGAGACAGCGGGACTGCTCACATGGCTATGAAAGGGAGAGGCTTCTCTTCCCTCGTTTCACATTACACTGCTTTGTCGACAATGACAACCCCCAGCGTCTCAGGTCCTGTAAGGCACCCGAGGACAGGGCTCAACTGGCTGAGGACGGATGGAATACCTGTGCGCTTCGTGAACTCAGTTTGCATGGCCTCGACCTCGACTCTGTTGCCCGTATAGTGAAACCCGATGTACTCGATACCCCGTACGACCGCCTGGTCGATAAGTGCCCTGATGCGCTCCTTCGCGACATGCATGGTTCGCGGCCGGTCGAACACGTCGACGATACCGTCCTTGAACGTGAGGATAGGTTTGATTTGCAGGATGCTGGCTGCCACGCCTGCCGCCTTGCCGATGCGCCCGCCCTCGACGATATACTTCATTGTGTCGACGAGAAAGTAGATATGCGTGCGAGGACGCATCCCGTCCAGCCCCGTGATGGTGTCGTCGATACCGGCTCCACTCTCAACAAGCTTGACGGCCTGCATGACCATAAACCCGAGTCCAAGAGCTGTCATCCGCACATCGTAGAGATGGACACGCCTGGGATCGGTCTGCTCGGCTGCAATGTGGGCACTGTTGAGTGTTCCACTCGTGGCGGACGACAGGTGAATGCTCAGCACTTCGTCGTCCGGGTTTGCGAGCAACCTGGTGTAAACCACGATGAAATCCTCGGGGCCGGGCTGTGTGGTGCCAGACTTTGCTCCAGCTTTCTGCTTCGCGTAGAAAACATCAGCAGATATCTCCACAAACTCCCGGAAAAATACTCCGTCGACCGAAACTTTGAGCGGCACAACGGGAAGGTCGTGCTGTTCGGCAAAACCAGTGGGAAGGCAGCTTGTGGAGTCCGTTACAATGTGAATAGCCATAAATTCCCCTTAGTCGAGAATCGCGGACGCTTTGACGATGCGCACGTCCTCGACAAGATGTGAACGTTCACCCCGCGTCGCCTGGGCGACAGGTCTTGTCCGTATTCGCCGCTACGCCCACGTTGGCCTTCTTGTTCAAACTGCTTTGTCGACAATGACGACCGCCATGGCCTCAGGTCCCGTATGACACCCGACACAAGGGCCCAACTGGGTGAGAACGGATGGAATACCAGTGCGCTTCGTGAACTCAGTTTGCATTGCCTCGACCTCGGCTCTGTTGCCCGCATAGTGGAACCCAATCTGCTCGATACCCCGTACGACCGCCTGGTCGATGAGGGCCCACATGCGGTCTCGGGCTGTCCGCATGGTTCGCGGCCGTTCGAACACGTCCACGATACCGTCCTTGACCGTGAGGATGGGCTTGATTTGCAGGATGCTGGCTGCGACGCCCGCTGCCTTGCCGATGCGCCCGCCCTCAATGAGGTACTTCATGGTGCCAACGAGAAAGTAGAGATGCGTGCGTGGCTGCATCCCATCCAGCATCGTGATGATGTCGTCTGTGCCGGCTCCGCCCTCAACAAGCTTGACGGCCTGCATGACCATAAACCCGAGTCCGAGACCTGCCGTCCGCACATCATAGAGATGGACGCGCCTGGGATCAGTCTGCTCGGCTGCAATATACGCGCTGTTGAGTGTCCCACTCATGCCGGATGACAGGTGAATGCTCAGTACTTCGTCGTCCGGGTTTGCGAGCAACCTGGTATAGACCGTGATGAAATCCTCGGGGCCGGGCTGCGTAGTGCCAGACTTGGCTCCAGTTCTCTGTTTCGCGTAGAAAACATCAGCAGATATCTCCACAAACTCGCGGAAGAATACTCCGTCGACCGAAATCTTGAGCGGCACGACAGGAAGGTCGTGCTGTTCGGCAAAATCAGCGGGAAGGTAGCTTGTGGAATCTGTTACAATGTGAATAGCCATGTGGGCGTTGCCATTCCTCCTAGTCGAGAATCTCGGACGCCTTGACGATGCGCACATCCTCGACAGGATGTGAACGTTCGCCCCACGGCGCCTGGGCGACAGGTGTCGCCGCGATGGCCGCCAGAACGTCCATGCCTTCAGAGACATGTCCGAACGCGGTATAGCTGCCATCCAGCTGATCAGACGTGCTGGTCATGATGAAGAACTGCATGTCGGACTGGTCGACGTGCGCCTGCTGAGCAGCCATGCTGATGACGCCGGGAACGTGCTTGACGTCGGAGCCCTCGAACTTGACGTTGCCGCCGCCCGTGCCGGTTCCCTGTGGGTCGCCGCCCTGAACCATGAAGTCCTTGATGATGCGATGGAACTTGAGACCATTATACTTGCCGGCATTGATCGCTGCCATGAACCGCTCAACGGTCTTGGGCGCCCGAGCGGCGTACAACTCGAGTGTCATCGTGCCCTTGGATGTCTCCATACGGACAACCCTGTTCTTTTCTTCCATGTGACACTCCTAGTTGGCGACTTCGGTCGCCCGGATGATGGTGATTTTCGTGAGAGGGGCCGACATTTCGCCGGGCATGCTGGAATTCTCTCCGACCGGCACGTTCGCAATCTTGTCGACGACGTCCATACCATCGATGACCTTGCCGAACGCAGCATATCGACCATCCAGAGAGGTTGCGTCTTCCTGCATGATAAAGAACTGCATGTCCGACTGCGTGACGCCAGCCTGTGACGCTGCCATGGAGATGACACCCCGGACGTGGCTGATGTCCGTCTTCTCGAAGGGAATCTCTTTGCCTCCCGTTCCGTTGCCATTAGGGTCCCCGCCCTGGATCATGAAGCCCTTCATGATCCGATGGAAGGTAAGCCCATCGTATTTGCCACCCGTGACGTTCTCAAGGAACTGGGTGACGGTCCTGGGGGCCTTGTCCCCATCGAGTTCAAGCTTGATCGTGCCCATGCTCGTCTCCAGCGTAACGTACTTATTGCCGAGCGCCTGTGGGGCCGGGGGCTTCTTGAGGAAGGCGAACACGAGCAACAGCGACAGAATGACCGTCGCTGCCAGTACAATGACCACTGTCCGCGTGCTCGGCGGAATGGGCTTTCGGCCCGGATACTTCTTCTGCAGTTCCTGAATCCGACTGAGTTTCGGTGCAGCCTTCTTCTTGTTGGTGCTCATCTGTGGTTGTACCCCTCACAGTCTTCAAGAGACTTCGGCCGATAAGGAACGTCGCCGTCGCCTCGGTCACGACCTCACCGGTTGCAAGGTCTTTGATGCATGCTTCTGTCGCTTTGATACGGCTGCCGCGGTCTTCGGCCAGCCTGGCCTCGACCCGGTACTTCCGGTCGGAATACATCGGCCGGTGGTAGCGCACATGGATGTCGACGGTGAACACTGGCAGCTCCCTGCCGAAAAAGATGTTGGCCATTGCGTCATCCAGGATTGCCGCCTGGATGCCTCCATGCGTCACGCCGTGATAGCCATCGAACGCCGAACCCAGCAAGAACTCAGCTGTGCTGGTTCCATCCCCCACGTCAAAACGGAGATGGAGACCGGCCGGGTTGTCCGGCGAACAGACAAAGCAGTTGTCGATGCGCGCTTTCATGCGCTGTCAGACACGAAGGGGCCTGTCGGAGCAGGCCCCATGATTGTCTTAATGACGCTAGTAGTCCTCTGACTTGACCTGATAGAAGCTCTGCGCATGCTGACACGCGGGGCACTTGATCGGCGCCTCGGTCCCCTCATAGACATACCCGCATTCGCGGCAGACCCAGATGATCTTGTGGTCCTTCTTGAAAACGGACTGTGCCTTGACTTCCTTGAGCAGCTTGCTGTACCGTTCCTCATGGTGGGCTTCAGCTACAGCAATGGCACGCAGGCGCTCCGCGATTGCCTCATAGCCTTCCTGATCGGCGATGTCGGCAAAGCCCGGATACATCGTGGTCGTCTCATAGTGTTCACCGTCAATGGCCGCCTGCAGGTTCTCGGCCGTTGTCCCCAGCACCAGTGGAACTTCTGCGTTTGCGAGCTTCAGTTCGCCGCCGTTCTCTTGCTTGATGTCCTGGAGAAAATGAAACAGGATGCTGGCATGCTCCCGTTCCTGTTCAGCAGTCTCGGCAAAGATCCCTGCTATCTGCTCGAACCCTTCGGTCCGCGCCACCTTGTTGTACATGGTGTAACGGTTACGGGCCATGGATTCACCTACAAAAGCTGCACCAAGATTGAGAAATGTCTGTTTCAACGCTCACCTCCATGTGCGAGTTGTATTCCAATCTCCATTGTATCCAATCAACACTGACGCCATAGAGCGGAATATTCACAGTGCCGGTCGGGTTTGGCAGATTAGCGAAGTCCAGTGATCACACCGTCTCCGGTCACGTCAATATTCACCAGGGCAGGGACCTTGGAGAGTGCCGGCATCGTCTGCATCGTTCCACCCAATGGATAGAGGAAACGCGCACCCGTCGCAGCACGAATGTCGCGAATTGGGAACAGGTACCCAGAGGGTGCACCCTTGACATCAGGATCATGGCTGATGGACAGATGCGTCTTTGCCATGCAGATGGGCCACTTGTCATAACCGGCCGCGGTGAACTCCTTGATACGCTCGACCGCCACAGGCGTCAGATCGATGTCACTGGCACGATAGATCGCGCGGACCAGTTTGCGCATCTTGTCCTCGATGGTGTCGGTCAATTCATATGGATAGTGGACAGCACCCACCTTGGATGTCGATGCTACTTCCTGGACAGCGCGTGCCAGCTCCAGACCCCCCTCGCTACCATCCACAAAGAACGTGTGGGGAACGGCAGCTAGCGCACCAAACTGCAGGGCTTTGGCCTGGACCATCGCTACCTCTTCGGCGGTGTCATCCGGGAATCTGTTGACAGCGACAACGACTGGCAGGCCATAGGAAAGAACATTCTCGATATGTACCCGGAGGTTCTCGCAGCCCAGCTCGAGTGCCGGCATATTGACAGCTGAAACAAGAGCAGGATCAAGCTTCTTGCCTGGCTTGATGGTATACGCACCGCCGTGCATCTTGAGCGCGCGGATCGTAGCAACGATGACCACACAGTCAGGCGCCTTCATACCAGCCTGTCGAATTTTGATGTCCATGAGTTTCTCGAAACCCATGTCGGCACCAAACCCACTCTCTGTCACGACATAGTCACCAAGTTTCAGTGCAATACGGTCGGACAACACCGAGTTGTTGCCAAAGGCGATGTTGGCGAATGGTCCAATGTGAACAAAGGAGGGAGTGCCTTCTTCGGTCTGGACCAGATTGGGATAGATAGCATCCTTGAGGACAGCAGTCAGGCCCCCAGTTGCCCGCAAGTCCGCAACCGTCACGACCTTTCCACTACGGCGACGCGCAACGACAATCTCCGACAGACGCTGGTGCAGATCTTCGAATCCCGTCGTCAGGCCCATGATGGCCATGATCGGCGAAGCGGCGGCAATGTCGAAGCCGGTGTCATACGACGTCTCCGTCTTGACGCCATCTTTCTTCTCTGTCAACTGAATCGTGAGCTTGCGCATCGACCGGTCCTCTACGTCCATGGTCCGGCGCCAGCTGATGCTCTGAGGATCGATGTCCAGTTCGTTTCCCTGAGAGATGTGGTTGTCCACCACCGCGGCCAGCAGGTTGGTTGCCGTCTCTACTGCATGGATGTCACCCGTGAAGTGCAGGTTGATCTGCTCCATCGGGAAGAGGGAAGACTTGCCACCACCTGTTCCACCGCCCTTGATACCAAAAACTGGGCCCATGGACGGTTCGCGCAGCGTGTTGACCGTCTCGAATCCCAGTTTGTTCAGCGCCATGCCCAGCCCAATGGTCGTGACAGTCTTGCCTTCGCCAAACGGTGTGGGTGTGACAGCTGTCACATCGATGTACTTGCCATCCGGTTTATCCTGCAAGCGGTTCAGGATATGATAATCGATCTTGGCCATGTATCTGCCAAAGAAATCGACTTCCTCGTCACGGATACCCAGCGACAGTGCAAGACCGCCAATGTCTTTCTTGTCAGTTGCTTTTTCGAACATAGGTCACACTCCTCTTTTAGGTGGTACGTTTTATTATTGTACCCTCAATTCGATTCCTGCGCACCGGGCAACGCTCAGATAAGTCCGAAATAGTGGGCTGCAAACGTGAAAACTGCCGCGGCAACACAATACAGCGCAAACCATTGCATCTTGCCTTTCCGCGCAACCTTGAGCAGCAATCCGATCGCGACAAGGCTGGTCAGCACACTGACGACGACACCGATGCCGATATCGGTGAGGGCGGTTGAGGACATCCCCGCTTGCAGAAAATCCTTGAGCTTGAAGATCGCGGCGCCCGCGATGGTCGGGATCGCCATGAGGAAACTGAAATGGGCGGCATCCTCCTGCTTGAGACCCCTGTAGACGCCGACAGACATCGTCGTTCCACTGCGGGAAAGACCCGGCAGAAGCGCAAATACCTGGCCGATACCGATGACCAGCGCATCCTTCCAGCCGACCTCGCGGATAGTTCTGGTCGTCAACGCAACATGCTGAAGAAACAGCAGAGCGGCAGTGACCAGGAACATGGCCGCTACAACGTACAGACTGGCAAAAGCCTTCTCTATGGTCGCACTGAACACGACACCGATGACTCCAGACGGAATAATGGCCGCGACAATGAGCCAGAACATGTTGCGTTTGCGTGCTTCCTCACGAGACAGATTCCTGTGAAAGGTACAAAGGAACCCCCGGAACAAGCCCACAATGTCACCCCAGAAGAAGATCGCCAGCGCGATGAGGCTGCCAAAGTGCAAGGCCACGTCAAAGGCCAGCGTCGAATTGGCCTTGAGGAGTCCCGAGAACACGACCAGATGCCCTGAGCTGCTGACAGGCAGGAACTCAGTCAGCCCCTGTACAATTCCAAGCACGATGCTTTTCCACAGTACCATCCGTGGTACCTCCAGGTATGACCTCAGATACATGCCATATGGTAGACAAACGCCTCCAAAAAGCAAAGGCGCAGCTTCCAGGAAACCGCCGAATCCTTCTGCGAGGCGGTCCCTGTGGCCTAGCTTCAGATCAGAGAGGCGAGTGTGTGTCCAGTGGACGTCAGGACGGCCAGTGAGCCGTTGGGCAACTCCCCCCAGACACCGGTGCCCAGCGGTTCGCTGGCCACGAGTTCCTTGCCACTCTGATGCTGCAGGTACATGCTATGCCGCTCTGGGTCAGTGCTGTAATGAAAGGCATACATGCATCGTCCGTCGCACAGGAGGAAGTTGAGGCCGGTGAAGTCTCCGACGGACGCCACCTCGTGGACAGCACCCCTCAGGGCCTCGAGGGGGTCAGTCGCCGACTCAAGGTGCTGCAGCAGCAAGGCGAAGTAGACTTCACTGTCGTTTTCACCCTCGAGACCGTTCCTGAACTTAGGCAGGAGATGCTCCATCAGGCGTTCGCGCGAGCAGTGCCCGTTGTGGCAGAATGCCCAGCGTCCCGCGACGAACGGGTGCGTGTTGGTGAGCACAGACGACGTGCCGCTGCTGCGGCGGATGTGAGCAAGAGCAATGCGGGCACTGACTTTGCGAGCGGTCAGTTCGAAGAGCGGCGATTCGTTTGCGGGTCCCGGTTCCTTGACAACATGGGGACAGTCCTGCTCACCGTCATACCATGCGATACCCCAGCCGTCAGGATTGGCCTCACCAGATTTGTCGGCAATCGCGAGTGAACGCAGCGAAGGCTTGATGTCCGTCATCCAGGGAGCAATGGACTGTGGCGTCGTCGCGACTATTCCGAACATCCTGCACATCAGCGTTCCTCCACCGGCAGGCCATCCGCGGCCGCCCTGTCTTCAGAATACGCCACCAGCGTTACGGTGCAATTGTGCACACCCTTGGTGCCTGACACCAACGGTGTGCACAATTGAAGACGGGAACGCAGATCGGTGACGAATTCGACTTCGTCTTCAGGCGAGATACCGTACTTGTGATGGTCGGCGGTCTCCAAGAGAATGACTCCCGTCAGCGCGCGAGGCTGTTTGCGAACAGGGAACCCGCGATCGCAACGACAAGGATGGAGATGAGCCAGCCGATGAAGAGTCCCGAGAACAGCCTCTTCCGCTCTCCTTCAGTCATGCTGCGCAGACCAAGGAACATGAACCCGAAGACGCCGGACAAGACAGCAAGGGTCAGTCCCGCCTTGAGGTTGACCTGATGCCAGACCGCAGGATCGGCGAGCGTTGCAGGCACACGAAACCCAAGCCACGGATTGGGCGTGGAGAATGCCGACAGGACCCCTATGATGCTCACGGAAAAACAGCTGACGGCGACGAGGAGCGGTGTGGACCTGCCAACTTCCATGTCACGGGCAGTAACGCCCGTGTCCCATGCGACCCGTTCGGAATAGCGCCACAGCCAGACACTCGCGATGAGGACGTACGCCATAAGAGCTCCTACAACGTACTGCCCCACAGCCCGCGTGACGACGCCGGTGACGGCAAGCAGGTCGACAATCCCTGTCACCGCTCCCCCCGCGACAAACACGAATCCCGTCTTCCGATTCACGACATCCCAGACGTGGTCGTCTGCCATGGTGGCGGGGAAGCGGGCGCCGTACAGGCTGTTGCGCTTCACCTTGCCCAGCATCAGGGGGATCCCGAGGAACAGGAACAACAGCGCGAGCCCAAGGCTTGTCAGAAGAGTCTCCATCAGCGTTCATCTCCTCGTTGGAACCCACGTCCCGACATTGTGAGTGCTTATCATGTTCACTTGATACTATACACATCCTCGGAGCGATAGCCACCACAACACTTGCAAACGAAGACCTCCGGGGCCTCATACGTTACACATGCAGCCGCAAGATGCATCTTGCCCTCGCCCGACGTATTAGGCTCTGTCCATGTTACCGGGTACTGGTCAGCTCAACAATGCGCTGGGGTCGCCGCCACTGCGCTGGTTAGTGTTACAAGAACCAGGTGTGCCCCTATTCCAAGAGAAAACAGCCTGCGCGGTCAAAATGCACGATCTCGTATTCGATGCCCTCGGAGTCCTTGAAAAAGAAAGCGTGGTAATCCTTGCAATACTCCGGATACAGTCGCGGTTCATGGACGATCTCTGCACCAAGAGCTTTTACTTGCAGATAAAGTTTGTCCACCTCGACGCGTGAGTCTGCACGAAATGCAAGATGATGGAGCGCTCCCGGTTTCCTTCTGTTTATCCGTTCATCTTTATATGCAGGCCGTGGACTGACAATGCCGAATGAAAAATTGCTGCTGTAACATTCCACGATTCTATATTCATGTTCAGGAACAGCGTCGCGTTCCTTGTTCGCCAGATCAAATCCCAGCAACGGCAGGAGCCTATCATAGAATCTCTCTGCGCGTTCAAAGTCGGCAACAGTAACATGAATATGGTCAATCACTGGTTTCATATAGACACCTCTGCCGCACTGCGAATGTTCCACAAGCATCCTACCATGGAACCCCTGGCATGCAATTTATAGATGTTACAGAAAACAGGTGTGTTCCCATTTACTAAACTGTAATTTGTCTCTTACGCTGTTACAATTACTAAAGCTGAAAGAGAGGTGGTCATCATGAACGAACTTTCTTTATCCAAGGCATACCGCTTCCTTGAACCGGGTCCGGTCGTGCTGGTGACGACTGCGTATAAAGGGAGCACTAACATCATGACGATGAGTTATTACATGATCATACAGGACGGCAGCGAAGAAGGCGGCGTACCTTTGATCGGCTGCAGCATCGGGCCCTGGGATCACAGTTTCAAGGCACTGCGCACGACGGGAGAATGTGTGATCGCTGTTCCCACAGTCGATCTCGCATCCAAGGTGGTCGAAATCGGCAACTGTTCGGGTGATGGCGTCGACAAATTCGATGCCTTTGGTCTGACGCCGGTGCCGGCCAAAAAAGTGAAAGCGCCACTCGTGGCAGAGTGTCTCGCCAATCTCGAATGCCAGGTGTCAGACACCACCCTGATCAACAAGTACAATCTCTTCATCCTGGAAGTAGTCAAGGCCTGGACCGATCCAGAGCGCAAGGAACGCCGGATGATCCACCACAACGGGGATGGCACCTTTATAGTCGACGGCAGAACCATCAACCCCAAGAAAAAAATGGTGAAGTGGCCAACTTATTCTGACTGACCGCGTGGTCTTCAGCTTATAGAAAAGCGAGCAGATAGGTCAAATGACAGGTTCAATCCTACAACTCTCGGCGGGTTGCAGGATTTGGCGAAAACTCCTATTCACTTAGATCTTAAATACTTGCCAGCCTGACGCCCATGTCAAAAGCTTTCTGACTATCAATTGGGAATTGTTCTGCTCTCACTTGAGACTTATGTTTTTCGCTGAACATGGATACTTCATACTTGGAGTAATCCTCAAACTGATAGGTATCGGTGGAGAGCAAAAATTCTGAGGTTCCATTGAACAATCTTTGCAGGAGATCTCTGTAATGATGGAATACAGCTTCGTAGTTGTTTTGTTTTACAGACTCCTCCGGAGCGTTCATTGTATAGATGAAACCCGAAGACAGCTTGCCTTGAAAAACGGATCGATGACTGGCGCTATTGTAGGAAAGATTTGAAAATAGCAGGCGTTCTAGAAAAGAGTGCATTTCTCCGGTGATATTGCCAAAATAGATAGGTGAACCCAGCAAGAGAACATCACATCCCAAAACTTTTTCGAGGACATCTGTCAGGCCATCCTGCATAGCACAGTGTCCAACGTACCCAGTGTCCTTCTTCTTACAGGTAAAGCAGCTAATACAACCCTTAAAATCTAAGTCATATAAATGTATGAATTCCGTTTGCGATCCTATAGATTTGGCTCCATCAAGAGCTTTTTGCAACAATGTAGCGGTATTCCAAGTTTTTCTCGGACTTCCGTTGACAGCAATTACTTTCATAGCAGCTCACTCTCTCCTGTTGATATGCTTAATTTACGTTATAACCAATAATATCATTGTGCTGGTGAGGAACAAATAGACAAGTATGCATTTTGTGCCTTGAGTTTTGAGCTAAGATCGAAGGACAACATACACTACACCCGGCTACGGGTCCGTGGTCTGCAGCCCGCAGCGGCGACGATGAACAGGAGCAGAACGACTCATCTATGATTCATGCCAACCTCCCAAACTGGCATTCGCTCCCCTTCGACCAATGCTTGACCACGAGATTCACACTCCACAACGTCGCCTTGACTCATCTTGACGCAACCCTACAATGGAGGCGCACTACATCTATTATTATCTACGAATGGAGGTCGACTTACAGATGAGAATCGGAATCCTGACAGGTGGCGGGGATTGCCCCGGACTCAACCCGGCGATACGCGGTGCGGTGTTCAGAGCGCTCGACTATGGAGACGAGTGCGTTGGCCTTGTCGGAGGCTGGCAGGGACTTCTCTCATGTGAGACCGAACCACTGGACCTCGTGCGTGTCGACGAGATCATCGACCGGGGTGGCACCATTCTGGGCACCACCAGAACCAACCCGTTCAAGGACCCCTCTCTTGTCCAGCAGACCATCGCCAACATTGCGGCCCTGGATCTGGATGCCGTCATCGCCATCGGCGGGGACGACACGCTGGGTGTAGCCGCCAAGCTTGCAGCAGTGGGCGTCAAGGTCGTCGGCGTCCCGAAGACGATGGACAACGACCTGTCAGGAACAGACTTCACATTCGGATTCGACACGTCAGTAAATGTTGCTCTTGACGCTTCGCGAAGGTTGAAGGACACTGCACTGTCCCATCGGCGCATCATCATCCTGGAAGTCATGGGCAGGCACGCCGGATGGGTTGCACTCTACACCGGCATTGGCTCAGGAGCCGATTACACGCTGATCCCCGAGGTTCCCATTGACTGGGACGCCATGGTGCAGCAGGTCATGACCGCCTATAAGCGCAAGAAGTATGCCTTCATTGTCGTGAGCGAGGGAGTAGAAGTCACGCAGGCCACCGGCGAGAGTCTGGACGACTTTGGCCACATGCTGCTGCAGAACAGGGGTGTGGGGCCGGAAGTGGCCAGGATCGTCGAAGAGAAGACAGGCATCTCAACTCGTTCAGCCACGATAGGGCACATCCAGCGGGGAGGCAGCCCCACCCTGTTCGACCGCATTCTGGGATCCCGCGTCGGTGTGAAAGCCGTTGAGATGATCCATGACGGCGAATTCGGCAAGATGGCTGCTCTCCGCGGCA
>Ga0209840_1000070_pt1 | contig 21764 bp, 17 predicted proteins | sample PersoiDNA2013190_FD_185802 | JGI IMG/M metagenome (GOLD analysis project Ga0209840, IMG submission 185802) | Permafrost soil microbial communities from the Arctic, to analyse light accelerated degradation of dissolved organic matter (DOM) -... | ecosystem: Environmental > Terrestrial > Soil >... | reverse complement strand
CCCGTCAGCGGAGTGGACGTTGCCTGGCCGAAGTACGGCGCCTTCGCAGTCTCCGAACTGGTTGAAGACAAACAGCGGGTGATAACAGGTTGAGCCAAAGTGGCCATTGTATGAGGAGCCCTCCTGGCTGCCGTGCACGGGTGACTCGGATGAGTCCATATCGAGGATCATCCTCTTGGTATGGGTGCTGGCAACAGCCTTGGATACCCAGGCGGCGTTGATGGAGGATAGTGTCTTAATGTTTTCCTCCTGAGTCAGTATCTCCGTCTCGAATCGGGATACCGTCTGTGCGCTGGCAGCATGTCTCTCGAGCGCCCTCTTCCCGACGACTGCTCTCATGGCCGGTTCCCTGGTGAGAGCCTCCTGGTCGTTAACGTCCTCGTAACCGGCGAGCCTCGCGTACACGGATTGGCGAAGGAGGCCGGCAAGCTCGTGCTGCACGTTCCTGCCGGTTCTGTTATCGGATATCTTTTCACCCGCCGTTTCGGTGAGGCCGAGCGCTCCGTCAAGCTCCCTTACCGCCAGAAGCCCGGCATCGCTTGTCACCTTGGCGCCCTTGAATACGAGCCTCAAATGACCGTCGAAATGGAGCTTCAAGCCGCCTTCTTGGCTTTCACCCATTGGGTTTCCCTCCGGAGTAATAGAGAGTGCCGATAAATCCCTTTCTCATCAATAATTAACCAATGCAAGCGATGATTTCTTCCTTTTTGATATAGGAAATCCAGGTATAAATCCATCACCTTTTGTCCCTGGGATTGCGGGAACTATAAAGTAGATAATTCCTGTCACAGGCTGCTGGTAAAGTAACAGAGGAAGCCGAATCCGGCGAGAATCAAGCCGGGTTTGGTGTGCAAGCTCGCCGGGAGTTCCCCGGAGAGGATAAACGGACGTGGAGGGGACGTAAGACCGGCCGCATCAAGCCGGCAGACCCCCGGGAAACGTCAACCGGATTTGGCATAGGATGCCATATTTCGGGGAACGGTTAGAGCGTGCGAAGAGCGTGCTTTTCATCGCCGACAACTGCGGCGAGGTGGTGTTCGACCGCGTCTTTATAGAGACGATGCTCGATGCTTGCGACATTGAGGTATTGCCGGCGGTCAGGGGCGCGCCGATCATAAACGACGTAACGGAGCTGGAGGCGAGAGAGGTCGGGATGGAAGGCCCCTGCTCGATCATCTCGAGCGGGATGGAAATGCCCGGCGCGCTCCTTCCACGGACGACCGGTCGCTTCCGCGAGTCGCTCGACGGCGTGGATCTCATCATATCCAAGGCCAGGGCAACTGGGAGACACTCGAGGAGGGCGACAGGGAGATATCCTTCCTGTTCCAGGCGAAGTGCTCCGCGGTCGCTGCGGTCAAAAACTGCCGCGTAGGGCAGGCGCTGCTGGCGTGGTCGGTTGCCGCCGGGGCGGGTCAACCCGGGTAAGGTTTGTCGGTGCGCGATTCTTCCACCAGCTCGAGGATGTCCTTCACCTCGGCCCGGTATTCGCTTCCGACCATCGAGTCCGCGAGGTTCTGCTCGCACCACGGACAGCTTGTCACGATGAGCTCCGCGCCTGCCGCCTCCGCCATCTCGCAGCGGCGGCGCCCGATAGCCTGCGCGAGTTCCGGGAACCCGTTCTTCACCCCGCCGCCGGCGCCGCAGCAGGCCGAGAACTCACGGCTCCTCTTCATCTCGACGAGGGTAAGCCCTTCGATCGCAGAGAGGATCTTCCTCGGCTCATCGTATATCACGCAGGCGCGGCCCAGGTGGCACGGGTCGTGGTAGGTGACAACGCGCGGCCCGGCAGCGCGCAGCCGGAGGCGCCCGGTGTCAACCGCTTCAGCCAGCACCTCGGTGACGTGGCGGATGCGAAGGTCGAAGGTCGGGAAGTAGTCACTGTACTCCCGGAGCGTCTTCAGGCACCCCGGGCAGGCGGTTATGATCTCCGTCACTCCCGGTATGTTGAAGCCCTCTATGTTTGCCCGGGCGAGCTCGAGGAAGAGCTTCTCTTCACCGAGGCGCAGAAGCGGGCTCCCGCAGCAGCGCTCCTCACTACCCAGGTAAAGCGGGCTGATCCCGGACGCGCCGAGAAGCCTCATCGCGGACTTCGCAACGTCTTGCGACAGGAAGGAGAGCGAGCACCCCGCGAAGAATATGGTCGAGCTCGGGCCGCCCGGCCCCTCGGTCTTCAAGCCTTTCGCCCAGCGGTCCCGGTTGTGCCGCGGCTGTATCCAGGGGTTGCCGTAGTTCTTGATGCTGGCTATCAGGGGCTTGTGTTGTGCAAGAGGCAGGAGCTGCTCGCGCGTCGCCCGGGCCCGCAGTGCTTCGATGAACTTCGGTATGTCCAGCGAGACGGGGCAGCGCTCCAGGCAGTTCCTGCACGTGGTGCAGCAGGGAAGTCCGGCCTCGACGGCGTCACCGAGGCCCTCCAGGTACGAGGCGAGGGAGACGCCGATGCCACCGAGGTGGCCGGGCGAGCCGTACTCCGGCCCGACGATGTCGTAGACGGGGCACTCGAGCAGACACGAGCCGCAGCCGATGCAGTAGAGGGCCTCGCGCAGGTGCTTGTCATACGCGAGCCGGGTGCGCCCGTTGTCGATCATCACGACCACGATCTCGCGCGGCCCGTGCACTCCGGTAAAGATCTCCTTTTCGATGTCGGCCGTCTTGCTCGGCCCGGAGATGACCCGTATGAACGCGGTGATCGGCTCGCCGGTCGCGTAGTAGGTCTCGAGCCTCGCCATGTTTATCGCTTCCTCGATATCGGGGTAGATCTTCTCGGGAGACGAGAGCATGATGAGCTTGTCCGGCCGCTGGCTCACCAGGTCGATGTTTCCCTCGTTGTGGATGACGACCACCGAGCCCTCGGCCGCGGCGATGGCGTTCATCGAGGTGAGCCCGATTCGTGCTTTCTCGATGCGGGGCAGGAGGTCTTCGAGGATGGCCTCGATGAGGCGGGAAGGCTCGGGCTCGACCTCGCGGCCGAGGAACTCCGAGACGATCTTCGCTATGTCGTAGCGTGTGAGCTGGGCGCAGGGCCCGGTCGGGTGGACGGTCGGTTCGCCGGAGAGCTGGAGTATGCGGTCGCCGATGTCGGTCTCGACTACATCCACGCCTGCCTCGCCAAGCGCCGCCGAGAGCCCTATCTCCTTCGAGAGGTTGGACTTCGCCTTGACCAGGAGCTTCTCGCCCCCGAGCTCCTCGAGAACCGCCTGGACCGCTTCCGCTGCGTCGCCTGCCCGGCGCACCCTGAAGCCGTTGACCTCCAGGTTCTCTATCGCCTGTTCAAGAAGCCCGGTGTCGCCGACGGTGGACTCGCGTGCGCGCTTGAGGCGCTCGAGGCGCTCTTCGAGGTCCGGGATGCGGGAGGCGTTTCTCTCCCGCTTCTCGATTATGGAGCGGAACGCCGCCCGCATGGGCTCGAGGCGCTCCTTGCGCTTGACTGCTTCGTCTATATCCATGGAAAGAGTATAAGCTACAGTACGCAAAAAAAGTGGTCTGACCCCATTTGTTGCAGATATAATATACACGCTGTTTCTCACAGGGCTTTCACCGATCGGTGGACGCACGGCACTTGTCGGGTCTCCCTGGCAAGTACAAGTGGAAAGAAAGGAGCAGGGGATGGAAACCATAGGCGGCATGCTCAAGACCCGGGTTGAGAAATACGGCGACAGAGTGATGATGAAGAAGAAGGTGGAGGGGGCGCGGAAGGAGTTCTCCTGGAACCAGTTCTACGAGAGAGTGCGCAACCTGGGCCTCGCGATGATCTCCATGGGGATCCAGCCCGGCGACCGGATCGCCGTGTTCGCGACGAACAGCCCGGAGTGGCAGATGATAGACATGGCGGCCCTCTCCATAGGGGCCGCGAACGTTCCGCTTTACCCGACCATCACGGCTCCCCAGGCCGAGTACATCCTAAAGGACTCGGGCTCCCGGATACCATTCGTCGGCACCGGGGACCACATGAACAGGGTCCTGCAGGTGAAGGGGAACCTCCCGGACCTCATGAAGATCGTGACGATCGACAACACCGCCTCGGATAACCCCGACGTCCTGACCTTCGAGGAGATGCTGAAACTGGGCGAGGACTACGCGAACAAGGATGAGTTCGACCGGCGTCTTGATGCGGTGCAACTGGACGACCTCTGCAGCATCGTGTACACGTCGGGTACCACCGGCCCGCCCAAGGGAGTAATGCTCACCCATAAAAACTTCATGTCGAACGTTACCACGGCGTCCGACCTGATTACGACTTACGACACTGATATATGCCTGTCATTCCTGCCATTGAGCCACGTGCTCGAACGGATGAGCGGCTACTATACCTCCATATTCAACGGGGCGACCATCGCGCACGCGCAGTCGATGGACACCCTACTCGAAGACATCGCGGACATAAAGCCGCACTATATGGTGAGCGTTCCGAGGCTTTACGAGAAGGTCCATGCCGGGGTGCTCGCGAACGTCGAGGGCGAACCCCCCATCAAGCAGAAGATATTCCGCTGGGCGGTCGGCGTGGGCAGAGAGGTGAGCAAGCTCATTACCAGCCACAAGCCGATTCCGGCCGGGCTCAAGTTCAAGTACAACATCGCCAACAAGCTCGTCTTCTCCAAGATCTACAAAAGGATGGGCGGCAGGCTGAGGTTCTTCGTCTCGGGCGGCGCGCCGCTCGCCAAGGAGATAGCGGAGTTCTTCCACGCGATGGGGATCCTCATACTTGAGGGCTACGGCCTAACCGAGACCTCGCCGGTGCTGACCTGCAACACGCCTGACTCGGTAAGGTTCGGCTCGGTAGGACAGCCCATTCCCGGGGACGAGATAAAGATAGCCGATGGCGGCGAGATACTCGCCAGGGGCCCCAACGTGATGCAGGGGTACTGGAACAAGCAGGAGGCGACCGCGGAGGTCCTGGTGGACGGCTGGTTCCACACCGGCGACATCGGATACCTGGACGAGGACAACTACCTGTACATAACGGACCGCAAGAAGGACCTCATCGTTACGGCGGGCGGAAAGAACATCGCGCCGCAGAACATCGAGAACCAGCTGAAGCTCGATAAGTACATCGAGCAGGTCTGTGTCATCGGTGACAAGCGCAAGTACCTCTCGGCCCTCATAGTGCCCAACTTCGAGGAGCTCGAGGCCTGGGCCAAGAAGGAAGGCATCTCCTTCACGGACCGCATGGACCTGGTCAGGAACGAGAAGGTAAACCAGCTTTTCAGGGAGCGCATCGACGAGCAGCTCAAGGACTTCGACCGCCATGAGGGGATAACCAAGTTCACGCTCCTTCCCAAGGAGATGACGGAGGCGGACGGGTTCCTCACCCCGACCCTGAAGGTGAAGCGGAAAGAGGTCTCGCAGGCGTTCGCGAACGATATAAATAAGATGTACGCAGAGTAGACCGTTGCTCTGGGGTTCTTGCGGACGGGGCCGGGGGAACCCGGCCTCGTTCTCTATAAGGATTGCCACCGCGGGCGCTGTCGCATTATGCTTTTACGAAGAGACCAGGGAGGATTGACATGTTGAGAGCCGTCAGCCCGTTCAGAAAAGCTTTCTTCTTAACCGCATGCCTGCTCGTGGTGGCGCTCGTTATTGCCTTTGGGGTTGTTCCCGAAGGCGCGAAGGCCGCCAACCCTCCGGTCATCCAGAACATGTTCCCTACCCAGGGGCAGGTAGGTTCGATTGTCATTATTACCGGCGGCAACTTCCAAACTGTCGGAATCGTCACTTTCAACAACGTTATCGCCTTACCGATCACCTGGACTACCACCACAATCGTGACGAGGGTACCCCAGGGCGTGACCACAGGACCCGTCAAGGTAACGACTGTGAATGGAGGCAGTAACGAAGTCACCTTCACGGTTACTGCCACCCCGCCGCTCGGTGCCCCCCAGATAACCGCGGTTGTTCCTAACACGGGGCCCGCTGGAACGCCGGTTGTTATTACGGGCACAGACTTTCAGACTGCCGGAATCGTCACTTTCAATAATGTTGTTGCCGCACGGGTTGCATGGAGCAATACCCTTATCGTTACCACGGTTCCCCAGGGCGCGACGACGGGGCCGGTGGTCGTGACGACCGTGCTCGGCTCGAGCAACGGAGTAACGTTCACCGTGACCGGACCCCTGACTCCCGCGCAGACATGGTACCTGGCGGAGGGGTCCACCGCCCACGGTTTCGATACGTACGTCCTCATGGCGAACCCGAACGCCGCCGCCGCGACCGTGACCGTCGTCTACAACACTTCGCTCGGGAGGATACCGAGGGCATTACCAATAACGGTCCCGGCGGACTCGAGGGTCACGCTTCACGTGAGTGACGACGTCCCCAACGTCGACGTATCAACGACCCTGCAGGCTTCAGTGCCGATCGTGGCCGAGCGCGCCGTGTACTGGAACGACCGCATCGAAGGCACCGATTCGATCGGAGTGACCGCCGGTTCGAAGACATGGTACCTGGCGGAAGGCTCCACGGCGCACGGGTTCGAGACCTGGGTGCTTATCCAGAACCCGGGTACCGCGGCGGCAAACGTGAACGTTACCTACATGACGTCAAAAGGGATCGTCAAGAAGCCCGCTTTCCCGGTAGCCGCGGGACAGAGGTACACCATAGACGTCGGCAGGGACGTAGGCTTCTGCGACGTTTCCACGAAGGTGGAGAGCGACCAGGACATCATCTGCGAGCGCTCGATGTACTGGGACGCCCGCCGCGGCGGACACGACTCGATAGGAGTCACGTCACCCGGCAAGACCTGGTACCTCGCCGAGGGCTCGACCGCCTGGGGCTTTACGACCTGGCTGCTGCTCCAGAACCCGGCGGAAGATAAGTCGGCGAAGGTGAATGTTACCTACATGACCAAGTTCGGCCCGGTCTACGAGTCCGACTTCACGATGGGCCCCGGGTCCCGCAAGACCATCCGGGTGAACGACTCTATCGCGGACGAGGATACGTCCATAATGGTCGATAGCGATAACGAGGTCATCGCCGAGCGCGCCATGTACTGGGATAACGGCACGGGCAAGGCGGGCCACGACACGGTCGGTGTGCCGGCGCCGGCGACGAACGTTTACCTCGGGGAGGGCTCGACCGCCTGGGGATTCGAGACGTTCCTCTGCGTCCAGAACCCGAGCAGCCAGGACGCCGTTGTCTCCGTCACATACATGACACCCAACGGCCCGGTCAACACGCCGAACCGGGTGGTGGGGGCGAACAGCAGGCTGACTGTTGACGTCAGCCAGGAATGCCCGAACGTGGACGCCTCCATCAAGGTCCAGTCTGCGACCCCGATCATGGCGGAGAGGGCGATGTACTGGCACGACAAAGGTGGAGGCCACGTGTCCGTGGGGTGGAACCAGTAGACTTAGTGCGCGGGCGGTCAGGAAGAAACCGCCTTACATCTCTTTCGCGTAAGTGCCGTAGTCGGTGTTCGTCTTCAGGTTGTTGCTGACGATGTATCTCTTGAGGCTGTCGAAAAGGCCCTGGGCGACGCTGCTGCTCCCCTGGAAGCTGTAACCCTTTCCGCCGAGAGCCGAAATCCTGTCGGCTATCTCGTTCGCCCTGTCCTCCCAGGCCAGTTCAACGACCGAGCGAGAGAACTTCAATATGTCGTCGATTTCCGCGGCCCTTGCCGCGCAGTAGCTCTCGAGGAGCCCCTTGATCTGCTGCGCTTCACCATCGGGCACCGGCAGCAGCCTGGAATCGCCCGCGGCGCTCGCGGACGTGTCCCTCAAGAACTCTCCGCTCCGGATGGTGCTTCTCCAGTATGCCGCGTCGTCATAGACCACGTCGGAGTTCTTAGGCGGCTGGACGAGGACCACGTAGTCGGACGAGACGTATCCAGAGACTCTGCGGAGCTCTGCCACTATCTGGTCCACGCGGTCAACGAAGCTCTGCTTCTCGACCCTTGCCGCGGCCGCCTGTTTCTTCGTGTTGTCGCTATCCCTTTGCACGAGCCCCAGTGGAAGAGAGACGACGACGGCGGGCACGACGACGATGGTGACCGCAAAGAGGACGGCGTTGAATTTCGAGCGCGTCTCGTTTCCCTTATTGCGCATGTAACGCCTAACCCGCTTCACTGGCAGCACCCTGCTGTTCTCCGCGACATTGTTCCATCGTGAATAAATTCTGAAAAAGTGGCGTGAGTACCTTCTATTGCGACTTAGAGCAACAAGAAGGACTCATCCGGCTTGAACCGATGAGCCCTTCAGTGACGTGCGCGTATGTTAGCTCTGTTGTCTGTGTCCTTACGGGGTGGGGGTTGAAGTCCCGTTCCCGGTTACCTCCGGGGCGTTTTTGGCTTCCGCTGGCAGATTGACCTCGACGGGCTTGTTGAAGTCCGACATATCAATCTTCTCTTCCATCTTCAGCGCCCCGACAGTGGGCATGTTCGGGATATTGAAGTTCATTGTCATGCTCAGGACGTAATGAGTGGACTTTTCGACTTGAAAGACGGCGCCCATCTGCATGCCTTTGACCATCGCGTTCGCCATCTTCTGCTCCTCAGCAGACAGGCTCTCGGCGCCCTTCTTCATGCCCATAAGTTCCTGGATGTAATCCGTTTTGAGGTCGAAAGCGATTTTGTAGTACTGGCTGTCCTCGGCGAGGATCCTGGTATTCTGGGCGTTTTCACCCAGTTTTGACATGTCGGCGGGCGAGGCGAGCTTCGAGAAGTCCGTAAAGTCTGCCAGCGGCTGCTTGACCCAGCCTTTTTCAGGATCATTCATGTACGCGTAGCCGTTGGACATGTATACTTCCATGTCCTGTCCCATTAAATGCAACATCATGCGGCCCTCAAAGTCCTTGGGCCCCTTTTGTTGTATCTGCATCTCGAAGGTGAAGTCCATCTTTCTCACATCGGGGGCCTTGCCAGACATGTTGATGTTCCCGACCGCCTTGTAGCTCTTGACCGACTGCATCGCCTTGTTGCTGTCTTTAAGGATCTTCGTAGCGTCGTTGGTCTTCGTAGTGGTCTTACCGCACCCGGCGACGATGAGGGTGGCGGCGAGCAGCGCCGCTACCAGCGCGAGCATTATCTTTCTCATTGCTGGACCTCCTTTGTTCGACCCGATTCTAGCAGAGTCACGGGGTCTACGCTTTAGACGCTGCCGTGCCGCGTGGTGTTCAGGTATGGGCGGGGGCCTCTTCCGGGTCGGGAGCATCCGCCGTGGCGGCGCGCCATCCCACGAGGAGAAGGAACCAGGTGAAGAACAGGAATACGGCCATCGCGCTGGCCGGCTCGATCCCGGAATCGTTGAAGAGCAGAGCGACGACGAGTCCCACCGAAATGCCGATTGAGCCCGCCGCGAGGTAAGGGAGCTCCTCTTTCATGCGCCCGTAGATGCGGTACTTCCGGTTGAGCAGAAGTCCTCCGAGTACGGTCAGGAGGAGCAGTATCCTCCAGATGGAGGCGAACGAGAGCTTCCAGTTGGCCGCGAGCTTTCGCCCCACCTGGGAGACGAGCGACGACATTCCTGTGCCCGTTATCTTGCTCACGGCCTTTCCGGCATGCGAAGCGGAGCCGGGGAGGAGCAGGTCGGCCGCGAGGATGGCCGCCACGAAAATAATAAGGACCACCACGAGTACCGCGATCTTCCTGGCTCCGATCCGCATGCCTTCGAGCTTCATCAGCGTCACCGCCGAGGCTACGACAGCGGCGACAAGCCCGCCGATGTTTGCTCCGAACCTCGGGTATCCCAGGAAAAGAATCGTGACCAGGAATACGACGGAGGCAAACGCGTAACGCTTCCACGGCTTGTCCAGGAACCTCCGGAAGAGCTGGACTGCGAGGCAGACGAACAGGACGGCCGCGCCTATCGCGACCCCCATGTAGAGGTTGCCTATACCGTAGTAGCGATCGGCGAGCACCACGCTTGAGCCGAACGGGCTGAATGTCATGAGCGGTGAGCCCAGGAGTGAGTCGAGCAGGACGATAAGGAGGGTGAGCCCGGATAGGAGCATGATCGACCGGCAGACTCCGGCAGCGAAGCCCTGTTCACGGTGCTGCTTGCCCCAGAGAAAGGCCACCAGGCTGAGCAGCAGGGTGATGCCGACCGCTATGGGTATCGAGCCGTAGAACGCGTAAACACCGAACGTGGGGAGCACGAGATATGCGAGTGGACCCGCGAGTGCTACGAGAAGCACCACGGTCCAGAAAACCGCGTGATTCCAGACGAGCTCCTGCCTTATGAGGATAAAGAGGAAGGACAGGACGAGGATAACGATCGCGGTGATGACGTACAGGCGGACCATGGTCTTCCTGGACTGGTAAGAACCGACCGCGTCGTCGCGGAATGCCCCGAGGTCCGAAAGCACTGTTTTTGAACCACTGGAGAGGACGGGGCTTCCCTCCATCTCCGCCGGGACCTCGAGCCCGAAGAACTCGATCACGGTGGGCGCGATGTCGAAGTTCGAGACGAGGCCCGTGCGGCGGGTGGTCGAGGAGCGAAGCAGGTTCCCCGGCTTGAACCCCGCGCCCGTGATGACAAGCGGGGTCAAAAGCTCACCGTCACGTATCATCTTTCTCGTCGGTGTCGGGGTGCAGACGATCAAAAGGTCGCGAGATAGGTCCAGGCGCGCCATCAGCTTTCCCAGGGCCCGGTCGCATTCCAGCAGCGCTTTCTGCCGCGCCCGCTTTGCCTTCGGGTCTGAATAATAGCCGACCTGCTCGTTGACCCGCGAGGTCTGCCCCATGTCGATGACGAGAAGGTCGGCGGCCGGAAGAGCGGCCTCGGCCTCGGCGACCAGCCTGTCGAAACTGGTCCTGACCCCGGTCGCGGCAGAGAGCCTGCCCGAAAGGCGCGAGGAGACGTCGCCTGCGGGGACGAGCCCGTTCTCGTCCATGGCGATACAGGATGTCTCCCTGTGTGTCGCCCTGATTATCGGGTACGTCTTGCCCCCGCCCTCCGGCTGAGCGCCCGGAAGAGCGAGGGTCTCCTGGCCCGGACCGAACTCGGTCAGTACGGCGGGGACCTGCGAGTCGGCGTTGCCGAGCAATGCGACCTTCTTGCCGAACTGCTTCAAGACCTTGCCTAGCAGGCCCGGGGTGCTCGTTGCATAGACCGTGTCCGACTTCTTTATCATCTCCTCGATGTAGAGGTTCACGACGGAACCAGCCGGTGCCTTTCTCCCCGTCCTGTCCCTGTAGATGTTCCCCGCCTCCAGGTACCCGCCGCTGGCGGTCTGAAGGTGCTCGGTGGAGTCAAAGGCCAGGCCCATGTTATCTCCTCCGAGAGCCCTTCCGCCCGCACCGATCACGAGATAGCTTCCGAGGCCGTACTGGTCGTACTTGACCCTGGCGTTCATCAGGCTCATGCCTCCCCGGGAGATGAGGGAGCTGATGTTCGGGGGGTTGGTATCCATGATGTCGTTGAACCCGATCCTGTCGATGACGACCAGGACGGCCTTGCCGCCTCGAGATGCGTCGTTCCTGACCGCGCCGGTGCTGCCCGCGTACGGGAGTGCCGGAGAGCAGGCGGCCAGGAACAGGCCGGCGATTATGACGAGCGCCGCAATTGAGAGGACGCTCCGCTTGCCGTGGCGCGCGTCCTTCTTCCCGCCGCTTTTGGGAATCGTTACCGGCAAATCAAAATCCTTTTCAGGCAGTACGGCTATCGGGCAGTACGTCTGGTTAATGATATCAAAAAGGCGTGCCGACCAAAGGCTCACACGGGTTTTTCCGCCCGTGGAACCCGCTCCTGTGCCGTTGGTCCGGTCGTGATATCCTTTTGGGACTAACGCCCAGCTAGCTTGCTTGCACTCACCGGGGGTTCAGGTGGATAAAGAGGAGAGATACCTTGTGGTGGTCAACCCCGTCGGCCGGGGCGGATACGCCCAGGGGCAGGGCGTCTGGCTGTTGAACAAGCTCCGGCGCATGGGAGTCGAGCACGAGGCGCTCTTCACGGAAAAGGTGGGGCACGCCCAGGAGTTGATAGCTAAATGGTCGGAGCCGGTCGATGTGATCGTGGCGGTCGGCGGCGATGGCACCATCAACGAGGTCATTAACGGCATCATGGATTCCGGGCAGAGGGGGCGAAAGCTCGCGGTTTTTCCCAGCGGTACGGCCGATGACTTCGCCCGCAACATGAGGATACCGCGCGACCGCGAGGATGCCCTGAAGGTCATACTCGGCGAGTACGAGAAGACCATTGACCTGATGCGGGTCAACGAACGTTACGCGGGTGTCACGGTGGGGATGGGGCTCGACGCTGAGATCGCCCACCGCGCTTACGGGAGCAAGCACATGCGTCTCTTCGCCTACTGGTACCACGGGCTGGGGATGCTGTTCAAGCCGCTCCCCACTTTGCGGGTGTCGATCGATGTCTCCGGGGAGCACCTCGAGGGCGAATACCTGCTCGTGGTGGCCGGTAACGCCGGCAGCTATGGAAGATATATGAAGATGATGCCCCAGGCGAGCATGGACGACGGCGAGATCAACATGGCGACTTTTTTGCCCATGAACCGGTTCAAGACGCTCCTGCTTTTCGCCCTGTCAACGATGGGATGGCACTCCTGGGCCGGTGAGATGAGCCAGTACGTCGCGCGGGAGATAACTATCGAGTGCTTGGACGATGTATACGCGCAGTTCGACGGTGAAGTCGTGGTCTTTCCTGAGGGGGAGCGGTTGGAGATGAAAGTGGAGCCCCTGGCGATAAGCGTGCGGGTTCCGCGCAAACAGGCGGTGGTGTAGGTAATGGAGCGTTTCACTCTTCCACCGCTTACCCTGGTCGACAGCGGCCCGGTCATGCCGGGGCTGTACGAAGGAATCCTCTCCGCCATTGAAGGGGCGGGCCTCGAAGGGCACCTCGAGATATTGATTGAGAACGGGCGAATCATAAAGGATATTCTTCATGTCGAAGGTAGATAGACTATGCGCGGTCGATCCACCTGACGTCAGGCGACAATGCCGTTGCGCAACGCCTTTGCCACGGTCTGGGTCCGGTCGGAGGTGCCGAGCTTGCCGAATATGTGGGCAAGGTGCGTCTTGACGGTCTGCTCGCTTATGTAAAGGGAATTGGCTATCTCTTTGTTGGTCTTTCCCTCGGAGAGCAACTGCAGGACCTCCATCTCCCTGTTTGAAAGGCCGTAGTCCTGACCGTGGTACTCGGCCAGGTTCGCGAATTCCTTGAGAAGCTGCGCGGTAGCTTCCGGGTGCAGAAGCGCCTTGCCGTCGTATACCGCCTTTATGGCGCGGACCAGCTCATCCGACGACGCGCTCTTCAACATGTAACCAGTGGCTCCGGCTTTTACGGCCTCGTAGACATAGCCCTCCTGGTCGAGCATCGTGAGTATGACGACCTTCACTTCCGGGTACCTCTCGCGGATTGACTTTGTCGCCCTGATCCCGCCCATGCCCGGCATGCTGATGTCCATGAGGACGACATCGGGATCGAGTTTCTCCACCATATTCAGCGCGTCCTCGGCTGTTCCGGCCTCGCCGACCACATTTATGTCGATGCCCTGGTTGAGAACGGCTTTAAGGCCTTCGCGCACAAGGTGGTGGTCATCAACTATCATCACTTTTATCTCAGACATGTTCACCCTCCGTTATTTGCTCCAAAGGGATGGTTAGCGTGACCGATGTCCCCTGCCCGGATTTGGACTTGATGCCGAATTTTCCGCCAAGGAGTTCGGTCCGTTCGCGCATGCTCGCTATGCCGAGGTGGCGTGCCAGCCCCCGCTTCTCCTGGACGCGGAACCCCTTGCCGTTGTCGCGAACGGTCAGGAAAAAGTCCTTGAGCCCGATGTCCACCTCGACCGTTACCTCTGACGCCTTTGCGTGCTTTTCGACGTTGTTGAGCGTCTCCTGGAAGATACGGAAGATGTTGATCTGCGCATCTCTCGACACAGCCGGAAGCTCGTCCGGCGCCAGGAGGCTTACCTGCATATCATTCTTGATGCCGAAGTTCTTAAGGTAGGCGTCCAGGGAGCCGAACAGGCTGGCGCCGTCCAGCGTGGGAGGTCGTAGCCCCGCCAGTAGTGACCTGACATCGCCTATATTGCAGGTCAGCTGGTCCTCCAGGTACTTCAGCTTCTCCCTGAAACTGTCGTCCACGGTGGAGGGCAGGCTCTTCTCCAGTGCCTGGAGGCGGTAGGATATTCCGACCAGGGACTGCACCACGCCGTCGTGGATCTCTCCGGCGAGCCGCCTGCGCTCCGATTCCTGCGCGGCTATGCACTGGTGGATAAGGCGCCTGTGCACTATCTCGCCCTCGCGCATGTTCTCGCCGATGCGTTCCTTGGCAACGCCGAGAGAGACCAGGTTGGAGACCGTCAAAAGCAGCTGCTCCCTCTCGAGAGAGAGTGAGAACTCCGGGCCGACTGCTATCACGATGGCGCCAAGGCATGTCTTGTCCTCGAAAAGCGGGACTATGTAGCCGTTCTCCGCCTTTTTCGAGCCCGGGAGAATATCGTCGAGCTTCAGGCCGTCGAGTTCGCTTATCAAGGTGGGACCGCGGCTCGATGCCAGGGCCCGCTTGAGCTTCTCATCGATCTCGGACGGAACGATGGTCCTGCTGACGCTCTTGCCACCGGCCTTGTCGTTTTTTCTGAAGGCGTAGACTTCTGTCTCGTCGTCGCTGCGTATGAAGGCGCAGGCCGGGGTGTCCGATGTGGCCAGCAGCTCGTCCGCGATCCTGTCGAGCATTTCATCAAGCACCGTGATGGATATCAGGATATCCGATATCTTTTGAATCACTGAGATGCGGGTCTGATCTTCGCGCTGCGCGTCATCCGTCTTGACCACCCTTAACCCCCGCGGCCCCAGGACGCTCTTGACGGCATCGGTGAACGCAAGCGGGCTGAACGGCCTGTTGATGTATTTGACGACCCCGGTATCCTTCTCGCGCGACCCTTCGTGCTCGCCGACTTTCGCGTTCAGCATGATTACCGGGATTTCGGCCAGAGCGGGGTTTGACTTTATGTACTTGAGGATGTCCCAGCCGCTGACCTCCGGAAGCATGACGTCGATCACGATGCAGTCGGGTTTGGCCTGCTCTATCTTCGCGAGCGCGCTGGGGCCGTCGTGGACCTCGACGGCGTCCATGCCCGCCATTTTGAGGTTTATAGAGATGACCTTCGATATGTCCTCTTCGTCTTCTACTACGACCACCTTCGGGTTACTCATTCAGCCTCCCAGTTATCTCTACTTTTATATCGGCATGAAAAGCGGAAAGTTTGAGAGGAAAGGGCACCACCCGGGGGATGTTTTCTGTCAATCAAATGGGGACGGCATGGTCCAAACATGCAACATCGGGGTCAGACCACTTTTATTGCAGGTAGCGAGAAGTCCCTTTATAATCTGTGTTTGTCGAGCGGGAATAGCTCAGTTGGTAGAGCGTCAGCTTCCCAAGCTGAAGGTCGCGGGTTCGAGACCCGTTTCCCGCTCCACATTAAGGCGACATGGGGTTTTCTTAACCTCTTCGTACCATATATTGAATGGTGGCAAGCCGAAAAACTTAATTTCCATGTGTTCTCGGTAAAGAAGTATCTTTTCTACATAGCCTTGAAGGATTTTTCTCTGCTCCTCGAGGTGGCCCCTGTTCCATATCTCGGAGAAGGGCAGCTCATTGAATCCGATTACAAGATTTTCTATATCTTTCATGGCTCGGCAGTATTCCTCGTCGAGATTATCAAGGACGCTTTTCTCTTCTGCGACCGCCGCTAGCTGGTCATCGAGTTTCATGTTTTCCGCTTTAAAATCCTCGAATGTCATAGCTTCGGCTTCATAGGCCTCGAGTATCCTTCGCTTCTTGCGCTTGATGGCAGCTTCCTGCTTAACGAAGTCGCTGCTGCTTATAGCCGCCTTGTCGGCCAGATGCTCTTTGGTGCTGCGTAGATAATCGCGCATATCGTCGACCAGCTTGCCGTTTTCCTTTATTAGCTCGAAGCTACTCAGCAGGCCTTTTTCTAGCGTGGTAATCGCTTTGTGTCCGAATCCGTCGCACGGCGGACCGCTGTTATGTCTACAGCTGAAAAAGTGCTCGCCCCGACCGTTTGCGCGAATGGTCGCCCTCCGGCGACTGTACGAACAGGTCATGAACCTGGATAGGGCGTACCTGCTCCGCTTCTTAAACTGCTCCGTTCCCTGATTCCGGATTTGATGGACAGTGTTGAATGTCTCCTCATCGACTAAAGGCGCGTGCTGCCCAGCGACGAAACCCCCCTTGTGGTCCGGCACCAAACTGATGTATGCACGGTTGACAAGGACACCGCGCAGGGTAGACGCGTTGATGCCCGTGAGCCTTGCAGCATCGTTCATCGTCTTCCCGTCCGCGACCAGACGGAACGCGCTGGCGACTGCGGCAGACATCTCGTTTTGCACCAGCATGCCATCAACAAGGTCGTAGCCCGTAGGCGGGGTCGAGTTCCACAAACCCTCGGAAGCTCGCCTCTCAAGGCCAGCCTTTATGTTCTCCTTCTGTAGTCGCAGAAAATACTCGTTCATGCTGCCCATGACACCCAGCAAAAGGTGTCCAGCGGCTGAGGCAGTGTCAATATTCTCGCTCAGGGATGTGAAATCGACATTATATTCTTGAAGCAGCTCAACAAACTCTAGCTGCTCTTTCTGCCGTCGTGTCAGCCGGTCCAGTCGCCAAATAAAGACATGACATATCTCGCCCCGTTCGATGGCTGACTTCAGCTGGTTGAATGCGGGTCGTGTCTCATCGGAACCAGAGAACCCAGGATCAACGAACTCCCTTGGGGCGGGCAAGCCCTTCTCCTTGCACGCGGCTGTGCACTTCTCAATCTGTGACTCGATGGAGTAACCTTCTTTGGCCTGCTCTTCGCTGCTTACTCTCGCGTATAAAGCTGGGAGTCTTGACATGAATGCATCTCCGGTTCTTGAGCGGAAGGTCATCTCGCCCATATTTTCCGGCCCAGTTGTTCGATTATACTGTCAAAGGACACGAAAGGTAGTGAACGAACACGACTCCTCGGACGTCGTCAATTGCCGTCAGCTGTCCCTGCAGATGAGTCTTGGTCAATCGCCCTCGTTTCAGAAGCCTTATGCTGGTTGTTGTTTTTACGACAACCGCCATCTTTGACTCTTTGTTCTAGCGCTCGTGCGGTAAGAGTCGCGAGAACCTTGAGCGCCTCGGCCTTTTTTTTATCCATCCAGAACCCCACCTATCAAAAAAGCCCCAACGATAGCCGTTGAGGCTTAGACCTATCCCGTCGGAGCGGGCGCAATATATATCTTCTCGCCTGTATAAGGCCGTAGAGGTCGTTTCCTATAACATCCTCTGGGTAGAAATCCGGAAATTCTTATCTTTATTTTTATAAACTTGAGTTCAGGAAAAGGAACAGGGACGCTGACATGTTTGAAGAGGTCGTCAGACTGCTTGTTCGACTTAAAGTGAGCATGCACAACCCTGGTAGCGGGAAGGCGAAAAAGACCAAAAGGCTCTAGGGGTCAACGGAGTAACAACCGCATCCACCAACAGCCCAGTTTATTGTTAGCCATCCTTTTTGTCTTCGCTGTCAGGTCTCTTGGTTTCCCTCATGCTCCTGCGCACTTCATCCCTTAGCTTGTCGAGATCTTCCGAGTCACCATCTTCGAGAGCCGCTTTGATCTTTTCGTTCCGAGAACCCCTGAACAGCTCAGCGGCCAACTCATCGGCCATCTCACTGAGTTTCGCTGCATCCGCCCTCGCAAGAGCATTTTTCAAGTCATCCTCATCTGTTGGCTCCTCTTTTTCTTTTCGCTCTGCGGCCCTAAGGGCCTCGTGCCGAGCGGCCTTATATAGATAAGCCCTGAGATTAAAACCGCTTGGATCCTTGCCTTGTATAGCGTTGTATACAGGAATATATATGTCTTGAATAATATCCTCTACATCATCGCTCGACCCAGTAATCGCGTGCACGAAACTACAAAGCTCCTTGCGGTACCCCACGAATAACTCTGTAAATGCATTCATGTCACCCGACATAGCCGCTCTCAATAGTTCATCGTTGCTGGTCTGGTCTTGGGTACTAATAGTCGCCTCCAAGCTTACTCGAATGCCGTCTGGTCCCGTATCTTCCAGTATATCTTAACCATTACAGCCGAAAATAAGCCGAAGCGATGCAAGCAATTATAAAGGGTTGCTAAGATGTTCGGATTCGAACCCGCGGAGCCCGAAGGCTCAACGGTTTTCAAGTTCGGTGGAGTTCGTGTTGTCCTGTACGTCTGGTGTTATCCTGTGCTGTCCTGTACAGGGTTTCGTGTTATCTGGTACGTCTGGTGTTGTCCTGTATCGTCTAGTTTGGTTTGCATCGCGTTTGCAGAAGGGTGCTATTGGGACCAGACCCCATGTCGATCAGTCCCGGCATACTTCCAGACGCCCTGTCGGTCGGTGCCCGCGTAGAGTACGTCGTGGGCGGAGTCATAAGTCAGGGATGCAATCTTGTGGCCCGACACTTCACCCCCGGGCCGCCATGTCTTTTGCTTTGCACTGCCTGTACCGGTTCTAGGGCTTGTAATCCTTGCCCACTTGGAAGGCGCGGGCCAGCTTGTCCTCCAGCGTCCAGTAGCTCGTGCTGCTCCCGTCGTACACGATGGGCTGGATTTTCTGCAGGTCTGGCCTTCCGTTGCTGAGGTATTCCTCGGAGCTGTAAGCCTCTACTATCTCGCCGATAAAGACCTCATGGCTGCCACCGAGATCGAGGACCTTGGCCATCCGGCATTCCATGTTGAGCGGGCTTTCCGCGATCATGGGAGCGGTTTGCAGCTCTCCGTAAAAGACCTCAAAGACATGAGACTTATCGACCTTCTCTCCGGAGTAGATGCCGCAGTAGTCGGTTGCGCCCACCAGGGCCTCGGAAGCGGCATTCACGCTGAAGGTCTGGTTCTTCTTGATGCCGGCGCTGCTGAAGCGATTCTTTCTCAGCGCTATCTCGATCATGGCGGGGGTGTGGCTCACAATGCCCACGTAAGCAATGGTAAGGAAGTTCGGCCGGTCGTTCACATTGGCCCCAACCAGCACAACGGGCATGGGGAGGAGGTAGCTGCCCGCTCCGAGTTTGGTCTTGTCCATAAGCACCCCCCTAGAGATTCGCCCGGCTAGGCGATTTAGACTGCTTAATATCCTACCAGAATGGGCCTTCCGAGCCACCATCGTGTAACCAAATCAAGCCATTTGTGAGTGGCGGAGGGAGAGGGATTCGAACTCCCGGAGCCCGAAGGCTCAACGGTTTTCAAGACCGCCGCAAATTCCAGAATAATATGCCTTGAGAACGATAATGAGACCTATCGTATGCTTGGTGCTCATCTCCGACCTGCCCGTCCCCCGTCTTGACCGCTCCTCGTGGAAGTATTATCGTCGCTGTCGTGGATTGAGGCGTGAAGTGAATTATAGGAGATGTGTTCCAGATGCTCGGAATGAAAAGAAGCCAAGTCGCGGCAATCTGCATCGCGATTGTGTTGTTGATGGTAGTAGTGGTGGGGTGCGGCGCCAACAAGCCTGTCATCAAGTCAGTGACGCCCAACAAAGGGCTGGCGGGAACCGGCTTCAAGGTATCAGGCCAGTACTTCGGCAAGGCCCAGGGCAAAAGCACAGTGACCGTTGGCGGCAAGAAGTCGACCATCATCTCTTGGTCTGATACGTCTATCACGGCGACTGTGCCTGCAGTGCTCACCGCAGGAACCTACCCGGTCGTCGTGACTACCAACGCGGGACCAGGCAACAAGGTTAGCTACACGGTGTTTGCCACCTTCACCGGTTCCACACCTCTGCCGGCGATGCTCGAGTTCCTGAAGAACAGGAAGGTGGACACGAAAGGAATAGTCTTCACTGCCGTAGCAACGAGTAAGGTAGACCCCACTTGGAAGCTGGACAAGGCTGTCGCCTCGGACGGCATGACCTACTACTTCCTCTTCCGCAAGACAAAGGACGGCTGGACAATCAAAGACTTCGGGACAAGCCTCACAGCGGACCAGATGAAGATCGATGGCGCGCCAAGTGATCTCAAACCACCGACCTAGGAGTGCGAGGGGCCCTGTGCCCACCAAGGCGCATTACATATTGCTGTTGGCAGTTTAAAACCGCTAAGCCGCGTGAGGCTCTGGGTTATTATCATGCGCTCAATGACTCGGCTTATCGGACACTTTGACAGCCAGCAGGCAGATGCATGCAACTACCGGTTTTCGAGACCGTTGATCTACATCCCAGCTAGTCCCAAATAGTCCCGTTTTGTACGGGAAACGGCGATTCTTTGTCCCAACTTGTACCAACTAGTCCCAAGTAATCCCAAGCAGTCTGTTAGCAAAATGTTAGCATTTCGCATGCTCTTTGGTATGCAAGCAAGCCAGATTATCGAGCAGTTGTTTGACGGTGTCGGAGGACCGATTCGAACCCCCACAGGATCCAGAAGCACTAGTTGATGTCAAACAAATGGGAATTAACCAAACTGCTGGCGGAGAGGGTGGGATTCGAGCCCACGGTGGACAAAAAGCCCACAACGGTTTTCAAGACCGCCGCAATCGTGCACAATCGAAGACGAGCGGCACACGAGAGGGCAGGGTAACGGCAATGGACGAGAGCAATCCAACACCCGCGCAACTAAGTGAAGATGCGGACAGAGTAACCTTTTTGCTGCGTACCGAGGGCGGCGAGGTCATAGAGCTGGACCCTGTCCTGCAAGAGATATTCCGGGGCGAGCTGGCAAAGCTATGGCGCGCCGCGTTTCGTGAGGCCCGAATACATGAGGGCTCGGCATAGTTGCCGACCCCCGGAGCCGTAAGGCTCAACGGTTTTCAAGTTCGGTGGAGTTCGTGTCATCCTGTACGTCTGATGTTGTCCTGTATCGTCTAGTTTGGTTTGCATCGCGTTTGCATAATAGCCACCAACTTGCACCTGTGCGAAGCCCTAGAAGTCGTCGGAAGGAGTTCTCTTATACTTCCGTTTCATCTTGAAAGAAACCTTACCTTTTTGCCGGCCAAAGCAGTCGCAGAATACTACGGTTGTTCTATCTGAACTGAATTTTCCAAACGTAATCATGTAGACATCCCAAGGTTCATAAATGCCAGTGTTCTCTCCGTTGAATAGACTAATCTCTTCAACAAAGTACCCGGCCTTGCGTCTAAACCGCATGAATCGTTTGACTGTCAGCGCCTCAACCGCAATCATCGAAAGCATGGGCTTTCTGTTCTTGTATCCAATCGTTTTCAAATGCTTCCGCGTCGCTCTGCAAATCTTGTAGACAAGCTGACCAATTACAATCCATGTTGCAATCTCAGCTGCTTTAGGGGTCACAATTCTGTATAGGTCTATAAGCCAACCTTCACTAGGAGCTCCAACCCCGATGGACGCATCCGTTATGCTCAGCACTAGCCCCTCAGATACTCCGTTGAGGTCTGTTTTCAGCGCAGCAGCATCAATTCCATACATGAGTTGGATTGCTTCTTCAGTTCCATATTCGGCCTGTCCGGTAGTCTGATAATCAATCGGCTCATCTTGAAATACCAGCTGAATTCTTTCAGACGTTAACTTATTGCTGATTTGCTCACGCATGTTCTCCATCGGGCCCTCCAACAGCGCTTCTCAATCCGAATTTAAAAAGCTGTCAGCAATTTGAAGGCAACCTTCCCTGCATAAGACGTTGCCACTATCCTACCATCTCACAATTCCGGAGAACCACATCAATGAGGGATTTTCTGGCGGAGGGGGAGGGATTCGACCCCGCGGAGCCCGAAGGCTCAACGGTTTTCAAGTTCGGTGGAGTTCGTGTTGTCCTGTACGTCTGGTGTTATCCTGTGCTGTCCTGTACAGGGTTTCGTGTTATCTGGTACGTCTGGTGTTGTCCTG
>Ga0209840_1000068_pt1 | contig 21886 bp, 19 predicted proteins | sample PersoiDNA2013190_FD_185802 | JGI IMG/M metagenome (GOLD analysis project Ga0209840, IMG submission 185802) | Permafrost soil microbial communities from the Arctic, to analyse light accelerated degradation of dissolved organic matter (DOM) -... | ecosystem: Environmental > Terrestrial > Soil >... | reverse complement strand
GTGCTCGAACTCAAGATCCCCAAAGGTTTGCTGTCCACGCATCCAGAGCCTCCCTCAACTTTTCTACCCTTATTGTACCGACCTCCGTGGCGCCTTCAAGTACTTGATTAAATCAGTGGTTCCCTAGAAGAGAATAGCCATAGAATACCAGCAGGGCCTGATCTTCAGAAAGACTTGACACAAAATATGAAAAGTGGTATTACAACAAAGTGAGAATCAATTAGGGGTGAAAAGGGAGACGAGGAAATTTGACTTCTGTCTGAGATTCTGTTGAAACAGAGAACAAGAGCTAAGGAAGTGCCGGAGTGCCAACCTGTAACCACATCTTGAACCTAGGACGCGTTATGGATTATTACAACTACCGAAGAACAGGTCAAGGATACAAACTAGAAAAGAATGGCTATAGAACACCAGCACAGTCCGATCTTGAGAGAAGTTGACGTTAAATGAAGACAGCACTAACGGTAGAAGTTCGGAATCAGTCAGGGATGAAAAGGGGGTGTAAGAGAATTCGCCTTTTGCCCATGGTTCTGTTAAAGCAAAGAACAAGACTAAGCAAGGGCCATAGCGTCAAGTCGTAATCACAACTTGAAGTCAGGACAGGGAGTTCCAAATTGATCTGGGCAACTATTCCAGCACGAGGAGGAAGGTGATATGGAGAAATCGATTATCTACTACGAGAAGTTTGGACCCGACAACACTGAGGAGACGCTGAAGGCAGCAAGCAAGCGTTACAAGGAGCTGGGGCTCAAGAAGGTCATTATTGCATCGTCCGTCGGCGTTACTGCGGTCAAGGCGCTCCAGTATTTCGATCCCAAAGAGATAACCGTGGTCACCTCGATGTACGGCTACTTGAAGCCAGGCGAGCCGAGGCTGTCGGAGGAAAACCGGAAGATTCTCACTGACGCGGGCGCGACATTGGTGTTTAACACTCATGTGTTTGCGGGTCTCGACAGGTCGGTGAACAAGACGTACGGCGGCATCACCCCGGTCCAGCTGATGGGGCAGTGCTACAAGCTCATCGGCGAAGGCCTCAAGGTTTGTCTTGAATGCGCCATCATGGCGGCCGATGCCGGCGCAGCCTCACCGCTCGAGAACGCCATGTGCATCGCCGGTACCGGCCGGGGCGCAGACATTGCCATCGTGCTGAGGCCGGCCCACAGCAACGGCTTCTTCGACATGAAGATCAGAGAGATCGTGTGCATGCCCAGCGAACGCGCGGACAAGCCGACAGGCGTGTAGTACAGCCCAGCCAAAAAGGAGACAACTGACGTGGCAACTGATAGTGTTCTGAACAATTCAACAGAAGAGCAGAAGGACTGGAGCGCTAAAACCGATGTGCTTGTCCAGAAAGTCGACAAAGGGGAGAGATACCGGACGAAGTTCGACAGCCGTTGGAAGATGGTTGTCACTGTCATCTCTCTAGTATTTGTGGCATGGAGCATCTGGAGCCCTCCATTCAGTTCGATTCAGCCGGTGCAGCTGAGGGCTATCCACCTCGGTTTCGTCCTCAGCCTGGTTTGGCTCTACTACCCGGCTAAGGACAAGCTAGCCAAAATGACTCATCCCGGCATTGTCGACATCATCCTTGGGCTGCTCACGGTGGCGGCATGTGTGTACACGTACTTCATGGTGAATGCGCTGGCGCTCCGTGGCGGTTTGGCCTTGCCGCTTGACTACGTGGTCGGGGTCATACTCATGGTTCTGATCCTCGAAGCATGCAGGCGTGTGCTCGGATGGTCATTGGTCATCATAGCCTTGATCTTCATGGCATACGCGCTTTTCGGCAACTATTTGCCCGGCGTCTTTAGCAGCCGTGGGACCAGCCCCGCGCGCCTCGTGTACCAGATGTACCTCACGAGCGAGGGCATATTCGGGATACCGTTGGGGATATCGGCGACCTACATGGTGTTGTTCGTATTCCTCTCTTCTATCCTCGGTATGACTGGAGCGGGGAAGCTTTTCACTGACGTGGCTATCGCTGCAACGGGAAAGGCGAAAGGTGGTCCTGCCAAGGTAGCGGTGGTAGCCAGTGCACTGTTCGGCATGATCAACGGCAGCGCTGCCACCAATGTGGCCACCACGGGCACCTTCACTATCCCGCTCATGAAGAAGGTAGGGTATGAGCCGTATTTCGCCGGTGCCGTTGAGGCAGCAGCTTCAACGGGCGGGCAGTTCATGCCCCCCATCATGGGAACGGTAGCCTTCCTCATGGCAGAGTTCATAGGGGTCCCGTACATCAAGATAGCAGAGGCGGCCTTTATCCCGGCGTGTATATACTTCACAGCCATATACTTTGCAGTTGATTTCCGTGCCCGTAAGCTGAACCTTAAGGGTGTACCTCCCGAGGGTGTCCCTGACTGGAAGAGCACGGTCAAGAAATACTGGCATATGCTGCTGCCCATGGTGCTGCTCACGGTCCTGCTGCTGAATCAGTTCAGTCCCATGTACGCTGCGTTCTGGGCCGTCGTGACCACAATGGGGCTGGCCATGGTGAAGAAGAGCACCAGGCCGACCATGGAAGGCGTGATCAAGATGGCCATCAATTGTGCCCGGAGTACCCTCACTATAGCGGTTTCCATGGCGACCGCCGGTTTCCTTATCGGCGTCCTGGGCATTACCGGTCTGGGACTCATCATGAGTTCGGCGATCGTTACCCTCTCGGGTGGGATCATGTTCATTGGTCTCCTCATGGTAATGATTGTCGTGCTCATCTTGGGTATGGGGCTCCCGACGAGTGGAGCGTACGTGATTGGGGCCTCCATATGCGTGCCAATCCTTGTCAAGTTGGGGGTCCCGTTGTTCGTCGCCCATTTCTTTGTCCTGTACTATGCCTGCATTTCGACTATCACGCCACCTGTCGCCCTTGCAGCATATGTCGGAGCGGGGATGGCTGGTGCGAACCCAAACCAGGTCGGTTGGACGGCATTTCGGCTTGCTCTCCCGGGTCTCTTGGTGGCGTTCTTCGTGGCTATTAACCCGGCTCTTCTGCTGATCGCTGACAATTGGATGATAATCGTCTGGGCTGCAATTACGGCTCTGTTTGGGACTTACATATTTTCAGCCGGCAGCGAAGGGTACGGTCCCTCAGGGCCTTTGCCTTGGTGGAGCAGGATCGGGTGCATGCTCGGAGGCGCACTGCTTATCATACCTGGTTGGCAAACGGACGTCGTGGGTCTTGTACTGGCGATCGTTTTACTTGGCGTTCCCTTCTTGGTCCGTCGTTTAAGGAAAACTTTGCCCGGTGCCGCAGTTGGAGCGTAACGTGAGAGGCCCGTCTTCAGAAGAACTTGACACCGAAGAGACAGATTTGCAGGATAGAAATGTCAGAATTGATCAGGGGTGAGGAAAGGAAGTGTAAGAGAGTTTGCTTTTTGCCGATGGTCCTGTTGAAGCAGAGAACAAAACTAAGGAGGTTCCACAATGTCAACCTGTAGGTTCAACTGCAAACGGTTTGCTGTGATATTGCTCATCATCCTGATGGTTAGTTCGAGCTTGGTTGGATGCAGCAAGCCCAAGATCGAGGAGACCGTGTACATCACGATCGGCACTGCGGGCGTGGGTGGGTCGTTCTACCCCATTGGCATCAGGTTGTCCGAGATCTGGAACAAGGCTATCCCGAACGTCAAGGCCGTGGCCATAGCTACGGCAGGCTCGCCGCAGAACATTGACATGATGCGCACGAAGGACGCCGAGGTGGCCGTACTGGGGGCCCTGGACGGTCTGGAGGCGATTAATGGCACGGGCTCATACACAGAGAAGATGCCTTGGGTCGTGGCTCTAACCGGGCCCATGTACCAAAGCGGAGCCCAGATCCTCGCTCAGAACAATAGTGGAATCAACGAAATCATGGATATTAAAGGCAAGAAGATCGCGATCGGGGAGACGGGAGGCGCGGGCACGGCCGACGTCACACGTACACTTGATGGTTTGGGTATGACCCTCAAGGATTTCACTCCAGTGTACGCCGACGCTGGGCAGGCCATAGACATGCTGAGGGACGGGTTGATCGACGGCGCATTCCTCGGACTAACTGTCGGCTCCTCCGCAATCGCCGAAGCGATGCTGTCCGGCCGGGTCAAGCTTGTGCCGATTAGTGACGCGTCCTTTGCAACCATCGTGAAGATCAGCCCTACCCAACAGCGGTATACGATAAAAGCCAACACATATTCGAACCAGAACTACGATGTCCTCACCATGGCGGACCCGCCACAGGTCATTGCATGCAGGCAGGACCTCATCACCGATGACATGGCCTACCAGATGACCAAGGCCATATACGAGAACCTGGACGAGTTCAAGAGTTCAGTGGCTGTGCTTTCGGCGATGAGTCTCGAGGATGCCGCCAACGGCTTGCTGATCCCGTATCATCCTGGGACGCTCAAGTATTTCAAGGAGAAGGGCATCACGGTCAAGGGTTAGCTCCTCCAGCAGGCTGTAGCAATACATCTCTGCAGGGGCCAAATAGAAAATAGACCGGGGGAAGGCGAGTATCGAGCTTGCCTTCCCCAGTTAAAAGCGGGGGCGCGAGATGCCGCGCTAGCCGCGCGATCATGTCAGGAGGACGGGATGGATTCACTTGCAATAGAAAGGTTCGTGGATGAGAACGGACCAAGGATCAAGGAGCTGCTCAAGAAGACAGTCGACATATACTCGCCCAGTTGTGACGCTGCTTCTGTGACGGCAGTAGGCGACGTCTTCGCGGAGGAGCTCCGTGGTTTGGGTTTCCACGTGTCACGTCCACAGGGGGACGGGTACGGAGCGCACGTTTTAGCTGACTTGGACACGGGCAAGCCCGGACCCAAGATCCTCCTCATGGGCCACATGGACACCGTGGAACTACCCGCCGCAGGCTATGACTACAGGATGCGCGTTGACGGCGACCTCATCCGGGGCCTCGGCGTGCAGGACATGAAGGGTGGAGATGTGATCCTGACTTGGGCTCTTCGGGCGCTGAAGAACGCCGGAGGGCTAAAAGCCGGCTCCATCCGCGTTTTCTTCAACGCGGAAGAGGAGCCTGGTTCGCCACATTCCAGGAAACTGCTGCCCTCCGTCCTTGAAGGTGTGGACTATGCCCTGCTGTTTGAGGGAGCTGAAGACGATGGCTCGATGACGGGGTCGCGCAAAGGGTGTGGAGTGTTCCGGGTCACGATCCATGGCAGGGCCTCACACGCAGGCGCAGATCCGGAAAAGGGCAGAAGTGCAATACACGAGCTCGCAGAGAAGATCCTCGCTATCGAGGCCTTGAAGGGGAACGGCACCACTCTCAATGTGGGCATCGTCAAGGGTGGAACGGCCGCGTACGTGGTGCCGGAGTACGCTGAGGCTGTGGTCGACGTGCGTGTCCCCTCTCCCGAAGAGCAGAAGAGGATTGAGCAGGAGTTGGCGAGGATCGCCGGGGAGTCACGTGTCCCAGACACTCGGACTGAGATCTCGGGGAGTTTCCACCGCCCGCCGATGGCCAGCATCCCGGGAGGTAAAGCCCTGCAGGAGCTCACCTCAGAGTGGGCGACGAAGCTTGGGTTCCCGGTAAAGTTCGTGACCACTGGCGGAGTAGGGGATATCAACAATATTGTTGCGGCAGGAGTCCCGGGTCTGGACTCCTTCGGTACCGACGGAGGTGGACCTCACGGAGTGGACGAGCATATCCGTGCGGATTCGTTAGTCAGGAAGACCAAGCTGGCGGCTCTGGTCATCGAGTCGATCCTTGAAGGACGCTTGGCCCATTCACAAATGGAGGCATGAGAGATGGCAGAGTTTGGGTACTACTTTGATTCACCCAAGTTCACGACCGAGGAATACCAGGGGAGGCTGTCCCTGGCAAGGAAGGCGATGCGGGAGAGAGGAATTGAGGTTCTGATCCTTGTCTCTCCCAAGAACCTGTTTTACCTGACCGGGTATAACACCATAGGCACCGGCAACTATATGGCGCTGGTCATCCCCGAATCAGGCGAAGTCGCCATGCTGATACGTGAGATGGAGAAGGGTGTTGCCGACGCCACCACGTGGGTGGAAGACAAGAGCACCTGGGCGGACCACGAGGAACCCACTGATGCGTTGATGCGGTTGCTGAAGGATCACAACTGGCTCGGCAAGGTCATCGGGTTCGAAAAGAACGCACAGACGTTCTCACCCGCCAACTACGAGAAGCTTCTGGCGGGACTGGGCAAGACGCCTCTGGATGCCTCGGATATCCTCAACAGCATCCGCGTCATCAAGTCACCCCAGGAGATCGAGTACATCCGCAAGGCTGCCAGGATATCAGGTTTGGGCATGGAAGCCGCTATGAACACGATCGGCGAGGGAGTGAGCGAGAACGACGTGGCAGCCGAGATATCTGCCGTCATGATCAGAGCCGGGAGCGAGCTCATGTCGAGCGGCCCGATCGTTACCGGGGGCTACAAGTCGGGAGTGGCACATACGGATTGGCAAAGGTACACACTGAGGCGGGGAGATGCCATACTCTTCGAGATTGGCGGGTGCTGGAACAGGTACTCCGGGCCCCTCATGCGGAGCGCCGCGATCCTGGAGGCCAACGAGGAGATACTCCGCATGGCCGACACAGTGAAGAGAGCGCTGGAGGCCGCGATTGCAGCCATCCGTCCGGGCGTCACTTCCGGCTACGTGGACGAGGCTTGCCGGAAGGTTATCGAGGACGCCGGGTTCGAGGAGATGTTCCGCAAGAGGACCGGATATTCCGTGGGCGTCGGGTTCACCCCGTCCTGGATGGAGGCCGAGATATTCGACCTCAAGAAGGATGACCCGAGGGTCCTCAAGGCCGGGATGGTATTCCATATGCCTCCTGCTCTCCGCAGGTTCAAGAAGTACGGGATCGGCAACAGCGAGACAGTCCTCGTGACCGAAAACGGGTGCGAAGTCCTCACCAACTTCCCGAGGAAGTTCTTCATCAGCAATAAGTAGACTCTGAGAGGTCCCACTGCGCCCCGCCGGCAGCGCCCCTTTGGGGGTGGCGGGGCGCAGTGGGACTAGCGTTATTATTCGGGAGTAGATGCGGTATTGGGGAGGCAGGCATGGCAGTTGTGCGACAGGTCGACGTACTGGTGGTAGGCTCCGGCGTGGCCGGATTGTACGCAGCCACGCGCTGTGCGCAACAAGGGCTGAGCGTGGCGGTACTTGACAAGGGACTGGCTGGGCGGTCGAGCGCCAGCTATAGTGCCAAGGGGATGGCGGTGTTCGGGCCTTGGTCGGTGAAGGAGGACTCCGAGGAGCAACACGTGGACGACACTCTGAAGTCAGGCCGCTACGTGAATGATCCCAGGCTGGTCGAAGCGATGGTGAAGGGTGCGGCTGGTGGGATCCTGGGCCTCGAATCCATGGGCATGTTGTTCGATAGGAACCCCGATACGGGAAACCTCGCTCTGCACGGGAAGGCTGCTGGCCACGCGTGGCCCCGTGACATCGGATTTTCGGATATTACTGGCAAACTACTGGTCGACACACTCCTCTCACAAGCTAGGATGTTGGGAGTGTCTGTACTGAGCGATCATCTAGCGCTTGATATGGCATTGGGTGCCGAAGGGGTCAAGGGCTGTTTCGTCCTTGACATGGACGCCGGCGAGGTTGTGGCAATTGAAGCCTCGGTCGTCGTGATGGCAACGGGCGGGATCGGAGATCTCTACCCGCTGACGTCCAATGCGGTGCAGAACACCGGAGACGGGATCGCCATCGCCATGAGGGCGGGCGCGACCGTCAAGGACATGGAGTTCGTACAGTTCTACCCGGCGACCGTGGTCTACCCGCCGGTTCTGAGGGGCGTGAACACGAACAGCATAGGGTTGGGCGCCCAGCTCCTGAACTCGGCCAAGGAGAGGTTCATGTCCCGCCTGGAACCCGAGAAGCTGGAGCAAGTCACGCGTGACCGGTTGTCCCAGTGCATCTACCTCGAGATCATGGAGGGTCGCGGAACTGAGAATGGTGGAGTGTATCTGGACGCCACGTCGATCCCCAGGGAGAAGTACAAGGCTCATTTCCCGAGCGAGTGGCGGCTGGCGGAGCATGCGGGACTGGATTTGGGCAAGGACGTCGTTGAGGTAGCCCCGGGCGCCCACTACTACATGGGCGGTATAGAGATAGGCCCCGACGGATCGACGGACGTGCCGGGCTTGCTGGCTCTGGGTGAATGCGCCTCAGGCGTGCACGGGGCAAACCGTCTCGCCAACAACAGCCTGACTGACGTGTTGTCCTTCGGGAAGATCGGCGGGGACAGCGCGGTGGCGGTAGCCCGTCGAAGGAGCCGCGGGTCCATCGGGGCTCGGGAGGTCAACGAAGCAGAGGAACGCATCCGCCGACGCCTCGGCGGGTCTGCCGTAGCCGGTGCCGCGATAGCAGGGCGTATGAAACAACAGGTCAGGGATGTCATGGGACAGTATGTGGGCGTCGTGAGGGAAGCGCGTGGCCTTGCTACGGGAGAAAGGCTGATGAACGAGCTCAGCCGGGCGGCGTCGGAAGTGACTGTCTCAGGAGGCATGCGGTGCAACCCGGAGCTCCTGAGGGCGCTGGAAGTGCAGAACATGACGCTCGTAGCCGGCGCGATCATCAAGGGTGCTACCCTGAGGAAAGAATCCCGGGGTTCCCAGTACAGGACCGATTTTCCCGGCGAAGATGCTGCGTGGCAACGCAACATCAGGATCCGGTACATGCGGGACAGCGGTGAGATAGTGGCGGACGCAGGGACCGCGGCGCCGGCAGCGGGAGGCGAAAAGACATGAACCATTTCACCATACTGGTATCCAGATACGACCCAGACAATGAGGCGGCGCCCCACGAGACCCAGTACGAGCTGTCCAATGACGGAGACCTCAGCGTTCTGGACGCGCTCCGCAGGATCAGGCAAACATATGATGGCACGCTCGCGTTCCGTGAATCGTGTGGGACGGGAAAGTGCGGGTCGTGCGCGGTGGAGGTCGACGGAAAGCCTGCTCTCGCATGCCAGCACCTGTTGTCTCCTGGGAGCCATCGGATATCACCGCTGCGTTCGTTCCCCGTGATCCGGGACCTCACCGTGGATGTCGGGCCTTACGAGTCACGGCTGAAGGAGGTCCATCCCTCTCTGGTCGCGGCATGCGCGGACCACGAATCGGACCGGCAGGCTGGAGCCGTGCTGAGAGACTTGGCACTCTGTACGTCATGCCTCATCTGCGAGGTGGGCTGTCCCGTCCACGAGGTGGCTCCAGAACGGTATCAGGGGCCTGCGATCATGACCGCAATTTCGAGATGGATGGCAGACCCGAGAGATGGGAGAGATCGTGTCGAGGACGCATCGAAGAGTGGCGTTGACTCGTGTGCATCCTGTTACAGGTGCTCCAATAGCTGTTCTCGGGGCATCGATGTGTTCACGAGCAGCGTGAGGTTTGCCCGCGAGGTCGAACTCTCCAAAGGTTACTCGGGGACGGCTACCGACAGGCAGATGGTCGAGACATTCCGGGAATTTGGAAAACTCTTCGCGATCAAAGAAGCACCGCTCAGTGTTAAGTATGGGTCCTCACAAGACAATGGAGCCACAACTGGTGTCTTCTTAGGGTGCATGCTGGACGTGAGGCACCAGGACTGGGGCGAGCAGTTACTCAAGCGTCTGGGAGAGAGTGGCATGCCCTTCATCGTTCCGGAGGGGCAGGTCTGCTGTGGTGGCCCTTTGTTGTGGAAAGGACGGGTGCGAGAAGCCAAAGAAGCTGCACGCAAGAACTTGGAGGTGTTCAAGGCGGCAGGAGTCCGACGCATCGTGACTGCCTGCCCCGGTTGCAAACTAACCTGGACCAGGGAATATCCCCACCTCCTGAGCGAGGAGGCACTACAATCGCTTCCCCAGGTAGTCGATATCTCCGAAGTCGTCGCAGCGGCGAAAAATGCTGGACACCTCAGCTCGAAGACTGTTGGATACTTTCCGCCTTGTCACACCCAGGGCCACGATGGGAAGGATTCCGACCCCCCGGGGGTTTTGCTGCGCACACTGAATGAAGCGGGCGCTAACTACGTCCAGGCGACATTAGGTGAGTGTTGTGGTGGTATGGCGGCTTCGTCCGACCCACAAGTGGCCAGGAAACTAGGCTCAAGGGTAATCGAGCGGGCCGTCAATGCAGGACTCGAGGTACTGGTGACGACCTGCCCGTTCTGTGTGGAGAACTTGAGTCGAGCAGCAAGGGCGTTGAATGCACCTTTGAGCGTTATCAACATGGTGGAGATCGTCTAGGCTAGATCTAGTGATAGGTGGACCACGAGTAGGGATGTCGGGGATAGACCGCCTGGTAGAGAGTCACGCCACTGCCAGATTGGTTCCCTACGATTCACGGACTGGGACCTCACCAGGAAAGGGGCTGAGCCTGGAGCCTTCCTTGGCCGTGTCCGATAGGCATGAATTGTGCCATGTTCTCGCTTGGTAGCCTAGTGTAGTCATATTGGCGAAAAGCATAGGGGGGTTTGGAAGATCATTACTGCGCCGACTTACTTGTGGTGAGATTGTCCTAAGGCCTGTTGTTGGTGGAACGTGTGTAGACGTGGTGAAGAAACGAACAGCGTCGGCTTCTCTCGAGCCGACGCTGTTCGTTTCTTCACCACCTCTATAACCTATTTGACTATTAGTTTCCTCGGGAACGAGGTGATGACTTCACATCCCGACTTGCTGACTGCTACCGTCTCGCTGAAGCCTACACCGATCTGTCCGAAATCTCTTAGCGCGGGGGGCATATGGAACGTCATCCCCTCATGTAGGATGGCGGGGTTGTCTTTGCTGAGGCTGAGGATGTGACCTTCTCCCCAGTCTGGTGCGAAGGCTATGCCGATAGAATACCCTGTGCGCTTCCTGAAATACTCCTCTGCCCCTGAATCCTCGATGTATCCTCGGCAGGCTTCGTCGACATCGCCCGAACTTGCCCCCGGATGGATTGCCTCTATCGCCCTATTAAGAGATTCTATACAGATATCAGAAAGGTGCTGGGTCGTCTCTGAGGGGTTACCTAGAGATACCGTACGCATGAGAGCTGCGTGATACCGCCTGGAGCATCCCGCCACTTCCAGCAGGATGAGATCGCCTTTCTCCAAGACGCGTCCTGACCAAGATGAGTGCATTATTGACGAGCGCGGACCTGAAGCCACGAACGGCTCCATGGCCAGATACTCACTGCCTTCCTGGATGAGACCCTTGAACATGGCCGTTGCGATGTCGTTCTCGGTGGCGCCGGGCACTGCAGCTTCCACCCCGAGCCTCATCGCAGTCTCGGCGGCATGCGCCGCCTTGCGAATATATTCCAGCTCTTTGGGGGACTTCACCACGCGCATGCCTTCCACAATGCCGCCCCCGTCCACTAGGTTCGAACCCACGAGGCCATCCTTCAGCGTGAGGAACCGCCGTTGCCCAAGGAACCAAGCGTCGAATTCGACGCCCACCGTCTTCGGCGAACCAGCGACCTTCTTCACGGCGTCGACGGTTGTCTGGCAGGGGTCGTCTGTATCGTCGTATGGGATGAGGTCAGGAAGCCAGGCGTAGACAGAGGCATTCCCCAGCTCGCCCCGTCTCAGCACGAGCGCGGGGTTCCCTTGTTGGGGAACCACAAGGCACAAGTACATATAATAGCCAGGGGACTGATGGCCAGTCAAATAGCAGATGTTCTCCGGCGTATGCACCAGCATGCAATCGATGCCCTTCTCGGTCATCCGGGAGCGTAGGTTTCGCAGCCTCTCTGAGTACTCCTCCAGCGTGAAAGCCAAATTCTTATCCAACGTTCTCACCTCTCCTTTTCGTGACCACTGGGCATTATCCCAGCCGGACTGCAGACCACGCCCATACCCGGACCCTGCAATGCTACTGACACCAGTGTAGCAGTGCTCTGGTGGCACCAACACGATATATACTCTCCTAACTTCATAATAGCACCCTCCCTATTCTTATGAAATAGTAGATAATATCCATCAAATCAGCTTAGCCAACGCCTTTTCCAAGTTGTCCATGCCCTCTTTAATGGTTTCGAGGAAGTTGGAATACGCAATGCGCACAGAGTTGGGCGCTTCGAATGCAGAGCCGGGCACAACAGCAACCCTCGCTTCCTCCAGCAAATAGCTGCAAAAGTCAACGGAATTACTAATTACACGGTTGCCGTAGCGCTTGCCGTAATAGTAGCTGATATTCGGCATCAGATAGAACGCGCCGTCCGCATTGGAACAGGTCATGTGAGGCATCGCGTTCAGGCGCTCCACGAGATAGCGTCTGCGCTCATCGAATTTGGTGCGCATGAACTCGATTGTATCGGAGGGACCTGAAAGAGCCTCCAGCGCTGCCCACTGTACAAAGGTTGTGCTGTTAGAGGTAGTGTGGCCTTGCAGCGAAGATATTCCTTTTGCAATATCCAGCGGAGATGCGCTGTAACCAATGCGCCAGCCGGTCATAGCATAGGCCTTAGACAAACCGTTGATCAGAATGGTGTGCTTTTGGATCTCTTCAGAGAGCGAAGCGATGCAGACGTGTTTCTTGTTGTTATAGACCAGCTTTTCATATACTTCATCGGAAATCACATAGAAGTCATGTTTGACGGCCAGATTGCCCAGAGCGAGCAGACTTTCTTCAGTATAGACTGCCCCGGTCGGGTTGTTGGGAGTGTTGATCATGACTGCACGCGTCTTTGGGGTGATCGCCCTTTCGATAGTGTCAAGGTTCAGCTGGAAATTCTCTGGATTGGTATCGACCAATACCGGAACGCCCTCTGCCAGCTTGACCATCTCGACATAGCTGACCCAGCAGGGTATTGGAATGATAACCTCATCACCGGGATTGCAGATTGCCATGACAGTGTTGTCAAGTGCCTGCTTTGCGCCGGTTGAAACAACAATTTGCGAAGGATTATAGCTTACGTTGTTATCACGCTGCAACTTCTTGCAGATCGCTTCGCGCAGTTGTTTAATACCAGCTACCGAAGTGTAATGTGTCTTGCCTTCTTCGATTGCTTTCTCGCATGCTTTAACAATGTGGTCCGGAGTGTTGAAATCGGGCTCGCCAGCATTGAGGCTTATGACTTTCACGCCGGCTGCCTTAAGTTCCTCGACCGTACCCTCCAGTTCGATAGTAGCAGAGGGCGTCATCCTTCTAATTCGTTCACTGATCATTTATGCCCAACCTCCTGGACAACAACTTTTTGGCCATATTGATATCCTCCTCTATTCGATTTCTTACTATGTACCTTTTCGTACTACATAAACCTAGTCTTAAATCAGCGGCGTGTCAACTCACGTAAGAATGGAGGTGAACCATCAGGTCGTGAATGCACCAGAAATGGTCGTGTAGCTGCCCCGTTTCTTGATCACCAAGGGTTGTCTTCTCTTGGCCATCTCATCCAGCTGTTCCTGGTAGCGGAGGATCTCGTGGTGCAGGCTTGCCAGGTCCAGTTCTGCACGTGTTGATCGCAGTTGTTGCTTTGTTTCTTCAGACACATCTGTCCGTGCCAGCATCCTGGCACACGGGAGAGCACCCCTCGGATGGGACGAAAGTCCTCGGGGGTCTGTGCCTGGTCATACACCTTGGTGATGTGACTCCCGGTCCTCACCTTGGAGAGGAGCTTCTGGCTGGGAAGGAACCAGTTCACCAGGAGATGCAGGGCTTGGTACATATGGTTCAAGAGATCGACCTCAGCTTGGGTGTCATGCCGGTCATATCCCACGAACTTCCGGACGATGGAGTTATTCTTCTCTTCCACATGGGCATTGTCGTTCTTGTGGTAGGGACGGGACCGGACAACGCCCCTCGCCTTGGACAAAAGGGCTCGGGGGTGAGGGGTGATGCCATGGGTACGGCAGAAGCGGACGAGGTGGCCGTTCATGAACTCACTCCCGTTGTCGGCATGCAGGGAAATGACTCTCCCTGGGTACCTGTGCAGACATGACTCCAAAGCAGCGACCACGTAGATCTCTGCTTTCGTCCGTACCGCTCCTGCCTCCGTCCATCCCGTGGTGCAGTCCGTGACGGTCAGGGTCCACCCGAAGTCATCTACCGCTCGTCCTCCATCATGACCCACGAGGTCCACGGCCAGGGCGCCGGGGACGCCCAGGGGAGGATCCATGCAGGTCTGGATAGGGATCCTGCCACCGAGGGGAGTACTCCGAGTATGGGAGATCCCGTGGAGGTGGTACTTCTTCCGCTCCCCTGCAAGGAGTCTCCCGATGGTGGCAGGACTCATCTTGAGGAGGAGCCTTCGTGTCTCATCATCGACATGGAGATGTCCATGGGTGACGAGGTTCTCCACAAAGAGGAGCATGCCTCCTGCCAGACGGACAGGACCCAGGAACGTGCTGGCTGCCCAGATGGTGATGAGTGCCTGTTGGACCAGAGGGCCGTACCGGGGAGGACGGTACCGGTGGATATGCTTCGTGGGATCAGCCACGAGGATACAGTCTCCCAGGAGGTACCGCTGTCCCGCCTGGTGCTGGACACGGGCCGCATGTCTCCTGCAATATCCCGTCGATTCACAGAAGTCGTCCAGCATGGCAGACTTCTTGGTCTTCCCTGCTCTCAGGTATGCTTGTGCCTTGACCAACGTCAGCTTCTTCCGTTCCTGCATCGTGAGCTCCATTCCCGCTGCTCCTTTCTCATCCCAAGGACCAGCAGTATTCTGTCATCGTTCAGGTACATTTTCTCATGAGTTCACGGGACTAGTTTGGGTACATATTAGATGAGTCGATGCGGTCTTGACTAAAGGCCCCACGATGTACTATAATAAAAGTGATACTAAGGCTTGCAGGAGGCTGACGGCTGTGGCAAAGCAAGAAGCGCTAAGGAGCTATTTGGATTAACAATGTCATAATTGCCATGAATGGCGGATAAGTACTAAGTTTCATGAATATTCAGTCCAGAATCAAGTTTTGGTATTTGATAGTTCATATTGGATAAACCCTCACATTAAGGAAAAAATCAAGAAAACACGGGTACAAGTCTTCTATGAGCATGTATTTTGTAAAAATTGACGAAGAACCATTTGCTGTTCTCTACAGCGAGACAGGACTACTAGATTCTCCCGTAAACACTGCAATATCCATTGAGCTCAATAAGCACTCTTCAACGTGTACTGACGATGAATTTCTGCTTCAGGTATCTGGTAACCATGCAGTGGGTATATGAACTCTTGGAGCATTGGACTTTGCCGAAAGAACACAATATGAATTCTGGGGCCGAATATTTCGTGATATATTGAACATTGTAGCGAAGATGATCGTTAGTAACGAGAAGAAGGGAAATCTGAAAGGGAAGGGAGAACAAAAAGGATATGGCGATTGTAAAAGCGGATGAACGGCGCGTCAAAACAGGCGTGCACTTTATGCTCGGGAATTTTGCTGTGGTTGAAGGTGCAATCTCTGCTGGGTGTGATTTCTTTGGCGGTTATCCGATCACCCCAGCCAACGAGATTTCGGAACTTATGGCAAAACGTCTGCCAGAGGTAGGCGGAAAGTTTTTGCAGGGGGAAGATGAGCTTTGCTCGATTTATGCTTGCGCAGGCGCTTCCCTCACCGGTGCAAAGGCGATGACGGCCACAGCAAGCGCCGGTTTCAACTACATGCAGGAGGGCTTGGGATATTGCTACACGGTCGAAGCCCCCGTCGTTATTGCTGACGTACAACGTTGCCGCGGTGAGAACTATGCATCGCAGGCCGACGTCATGCAGATGCGCTTTGGTGCAAGCGGAGACTATGAGGCCATCGTGGTGTGCCCCTCCTCCGTGCAGGAACTATATGACTATACGATCTGGGCATTCAACCTCGCAGAGGAATTTAGAAACCCCGTGATTATTATGTCAGAGACCACTATTGCCCTGATGCGTGAGAGGTTGGACATTCCTGCAGCGCAGGATATCGATGTGTTCAACCGCAAATATACGACGCTTTCTCCCGAAGAATACAAGCCGTTTGCCGCATCGGAATTCGGCTGTCCGGATGCTGCGCCTCTGGGAGCTGGCTACCACGCAATCTACAGCCTTAACCCACATGACGAAGAGGGCAGGATCGATTGGGATCCCGATGTGTTTGAGCACCTTTACCGCCGTATAACCGGAAAGATCCTGGAGAACAGGAAGAAGATCTGCAAGACGGAATCCTTCCTCATGAATGACGCGGAATATGCCATCATAGCCTACGGCAGCGAAGTGCGTCCGGCGATTGAAGCGGCACAGATGGCAAGAGACTCTGGTATCAAGCTGGGCGTTCTTAAACTCTGCAATGTCTGGCCGGTTCCGGAAGAGCAAATTGCTGCGGTTTCTAAGCAAGTCGCAAAGATCTTCGCAGTCGAGATGAATATTGGCAAATACGCATCTGTGATTGAGCGTGTGGTCGCCGGTCGTTGCCCCGTACAGCGCGTGACCAAGAATCGTGGCTTAGTGCATATGCCTGAGGAAATCTACAAGGCTGTCTTGGAGGGGGTAAGATGAGTGAAACTCAGATCAATCCAAACAGAAGATTTCTGCGCGAAGAAAGGTTGCCTCACTTTTTCTGTTCCGGCTGTGGTTGTGGCCAGGTATTGAACTATTTTACACAAGCACTCGATGCGCTGGATATGGATCTTTCGCGGATGGTCACCATTGGCGGCGTCGGTTGCACGGCGCGTATCCCGACTTATCTGCTGTCGGACACCTTGCACGGGGTTCATGGCAGAACACTTGCATGGGCAACAGGTATCAAACTAATGAAACCGGAGCTTCCGGTAGTGATTTTCGCCGGTGACGGTGACATCGCTTCCATCGGCGGCAACCATCTTATCCATGCGGCACGCCGCAATCTGGATGTTACTGTGATTGTGGTAAATAATCTCAACTTTGCCATGACGGGCGGCCAGGTGGCACCTACCACGCCGATGAACTCAATTACCATGACCACCCCCTACGGCAATGCGGAACCACCATTCGATATGGTTAAGCTCGCGATAGGGGCAGGTGCAACACATGTCGAGCGTTGGACGACGTCACGCTCTGCACAGTGCGTAGCTGCGATAAAGCGTGCATTACAGCACAAGGGCTTCTCGTTCATCGAAATCGTTTCGCAGTGCCCTACGAACTTCGGCAGGTATGCCCTCAAGACTGATAACCCGCAAAAGCTGGTCGATTGGATCGACAAGGAGTACACATACACGGCGGCCGACGAGAAGACCAAATCCGCCGAAGAATTGACAGGCAAGCTCAAGTGCGCAGAGTTCATACGTGAGAGCAAGCCCATCTATGCTGGTACGAACAACTCGTTGTAGAGGAGTGAAACACGATGATGAAATATCCTCAGCATATCAGTCTTTGTGGCTTTGGTGGTCAGGGCATCATACTTGCCGCTGTGATCCTGGGTACAACTGCCGTTACCAAAGCGAACCTGTACGCCGTGCAGACGCAGTCATACGGCTCTGAAGCTCGCGGTGGCCAATGTCAAGCGGAACTGATCATTGACGAAAAGCCTATTAATTCTCCCGTTGCACAGACGAAGAACCTACTGATTGCACTTAGCCAAAACGCTTACGGTAAATACATAAAAACGCTCGAGGATGACGGTGTTCTGATCGTAGATTCCGGTCTTGTGACGAATCTAACCAGGGAAATCAAACGCACATTTGGTATACCTGCAACGCAGATCGCCATAGATCTCGGCAACCGCATGGCAGCTAACATGGTAACACTTGGGTTTGTCAGCGAATGCTGCGGGATCATGAAGAAAGAAGATCTGGTCGCCGTTATGGAGGAGTCGGTTTCTTCGCGTTTTGTGGAGATGAATCGGAAGGCCATCGAGGCCGGCATCGAATATGCAAAAAAGAACAGTCTTTGCTATTGTGGTTGATAGCGGGACGGAAATAAGTAGGAGGCAACTGTTTGATGAATCTTTATGAATACGAAGGTAAACACCTGCTGTCCCACTTTGGGATACCAGTGCCACGCGGCGAAATGGTATATGCGGTAGATACGGCAGCACCCCTGCCGTTTCCGTTCGTATTGAAGGCGCAGGTCCTGACCGGCGGCCGGGGCAAAGCCGGAGGTATCAAGGTCTGCACTGATGAAGAGGCGTTCAAGAAGAATGCCGCCCACATCCTAGCCATGACGATCAAGGGTCATCAGGTGCACGGATTGCTCTGCGAGCAGATGGTGAAGGTGGAACGAGAACTGTACTTGTCAATCACCCTCCAGGGTGTTGACAAGCCTACCTTGATCATCAGCGCAGAGGGCGGAATGGAAATTGAAGAAGTGGCAAAGACCGATCCCGACAAGATTATCAGAATGGAGATTGACCCTTTCATAGGTCTTAAGGACTATCAGTTGAGGATGATATCAAGGCTGCTTAAGTATCCCGATGAGCAGGATCTGTTCACATTAATCAAGAAGGTGGAGCAGGCTTTTTTTGAAACCAAAGCACTGCTTGTAGAGATCAACCCTCTTGGCGTCGTGGGTGGCAAACTTATTGCTTTGGATTCCAAATTCATACTGGATGACCACGCCGGCCGCCCTATGCGCGAAACGGTTGAAATGATAGAACAGGAGCGGACAAAGCTGATAAACGTCAAGGAGGAAGAGAAGGAAACGACGACCATTACGTTCGTCCCCCTCGAGGGCGGTGAGATAGGCCTGATTTCGGATGGTGCCGGTACCGGTATGCTCACATTGGATCTGATCACCGACGAAGGAGGGAAGGTTGCGAGCTTCTGTGAATTGGGCGGCACCACTCCCGCTGAGGTGATGTATCGTGCAATGCAGCTTACGTTGGGGCGCGGATTCCCTATCAAGAGTATTCTTGTCGTTCTCATTGGCGGTTTCAATCGTATGGATGACATGGCAAACGGTATCACAGGCTATCTCAGGGACCATAAGGTGGATATCCCCATCTTCACGCGCATGTGCGGTACCATGGAAGAGGAAGGTAAATGCATCATGGCCGAAGCAGGACTGGTGACATACGACAGTCTTATGGATACGGTGCGCGATTGCGTTAAAGCAACCTTCGAGGTGAAATGACGTGTCTATCCTTATAGATAAGAACACGAAGGTATTAGTACAAGGAATTACAGGAAAATCCGGTTCCCTGCAGGCAAAAATCATGATAGAAGCCGGTACGAAGATCGTGGCAGGCGTAACTCCAGGCAAGGGCGGAACTGTGGTACACGGTGTGCCCGTGTATGAAGATATCTCAGAAGCGAAGAAGGAACATGATTTCAACACAGTAATCAGTTTTGTCCCGCCGGCAGCCATTAAGGATTCATGCTTTGAAGCCATCGATGCGGGCATAAAGCTCCTAATCGTCGCTACAGAGGACATTGCTCAGCACGATGTGGTAGAAATCATAACCTATGCAAAATGCCATAATACGTTCTTGGTGGGCCCCGGCTGTGCCGGTGTCATTGTGCCGGGCATTTGCAAGGTCGGTTCACATCCGGTGCGCTTTTTCCGTCCCGGCCGCGTCGGCATCATATCAAAGAGCGGCGCCCTGTCCTATGAGATAGGGAAAACCCTCAGCAGTGCCGGGATCGGTCAGTCTACAGTTGTGGCAATCGGTGGCGGTCCCATGTGGGGACTGACACAGCGGGATGTGGTCGAGTTATTCGACCAGGATCCCGAGACCGACGTCATCGTGTTGCTCGGTGAGATCGGCGGCAGCCAGGAAGAAACCGCAGCAGCCTACATAAATGGGCATGTGAAAAAACCCGTTGTTTCTTTGATTGTCGGACGCAATGCTCCACAAGGCAAGAGTTTGGGGCATGCGGGCGCAATCGTAAGCGGCAATGTGGGAACGGCAAAGACCAAGATCGACGCGCTCACAAGAGCGGGTGTTGTTGTGGTCAAGAACCCCATCGAATTGGTACAGTCGGTAAGATGCTTTCTCGATCAATAATAGAAATTTTAAGCGACAGAAAGGAACAACTATGACCGTATGTATAGACATCGAACTGTGCAAGAATTGCAAGCTATGTATGAACATTTGCCCCAAAGATGTATTTGCACCTTCAGACAAGGTAAACAAGAAAGGCTTCAACTATATGGAGGCAGTCAAAGAGGCGGATTGTATCCGCTGCAAACTGTGTGAGAAGACCTGTCCGGATTTTGCTATCTACGTGAAGTAACACTTTGGAGCGGAGCAAAAATTGAAGAAGACGATTGGCATCATTGGCGGAATGGGTCCCATGGCTACAGCGGATCTATTCAAAAAGATTATCGACAATACGCCGGCAACTTGTGACAACGATCACTTTCATGTGTGCATCGACAGTAACACCAATATACCGGACCGCACCGCTGCTATACTCTTCGGCGGTAAAGATCCGGTACCGGAAATGGTTCGTTCTGCCATTCTTCTTGAAGCGATGGGCGCAGATCTGTTAGTAATGCCCTGCAATACGGCACACTTCTTTTATGACCGTGTTGCCGCAATGACACATGTGCCCATCATCAATATGTTGGAAGAAACAGCCCGCGAAGTTGTGCGCCAGAATATCAGTTGCGTCGGTCTCCTCGCTACTGATGGCACGATACAGTCAGGACTGTATGACCGAGTACTTAAGTCGCAAGGAATCCGCGTGTTGTATCCATCCAAAGAGTGTCAGAAGCATGTGATGGATATTATTTATATGGGAGTAAAAGCATCTAATTATAACATCGACCTTACGGGGTTCTTTCAGACGATCGATGAGCTGGAGCAGGCGGGTGCCGAAACGCTGATACTGGGCTGCACGGAGTTGCCTGTCGCGTTCTCGATGTTTTCTATCAACCGTCGGCATATTGATCCAACACTGGTCTTAGCGAAGTGTGCAATCAAGATGGCAAGTGAACCCTAATCTCAGGGTCGATATGGAGCTTGTGCGGTCGGCTGACATCCTGGTCGTTGCAGGATCTCTGCTCATGCCAAAGCTGGACGGAGAGTCGACGGCGGAGATCCTCAGAGCTGTCAGGGAGTGTGGGGCGGTAACCCTGCTGGATACTGCGTGGGACGCGTCAGGAAGGTGGATGGAGTCAATCGACATATGTCTGCCGTTCTGTGATTACTTCCTGCCAAGCGAGGCAGAGGCCGCCATGCTGAGCGGCGTCACTGAGCCGGAGGCGATGGCAGCGTCGTTTGTCGCTCGTGGCGCTTGGAACGTCATCATCAAGCTGGGTGACAAAGGCTGTCTTCTGCGGACAGAGGACGGTGTCATAGAACATGTTGCCACCCCAGCCGTCTTAGCCCTCGACACGACTGGCGCAGGCGATGCGTTCGTCGCCGGGTTCACGTTGGGCCTCGTGCACGGGTGGAATGCTTCTCGGTGTGCCCACGTTGCAGTGACCGTCGGGGCCATGTGTGTTACTGCTACAGGGGCTTCGAGCGGCGTCCGGTCGTTTGCCGAGACGGTTCAGGTTATGGAACGGGGAGGACTGATGTAGAGAGGTCTGCGGAAGTGGATCGCTCACCGGGTGTGTCGGTGAGTCCACAGGATTTGCCGGCAGCCTCCTTTGCAAGTGGCGCGGCTGCGACAGTTGCGCCACCCTCTCGCGCTCCAGATGCCCCCGGTTAGACCGACGACAGCCGGTCTCCTCCCCCGGGGGCATTAGCATTTCTTGTGACGTGGGCGATTGTCGACTGCACATTATAAGATGAGTGTTGCCCTGTCGGCTACGAACTTGCTGGATTGATACCGCGAACGGTTCGCCGGGAGGATGTCCTTTGGACGTATCGAGGAGCTCGTGAACAGCAGCCCGGTGTGCTCCAATGGCGTCATCTTCCTCCCATACCTGAACGGGGGACACACGCACCTGAGTCAAGTTGGCCGAGACTTCCCGGCTAGGGAACCATTGATTAATGCCTGCTTTTGGTGAGCTACTGCACGAAAAGGGCAGTTTTCAGGTCACATGCGAGAAAGTCACCAAGAAAGGGCTGCTGGAACCCTCTTTTTCAATGACTTTCTTTA
>Ga0209840_1000067_pt1 | contig 21922 bp, 17 predicted proteins | sample PersoiDNA2013190_FD_185802 | JGI IMG/M metagenome (GOLD analysis project Ga0209840, IMG submission 185802) | Permafrost soil microbial communities from the Arctic, to analyse light accelerated degradation of dissolved organic matter (DOM) -... | ecosystem: Environmental > Terrestrial > Soil >... | reverse complement strand
GACGAGCTTGTATATTTCCCTCAAGAATATTCAACCAATCATCGGGGACAGACCAAATTGGAAGTAGTCAATAATGGACGTATTTGTGCCGTTCCAGGCTGGTCTGTGGGATTAGTTGAAAGTCTACCCATCATGCCTCAACAAGGCGAAGGAAAGACATTAGGAGGCAGAAGACAATTAGAAATAGGCTCTTCTCCTAATGAATACTTCCAGACATTACAGTTGGAAGCTTATCAAGGAGAAACAGGAAAAACGCTTGAGGATTTCATTACAAGGTTTCTTACACACCTCGAAACGACCAATGAAGTAAGCAATGACGTGGATGACAAAAACGCCGTGTGGTGTCTTGCTCAATATCTAAGAGTATCGTACGGGGATCTTGTGCCTACTGGGCGCTGGCACCGAAGCGTTGGGCGGGCTCGCCTGGATACGCACCGTTCAAACAACAAGCTTTGCACCAAGAACTGGGGTGGGTCCTCCACGGTGAGACTGCTCAGAAAATAGTCATAATGAAAATACTCAACTGCCGAATGAACGACTGTGCTCTTCGAGAATGCACGGGCAATCTGTGGTATAATCACTGTGTAACACTTCTTACACGTGGGGGATACGCTCCTCGTATGGGAAAAAAGTACTTGGGGGTGCTGGGGTTCGACAGGTACGTGAGGTGCAGGGTTGCAGGTAGAGGACGACAGTTGGCCTCTTTAAACATCTGTCACAAAAAAACAAGCCAATAACAATTACGCTCTAGCTGCCTAAGCGCGGCTAGCGTCTCTCCGGACCGTCCATCCCTGGGTCCGTCAGGGGCGCGTCTATAGGGGTCTCGAAGGCGAGGGTCGTTCCCGTTCCTTGCCAGAGAGTACCAAACGGGAAATCGTGCAGAGCGGGGCGTCGACTCCCGGCCGAGCGCAAGGTACAACAGCCGACTAAACCTGTAGTAGCGCTGTATTTAACGTATTTGGACGCGAGTTCAACTCTCGCCACCTCCACCATGAACAGAACAACCCGCCCACCGGCACCCCAGCCGGTGGGTTTTTTCGTTGCCACGGATTGTGACATCTCCGTCGTTCTGTTCCTGTCGTCCCCGCGCAGGCGGGGACCCACACGTCCAGCCAAAGATCTAGCAGCTCACGGGTGTTGAACCTGTAAGCTGCTTTGCTGTATAATTCGGGTGCGAACTATTCATAAGCTCTGCATAGGGAGACACTGCATGAATACAGGAAAGCTGGATTTGTTCTATTTTGGTGATATTGGCAAATACGATGCATTCAATCCTGCACGCGTTTGCGCGCAGAAATATGCAGCAGAGACGCTCTTTCTGATAGCTTCCCGTGCTCCCTATGAGCTTTCAGAAGCGGAGATTGCCCGGTTCCTGGGAGTTGAACAGGAAACCATGGGGCCCATTATTGATTCTTTACATAGAATCAAAGCCATCGAATGCAAAGATGATACATATAGGATTTGCTTTCCCGCGTTCCTCCAGGATGACGTCCAACAGATGAGGGGCATATTGTCCAGTGCGAGCGATTCCATGGCAAGAACACTTGAACGGCTGAAGAGTCAATTGGTGCCGATAGCGCAGCAGTTCAGATGCCACAAGCAGTTTAGTGTTGGTCGAATTCTGTATCATGTGATCTGTGACTCTGTATTTGACGATATGGCGTTTGCCTTCTTTGAGAAAGAGAGACTGTTATGCACTTCAAAACCGCAACCGGACAATCGCGATTATCTCATGATCGGATATGAAGCCTGTGAGGAAGTCGCACAGAATAGTGACTTATTGCTTTGCAGCAGCAACAACTATACCTGCGACGGGATCCGTTTTAACAGCTTCGGTGATTCATATGGTCGCAGAAAAGATATGTATCGCTTCACGCGCGTTTTTGATTCGGAGCCCCATGAGCTAGCGCAGTTTCTTGATAGAGCTGAGGATATTGAAATGCTGCTGTCGTCTGATATGAAGAATATTGCTTCCGGTTGTAGCAGCTTGGTGAAAAGGATAGTCTCGAATGATGTGCACTGGACCGATCTAGCCGAGGATGCAGATACGGCCTTGCTGCTCTCGGAATTGGGATATGTCAGCGGCAGACAGGAGAACAACCGCATATCAATGACGGTTCCTGTGTTCTATCAGGATGAGCAGCCGCTAATCATTGCGGCCAGCGACATTGTCTTGCCTCAAATAGATGATGCTGTTAGGCAAGCATTCGATTCCTTTTCAATGTGTACTGGCGACTTTACGGCAGTCAGGCATATGGTTGATATCGGAGAAATCGGGAATGAATTGTGGCATCAGATCTTCGGATTGACGAACGAGCATTTGGCTAAAACAGGGTTTGTCGACAAGCCCCAGCATATTGATGGACAAGGCAGATTTTTTAGAAGCATCAGAATGGAATCGTAGAATAGTGTGGATCATGAGTGCAATCTCCACACGCACCTATTCTGTCAATACCAAGCAACGAGCAAAAACAGCTCGCCGACGGAGGCCACACCGTCGACTGAAGATGCAGTATCGCTTGAACAGAACAACCCGCCCGCCGGCGCCCCAGCCGGTGGGAGCCACCGTGTCTTCTCGAAGACTCTAGCCTCCTCCTCATATTTGCCGCGGCGTTCCTCAGAGAAGCAATCCTACGGTCGATGATCACATCTTCACACGGGCATGGAGCGAACCTCATCTGAAGTCATGATGATCGTAGACATCAGCATTCCCGTCGAAAACGGGACTTGGTACAGCGTGCCGCCGTCAAGCCGAATCCAGAGAACGACTGGGGCAAGTACGATTTCCATGACACCGAGGAACGTGGACGCATTTCAAACAGTACTTTCCGGGTCGTCAACGTTTCGCGGGCTCTCTTCCGTCAGAGTCGTCCGCCCCACGTGTCAGCAGCTACCTGATCAGCTTGATCGCGTTGCGCGTTCGTGGTTGACTTCTACGGGCAAGAAGAAGACTACGATCCATGGGAGCTCCTCGACTGAGCCATTCCAAGAGTCTCAAGCCGTGAACGGCCGGATCGCCCCACATGATACGCCGAACCAAGGGCTCCTCCGTCATGACGATAGGCGGAGGATTCTTCTCGCAAGTGTGGTCCCACTTGACTCGCACTGCCGTGTCACGCGACAGTATGCGGAGCTGGGATGCTAAGGCTGATTCCACTATGTGGGCGTCTTTGCGCTGGGCACGGTTCAGATGATTCCTGACGAGCCGATGACCGCTCACGTCGACAGCCTGTACTCGACCGCTCTTCTTCAGACTCATATACCAGTCCCGTGCAAACTGGCGACGCGCGTGTTCAGCAGCCGTTCTCTTTCCTTGACGCAACAGTTGATCTTCCCATTCGCTACGCAGATTCTCGGACATGGCCACTCGATATCCCTCACTCTTCAGCCTGAGCAGAAGATCCAGACAGAGCTCGGCGACCTCCCATGGCGTGTACGTTGCGTCCACTATGGGATCCCTGTCAACGTGACAAGCCCAGATTGCCACACACGTGTCGACTACGACGCATGGTCTCTTCGCCATTGCGCCTAGTCTCTCCCATAGGTCTTCTTGTTGACTGCCCTCAGGTAGTCTTCATCCGCGCCCATCGCAACGTCATCGAAATCTGCCGGCCAGTCGGAGAACTGCCCCATGTCATCAAGTCGTGCCCTGATCACTCGGGTGGCTCCGTGGGCGTCCTGATCAAACCAGTAGAGAGCGAGATCCTCTGGGCTGATCAGGTTTTGTGCTACTGCCGTCTGCAGACCTAGCAAGAACAGCGAGCTGTGGGTTTCGACGACCACGCGTACGCCTTGGCTCGCCGCGTGGACGATCACACTCGCCATCTGGCGCTGAGCCATCGGGTGAAGGTGTGTCTCGGGTTGCTCGACGTAGACCAGCTGCTTCGTTTGCTCTGCTTGGATGAGAGCCACGAGGATTGGCAGAACCTGTGACACTCCGAGGCCGACGTCTGCAATGTTCACCATCGCCGACGAAGAAGGACCAGTTGGCAGAGCCCCTCGTCTATCTATGAGTACCTGACTAGCCACGTCGTTCACGGGGACTACGTCGATGCGATGGCCAAGCTGAAGCGCCGTGAGGTCTTGTCCGAGGCGAGAGAGCTTCGCCCCAGTTTCCTCCTGCTTCCACAGGCCGATAATACTAGCTACGTAGTCCTGAAAAGGACCGGGAAACGTGCGGCCGACGGCTCGAGTCTTGTAGTCACGCTCTGGGTTTCCACGGAGTCCGGGCAAGTAGATCATCTCACGGGCCAGGTCGGCGAGCGGCTGCATGGGAGGCGACACCGGCAATGCCGCCCACCCGGTCGTTTCGAGCTGCACACCGAAGACAAGACCGACTCCAGAAGGTTCCGGCACCACACGAGGATCTGCAAGAACGAGGCCGAGGTTCGAACCCATGCGCTTCTTGGGGTTCATGAGGCTATCAAGGAAGGGACTCCAACGCTGTTTGACAGCTGGTGGAAGCAGACTCCTGTCAAATGGCACATCCGACACGTACCTGTGTACAAAGGTCCCTGAGCTGATTTCGACCGATTCAACCTCGAGCGTTCCGTCGTTGTGTCTCTTGTATGACTGAACTACCTTCGTTCCGTCCACATCTCGGAATCCAAGCTCGAACGAGTTGGTCATGGATCCGCCTGGTGAGTGCCAGAAGAGTTGCCGGGAATCAGTGAACCTGACCGAGTCGCCGTTCAGCAGGAGGGGTCCGGGATCAGACGCACTCTCAGTAGTCTGTTTCACAAGGAGCAAGGGCTGCATCACAGCTGACTTGCCTGCACTATTGCGGCCGGCCAGGATAGTCACTGGCTTGAAATCGATCTCCGTCTCGCGCTTGATGGACTTGAAGCCCTTCACGATGATCGAGACGGCCCGAGGCGCTTTTTCATCACTGAAGAATGATGGACTGCTGGGGTATCGCTTCATGTTCCTTCCTCCTTCCTGGAGTCCCACACGAACTGGTCGCTCACGGTCTGAACAGTACCATCATATTCACACGTGAGAAAACTACCACCAGGCCAGGCGGTCCAGATAGAGATCTGGAAGGATTCCGCAATCCTCACGGGGTTCACACGAATGCCATCGATTCGACTAAAGCCTTATCAATACTGCGTGTACAGCTTTGAACTTCGAACGCCGCCGATTCCCCTTGAGGTCCAGTGTACTTCTCCGCTTGCCGTCCTCGTACTAACGACGACGCGTGTCGACAACGTCAGTCGCTGTGATCTCCACCTGAACCCATGGGTTGCCGGAGGGTGCTCCAAGAAGCGCTACTTGTGCGCGTTGTAGAATGCTTTCAACTCCGCTTTCTTGTCTGCAGGTAGATCGCCCTTTCTGATTCCCCGGATCGCGCCCTCCAGGGCGTACAGCCTGTGGATGCATGCGGAGTCGTCAATTGCCTTGATCCTCAGCCATGCTTCCTTGCTGCCGAGCTCCTTCAATTCGGCAAACGTCTCTATACCGACGGCGTTCAGCTGTTCTTCGACTACTTTGCCGATATTGGGAAGTTCAGACAATTCGCCCACGTCACTCACCTCCAGCCATGAAACTGCTTCCTGGCTCACAGAGCTCGATCCTTTACCACATCCACTATAATGGAACATCGTCAGATCGAAAAGAGAGTGGTCATGACCGAGAAGGAGATCATGCTTTCCGGTGGCATGTATGATTGCCTGGACAAGGAACTGGTGCGCGGGCGCGACCGGGCGCACGTGCTTGCCCAACAACTGAACGCGTTGCCTGCGGACGACCATGTTGGGGCGCGAAAGACTCACGCGTGAACTGCTGGGCGCTGCGGGCCCGAACGTCTATCTTGAGAAGGGTTTCCAGTGCGAATATGGCGACAATATCCACGTGGGCGCCAACTTCTACTGCAACTACAGCTGCCTGATGATCGACTGCAACACCATCACCATCGGCGACAACACCATGATCGGTCCCAATGTGACCGTCTGCACCGCGACACACCCGGTCAAGGCTGCGGAGCGCTGCAATGTGGAGGGCCGCGAATACGCTCTGCCGATAAGAATCGGCGATCAGGTATGGATCGGTGCCGGCGCGATCATCAACCTCGGCGTCACGATCGGCGATCGGGCGGTCATCGCCGCCGGCGCCATCGTTACGAGAGATATTCCCGCCGATACCCTGGTGGCCGGAGTCCCGGCTGTCCCCAAGAAGAGGATAGACAATAAAGTAGCACAACAACTTTAGAGAACTCCCTCGTTGTTCTGTGCTTCCCGACAGCTAAGGGGGATGGTTGACCGTCTACACCGCACGAAAGAGTATCTGATCTGCTTGGCAGTTCATTCTTGTTGGGAAATCGCGTTCTTGCGTGTAGAATAGTGCAGCAAAGTACCAACCTAGAGGGGGGGTTATGGGGAAAACCAATGCATCTTCTTCTGCCTTTGGATGGGAGTTCCAAAGCAACGCAGCTATCGTCCTGATGCTTGAAAACATTCAAGAGGCTACCTCGGTGAAAGTCGAAGGCGCCACGGACGATATTGAGATTACATTGGAAAACGGAAATATGATCTACTCACAAGCAAAGTCCGTCTTTGATTCAGACGACTACTCACACGTCAAAGGGAAAATGCAAGATGGATTGAGAACGCTGAATGAGGATGCAAAACTCTCCAACGTTGAAGAACTCATATATATCACTAACTCACCCAACCCGTTCAATAACATCCGAACTATGTACTGTTTCTCTTCTGGCTTCGCTTCCTACAGTTTTGCAGAATTACCAGATCTTTGCCAGTCAGCGATCAAAGACATCCTTGCATCTCAGGGATATAGTTCCATTGATGTGAAGAAACTCAAGGTATGTGCCTTGCCTTTTCTCGGAGATGGATCAAACCGGTACAGGGTCATAAAGGAAGAAGTGCGCGAATTCCTGCAAAGAGTTGAAATGGGCGACAGTGGTCTAGGCCAAAAAATGCTGGAAACATGGCAGCTCGCTTTTAGCGCAAACGCTACCCAGCATGCCTGTGTATCAATAACCAAGAAACAGCTCTTGTGGCCTCTAGTTGTCTCAGAATGTGAATTAGGCGCAGACGATAGGGAATTGCAGAACTGTGACGAGGCCGAAGTAGAAAACATTGCAGGGCAGTATCGTACGGTCATATGCAACAACACGGAGCGTTTTCAGTTTGTAACAAAGGTCATGACTGACTACAAAGCGAATCCTGTTCCCAAGAGCAGAGATAGCATCAACCTGTTTGTCGAGGCAAACTGGGAGAACTACGAGTCCGATTTTGATATCGACGATGCCCGGCATTTGAAGATTGTGATCAAGATAACCGTAAGAAAAGTCCTACAAACGCGTGTCACCATAGATGCCATCAGAAGGGGGACAGGTCTATGAGATTCGAATCTCTCAGAATCAGGCAAGGCATATTCGAAAAGGAGTTCTCGTTTCAGGCCGGTGTCAATGTCATCCACAGCAAGACGAACAGCGTTGGCAAGACAACTCTGCTAAGGCTTATGGTCTACTCGCTTGGCTATTCAATTCCCAGCATGAGAGGATTGGATTTTCGCGATTGCGAGCTCTTCGCGCAGGTCGTCAGCGATTCTGGAAAGGTTTGCCAGTTATTCAGACAACAGGATTACGTAGCGTTCACTTCCGATGACATTGAGAAGATCTACTCCATGCCCAATGACATACATGAGCTCCATAGTGACCTCTTCGGTATTGACAATAAAGATGTCATTGACAACCTCTTGGGAACATTCTACGTAGACCAGGAAAAGGGGTGGACTCTGCTCAACAGAGGCAAGGCCATAGGGAGCAATCATTTCAGCATTGAAGGATTGATTCTCGGTTTGTCTGGTCGTTCGTGCGAGCCCCTACAAAGACGACTAGGGGCCGTAAAGAGGGAATTGCAGAAATATCGGTACATGCTTGCTGTATCTCAATACCAACGCGAGATCAATGATTCGAGTGAGAACTTGGCTTCTGCTACTCGTACAGAAGAAACTCAGAAGAACCTTGACGCTCTCCGTTCCGAAAGAAAGCCCATTTCTGATGAGCTAAGGCGAATAGAGGGTGTGATCCGTAAGAACAACGGTTTCAAGAACTACATCAGCTCAATGAAATTGCGTGTTAGGGCAGAAGATGGAAAAGAGATTCCTGTTAATGAGAGCACCATAGTTGGGTATGAAGATTCGAGAGAGTATCTTGTTGCCAAACGTCAGATGTCTGCGGCTCAACTCGCTGCCATAGACAGCCGCATTGAGGTTCTCGAGGGTAACCTAGGTGAAGAGACCACTCTATTTGATGTCCAGACAATGATTCAAGGGTTTGATGCTGGCATTTCAAAGCTGTATGTTGATGCTCGTGCAACCAAGAGAGTAATTGAAGGGCTGGAAAAGGAACAGCGTGACCTAGAAGAAAGCATACGACAGTCGATCAAGCGAGATAATCCGATCATCATGGAACTGCATGAACTAATTTCGTCATATGCCGCTGAGTTGGGTGTTAGCGAAGAATACGTGCGTCCAGCTGTGGACTCCATATTCACATCGGATTTGAAATCTCTCTCTGGAGCCATATTCCATAAGATCGTCTTTGCCTTCAAGTTGGCGTACATCAAAGTGATACACAGACATACGGGCTCATTACTCCCGATTATCCTGGATTCTCCGAGCGGAAGGGAAGTGGACCGCATTAATATCGATGAGATGATGATGATCCTCTCGAGGGAGTTCTCGGATCACCAGATAATAATCGCCTCCATAAACCAGTATGACTTTGTCAACGCCAACATCATCGAACTCAAAGACAGGCTAATGTCCGTCTGATGACTTGTTAACGCATTTGTTCTTTTGTTGGCATGTGTTTTCTACCGATTTCATGGCTGGGCTGGCGACAACGTGAGGACGACTAGTACAAGTCGACAGCCGGTGCCAGCAATGTTCGCTGCACGCCCTGTCCGAACAACGAGAAGATTGCCATTAGCCATCGCAGAGTGGCAGGATAGAACAACGCTCGTCTCGGTTTAACCGCGCAGGTCGAGGGACCTTCTATCCATGCTTGTTGGCTAGCTGAACTTGAGTTGGAGTGCTGGATTGCAGACCTCTCTAGCGTCCTCATCGAAAGAGCACATTTCGTGCCAGGTATTCGGGATGTAGGAGAGATGCGTTGTCCCGGCCGTCCCCAAGAAGCACATCGACAACGGGTGCTGACACGGGCAGTTGAGTTGTGGAAGCGCGCCATCGAAGGAGACGAGTGAAAGGCCTGTTCCTGTATGGATTGAAATGCCAGCCGTGGATCTGGGACGGGATGAAAAGAGATCTGGCAGACTGCGACATCGAGTATGTGGCATACCCTGGAGACGTGACGAAAAGGTGTACATCTGTCAGCGAACTGACAGCGTGGGTCGACGAGCAATACCTGTTCCACGGTCAAGCATATGATTTCGTCCTGGGACACAGCATGGTCGGGTTGATCGCCCTGCAATTGTCGGCGCTTGACGGTGCCCGCTTCAAGAAGACGATCTTCGTCGAGTCGTTCCTGAAACCATCAGAACCCTTCTATCGCAACCTGATGATGGAAGCCAACATGGCGGCGATGGGCGACAGAGTGCTGGCATGGTCAGCGAAGAAGATGCCAAGTACACACCCGAGTTGAAAGCGAGCCTGAAGGAGGATTTCGATTACACGGGATCCCTGGGCCACATTGCCAACAGGGTCTTTGGCATCTATGGCGACCGCGGGAATCGAGACCGTTCTCTCCTGTTGCGCAACCTGAATCTGGACGATCAGCAGCAAGGCAAATTGGACATTAGCTTCATCTCAGATTCCTGCCATCTCCCCATGCTGGAAAACCCCCATGAGCTAGCTCAAAGGATTGTCTCGATCCTGTAGCAGAGGTAGAGCTCGCAGAATACTGCGAGCACTACACTGATTCTGCTGGGCAGGCGCTTTTGAACGTATCCCGAGTGACCTCCAGATACGTTGGTCCCTTCTCGAGAAACGCTGGTCTTGGCTTACTGATGAACCCAAGTTTTTCATAGAGTTTCCATGCTTTCTTGTTGTCTGGATGGGGGTCAACACACGCTTTCGTAGCCAGATCATTGCTGAACACCTGGTCGATGACATTGCTGAAAGCATATGCAGCAATTCCTTTGCCCTGTGCCTTCGGCAAAAGCTTGATATCCAGTATTGCCAGATCATGTTCATGATCGATGTCGTAGAACGTTTCACCGCAATACCCGATGTTTTCAGCGTAAATACTGTAATGCCTGCGGAAGATATCTTGATTGACCCCAGTCAGCCATTGCCGGAGGCGTTCAATCGTAACGCCCAGACCCCTGGGAAAGCCGACATAGAACATCACTTGGCCGTTGTTCCATAGCTGCATGACATTTGGCAAGTCCGATTGATCAGTCTCTTTGATTCTGATTTTGCCTGTATACACTGAACCCTCCCGTCTTGTCCGACCGCGTCCTGGCGCGCGCGATGGTCAGCTCAGAGTTCTCCCTTGAGGCCGATGGCTTCGGCCACCTCTCTCATGCCGGCAATGGTCTCCGTAATGACATAATCCAGATCCATATTCAGCATAGCCGCGCCCTTTTCGATGACTTCCCTGTTCACACCGGCAGCAAACCCGTGAGCTTTATACTTCTTCATAACCGATTTCAGCTCAAGATCCAGCACACTTCTCGACGGTCTCATGATCGCGCAGGCAGTTATGAGACCTGTCAGCTCATCTATTGTGTAGAGAACCTTCTCCATGACATGTTCTGGCTTCACATCGCAGCACATGCCATACCCATGGCTCATGATCGCGTGGATGTATTCATCGTCAACGCCACACTCAGTCAGGATCTCCTTGGCCTTGATGCAGTGCTGATCCGGAAACATCTGATAGTCGATGTCATGCATCAGTCCGACAGCTCCCCACTTCTCCTCATCCTCACCCAACAGGCGCGCGAAATGCCGCATCACGCCTTCAACCGTCAAACCATGGGTAATGAGGGCAGGAGAATCATTGTACTTGCACAACAGTTTGTACGCTTCATCTCTCGTTGGTTTCAAGTTGCACTACTCCTTATCCAGATTCATTTGCATCTCGACAAATCATACCAGATGGGTTCCAGGAAATCAACCAGGTCGGCAGGATTGGTCACCAGCTGACTGGCGCCAGCAACTGTGCAAGAGGCGCTTGCACAAATCGCCTGATATCGAAATGCGTGTTTGCGAGGAGAGGAAAGCCCCCCATTTTCCCCAAATCGCTTGCCATTTGTCCTCGACGCATCATAGTATCATATTGTAGTCGCATGGATATGCGAACAGTGGCAGAGGGAGCGGCGTATGGCGCGTACGAAAACAACCAAGGGCAGCACGACGGGGAAGTGCTACAATCTCCGCGGGAAGTCAATGTCATGCTCGATATGATCCGCCAAGAGACTGGCAGAATTGACTGTTGTCTTGTTGAGTTGGCAAGTGGCACGATTGTTTCTTTCGGCTACAAGACAGCCTATAATGTGCCGTGTCGAGGCTTGGGGAGACTTGAAATTGTTTGAGCGAGTAGATTCTGATCTTCGGAGGGCTGAATATGACCGTTAGCGATAGAAGAATCCAGTCGGTAACAACGAATATACAGGAGAAGTCCACGTTGATCTGGAACGTGGCGGATACCCTTCGTGGCCCGTTCAAGCCGCACGAATACGGGCTCGTTATCCTGCCGATGACCGTCATTAAGCGGTTTCACGATTGCCTGCTGCCAACGCACGATGTAGTACTGAAGAAGTACAACGAGCTCAACCACAGGAACTTGCAGGTGAAGGATGGGTTTCTCCGCAGAGTGTCAGGCTATCAGTTCTACAACACCAGCCCGTTCACCTTTGAGACCCTGCTGACTGATTCCCAGAATATCGAGTCGAACTTCAAGGCCTATCTGAGCGGGTTTTCTGACAACGTGCAGGATATCCTCGCTCGGTTTGATTTCGCTCCGATAATAGATCGCATGGTTGAGTCTGGCACCCTCTATCAGACCGTATCTGAGTTCAACAGTAATCGTGCCTATATGGGACCGGACAGAATATCCGCTGTGGACATGGGGTATATTTTCGAGGACCTTGTTCGTAGGTTCTCAGAGAGTTACGACGAGGAAGCCGGAGCCCATTTTACAAGTCGTGACATTATCTACTTGATGACAGACCTTCTTGTCGACGGCGACAGAGATGCTTTTGGCAAGGACGGTGGCTCCAAAACCGTCTATGATATGGCGATGGGTACGAGCCAGATGCTGACCTGTATGGAAGAACGTATCCACCAGCTTGACGCAGATACCGAAGTAACCTGTTTCGGACAGGAGATCAACCCGCAGACATTCGCCATCGCAAAAGCTGATATGCTCATTCGCGGCGGCGAGTCCAACAATATGCGCTATGGTGATACGCTTTCAAATGACCAGTTCTCAGGATACGAAATGTCGTACGTGATTAGCAATCCCCCGTTCGGTATCGACTGGAAGAAGGAAGCCGACGTGGTAGAAGCGGAGTACAAGATCGGAGAGCAAGGGCGTTTTGCTCCAGGACTCCCGCCGAAAAACGACGGGCAGATGTTATTCATGCTCAACGGTATAAAGAAGTTGCGCCCTGACGGACGCATGGCAATCATTCAGAACGGTTCCTCACTGGTAACCGGCGACGCTGGAAGTGGGTCCTCAGAAATCCGCCGCTACCTGATTGAGAATGATCTGTTGGACGCCATTGTTCAGCTTCCGAACGACGCTTTCTACAACACCGGCATTGCCACATATGTCTGGATTCTTGAAAAGAGTAAGTCGTCGGACCGTGCCGGCAAGGTGCAGCTCATCGACGCAAGCAACTGCTATGAAAAGCGCCGCAAGAATATCGGCAACAAGCGGGTGGACATTACCGATGCCTGCCGCAGCCTTATCGTTACGGCCTACGGGGAGTTCAGGGAGAACGTCCATACAGCTACAACGGCAAGCGGAGCAGAGATAAGTTGTGAGTCAGAGATTTTCGATGGCGAGGACTTCGGATATCGCAAAGTCGTCGTGGAAAGCCCAATACTGGACGAGATCGGCAAGCCGGTTTTGAAAAATGGTAGGCCTGTCGCGAACCCGGCAAGGCGTGATACAGAGAATATTCCTCTGAAAGAGGATCATGACACATACATGGCTCGCGAGGTTTTGCCATATAACCCGGGTGCGTGGATAGATGAAAGCAAGACGAAGTTGTATTACGAGATCGCTTTCACTCGCTATTTCTACAAATTCAAACCCATCGAACCGTTTGACTCCATCATGAGCCACATCGAGGAACGGCAGAAGCGGCTACTGGACGATCTGGAGAAGTTCAGCAAGAAGGCTGGTGAGTGACTTGGTCAGTCATGCGACAAAGGAGAGTGGCTTCGAGTATATAAAGGAAGTACCGAATTCATGGTCCATTATCCCAGCACAATATCTCTTCTCCGAAGCAAAAGAGAAAAACTGCGATAATTCGTATAACAATGCTTTCTCGTTCAAATACGGGGAAATTGTGCCAAAGACTGTAATCGGAAATGAAGATGCCGAACTAGACGAAACGTATTCTGTCTACACTGTTGTTGAGCCAAATACGATCATACTCAACGGTCTTAATCTGAATTATGATTTCGTTACTCAGAGGGTTGCTGTTGTCAGAGAAAGAGGAATAATCACATCTGCTTATCTTGCTGTATATCCTGATCTAGGCAGAATGAGGGCAGATTTTGCATGCTACTTATTCAAAGCCTTTGATGCACAACGAGTTTTTCATAACATGGGGACAGGACTTCGCAAAACACTGAAATTCGCAGATTTCAAGAAATGTCCAGTTTTAGTTCCCACCCTGCAAGAGCAAGACTCGATTATGAGTCATCTTTCAGGAAAACTGAGCAGAATCGACTCTATGATAGCCGATGCAAAGGTGAATATAGGGGACTATAAGCTCCTGAAACAGTCCATCATCACGCAAGCTGTCACAAAGGGGCTCGACCCGAATGTGCCGATGAAAGACAGCGGGGTAGAGTGGATCGGGAAGATCCCCGAGAAGTGGCAAACGTTTCGCGGCAAATGGATCATGACTTTGCTTTCGAGACCAATATGCGATAGTGATGAGATAATTACCTGCTTCCGTGATGGCCAGGTCACTCTTAGAAAGAATCGTCGTGAAGATGGGTTCACATTTGCCGATAAGGAACTTGGCTATCAAGGAGTTGAACCTGGAGATTTGGTTGTTCATGGAATGGATGGTTTCGCTGGCTCTATTGGCATTAGTGATTCGAGGGGAAAATCAACCCCCGTCCTCTTGGTTCTGGACAGCAAACAATGCAAAAGATATCTCATGTATTTCTTAAGGAGTATGGCGTACGGTGGTGTCTTTCTAGGAACATCAACCGGAATTCGTGTGCGTACATGCGCCCTAAACTGGAACAAACTCGGCAACTTGATCTTCCCTGTTCCACCTATTGAGAAACAACTGACTATTGCAGACTACATTGACAAAGAGCTAGAGTCTATCGACTCAATCATTTCCGAGCAGCAATCTCTCATTGATGACCTTGTAGCCGCGAAGAAATCCCTGATTTATGAATGCGTTACCGGCAAAAGGAAGGTGGGCTAGAGATGGCTCTGGACTATTCTGAAAGAGGATTTGAAACCGACGTAGAGGAAGGGCTCATATCTCTCACGGGCGGGTTTACTACAGGGAGCGACAAGGGATACGATCCTGCGCTCGGCAGCTGGCCGGAAACACTGGTCGGGTTTGTACGGACAACACAACCGAAGGAATGGGCGCGTTTCGAAGCGCAATGCAACTCGGACCCGGTAAAGAAGTTTGGTCAGGTGTTCGCTAATGCGGTATCGGAGGCTGACGGTGGTATCGTGCAAGTGCTCCGGCATGGGTTCAAACATCGCGGCATTCCATTTCGCGTTGCCTATTTCGTGCCTAAGAGCGACCTGAACACGGAATCGGAAGAGCTCCATAAGAAAAACGTCTGCGAGTGCACCCGTCAATGGCATTATTCCTCCTCAAACGTCAATTCCGTGGATATGGTTCTGGCTGTCAACGGCATACCTGTCATTGCTCTCGAGCTGAAAGATCAGTTCAAGGGTCAAGATATCGAGAACGCCAAACGTCAGTGGATGGAAGACCGTGATCCGCGTGAGACCTGTTTTCGGTTCAATCAGCGTGTCATCGCCTTTTTCTGCGTTGATCCGATGCAAGCATGCATGACGACAAAACTCAATAGAGAAAAGACACTTTTCCTGCCATTCAATCAGGGTTCCAACGGTCCCGGCGTGGACGGCGGGGCCGGCAACAGATCAAATTCGAACGGCTACCCAACTGAGTACCTCTGGAAGACTGTCTTGCAGAAGGACTCTCTGCTAAACATCCTTGAGAACTTCGTCAGCGTCGAGGACATGACCGAAAAGGTCAAGGATGGATCTAGTCGTAGCACCACGATGCACAGAAAGTCACTTCTATTTCCTCGGTACCACCAGTGGGATGTAGTTACGAAGTTGGTGGACAGCGTGCAGTCCGTTGGCGTGGGACACGACTATCTTGTTCAGCACAGCGCAGGTTCCGGCAAATCCAATTCGATAGCGTGGATGGCCTATCGCATGGCGAGCATGTTCGACGACGAGAACAGACCGATGTTTACTTCGGTCATTGTTGTTACTGACCGGCTCGTGCTGGATACACAGCTGCAGGATACGATTTCCGGCTTCGACCATCAGCTCGGCACGATTGTCAAGGTCGATTCGTCGGCAACGTTGCGCGATGCTATTAACTCTGGGAAGCGCATCATCATCACAACGTTGCAGAAGTTCCCCATCATCTACGACGAAGTCGACAAGGTCCCAGGGCGAACCTTCGCCGTTATTGTTGATGAGGCGCATTCCAGCCAAACGGGCCAAGATGCCATCAAGCTGAAAGAGGCTCTTGCCAATACAGAAGACGCTCTGAGAGAATATGCAAAGCTTGAGGAAGAAGCCGAGGACGCCTATCTGGATTCTGAGGACCGCCTTGTGAAAGAAATGGCCTCACAGGGAAAGCACAAGAACCTCAGCTTCTTCGCGTTCACAGCCACCCCCAAGCCAGAGACTCTTGAGATGTTCGGCGAAGAGCAGGAAGACGGCAGTTTCAGACCGTTTCATGTCTATTCCATGCGTCAGGCTATCGAGGAAGGCTTCATCATGGATGTCCTCGCGCACTACGTTACCTACCAGACATGCTTCCAGATTGCGAAATCGATCAAGGATAACCCTGATGTCCCGACTTCCAAGGCAGTCAAGACGATACGACGCTTTGCGGAACTGCATCCACACAATCTTCAGCAGAAATCTGCCATCATTGTCGAGACCTTTCGCGACATTACGAGGCACGCCATAGGCGGCAAAGGGAAGATGATGGTTGTCACTCCGTCCCGCTTGGCTGCTGTCAGGTACCAGAAAGAGATCCGGAACTACATCGCGGCAAATGACTATGACAACATAGAAGTCCTCGTTGCTTTTTCAGGGAGCGTCACTGACTATGAAAGCGGTGTTGGTACGGAGTACACGGAGCAAGGCGTCAATTCCAAGACAATCGGCAGACACCTGAAAGAGTCGCAGACAAAGCACGAATTCCACGATAATGGCTCTGTCCTAGTCGTAGCTGAGAAATATCAAACCGGCTTCGACGAACCTTTGCTTCACACGATGGTAGTTGATAAGCGACTTCGTGGCGTCAAAGCCGTCCAGACGCTGAGTAGGGTCAACCGCATCTATCCTGGCAAGGAAGACACTTACATTCTCGACTTCGTGAATACCAACGAGGATATTCTGAAAGCTTTCGAGCCTTTCTACACCACTACATCGCTCAGCCACGAAATCAATACCGATTTGATCTATAAGGCACAGAAAGACCTCAGCGATTATCATGCTTACAACGACGATGATATCAAGGCGATCTGCTGTATCTACTTCGAACCTGGCAAGCAGACTTCAGCTACGCAAGGAAGGGTAGTCTCGGCTCTGAAACCCGTTATCGATGTCTACAACGGGATGGAGCCAGACACGCGATACGAATTTAGACGAGAAGTTCGTTGTTTCACAAAATGGTATTCCTATATCGCACAGATCACCAGAATGTTCGACAAGGATCTGCATGGAGAATACCGCTTCCTTTGCTGCCTTGAGCCGTTTCTTCCAGCTGACAAGGCTGCAATGGTCGACCTTGAAGACAAGATCAGGCTCGAGTACTACAAGCTGGAGAGAACCTTTGAGGGCAGTATTTCTCTTGAGCCAAAGGACAGCCCATACAATACTGCTGCTAGAGCTAGTGGGGGCGGCAACACTGACAAGAAGTCCCCGCTGGAAGAGATCATCGAGAAAGTCAACGCAGCCTATCAAGGTAGGTTCACAGATGCCGACAGAGTTATCATCGACACACTCTACAACAGGCTCCAGTCCGACAAGAAGTTGCGGTCGTCTGCCAAGAGCAGCGACCGGAACATGTTCGTTAGCAGTATCCTTCCGAAGTACTTTGACAGAATCGCGCAAGAAGCCTACGTGGAAAACACGGAAGCCTACACGAAGCTGTTCGAAGATCAGGCAAAATACAACGCAATAATGCATGCTCTCGGAGAAGTCTTGTTTAGAGGCTTTCGGAACGAGGGGAAAGGACGATAGAAAGGGCAATATATCTGGAAACAAAAGACACCTACCCTTTGGGAGCAGGTGTCTTTTGTCTTGTCTCATGTGTTTTCAAACTGGTCATAATTATCCCCGCGTGTTGATACGCTGGCCGGAAAGGGTTGGATGAATTTTGGAGCCAAATGGAATGATGAATTGAAGTTCCGAAATAGCAAATAGCGTTTCAAGAGTTGCATTAAAGTCTTGGAAAATCAATCAAAGCATCGAAAGATCGCGAGGTATAGTCCTCAAATTCCACGAAGGCGGTTCGGGGGTGGCTCTGGCCAAGTCTACCGCTGGTGACCCGCGGCCCGAAGAGGACCTGGACCATGCTATCTGGCAGATCGTGTCACGCGGTGTCTCTTCGGGAGGTGTCGTCGATATCTTCGCCGCCGTTGGTCTCAAGAAGCCGGACATTTCCATCCTCTCCGATGAGTTCCTTGAAGAAGTGCGCAGCATGCCGTACAAGAACCTGGCGGTGGAGACGCTGCGCAAACTGTTGACGGGGGAGATTCACGGCAGCATGCGCACAAACCTGGTGCGTGCGCGGTCCTTTGCCGAGATGCTGGAGCATTCCATCCGCGCGTACCAGAACCATGCCATCGAGACAGCACAGGTGATCGACCAGCTCATCGAGCTGGCGCGCCAGATGCGTGCGGCACAGAGGAAGGGCCAGGATCTGGGGCTGACCGACGATGAGATTGCCTTCTACGACGCCCTGGGTGTCAACGACAGCGCCGTGCAGGTCCTGGGTGATGCGACCCTGACCATGATTGCCCGCGAGCTGGTGAAGACGCTGCGCAAGAACGTCACCATCGACTGGACTGCCAAGGACAGTGTCAAGGCTCAACTGCGCATCGACGTCAAGAGGATCCTGCGCAAGTACCACTACCCGCCCGACAAACAGGTCCAGGCCACCCAGACCATTCTCGAGCAGGCAGAACTGCTGTGTGCGGACTGGGCAGAAACAACTCAGACAGGTGAAGTATTGAACTAGGGCTGTAGTGAACGACAGGTGAAAATAGATTTACAGGCTTTTTATGTTCTCGGTCCCACCCCTTGACTTTTTATTCGTCATTTGTAGAATCAAGGTACAAGTAATTCTACAGTTGTAGAAAGAAGGGAGATCATGAGCAGCAGGAAGAAGATAAAGCGTCTGCCGGATTCGGAACTTGAGATCATGATGATCCTCTGGGGGGCGAACGGGCCTGTCACGTCGGCGTACGTGTGCGAGCAACTGAAAGACAAACGGGAATGGAAGGTCACGTCTGTTCTGACATTCCTTGCGCGGCTGGCGGAGAAGGGGTTTGTTTCGAGCACGCGACAGGGGAAGGTCAATATCTATACAGCTGTCGTCAGCGAGCAGGAATATCTTGAAAGCGAAAGCAAGTCCTTTCTGGAGAAGCTGTATGGCAACTCTCTTACCACCTTTGTCTCCGCGCTCTACAAGAGCAACGCGATCAACGATGACGATCTTGCGGAGCTTCAGCAGTTTATTGATGAGAAGACCAGAGGAGCGTAGCGTATGTTGCAGCGTATCTTCAGCGACATCATCGAAGTCGCACTGATCACCTCGGGCGTCATTGCCATCCTGCTGCTTCTGCTGCCGTTTCTGCGTCGGCACTATACTGCGCGGTGGCGTTCCTGGGTCTGGCTTCTGGTGGCAGTGCGCCTGCTGATCCCCTTTAACCCGTCGCTGCCGCAGGCACCGATCCAGCTTGCGGCACCTGCACAGCATGTGACGGTGAACGTGCCGGCCCGGGAAACAACGGTGCTTCCTCCACAAATGGGCAACCCAGTGAGCTCTCCAGTGGCAACACCTGTGCCCGTAACGCGGGCGACGGTACCACTCACAACGATCCTTTCTCTTGTGTGGATCCTTGGGATCGCTGCCTTCCTGCTCTACCATTTCATGGGGTATTTTCTTTTCCGGCGGGCAGTGCGGCGTTTTTCCCGACCCGTAGAGGATGAAAGGACCCTTGCGATCTGGAATGCTGTGCGCAGGGAGATGCATGTCGTTCGTCCTATCCAGTTGCTGTCCTGCAAAAAGGTACAGAGCCCTATGATGACGGGGTTCTTCCATCCTGTCCTGCTTTTACCGGATACGGACTATTCAGACACCGGACTGCACATGATCCTCAAACATGAGCTTGTCCACTACAAACGGGGAGACATCTGGTACAAGCTGCTGATGATTTGTGCCAACGCTGTGCACTGGTTCAACCCGCTTGTCTACCTCATGGTGACGGCATTCAACCAGGATCTCGAGATGTCTTGTGACTCTGCAGTGATTCAGGATGCAGATACCGCATCCCGGAAGCAATATAGCGAGACGATCCTGGCGGCGGTTCGCAAAGGGAAGATGCATCAGACAGTATTTTCCACGTATTTTGATGGAGGGAAGAAAACAATGAAGGAGCGGCTGGTGAACATTTTTGACGTGAACAGAAGACGCAAAGGCTTGCTTGTCCTGTGTGCAATCATCATAGCCGTAGGCATTACTGGAGCTTTGGTGGCTTACGATGTGAGTGATCAAAGTGAGCAAAAGGCAATCGATAATGTTGCCCTTCTCAAAGCGGGGAACTCATATTATCTTGAAATCGGGAAATTTATCATATCGTATGGTACAGAAAAATCTGCCGTGGTGTCGCTCGCACCAGATACCAATGATCAAGCGGCATATTTTGAAGACAAAGCCATTTACATATCGGATGAAGTAACGGCAGTTGCATACGGCGGGGACACAGGCAGCGTAAGTACAGCATCGCCCGTTACAGTACTCATCAGCAATAATGAAGGTCAAACATGGAGCAACTATTCCGTTGCGGATACAAAGGCTGATGATTATACGCAAAAATACGTGGGCTTTACCACCAAAAATGACGGGTGGCTGCTCCTTGCCGGGGGTGTCGCAATGGGGCACCAGGAGAACAGGATTTTTCAAACGTCGGACGGCGGGAAAACCTGGACTACCAATCAGGTTTATCCCCGCGTGGTAACCGGGGCGGGTTTTGCAAACAAAAATATAGGTTTTGTTTCCTTCCGATACGACGTCGACCCCAATCCGGTAGTCTACCGCACGAAAGATAAAGGAAAAACTTGGACACAGTGCGCCCTTGAAATACCGGACTCGTTTAAAAGCATTGCAACCTACGCCACCGCGTTATCCCCTGTTTTCGACGGTGCGAAAGGCATCCTGCCGGTTACCTTCCGCAATAATGACGCAGCGGGAGGTACAGTCGATGTAACCGTGCAATATATAACATCAGACTATGGGAAGACATGGACTTTCAACGAAAAGTACAATCTTGCTCTGATCTGGGCGGATGCCTGGAAAACCAGAGACGGAAAAGGACGCTATGAGATCATGAGCAGTCAAATGCAGGCCGATTTCCGAGCGCAGCAGGGGTTCCAGAGTGGTAAGTTGATTTTTGGAATCCGTGGGTCCAGCCCATGGGTGGTGAGCTATGATGTGGCGCTGGACGGGGATCAGGCCGTTATTACCTATTGGTATGCGGACTCTGGGCTCGAAACATATAAAGGTGTCGAACGACTGACGTTCGGGGTTGAAAACGGACGGACGGTCGTGACGGGCTGCAAAACGGAAATCGAGATGGAGGCATACACGGACACATCAGACTGGAAAGCAGTCGATACGGGGTTATATACTTTTTCAATTCCCCCGGAATGGGAAGCTACTGCCTTTTCAGACGGTTCGGTCAGCTTTACTAAAAGCGATGAGAAACTCGGTTCGCTGACGCGCATGAGCTATGATTCGTCGCTGCCTCTCACCCAGTTTGAGGGAAACCCTGCCCAAACACTGAGTAGGGAGGAGACGCTTGACGGCTGCAAATATCCAGCAACAAAGGTCTGGATCCGCCGAACTCAGTCCTCAGCGGTAGCGGCAAATGATGTTTTCTATGTGTATAAGCTGCACATTTATCTGATTCCCGAAAACAGCAAATTTGCATACGATTTATTTCTCGATTCACCCTTAGTAAATCAAGAAGCAGATGAAATCGCGAAAAGCATGGTGATAAATACAAACCGCGTACAGATACAAGATTTGGCAAATCAGTGGGGAGAAGCGGTCCAAAACCGCGACGGCAAAGCACAGTACGATCTGATGAGCCCGGAACTCCAAAAGAGAGTATATGAAGGCTATCAGGAACGCAACTGGGTAACGGGGCAGTCAAGCCCATGGGTAGACGGCTATACGGTGAAACCCGGCGATAATACGGCTGTGGTTACCTA
>Ga0209840_1000064_pt1 | contig 22327 bp, 28 predicted proteins | sample PersoiDNA2013190_FD_185802 | JGI IMG/M metagenome (GOLD analysis project Ga0209840, IMG submission 185802) | Permafrost soil microbial communities from the Arctic, to analyse light accelerated degradation of dissolved organic matter (DOM) -... | ecosystem: Environmental > Terrestrial > Soil >... | reverse complement strand
TCGTCGGCGCTCGGGTGGATCGCCGTGGAGACGTAGGCCATGGGTCCTCCTCGCTGGGGTGGGGAGATCTCCCGGCAAGGATAGCACGTTATACTAACTTCTGCAAGGAGCTACTAGCCCGTTTGGCCGTCGGCAGTGTTGATCTGGGCGCGCTCTGGATGTGCGCGGATCCAGTCAATCGACCACTGCCGCATCGCCAGGGCGAACTCCGCTCGGTCTTCCACTTCGTGCCCAAGCTTTTCCGCAAGCTCGAAGAAGCGCCCGCCCGGGACTTCGCTGCCGATGGCCGTCACCAGCGCAGTCACCATGGGGCCTCCCGCAGCGTCCTCCTCGACGCTAACGGCATCCAGCACGCTGAAGTAGTTCTTGGCATAGTTGAACAGCCCGAGCTGGCCAGCGAGGTAGCCGTGATGGACGTCGAGCTCACCGCGGCCACGCTGCCAGATGATGTACCTGGCATCGCGCTTGTGCGCCTCCCACTCATCTGGCTCGAAGCTCGGCGGACACGTAATCTCGATCGGCGGCATGGGGGCCTATTCGGGTTCTGACAATGGCTCTCCTGCGAAAGGGACCCAGTTCCGCTGTCGAGTCCGCGCATGCGCTCCGCTGACAGGCTCGCCACCGTGCGTTCCCGTCTGGAGGCGGAAGTCATCCCCAGGGTTGATGACTCTCCATGGGCGTTGTGCACCGAGGGCCGCTATTGCCCTGAGGCGGTAGCGGCGTCGGGGCTAGGCATGCAGAGACCCGAGACGAGGACGCCCGGGTCCACCTGCAGCGCGGCGGCCAACCGGCAGATCGTTCGTAGCGTCACGTTCCGCCTCCCCGCCTCACAGCTGCTCACGTACGTTCTGTCGAGCCCGGCGACTGCAGCGAGCGCCTCCTGCGAGAGACCGCGTTCAAGACGCAGCGTTCGCAAGCGCTGGGCGAAGCCGAGGAGCGGGTCGGAAGGCGAATGTTCCATGGCCCCTCAGTCAAGGGACCTGTAGACTCTGAGTCTACGGACTATGAGTCACGTCAAGCGCTGGCGTGGTCGCCCAGGTAGCGCGAGGCAAAGGCGAGGAGGGGTCATGCTCGTAGCCACGTTTGGACCAAGTACGGGGTGGGCCGGCAAGACGATCGCCTTCGAGAACAAGCAGTTCATCCTCAAGGGGCACGGCGTCATCACGGCCGCCGACATCATGGAGTATGACGGGCAAGGACATCTCGACTGGGAGGGCGACACAAAGCGGGACTGGGTCAGATCCATGGCGACGCGACCACCGGAGCCGGTGCCCGAGCCTCGCTGGCAGTCACCGTTCACGATCGGAACCTACTCTCCCTTCAGCATGTGTCCGTTCACCCAAGCGGAGATAGGCGGTGGCGGAACAATCGCCGGATTCGGCGGCTACAAGTACACCTGGACCCACGGACCCTGCATCCAGCACTACTGCAGGCTATACACGTACAGGTTCGATGAGGATGGCGAACCGCAGGCCGAAGGGTGCAGCTTGCAGTTCCTGGGGATGTCCGCGGACCAGATCCGCTTGGACGCTCAGATGAAGCGCCGCAGGGCGAACGATATCTTGGGCGCGTGACGTCGACCGAGTCGACGGCCGAGACGAGCCTACATGTGGGGCGACCCGAGACCCCCGGACGCGCTTGTCCGCGCCTCGGGGCAAGGTTCGTGCTTCGACTAGTATGGCGAGCACTTTCCATGGACATGCGCGACGGCCGGCAGTCATAGCGTGCTGCTATTGGCATGTGAGGTCTCACTGAGGATAGGTGCTACCCGGCCTGCCCGGATGCCGTTGGGTACCCAGGGCCTCTGCGTGACCCGACGCCCACTTCTCGACGTCTGCGCGGTCCGTACGCGACGAGGCTCGCTGTCCAAAGGCAGCGGGCCCCTACCGCTGGTCAGCGGGTCGGCCACCATGAGCTGCGTCCCGCCGGCGGAGTCGCTCACCAGTCGTTCATACGGATGCGCGGGTCGTGGAGTATTGCCCACACATAGGCGGGAGCACGAAGGTCGTTGAGTTGCTGTGGTCCCTCGACGGGTACGCGTTCGAGGGCCTTCTCGAACTGGCTGGAGGGGAAGGGATACGTGGGCGAGCGGCTGACCACGATCGTGTTGCCGGCGACGTCGTAGGTGAAGGGCAGGCCGGTCTTCGTCCTGAACTCCTCGCCCTGGTGCGCCTTGATCCGCTGCCAGATCTCCGTGACGTCGCGCATGCGTCACCCCCCGCCGTCACAAACATGAACTCGTCATCGCGACCCTAGCACGAAGATGTGCGAAACGCCGGCACCCTGTCCGATGCTGTACTAGCGTCCGAGTTCTGCGGGCGGACGACTCGGGATCAGACCAGGGTGCGGAACGTGCCCTACGCGGCGCGCCACCGGGCGTGCGGGGCCAATCCCTCGTCGTGCGCGACGAGGCCCGCCACCCCGAAGGATGACGGGCCTCATCATCTGAACCGGGCTATCGTCCGAAGGGAGCGGCGCCGCACTCGACGCCCGTCCACCAGGTGCAGCGCCTCGTCACACTCTAGGTAGACCTCGATGTGCTCGAACCAGGCGAGCCCCTCGTCCACGGTGTGGCCCCCGCCGCGCAGGATCTCCTGCACGGCTATCGCCTTCCTGAAAGGACATGTCGTCATCGTCCTTCTCCTTTGACGGACCGCTGAAGCGGTCGGGTGTGATCGATGCCACGACCTCGCGGGCGGCGACCGAGACGATGCAGCCACGACGAGACCGAGGGTCATCACCAGCGCTCCCATGAGAAGGCCTCGGCGTCGCCCTCCTCATCGCCGGGGGCGAAGAGCGGCTCTCGCTCGGGATCGGGCTCGACGCCCGCGTCACTGACGATTGCCTCGATCTCGCGGCCGGAGAGCACGTCGCGACGCAGCAGTGCCCCGGCCACGCGGGCGACCGCCGGCCACACCTCGGGCTGCCCGAGGAGCTCGCGGGTCCTGCCCCAGTAAGCGTAGGCGTGGTGGATCGGCTTCGCCTCGCCGTTCCAGGTGTCGGAGGAGGCGTCCAGAGCGCCGAGGGAGTCGTCGGTCCGCTGGAACCGATAGGTAGGCTCGGCGATGCCGTCCAGGAATCGCGCCTCGGCTAGGTAACCGGCGAGCTTGATGATCGTCGCTGACTCGGCGGCCAAGGCGGCGGCCAAGCCTTCATCTTCGACGTCAGCTAGCCAGCTGTCGTCTTGCTCGGCGTGGCGGACCATACCGAGGTAGCCGTCTCCGGGGGTGATCGTCGCCGACTCGACCGGATGCTGCGGCCACACGGCGTAAGAAGCGACCGCGTGCCCACCCTCGTGATAGGCCGTGCCCATGCGCGTCAGGACGGAGCACATGATGGGCCTGCCACCCCCGCCCCCAGCAAACGCAGCAAACCGCCCGCGTGCCATAGTTGTCAGTGACCAGGTTCTGCTCTTCTGAGGCTCTACGACTTTGGCCGTTTGCTGCTGTTGCCGCGTCACGGTGACGCCTCCGGCGGGAACAGCTGACCCTGTGGGGGGTCACCGGCGAAGCGAATGCCGATCCAGCCGCGGATGCCCTCGGTCTCGTGCGGACTGCAGCCCCGGCGCCTAAGGTGACCGCCCAGGGCCTTGCCCGAGGTAACCTGTAGCTCGCGCGGGACGTGGTTGCGCTCGACGTAGTCGTTGTAGGCGTCGCGCAGGTGACTAGAGGAGGTCCAGGCACCGGGCTCGAAGACGCAAACCTCCTCGAAGAAGTCAGCCATGGGGTCCATCTCGAGGCGCAAGATGCGCGTCTCGTGCTCGACGGCGGACGGCGTCGTTAGGCCTGTGCGCTGCCAGGCCTTGCAGCCGGACACCATCCAAGCAAGGATCGCCGGCCCTGAGACGGTGGCGTCGCACAGCGTAGCCTTGAGCGTCTCATCCGGCTCGGCCGGCGCGCAGCGGAAGGGCACGACGCGGATGCGGCGCCAGGAGGCGTCGTCGTCGTCCGCGAGGCGCGGCAGGTGGTTCGTGTGCAGCCACAGCTTGGCCGTCATCGTGAACGAGTGCTCGTGTTCGTAGATGCGCCGGCCGGTCACGGTGTCGCCGCCGACGAGCTGCTTGATCAGCGGCTCGTCGAAGCGCCGCCCGCTATCGAACTCGGCGCAGACCGCGAGGCGTTTGCCCTCGAGCGGCATGATGCTGTCGCGCGTGCCGCCGACGTGGCTGCGGCGCAGGAAGGCGTCCTGGCTCACGCTGCCGGCGTAGGAGCCGAGGGTCGCCGCCAGGGCCTCGGTGAAGCTGCTCTTGCCGGTGTTGGTCTCGCCGTAGAGGACGAAGTAGACCTCGTGGCGCACGTCGCCGGTGCAAGAGTAGCCCGCCGCGGCCTGGAGGTAGGCGCGCAGCTCGTCGTCGCCCCCGGTCGCCTCGGTGAGGAAGCGCTCCCAGAGCTCGCTGCGCGCCTGCGGGTCGTACTCGGCGCCGGTGAGCCGGGTGATCAGGTCCTTGGAATCGTGGTCGCGCAGCGCCCCGGTGCGCAGGTCGAGGGTGCCGTTGGGGCAGTTCAGCAGCCAGCCGTCGACGTCGAACTGCTCGGGGCGGATGGCGACCCTGGGATCGCTACGGGCGTTCTCCACCGTCGCCTTGCGCGTCGCCCGCGACTCGCTGCGCGTCGCCCACTTGACGCAGGCCTTGCGCATGTCGGCGTCCTGGCAGCGGGCCGCCTCCTCGTAGATCGTGCGGTGGGCTTCCTTGACGAGGTCCTCGATGAGGAGGACCTCGTCGCGGCGCCAGTGCGTGCCCTCGTAGATGTACCAGGCCTTCTGGGTCGCGCAGTAGCGGATGCGCTCGCCGTAGAGGCGGATCAGGCGGTTCGCGTTGCCGGTGTCGGTGAGATTCTCGAACGGGTCCGCCGGCGCGTAGCTGGCCACGCTCGCCGCGACGGCGCGCACCTCCTGCTCGGAGAGCGGCGGCTCGCAGCGAGTGGCGTTCACCACCTGCAAGGCCGCGAAGATCGCGTCCTCGTCCATGCCCCTGCGGCGCATGCTCCCGGCGAGGCTGGTGAGGGTGGCGTTGCGCACCCCCGAGGCGATGGACTGCGCCGCAGACGCAGGCTGCCCCGGACTGGGCGCTGCGAGGAGATCGGCCAGGGCCTCGGGCAGCTCGCGCAGGCGCTCGAGGCCGTGGCCTGACATCCAGACATACCCCTCGTCGAGCCGCCGGGACGGCGGGGCGATGACGTAGCCGCCCCGGGCGCGCACGTCGATGCCCGGGGCCACGGTGCCGGCCGACGTCGAGATCTCCCGCACGCCGGCTTTGAAGTAGGCATGAAGGCCGCCCGAGGGCGTGCGCACCATCGCCGTGTCCTGCAGCTCGGGTCCCAGCTCGGCGACGAGGGTCCGCCAGTTCTCAAGGCCAGCCCCACCGCCCTTCACGTCGACGTCGATGACGACGAGGCCGGCCTCACCGGTGGCGATAGCGACGCCGGCGTCGGGCCAGCGCTGCCACCACGCGTCGATTTGATCCTCGTTGGTCGACGCCTCCTTGAAGCCGCGGGCGGTGCGCGGGTGCTTGCCCGGGCGCTGGCAGTCGCCCCTGCCGCAACTGCAGCTGCCATCTTCGCGAATCGAGTGAACGGGGAAGACCGGCATGTCGAGTGTGGAGAACGCCTGGGCTGCGTCGAGCAGGGCCTTCGTCCTCTCACGCCGGGCTTCTTCTTTCGCGTCACGCTCGATCGATGCTCTTCCCTTCTCCTGAGGAGTCATGGCGCACTATCCACTGCTTGGAGGGCGAGGGCACTGCCCGTCATCGAGTCACGCTTGAGCTTGGCCAAGGCCGGATTCACTCCTGGCCCGTGCCGGAGTACAGCTGTCATGGAAGCCTCCTAAGGGGGCACGGGGCTCTACGAGCGGGCGAGCCCCGTGCCCATGAGTTTGCGTGGGGGTCAGTGGATCCTGAACACGGGGGCCGGCCCTGCCGGCGCTTCATCTCGCGATACGCCTTCGACCTGCACGTTCAGAAGCACCGCGACGAGGACACCGCCGATCATCGTGTGCGCCGTAACGACCTGAAGGCGGGCCAGCGCCTCCAGCTGCTCCGCGGTCAGCTGCGCTTGAAGTTCGTTCAGTTCGAATGCGTACAGGTCGTCCCGATCGTTGGGGCGTCCCTCAGCCGCCAGCATGACTTCAAGGGTCAGCGATGCTCCCTTCTGGGAAGCAGCCTTCTCGGTCCGCGAACGCTTGCTCCGTTCCTGCCAGCCCATGTCACTCACCACCAATCCAGTCGCTGATCGAGTCGACGAGCGGCTCCCCGTCGGTGGACACGTCGGTGCCAGGTGTCTCGTCCGACGGCCGCCGGGGGCCGGAGGCAGGAGCGGGGGCGTCGTCTGTGACGACGTCGTCCTCCCCGACGAGGTGAACGTCCACGATGCGAACGCGCAGGCCGACGACCATGTCGTCATCGAGCGTGAGCGCCGAGAACGGCTTGATCCCACGGAGCGCCTTGACCTGGCCGGAGAGCATCCGTGCTTCCGCCTTGTCGAGCGGAAGCAGCACGATCTCGGTCGTCGGGGAGTCGTGCCCTGCCAGCTGGACCATCGCGCCTATCTCGAGCGCCGCGTGAGGTGCTTCGCGCACGTCATCGCCGCGACGGGAGTTGGGATCGCGGCTCATGACACACCGTCCACGATTCGGGCGAGCGCCTTCTTGCTGACGCGAATCTGCCGCCCGAAGTGGCGTACCGCCTGGCGGAACGGCTCCTGCCTGAGCGCCTCGTAGGCGGCGTTCTTCGAGAGCCCGCTCCAGGCCGCGAACTGCCTGTGCGTCAGGAAGTCGCCAGGGATGTCGTCGAGGCTGAGGCGCGGCTCCTTCAGGTCAGCGCTCATCGCCGGCCTCCTTCTTGTGGTGCTCGTAGGCGGGCAGCTTCTCCAGCGCTTCTGCGGGGATCCGCACCGCGTCGCCGACGCGCTTCACGCCCTCGATCTCGCCCCGCCACAGGAGCTCGTAGATGGTCCGCGTGGTGACCGAGAGGCGCTCCGCCACCTCCTTCACGGACAGGTACTCGGGGTCTTGATGCATTGCGTTCTGCTCCTTTCCGGCGTATGCTGCCGTCATATAGAAACTGACAGATACAATCTACGAGGAGTAGAACGTGACCTCCAACACACGGATATCTATGACGACATGGCCCGCGGGGCATCAGTCCGCGCCGGCCGTCGCCTGTTTTCCGGTCGCGCTTTCGGACGGCGTCATCGCCGTCGACTGGGAGAAGCAAGGGGAGCCTGGGGACGTCTGGCCGGAGGAGCTTTCGGAGAACCTGCACGTGCGCGAGCTATTCGCCCTCGACGCGTCGGATGACGAGCAGCTGCGCGAGTTCGTCTTCAAGTACGGCTGGTTCTGCAAGCCGGGCTGGCAGAGTCTGCCCGCCTGCTTCACTCATGCCGGTGGTCTCCTCGACCAACTCCGGCCTGAGGTTCGTGAGGGCCTGCCGAGGAGCTTCTCGCGCCAGGGGGGGCAGCTCGGGCCACTGCAGCCCAGGCTGGCCGCCATCGACGCTCTGATCGGTGGCGTGCAGGCAGCGCGTCAGCTGCGCCAGCAGATCATGTGGGAGTCGACCCGCGCCTACCGCGGCTTCATCCACGTCGAGGAGCTGCGCGTGCACGTCGAGTTCCTGCGCAACGCCGTGCGGGTCTGGCAGGCGCTCTCCGACGAAGGCCCGGTCGCGGACGTCGTGGATGAGTGGGAGGGCGAGCTCGGTGTGCCGCAACTTCTTGCCAGCGGCTGGGAAGTTGAGCGGGCGGCCCTCGTCTACCTGCGCGAGACGCTGAACGCCGGCCTGGCTGAGTTCCGCGTGCGCGTCGAGCTCCGGGATGACGAGCTGCGCACCCGCGACGAACCAGAGGTTACGACTTACGAGGCGCTCGCCCTGCAGCTGTTCAACGACGTCGCCGCGGGCCGGATCTACCGGCGCTGCGCGAACGAGAAGTGCGGCAAGCTCTTTCTCCCCGTGCCGATGCGCGAGAAGTATGGAACCCGGGAGTTCCATGGTGAGAAGTTCTGCTCGGTCGAGTGCTCGAAGGCCCAGGCGGCCCGTGAGTACCGCCGCCGCAAGAAGGCCGAGAAGGCCGCCGCCGAAGACACCTGATGGCGACCGGACGCATCTACTACTACGAGAAGCGCGGCGTCTATCAGGCGATCGTCGAGAACGGCCGCGACGAGCGGGGCAAGCGAGTCCAGATCTTCCGCGATGCCAAGACCAAGAAGGAGGCCCGGGCCGTCCTTCAGAAGCTGCTGCGCGAGCTGGACGACGGTACGTTCGCTCAGCCCAGTGACCTGACCGTGGCCGAGCACCTTGAGAGCTGGCTCGCCGATGTCGTGCGCCATCAGGTCGCGGCGCGCACGCAGGATCGCTACGCGAGCATCGTCGCCTGTCACCTCACGCCGCGGCTCGGGGCGATGAAGCTCTCCGCCCTGCGCCCCGATCAGATCCAGCGCTGCTACTCCGACCTGCTTGACGCCGGTCTTTCGCCGGCCACCGTGCACAAAACTCATGTGGTGCTCCACAGTGCACTTCGCAGCGCTGTTCGCACCAGGCTGATCGCGCGTAATCCCTGCGACGACCTGCTGCTCCCGAAGGTCCGCACGCCCGAGATCAAGGCGCTGACGGACGAGGAGATCGGCGCCATGCTCAGGGCTGCCGAGGGAACCCGCGTTGCCGTGCCACTCCTCGTCCTCGTCAGCCTCGGCGTGCGCCGCGGTGAGCTGCTCGGTCTGCAGTGGGACGACGTCGACCTGGAGGCACGGAACATCTCGGTCCGACGGACTCTCGAGGAATCGTCCGCCGGCGTGCATCTCAAGCAGCCGAAGACGGTGCGGAGTTCGCGCATGGTCGCAGTGCCCGCTTCGACAGTCGACGCGCTTCGCGCCCATCACGCTGGTCAACAGCACGCCCGTCTCGCTGCCGGCACGGAGTTCAACGCCTTGGGTCTCGTGTTTCCCGGGCCCGACGGAGAGCTCTGGCGGCCGAGCACCTTCGCAGCCGCCTGTCGTCGCGCGTTCAAGAGGGCCGGGCTCACCTGTCGCCTGCACGACTTGCGCCACACGCACGCGACGATGCTCCTTCGCCAAGGGGTCCATCCCAAAGTCGTCCAAGAGCGCCTCGGGCACGCCAATGTCTCGATCACCCTCGACATCTACTCGCACTGCACTGCGAACATGCAGCAAGAGGCAGCGGAGAAGATCGATGAGGCGCTGGCTGCGGCGCTGGCCGGCTGATGACTGACAGAACTGACAGAACCGACTGCCCGGCGTTCGAGCTCCTGGCGGTCGCCTATCACGAGAGCGGCCACGCGGTCGGCGCCGTGCTCGTCAACCCGGGGCTGGTCGTAGAGGTTGTGACCATCGTGCCCGACGGGGACTACCTCGGTCGGGTCACCTACGAGGACTGGCGCGAGAACCTCGTGCCGGACGTGGACGATGACGCCAGCTTCGGGGAGTGGAGTGACACCTTCGTGCCGGACGAAGACGATGAGGACTCAGGCGAGATCTGCGAGCACGAACGTCTGTACCGTCGTGCCGGCGACATTGTGAGCTCCCTCGGCGCCTTGGCCGAGGGGATGCTGCGCTATGGACGTCCGGACAAGCCAGTCATGGCCGGCGCGCAGTTCGACAGCGACAACATCCGTGCCAACGCCTACATGGTGCTTGGGGAGGACGTCTTCTTCAAGACCGGCCGCTACCGCGGGTATCACGGTCTCAGCGTCGATCCGGCCCTGGCGCTGGCCCGGCGTCATCCCCACTTCTGGCGCGCCGTGGGCCTCGTCGCCGGAGCCCTCATGCGCCAGAAGACGCTGGACGGCTTCGAGGTGGCGGAGCTGCTGAGGATTGCGGAGGGTCGGCCACGCCCTACGACGTAACCTGGCGTACACCGGTGACACAGGCCGGCCTCCCCGCCGGTCACTCGACTACGGTGTGGCGTGGCGCCGCGGAGAACACAGGGCAGTAGATGGGGGCGAGGCCGGTGATGTCGTCGCGGAAAGCTGCAACCTCGTCACTCGGCGGTCCGGGGGCGACGTCGGCCCTATGATAGAAGGAGCACCGATGGACGGGGTCCGGTCATCGGCGAGAACCGCACGAAAGGCACCCATGGAACCATTCACGATCGTCAACATGCTCGAGCTCGACGACTCCGTCTCCGGGCGCATCGAAGGACTCGAGGGTCGCTTCGCCCGGGCGCACCTCGACTCGCGAGATCTCGGGGTCAGCCACTTCCGCTACGCGCCCAACCTGCGCGCCTCGACCGGACATCGTCACGGCCAGCAGGAGGAGGCCTACATCATCGCCGCCGGAGCGGGGCAGATCCTCCTCGACGGCGCAGTGCACGAGCTTCACCAGTGGGACGTCGTGCGCGTCGCACCCCCCGTCGTGCGAGCGTTCGCGGCGGGACCCGACGGCATGGACGTGATCGCCATCGGCGGACCGAAGGCCGAAGGCCGCGACGGCGAGATGGTCGAGGTCGTGTGGCCGGAGTGAGCTTTCGTCGCATCGATCGCCTGAACTCGGGATCGGCGCGGGGCTCAGGGCGGCGCGGGCGGTCGTCGATCGACTCCGCGAGGAGCCACTGCCCTACTGGCTGCCCGACGATCTCGCGCACCGTTAGACACACCAGCTCTATGCAAGCTCAGCATGTGCTCCGCGATTGAGCGCCGTCCGACCTAGTCGACACCTCCGGCTCTAGCCCCTGAGGTCGCCGGGAGGTGCCACGACTCATCCTTGTACGCTGCGGGTTTCCATGACGCGGTCTGTCAGTTCGGGCAACTACGGCGCGGGCACCGGCCGACTTCAGACCGGCCGCGACGTCAGTACGGCCTTCACCGTCCCGAGCAGAATCCGAACGTCGCTACCCAAGCTCCAGTCCTTCGCGTAGCGGAGGTCGAGCCGGACCATGTCGTCAAACGAGATGGGACGTCGCGACTGGACCTGCCAAAGACCGGTGATGCCTGGCCGGACGATGTGCCTCGCCCTGTGCCAGTCCTTCAACAGCTCGCCCTCTGCCGCCCGCAGCGGTCGCGGGCCGACCAGACTCATGTCGCCCTTGAGCACATTGATGAACTGGGGAAGCTCATCGAGGGAGAACCTGCGAAGAAACCGTCCAACGCGCGTCAGATCCGCATCACTTAGGAGCGCTGCCCCTGCCGCGGGCGAGGGCGTCGTGCATCGCATAGACCGGCTCAGCGGGTTGATTCACGAGTGTCGGCGAGATGCGGCGTGAAACAGGATAGTTGCACCCGTCAAGCTCGCCACCCAAATAGTCCTGGACGACTAGAGCCGTCACGGTGCATCTTCCCTTGCTCGGCCGACGAGACGACCAGTCGAGATCGACAGTTGCCGCGGCCAATAGGTGTACGGCCAAGCCCCTATACGTCACAACAACCGGCGAGTGCCTTCGCTCTACCGGTGCCCGCGACTAGTCCTTGTCACCTGAGCTAAAGAAAGTGGCGAAACTGCCCGCGACTACGGTAACGACGAAGACGGCCCACACCTGGAGGCCAACATCGACGATCCTGCCAGCCACCGTCAGCGGGTTCTTGATCTGCGACGAAACTGTCAGCAATTGCACGATGGTGAAGAAGATCGCATCACCGAATCCGTGTATATCCCCGCCTTTCTGCCCGCTCTCAAATACCCATGTGAGTATGGCGCCGGCGGCGAAGACCACAACTGTCAGTGCCAACGTAAGGAACAGCCGCGCGAGCAGCCGGCGGTGCCGTTCCTCAAGCGTGAAGAGCCTCGACATCTCTTCTCGTATCACAGTGGATTCTCCTTCCTGAGGGGTACCAAAACCCCGATTCGCCATCTGACCAGCGGTTCTCTAGGATGCAGCGATGCTCTTCTCACTCATCCACGCTTGGTGCGTTGGCATCTTCCTAGTTTCAGGTGTGCGCTGCGGCCTGCTCTTTGAGCGGCGCAGTTGAAGCGAGTTACGCCTATGCGAAATGGCGGCGCCCCCGGGTGAGAGACTCCGCGTCTAAGCTACAATATTCGTATCTAACAGACGCTGGACTTCAGGGCGAAAGTTCGAGAGCTGTCTAGTTAGGTCCACCACAGCGCCAACGGCTGTTCGTCTCGACGGTCCTCTTGCCGGGGACACTCCGCATACCGGCCGATCCCGGCCGGCGTGTCTGTCCAAGAGAGACACTGTTCGGTCGCCCTTGGCATAGCTTTCACTAGGAGGCACCAGAATGTCACGTATGGCATTGACCTTCCCGGTCCTGCCGGGCAAGGACGCTAGGGATATCGCAAACGAGTTGAAGTCCCGTCCGCGCGAGTACGAGGAGTCTCGCAGGCGCGCCGGGATCACTATGGAGAGGGCGTACCTGCAGCACACGCCCATGGGGGACTACGTCACCGCCTACCTCGAGGGCGAGGGTGATGTACTGGAGGCGTTCGGCAAGCTGGGGTCGCCGGATCTTGCCATCGATCGCTACATGGCGAAGGCCGCCAAGGAGATCCACGGCGCCGACTTCACGCAGCCGATGCCCGGCCCAGCGCCCGAGACGGTCGCCGCATGGATCGACCCGGCCGGCAAGGGCCGGGGCCGAGGCATGGCACTGTGCGCTCCTCTCGCCCCAGGCGCGACTGAGAGGGCGAGGGCCTTCGTCGCCGACGCCTACCACCGCGACGAGTTCACGGCGTCACGCCGCAGGCTCCACGTGTCCGAGGAACTCCTCACCCTCCAGTCGACACCCCAGGGTGACATCGTCGGCCTCTACATCGAAGGCGATGATCCCGCTCAGGGCAACGCCGGCTTCGCTGCATCCCAGGACCCCTTCGACCTGTGGTTCAAGGAGGAACTGACGAAGATCTTCCCGCCGGCGATCGATTGGTCCAAGCCTGTCGAAGGCGTCGAGGAGATCTTCGACTCGACCAAGGTCGCCGATCTGAGCTTGGGCAAGGCGGCCTGAGGCAGCCGGCGGATCCCCAGGTAGGACCTCGTTAGGGCTGGGCGTCGGCGACGGGTTGGCCATCGCCGGCGCCCCGCGCGCCCCAGAAGGCGCGAGGAGCAGTCTTGCGCTCGGGCTGCGGTGCGCCGGGGCGCACGGTCGCTTCGTCGGACAGTTTTGCGAGTCCCCCAGCGGCTTCTCGTCGGCGCGTGCTCTGAAGACGCTGCACGTGGCGCCCTTTGAGGGCAGCCACAGGTCTGAAAGACCTCTGCAAGCGCGGGTCGGGGCGGCGATTCCTCTCGGCCCAGAGGTATGGCGACGGAGCTCGGTCTGCTTGAGCCGACTCTAGGCGACGAGCACGACCTGCACTCCCCGTCCGGCGAGGGCCTCAGCAAAGGGTGCGGAGAGGCGCGCCGTGATCAGCGTGTCGATCTCCGGCCAGTCGAGCACGCGCACGCGCGCTTCGAAGCCGATCTTCCCGGGCGACGCCAGCACGAGGGTGCTGGCCGAGCTCTCGCTCATCGCTCGCGCCGAGGCGGCATCGTCCAGCGAGAAGTCGCGCACGCCCCCGCCTGGCGTGATGCCATCGGCGCTGATGACGGCGACGTCGGCGTGCAGGCTGCGGATTGCATCCACCGACAGGGGGCCGGTGGTATCGAAGGATGTCGCGCGCAGGCGTCCCCCGATAACGATCACCCCGATGCCGGCGCTGCCGACGAGCAGCTGCGATGTTGAGTGCACCGGTGATCACCGTAAGGTGACGGTGCACGAGGCACTGGGCGAGCGCGTAGGCGGTGGTCCCGTCGGTGAGGAACACGCTCATGCCGTCGTCTATCAGTCCCGCCGCGCGCTGGGCGATGAGGCGCTTCTCACGGCGATCACGGCTCTGGCGGATCTCGAACTCTTCCTCGAGCGTCGAGTGACGCTGCACTGCGCTGGCGCCTGAGGGGTGCCAAGACTCCGATTCGCCACTTGACGAGCGGTCGCGGCGTGATGAATCGGCGTTTTGGTACCGCTCAGGCATGGCGGCGCAGGCGGCTGAAGAGGTAGAGGTACTCCGACTCGGCGAACTGGGTGAGCTCGTCGAAGCCCACGTACTGCACCTCGGAAGACTGGGAGCGGTACTTGTCGCGTTCGGTCTCTAAGTAACCGAAGGTCAGCCTGGCAGTCCTTGGGGAAGCAAAGCCGCCCTTGGACTCGCGGTGGCGCTCCTCTGTCTGACGCAGCTCACCGTCACAAGCGGGGCAGGCCTCACGTGGCCGACGCTCAATCCAGAAGCGCCGGTGCCAAGCAGGATCACCCGAGCGGCCGGCGCGACGCTTGTGGAGCGAGAGAGCGGCGCGAGGGCGAGCCAGTGCAGACTGCGGGGGCGCCGGCGGCGAGCAGCGCCTTCGCCTGCGCCAGCAGGTCGGCCAGGGCCTCCGCCTTGGCGGCGGCGCGCACGTTGAAGAGGTAGCCGCCCTCGTAGTCCTCACGCGCCGCGAGGAAGACCGCCCGGCAGCTGGCGAACTCGCTCTCGTCGCTGGTGAAGCGATTGGCGAGGCGCACGAAGTTGCGGTAGTGGAGGCCCTCCTGCCCGAAGGTGCGCGCCAGCAGGTTCTGGACGTTGGTCACCCAGGCGTAGAAGGGGGCGGCGGGGATCGTACCTGCGCCGGAGTCGGCGCGCTCGCTCAGCGCGGCGAGCCGCTCGGCTTTCTCCGCCAGCTCGGCGAAGCGTCGCCGCACGGTCGCATCGAGTAGTGGCACTCGCGCCTGTCCTTTCGGCCACCCGCGTCGGGCTCGCGGACGGTCTGCTGCCTGCGTCGCGCGCCCCCCTGTGTTGCCCAGCAGCGCTCGAGCAGAGGTCGCCTCGAGCTAGGGCCACGACTTACTGCTTCGTAGGCTACCCATGGGCGCCTGGCAGGCAACGCCCGAGTCACGGCTCTCCGCGCGGGGGCAACAGATTCGCGGCCATCTGCGGCGGGTACCTTCGTGACACGTTCCATGATGACGAGAGGAAGCCATGGCGTTCATCGACAAGACGATCGAGGTAGCGGCAGACGTCCATGAGGTCTATGAGGCCTGGACGGCGTTCGAGAGTTACCCCACCTTCATGGAGACCATCGAGACGGTGACGGTCGCCGAGGACGAGCACCTGCACTGGGTCGCGCTGGTCGAGGATGACACCTATGAGTGGGATGCCGAGATCGCGCAGCACGTCAGCGACGAGAGCGTCACCTGGCGGGCCATCGATGGCCGCGAGACCGGCGAGGTCCGCTTTGAGAAGCTCGCCGCCAAGATGACCAAGGTGACCTACCAGCTCGACTACGACCCGGCGGCCTGGGAGGGCAAGGCCGATACCGTGCGCCACTGGATGAACCGCCGCGTCGAGAAGGACCTCGAGACCTTCAGGGAGCTCGCAGAGGCGAGCGCTTGAGCGGGCCGTCAAGCGGTCAACTGCAACGCCACTTCTGATCGACCACCAAGACCCGGGTCCTCACCGATGACCAGCTCGAGAACTACCGCGAGTGGCTCGACAACGCCCGCCGGCTCAAGGATCTCGTCGCTCAGCTCTACGCGGCCATCTGGACCTGGTACATCCCGACCGTCGGGACGGCGGTGAGCTGGATCCCCCGGCCGTGGTATCCGAAGAAGGCGACCGCGAGCTTCCTCGACGCGCTCGCCTCGCTGCGCCGGATGCTCTGGGCCGAACGAATTACGCCAGTGTCATCCTCGCCGCCGTTCCCACCGAAAATCCTCGACGGTCTGACGGTCTGCTCGACGTTCTCGCTAGCGCCGCATAGACCAGGGCACCTTCGACCTAGCGCCATGGGAGGCGCCGGGCAGGACTGCGAAACTCCACAAAGTGGCTCCGTCAATCCCAGGCTGGTTCAGGAACGGGCTGAGACGATCAGCTGGTTGCTGACATCGACGACCCCGGGGGTGTCCCAGCAGTCGTCTCCGGCCGCTCGCTTCGCCACAGAGGAGGACACCTCGCCGGTCAGGACAACCACGCCCTTCTTGACGTCGACTACCAAAACGTGATCCTTGGTGTGGAGATTCTCCCGTAGGCGATTGACGACGTTAGACTTGATCTCGCCGTCGGTTGGCTGGGATTGCAGCTGCTGCTGCTGCTCGTACCACCCATAGTAATACCGGTCACCCGGATACTGCCACGGTGATCCACCCATATCGCTCGCGCTGCTCATTTGGACTCCCCTCGGTTGCAGGCTAGCCGCTCACTGTCGAAGCTACGCCCAGCGAACTGCGTACCCGTAGCGGACATCGCTCAAACCAGCTGGGTTCCTTTTAGTCGCGCGGCGGTTTCGCTACTGAGCGGGCCTGTACGGGTGCGGAAGCCCCGTCGCGCAGCCACGCATGGTGTCGGTCGCGCCACAGTGAACGCCGCTCGCGCGGCCAAGTCCCGACCGAGCCGCCGCCGCCGTTCGTGCGGCTGCCTGGGGAGCACCTTCATGGGGAGCCGACAGCACAGCAGCCCAGCCACGCCGGCGCCGTTCGCGCGGCGCTGAGGAGGAAGCCAGGAGCGACGAACCCACGAACGTCTCCTGGAAGGTCATCGAACCCGGGTGGAAGGTGATCTCCGCGGACGGCGCCGAGGTCGGCGAGACTTCCGACAGCTCTTTGAGCCTGGCATATCGGCGTGCCGTCGGCGGCGTCAGCGAAGGTGTTGCACTTTGCAGCGATGCTGTCTCGACTGAGGTCTCCAAGACCTGTGTGAGTTTCGCTGCGCGGCGCATAGGAGTCACAGACCGGTCGGGCTAACGGCCGTCGCCCATGCGGAGTGACTCGCGAGCCGCTATTCGGTATCGCGAGCACACCTCACGCAGCTCGCCATACAGCTGCTGAATGCTTGCCTCGAGAGCCGCAGCTCGCGGGGGACAAGTCACGCGCGTCTGTCGGCAGCCAGAAGCCGCAGAACACGGCTACCCCGTAGCCAGACTGTCTCGCTCAATCGTCGGCCTACCAGAGCAATATCCTTCCGGCTGCCGCAGCGAAGGTCACGGGACACCTCGAAGGCACCCATCCGACGGAGTGGTAAGCGCCACCGGAGCGCTTCTGAATGGACCATCTCGCGTCTCGGAGAACGGCGCGACCGATGACGTGCGCTGCGGCATAGGGATAGATCAGGGCGGAGTGACGATCCGTGCCGAGCTTGACGAATCCGATGCCCTGTCCCCCACTCCCATCCGCGAGCCACAGCCCGATGTTTCTCATGGACCCGCTCGTCGAGCCCTCGCACTGCGAGAAGCCCACTTCGCTTCCGGACGAGTTGTACACGCGCCCCATGAAGTACGGCGGCCTATACCCAGAGTAATCACGAAACGCGACGCCCCGGACATGCCCCTTCGTGTCCTTCACTGACCACCTGTTGGTGGTCCCCGCCTGTGCCACCACCGGCAGCGCCAGCATCAGCAGCAGCGGGATGGCCGCGGTTAGCAAGATCAGACGACGTCGCACGAGGCCCCTCCCCGGTCGCGGTACGCATCTGAGTCGACGTGCGGCATCGTGCCGTGTCAATGACGGTCCAAAGTTGACCCCTCCGTGACGATTGAAAGTTGACCCCCTTAGCGCGATGCCGGCAGCGTCGTGAGGCCGGCTTTCTTTCTGGCTTTGAGGCGGTAGCTCTCGCCCTTGATCGAGATCGTCGTCGAGTGATGCAGCAGGCGGTCGAGGATCGCCGTGGCGATCACCGCGTCGCCGGAGAAGACCTCGGCCCATTCGCCGTAGCTCTTGTTGGCGGTCAAGATCGCCGAGCGCTTCGGCCTGCTCGTCGAGCGCCAGTGGAGCGCCCGCGAGGAGGGCCGCCTGGCGCGCCGCCTGAAGGCCGCGCAGCTCAAGCTCACGGCCTCGGTCGAGGAGACCGACTTCCGCACGCCGCGGGGACTTGACCGGGGCGTCTTCCTCGACCTCGCCGAGCTCGGCTTCCTGCGGCATGCCGGCAACGTCATCCTCACCGGCGCCACAGGGCTCGGCAAGACCTACCTCGCCTGCGCGCTCGCCGACCGCGCCGCACGCCGTGGCCACAGCGATGGAGCGCTTGGGGACCTCTGCTGCTTGAGCTTTCGCCCCGTCAGCACCGCGCTGGCCGACCAACCTGCGACCACGAGGAGAGAGCCGATCACCGCGACCGTCCACGCCGCCCATGAGTCGATGATCCAGGCCCACACCACCAGCGTGACGAGGGCGAGGAGGCTCCCGGGTAGCAGCGGGTAGACCGTCCCGATCGCGGCTGCGACCAGGAGAATCCCGGCCACTATGGTGACGACGATCTGGGTATCCATGGCCCTGCCCTGCGACGGCCGTCACGCCCAGGCTGCCCGGTGGTCGGCCGCAAAGGTCGCGAAGGTCGCGGGCGGCCTGCCGGCGAGGCGCTCGAAGTCGCCGCTCACGGCCGCCAGCTTGCCGGCGCGCATCTCGGCGCTCAACTCGACGAGCGCAGCGCTGGCAACGATGCTCTCGGCGCCCGCCGGCGGCCGGCCCGCGTCTTCGGGCTCGTCGATGTACTCTACCGGCCGGCCGATCTCTGCTGCCACGGTCGCCGCCATCTCCTCTCCCGTCAGGGGCTCCGGGCCGGTGAGCACATAGGCAGCGCCGTCGTGTTCGCCACTGAGCAAGACGGCGGCGGCCACAGCCGCTACGTCGCGAGTATCGACCGAACTCAGGCGCGCCTCGCCGAGCGGGAGGCGGAAGAAGCCCTGCCTGCGGATCGTCGGCGCGTAGATGGTGACGAAGTTCTGCATGAAGGCGTTGGGCCGCAGGATGGCGTAGCCGAGCCCCGACGACACGACGATCTCCTCGGCTTCGCGATGCCAGCGGCTCAGGGCGTCGCGACCGTGCGGCGCGTCGTGCATCGAGTGGCGCACGATGCGCTCGACGCCGTTCCTGCAGGCAGCGTCAACGATCGCGCGCACGTAGGCCGTCGCAGAAGGCACTTGCGGCGTCAGGAGGTACACGGCGCCGGCACCGCGACAGGCCGCATCCAGTGTCGCCGGCGAGTCGAAGTCGACGTCGACCGGCAGCGCGCCGGCCGGCAAGTCGCCGGCATCGCCGGCATGATGTCGGCTGGCGCGCACTTCGGCGCCAGCCTCGACGAGCAGTCGCACGACCTCGCGCCCCACTGTGCCGCTCGCCCCGGTGACCAGGATCGGCATCATGTCCACGCGAACATTCCTCTCCTGCCTGTTGGCGTCGTCAGCTTGACCAGATCTGCGCCTTCCGCTCGCTGCTGACGCCGACTTCACGACCGGCCACAGTGTTCTTCGTACCATCCGCGGCATGTGACTAAACAGGGCGCCGAATCTGTGTGCATTCCCAATCGCAGGGCGGAGCAGGGTGGTACTCGAAGGGCCGCACGCCTTCCGCCGCCGCGGCCCGGGAAACTTCACGACGCCGGCTCTCGGGTAACAACGAGACGGCATGAGGGGCAGACTGATTGCCGACGGCACGAAGGAGACGCCTCCGACACGGGCCGATTGGCGCGGAAGAGATGAGAATCTGGCTCGTCATACTGATCATCGTGATCATCGTTGTGGTGCTGGTCCTCGCTCGACGTCGGTGGCGGATCACACGGCGGAGATGGTGGCATAGATAGGGATCGTCAGCGCCCGAAGAGGCCGCCGAGAAGATCGATGCGATGCTACGGGCGGCTCTCGCGAGTCGGTGACACATTCGTCAGAACCGACAGATCAGCGGGTGAATCGTCGGTTTTGTCGATTCCGTCGTGTGGTTCGCGTCGCTGCGCGGATGGTCGAGACCCCCGTCAGCCGGCCCCGACCACGCTCAAGGTGCCACGACACTTAGTAGTACGCCCGGATCCTTACATGAGCCACGCGACCCGAACCGCGACCTCCGGCGTGACAGGCCGAGAGCGTGCGCCCTGGGGGCTTGAGCAGCTACAGAATAGGGCGCTCAGTAGCCCCTTCAGGCGTGACGGTGGGGCCCGGCCGGTCGGCGCTCTGGATGGTTGGCGTGGGGTGTGGCAACAGGATGGGCAACAGCCCACCGGCTAGGCATTCGTGCCGCGGACCTTCTCCCCGACGGCGTCGATGAGCGGGTCGAGTGCTTCTCGCACGTCCTTCGATAGCGCGGTCTTGACGTCTGGACTCTCGCCTAGTACGAGAATCCAAGCCACCATCAACAAGTACAGATCGTGGAACCTGCTGCGTATAGACTCATCTTGCACACGGCTTCCGTATGCCCGGGCGCGATTCAGGCTCTCAAACCACATGTGAACCAAGTCCGCATTCGAGATATTGGCCCAAGCGCCGTCTCTTGGATCATTGATGCGTGCCATCAATCGAGAGTAGATAGAGTCTAGCAGGCTGCTGAAATAGTCGCCGGCGCACTCGTCCGGCGATGGTTCGCAGCCTCGATTGAGGTACCTCTGACTGCCCGTCTCTGATAGAATAATCCCTGCAAATCACGTATAGGGAGGACGCGATGCGGGGAGATGAGCAGAGGCAGGCGGGGTTCATCGTCATGACGACTCTCGAAGACGTTGTGCCCGCTGACCACCCCTTGCGCGCGATCCGCACCATGGTCGACGCCGCGCTCGAGCAGATGAGCCCCGAGCTCGAGGCCCTCTACGCCTCCGGTGGCCGGCCCTCGATCGCTCCCGAGTACCTGCTGCGGGCGCAGCTCGTCCAGATCCTCTACGCGATCCCCTCCGAGCGGCGCCTCGTCGAGCAGCTGCGCTACAACCTGCTGCTGCGCTGGTTCGTGGGCTTGCCGCTCGATGAGCCGGTGTTCCACGTGACGAGCTTCACGAAGAACCGTGCCCGCCTGCTCACGAGCGAGATCGCGGAGGCCTTCTTCGCCGCCATCCGCGGGCAGGCCGAGGCGCACAAGCTGCTCTCCCGTGAGCACTTCAGCGTCGACGGCACCCTGATCGAGGCGGCCGCCGCCCTCAAGAGCCTGCGGCCCATCGATGAGGACGAGGGCGAGGAGCCCCCGGCCGGCGGCGGACGTAACCCCGACGTCGACTGGCGCGGCGAGCGCCGCGGCAACCTGAGCCACCGCTCGACGACCGACCCCGAGGCGCGCCTCGCACGCAAGGGCAACGGCAAGGAGGCCAGGCTCTGCTACGCCGGCCACACCCTGATCGAGAACCGCAACGGCCTCATCGTCGCCCTCGAGCTTACGCAGGCCAGCGGCACGGCCGAGCGTGAGGCCGGCCTGCGCCTCGTGGCTCGAGAGCGCGGCGACCGCCGCGGGCGCATGAGCGTCGCTGCCGACAAGGGCTACGACGCCGCCGACTTCGTCGCCGGCGTGCGCGCCCTGCGCGTCACCCCGCACGTGGCCCGCAAGAAGCGCTGCAGCGCCATCGACGGGCGCACCACAAGGCACTGGGGCTACGCCGTGAGCCTGCGGCGGCGCAAGCTCATCGAGGAGGGCTACGGCTGGATGAAGGACATCGGCGGGCTGCGCAAGTTGCGTCACCGCGGCAAGGCCAAGGTGAGCGCCATCTTTGCCTTCACTTGCGCGGCCTACAACCTGGTGCGCCTGCGAAGCTTGCTGGCGGAGCCGTCTTCGGCCTGAGGTAAAGGGCCAGAGATCGGCCCCAGAGGCCCCGCTCAGGGGCTCGCGAGGCGTCGCATCGGCCTGCTTCTCGCCTCTTGCGACTCCACTCGGCAACTGCGCTCCTCTCAAGCCCGCTTTGTTCTGCATCCTGCTAGGGTGAGGAGCTGCTCCTGCAATGAAAGCAGTGCCTCGTTCTCGGCCACACGGCGCCTCTCGTTGCTTTCCCGCCATGCAGTGAAGATCTGCGCCGCAAGGCCGCCGCCGATCGTCAGCACCCCGCCCAGAAGAACCAGCAGAACCGGGCTGACATCAGAAATCGAAGTCCCGACGTACATCGCGTCTCCCTCCGGCCTCAGAATCATGTTCCCGATCACCCGCCCCGCAGTGTACTCCTGACCCTCCGCGCCTCCCATGTCCAGTCCTCGACCCGCAAGCCCGGCTCGCGCGGCCGGATCGAGACCCGTGTCCGCAGACCCGGACCAGCGGCGAGGTGCGGCAACTCACAGTAGTACGCGAGAGTCTCTTCATGACTGGTCGGCGATTCGTCGGTTTCGTCAGTTCTGTCGCCCCCCTGCAGCGGGTGCTGACGACCCGCGAGCCGCGCGCAGAGCACCTCGACCTCGCCAGCAGGGCCTTGCTCGGCGTCATTGAGGCCGAGTCCGCGTCCTTGCACTATGGCAAAGTTCAGCCGAGGCCCGGGAACCAGCCGAACAGGCGCTCGCCGTCGTAGTGATCGCGCACGGCAGTGAGTCGCTGCCAGGCCGCAGGGCTGAACGACCTGCGGGCGCTCTCCGGACGCGCAGTGAGGTCGACCTCGCCGATATAGCGACCGGAGGCCAGGGGCTCGAGCGCGCGCATCGTCTCGCCGAGCCACGCCTGGTTGCGCGCCGCGGCCTCGCTCTCGTCCCAGACCGCGTAGACGGCGACGT